>C687J26845_10000722_pt1 | contig 21136 bp, 15 predicted proteins | sample RifCSPlowO2_12_FD_26845 | JGI IMG/M metagenome (IMG submission 26845)
CGCTTGGAGCCCCACAGGAAGGGGTGATCCCAAACGCTTTCACCGGCTACCGAGTAGTGACCATAACGCTCGGTCTCGGCGCGGAACGGGCGAATCATCTGCGAGTGGCAGCCCACGCAACCTTCACGGATGAAGATATCGCGACCTTCATGTTGCAAGGCGGTGCGTGGCACCATGCCTTCAACCGGGGTGTTGGCGACGTCTTGGAAGAACAGCGGGACTATCTGTACCAGGCCGCCGATGCTCACCGCCAGGACCATCAGCACCGCCATCAGGCCGACGTTTTTTTCAATCGTTTCGTGATTCATACGTGTGCTCCTGCGGTCATCTGCGCGGCGGCTTGGCATTCGGCCGGAACGGCGTCACGTATCGTGCGCCAGGCGTTGTAGGCCATCAGCAGCATGCCCGCAAAGAAGAAGGCGCCACCAATGGTGCGGACCAAGAAACCCGGATGGCTGGCTTGCAAGGCTTCAACGAAGGAGTAGGTGAGGGTGCCGTCTTCGTTGACTGCGCGCCACATCAGACCCTGGGTGATGCCGTTGACCCACAGCGAGGCGATGTACAGTACGGTGCCGATAGTGGCCAGCCAGAAGTGCGTATTGATCAACGCCACACTGTGCATCTGCTCGCGGCCATACACTTTCGGGATCAGGTGATACAGCGAGCCGATCGAGATCATCGCCACCCAGCCCAAGGCACCGGCGTGTACGTGGCCGATGGTCCAGTCGGTGTAGTGCGACAGGGCATTGACGGTTTTGATCGCCATCATCGGACCTTCAAAGGTCGACATGCCGTAGAACGCCAGCGATACCACCATAAAGCGCAGAATCGGGTCGCTGCGCAGCTTATGCCAGGCGCCCGAGAGGGTCATCATGCCGTTGATCATGCCGCCCCAGCTTGGTGCCAGCAGAATCAGGGACATGGCCATGCCGAGCGACTGCGCCCAATCCGGCAGTGCGGTGTAGTGCAAGTGGTGTGGACCGGCCCAGATATACACGGTGATCAGTGCCCAGAAGTGCACAATCGACAGGCGATAAGAGTAAATCGGCCGACCGGCTTGCTTGGGCACGAAGTAGTACATCATTCCCAGGAAGCCTGCGGTGAGGAAGAACCCCACGGCGTTGTGGCCGTACCACCACTGGATCATCGCATCGGTCGCCCCGGCATACAGCGAGTAGGACTTGAAGGCGCTGACCGGCAGCTCAAGGTTGTTGACAATGTGCAACAGCGCCACAGTGAGGATAAAACCACCGAAGAACCAGTTACCGACATAGATGTGCGCAACCTTGCGCTTCATCACGGTGCCGAAAAACACCACGGCGTAGCAGACCCAGACAATGGTGATCAGGATATCGATCGGCCATTCCAGCTCGGCGTACTCTTTCGAGGAGGTCATACCCAGCGGCAGGGTGATGGCCGCCAGTACTATTACCGCTTGCCAGCCCCAAAAGACGATGGAGGCGAGCGTGTCGGAAATTAGCCGGGCTTGTGAGGTGCGTTGCACCACGTACAGGGAGGTCGCCATCAGGGCGCAACCGCCAAAGGCGAAAATTACCGCATTAGTGTGCAATGGTCGCAGGCGGCCGAAGCTGGTCCAAGGCAGGCCGAGGTTAAGATCGGGCCAGACCAGCTGGGAGGCGATAAGCACCCCAAGCCCCATGCCGACGATCCCCCAAATCACCGTCATAATGGCGAATTGGCGAACCACCTTGTAGTTATAGGCAGTACTGATGGTTGTGTTCATTTCTGAGTTCGCATCCACGGTTATGGGCAGATTCTTTTAAAAGCGGGATAAGCATGCTGAAACGTTCTGTTACCGATATTGATCAGGATCAATACCGTCCGAGTCAGCCCTGGCCGGCGCAATGGCTGTACGACCTGCCCGACGGGCCGGTGCAAGGTCATTTGATTTTGGCCCACGGCGCTGGTGCGCCTATGGACAGCCCGTTTATGCACGCCATGGCCGAGCTGTTGGCCGCGCGGGGCCTGGGGTTGCTGCGTTTTGAGTTTGCTTACATGGCGCTGCGGCGCAGTGCTGGCGGCAAGCGCCCGCCGAATCCGCAAGGACAATTGCTCGATTGTTGGCGGGGGGTTTACCAGCAGGTGCGACAGCAAGTCGCGGGGCCATTGGCCATCGGTGGTAAGTCGATGGGCGGGCGAATGGCCAGTATGTTGGCCGATGAGCTGGGCGCCGATGCGCTGGTTTGCCTGGGCTATCCCTTTTATGCCGCCGGCAAACCCGACAAACCACGGGTGGCGCACCTGGCCGAGTTAAAGACCCGCAGCTTGATTGTGCAGGGCGAGCGCGATGCCCTGGGCAATAGAGCAACGGTGGCCGCTTATCCGTTATCGAGCGCCATCGAACTGCTCTGGCTAACGGCCGCCGATCATGATCTGAAACCCTTGAAAGCCTCGGGTTTCAATCATGCGCAGCATCTAGAAACGGCTGCCGATGTGATCGCCACCTTTGTGCTTAAGCCGGCTGGGTTTAGCAGGCCGTTGAAAAATGTAGCGAGCGACGACTAGGCAAGGCGAAATCAGCCGAAAAAGCGCAGTTTACTGGTCGTAAATGAGCATTTGATTCGCTTCACTCACCCCTTCGGGGCCGCGCTGAAGTGCGTTCAACGCTTCGCTTTTGTGAGGCTGGTTTCAACGCCGTATAGCCTAGCGCAGTAGTTTTTCAACGGTCTGTTAGTGATTGAAACGTTCAATCAGCGCGTACTGCTGATTGGCGGTGGCCGTCAACTCGGTGCTCAGCTGTTCGGTGTGCTGCGCCGCATCGGCGGTTTGGTCGGACAGTTGGGCGATGGTGTTGATGTTGCGGCTGATTTCCTCGGCCACTGCGCTTTGTTCCTCGGCCGCGGCGGCGATCTGATTGGTCATGTCGGTAATGTGGCCGACGGCGGTGCTGATACCAATCAGTGCGGCATCCGCCAGCAGGGCCTGCTCAACGCCTTGATCGGCTTGTGCGCGGCCCTGTTGCATGGCATGCACGGCTTCTTCGGCGGTTTTTTGCAGCTTGGCGATCAGCTGGTGAATTTGTCCGGTGGACTCGCCCGTGCGCTGCGCCAATGAGCGAACCTCGTCAGCCACCACCGCAAAGCCGCGGCCCATCTCGCCGGCGCGGGCCGCTTCAATGGCGGCGTTGAGGGCGAGCAAGTTGGTTTGGTCGGCAATGCCCTTGATCACATCCACCACGCCACCAATTTCGCTGCTGTCATGGGCTAAACGGGTGACGGTCTCGCCGGTGCTGGTCACCGCGTTCGACAGCCGCTCAATAGCCGCGCGGGTATCGGCGGCCACTTGGCGGCCCTGGTTGGTCAATTGATTGGCTTGCCGGGTTGCCTCGGCGGTCAGGGTCACGTTGCTGGCCACCTCCTGGGTAGTGGCGGCCATTTGATTGATGGCGGCCGCCACTTGCTCGGTCTCGACTCGTTGGCGCTGCAGCCCGTTGGCGCTTTGTTCCGCCAGTCGATGCCCCTGATCCGCCTGCTGCCTTAAGTGTGCGGCCGTATCCTGCAGTCGGGTCAGGCAGGTTTTTAACCGTGCGTCCTGGCTGAGCATGGCCATTTCCAGGCGCGCCTCGGCGCCGTGGCTGTCGGTGTACATTTGCGCGATTAACGGGTCTGAGGTGGTGTTGTCGGCGATTTTCAATAAACGCTTGATGCCGCGTTGCTGCCAGCGCAGCCCGGCCAGGCCCAGGGGGATTGCCAGTGCTGCGGCGAGCAAAAAGCCCCAGTGCGAGCTTTGCCAGCCGCCAATTAAAAAGCTGATCTGGCTGATCAAAATAAATGGCAGCCAGGCTTGCAATTGCGGCAGCCAATGGTCTTGGCGGGGAATGGCCGACTTGCCGCTGTTGATACGTGCGTACAGCATTTGCGCGCGGCGAATTTGCTCGAGCGTCGGCTTGACCCGTACCGACTCGTAGCCGACCACTTGGCCTTTTTCGAGCATCGGCGTGACGTAGGCATTCACCCAGTAATGGTCGCCATTCTTACTGCGGTTCTTAACCACCCCCATCCATGGCCGGGCAGTCTTGAGGGTGTTCCACATATGCGCAAACACCGCCGCCGGCACGTCAGGGTGGCGTATCAGGTTATGTGGCGCGCGCAGCAGTTCCTCATAGCTGAAGCCACTGATTTCAATAAAGGCCTGGTTGCAGTAAGTAATTTGCCCCTTGAGGTCGGTGGTTGAGATCAGCCGCTGACTGTCGGGGAAGCTGCGTTCACGCTGAGTAATCGGCTGATTATTTCTCATGTTTTCGAGTCCAGATTACGTTTTTTGGATGTTTTGATGGCAGAGGTAAAAGAGTCTAGCCGTTGAATTTCATAGTGTGCGCTCAAAGGTATGTTTGTGCTCATATATTTGACGCCAATGAATTGGCTTGTTTTTTAGTGTGCCAAGGAATAATTAATACATCATGGATTATTGGCTTGATGGTTCGGTCAGTTTTGATCGTTAAATCTCAAGATATACGCTTATTTATGGCGTGGCGATTTTAAGGCGTCATGTTTTTGGCTGCATTTTTTTGTGCGCCAAGTTCACTTTTGGGCGGCGGGTATTGGTTGATTTAAATGTTTGGCTGTTTTTAAATGCGCCACCCGAAAGATCGGGTTGAACATTTTCAAAACTTCTACTTCAGAAAGTTTTCGCGGTGTCTGGCCGAGCGCCAAGTTCATCGCTGTGTAATAACTTGCTGGCCACTGGTCATGTGTTTAACGCGCTTCGTGGTGAGGCGTGCTGTTGCTTGTGTTTTCTGTTGGCGCAGAGCGAAAAATATCGAAGTCTATTAATGTCTGTACGTTAGTTCCATTTTGCTGGTTTCCTGAAGTTGCCATTGAGTCGTCTAGCTTAGTTATCAGCGGTAAAAGCTGTGTAATTTTTTCTTAATGAATTTGCTGTCTAGTGGCCTGATATCGGTTGTGTGACTGGTGAATTATGGCGCATTAGGAATGAATTTTAGTTTGCTAGTCGCTGGGCTACTAGTTACTTGATTTGTTGAATGTGTTGGCTGGTTTAGTCATGAATTTGCGCCGCCATTGGGTGGCGCATGCTTAGTAACTGCAAGGAGGTTGGTTATATGCGAATCAGTATTTTTGGTCTGGGCTATGTGGGCGCTGTCTGTGCGGGTTGTTTGTCGGCGCGGGGGCACGAAATCGTCGGTGTCGATATCTCGGCCGTTAAAATCGACATGATCAACAACGGCAAGGCTCCTATCGTTGAACCGGGGCTCGAGGCGTTGTTGTTGCAAGGCGTGCGTCTGGGCAAATTGCGCGGCACTTTGGATGTGCGTGAAGCAATCTTGGCCACGGATATTTCATTCCTGGCGCCACCGACGCCGAGCAAGCGTAACGGCGATCTGGATGTTTCCTACATCATCGAAGTCTGTGAGCAGATCGGTAAGATTTTGCCGCTCAAAAACACCCGCCACACTGTGGTGGTACGCAGTACCGTGCTGCCTGGAACCCTTAATAATGTGGTTATCCCAACCCTGGAAAAGGCCTCGGGGCTCAAGGCTGGTATCGACTTCGGCGTAGCCGTAAACCCAGAGTTCTTGCGCGAAAGTACCGCCATCAAAGACTACGATTTCCCGGCCATGACGGTGATCGGTGAGTTGGACAAAACTTCGGGTGATCTGCTTGAAGAGATCTACAGCGAACTGGATGCGCCGATTATCCGCAAGAGCATCGAAGTCGCGGAGATGATCAAATACACCTGTAACGTTTGGCACGCTGCCAAGGTTACCTTCGCCAATGAGATCGGCAATATCTCCATGGCGGTCGGGGTGGATGGTCGCGAGGTGATGGATGTGATCTGCAAGGACCACAAACTCAACTTGTCCAGTTACTACATGCGTCCAGGTTTTGCTTTTGGTGGCTCCTGCCTACCGAAAGACGTTCGCGCCCTGAACTACCGCGCCAGTCAACTCGATGTGGAAACGCCGCTGATCAGTTCGTTGATGCGCAGCAATTCCAGTCAGGTACAGAAGGCCTTCGACATTATCGCGGCTTTTGGTCTGCGTAAAGTTGCCTTGCTTGGCTTGAGCTTTAAGGCCGGCACCGATGATCTGCGGGAAAGTCCACTGGTTGAACTTGCCGAGCTATTGATCGGTAAAGGCTATGAACTGCGTATTTACGACCGTAACGTCGAATATGCACGGGTGCATGGGGCTAACCGCGAATACATTGAATCGAAAATCCCACATATCTCCTCACTGCTGCGTGATGACCTGCAACAGGTTGTTGATGATGCCGAAATTATCGTGCTGGGTAATGGCGATGAGCTCTTTGTCGATATCGTCAAGCATTTACCGAGCGATAAGAAAATGCTCGATCTGATCGGATTTATGCCCGGTATTAGTACCGAAAGTCAGATCGGTATTGGTTGGTAGTAATAATTTAATTGATCGATGTAAGGGCGTAACAATAATAACAATAACGCCCCGTTGTGATTCTGAATGTTCGGCTGGGGCAGTAAACATGGACAGTCTAAAAGGCCGCTTGCACGCTGGTGCGGGCTGGTTGTTTTATCTCGCACTGTTAATGGGTATGGCGTTGCTGTTGCCGCGTAGCCTATTTGATGCAGAGTCCAAAGATTTCTTATTAATACTGGGTGTGGTGGGTATCTGGCGTTACTCCATGGGGGCCATTCATTTTATTAGAGGGATGATTTTCCTCTACTTAGTGTTCCCTTATTACCGGCGAAAAGTGCGCAAGCTCGGTGCTGCGGCTGATCCGTCGGAAGTTTTCTTGATGGTCACCAGTTTTCGTATTGATGCCCTGACCACGGCCGAGGTGTATCGCTCGGTGATTCAGGAAGCCATTGATTGTGGTTACAAAACCACCGTGGTTTGTTCGATCGTCGAATTGTCCGATGAGTTGCTGGTCAAGAATCTCTGGTTTCGCATGAGTCCACCGGAGCATGTGAAGCTCGATTTCGTGCGGATTCCGGGCACCGGTAAGCGCGATGGCCTGGCCTATGGTTTTCGGGCTATTTCGCGGCACTTGCCGGATGACCGTGCGGTGGTCGCGGTGGTCGATGGCGATACCGTTCTGGCGGCTGGCGTGGTGCGCAAAACCGTGCCGTTTTTCCAGCTGTTCGACAATCTCGGCGGGCTGACCACCAACGAATTCTGTGAGGTGCGGGGCGGCTACATGATGGCCGAGTGGCACAAATTACGGTTCGCCCAGCGGCATATCAATATGTGTTCGATGGCGCTGTCCAAACGGGTGCTGACCCTGACGGGGCGGATGTCGGTCTTCAAGGCGCAAGTCATCACCGACCCCGGCTTCATCGCCGACGTCGAAAGCGATCATCTGAATCACTGGCGGCTGGGGCGTTTTCAGTTTCTGACCGGCGATGACAAATCCAGCTGGTTCAGCTTGATGCGCCTGGGTTACGACACTTTTTATGTGCCTGATGCGGCCATCAATACGGTTGAGCATCCGCCGGAGAAAAGCTTCATCAAGTCCAGTCGCAAGCTGATGTTTCGCTGGTACGGCAACAATCTGCGACAGAACTCCCGGGCCGTTGGCTTGGGGCCGCGCCGTCTCGGGCTGTTTACCAGTGTGGTGTTGCTGGATCAGCGGGTGGCCATGTGGACTAGCTTGCTCGGGCCAACGGTGGCGATCATCGCCAGCATCAAATACGGCTTCGCCTATTTGCTGATCTACCTGTTTTGGATTGGTTTTACCCGCTTGGTGTTGACCCTGTTGCTGCTGGCGTCCGGGCATGAGATCGGCCCGGCCTATCCGGTGCTGCTGTATTACAACCAGATTCTCGGCGCGATGGTGAAGGTCTACGTGTTCTTTCGCCTCGATCAGCAATCCTGGACCCGGCAGAAAACCAAGCTCAATCGCAACCTCGCCAGCTTCCAGCAGTGGTTTAACACCTGGTCGTCGAGGTCCATGACTTTTACTGCGGTGAGCGTCTTCGTGGCTGCCTTAATGCGGGTGGTTTGATCGGTAATGGCTGGCCGTTCAGGCCACTTGAAACCCCATTAAGTCTTTATTTTACAAGGAAAAAATATGAGCGCAGTAATGAGCCAGGGCACTAACAGTAATGTCGTTCATGAGTCGGAAGCCCAGCGCCAGTTTGCCCGGCTAAAATTGCCGGCGAAGATTCGTTACAGCACCTCGAACGGCCAGGAGCTTGAGGCTCAGGTGCTTGATCTTTCCGCGGGCGGCTTCAGTTTTGAGCCGGTCAGCGTGCATGTCAGCGAGGGTCAGCATTTTCGCGGCAAGCTGATGTTCGAAATCGATGGCATCGGCTTTGCCATGGATATCGAGTTTCAGGTTCGTTCGATCATTGCTGGTGAGCGTGCCGGTTGCGAGTTTCACAACCTGCGCCCGCGTGAAATGGCCGCCTTGCGTTATCTGATCAGCTCCTTTCTCGGCGGTGAACTGGTCAATGTTGGTGACCTGATCAACACCTTGCAACGTGAAAACTTCACCAAGGCACGCAATAACAAAGGCGGGGACGGCAGCAGCTTCTTCGGCCGGATACGCGCGGTGGGTTTGAGCTTGGCGATCTTTCTGGTGGGTATCAGTGCGTTCAGCTATGTGCTCTACCAACTGTACGACATTTATTTTGTCACCCATGCCGATTCTGCCCAGGTCAGCGTGCCTAGCCAGCAGGTGGCGATGCCGCGCGAAGGAATGGTGCAGAGTCTCGTGGCAGTAGGCACTCAGGTCGCCAAGGGCGCGCCCATCGCCACCTTCACCTCAAGCATGTTGGATGTGCTCAAGGGCGCATTGCCTGAGGCTGAAATGTCCCCGGAGAACCTTGAACGACTGTTCAGCAAGCGTTTTCAAGGCACCCTGACCAGCCCTTGCGATTGCCGGGTGGTGGCGCAGCTGGTGGGTGATGGTCAATTGGCGCTCAAGGGCGTGCCGGTATTTATGCTGACGCCGGTCGACAGCGTCGCCACAGTCGAGGCGCGCTTTCATTATCGCGCCTTCGATAAGTTGCAACCGGGCAGCCCGGTGACCTTCCAGGTGGGTGGCGAGCCGACGCGCCGCGATGGGGTGATCAGCAGCATGGTGTTGCAAGAAGGCGGTTTGGCGTCCGATATCCGCGTGCTGATTCAACCGCAGCAACCGCTCAGCACCGAGCTGGCCCAGCGTCCGGTGGATGTGCGGATTCGTCCGCTGGGTGGCCTGTGGTCGGCTGCCGGCGAGACTGTTGCTAAATGAACCCGTCTTTCTCCCTTGCTGCTGGGCTACTGGGCGCTATCAGCCTGAGTCTGCTGTCCGGGTGCACGGCGCTGCCTGACCTGCAGCTGGCCCGGCAGGCCAAAGCCCGGGGTGATCTGGCCACGGCGCAAGCAAACTTTCGCCCACTGGCCGAGCAGGGCTATGTGGATGCGCAGATTGGCCTGGCCGACCTGTTGGTGCGCAGCCCGTTGCCGGCCCAACAGGGGCAAGGTGAAGGCTATTACCGCCAGGCGCTGGGCCGTTCGCCGGCTGCCGGCGTCGGGTTGGGCAAGTGGCTGGCGAGCAAGCCGGCGCCGAGCCCAGCCGAGCGTAAGGAAGCCGAGCAGTTGCTGCGCCAAGGCTTGGCCGCCGGTGACCGAAGCACCTTGATCCCCTTGACCGCGCTGTTGCTGCGCGACCCACAACGGATTGCCAGTGGTGAGATCGCCCAGCAGCTCGGGCAATGGCAGGCCGCCGGGATGGGCGAGGCCCAGTACGGCAAAGTCATGCTGTACCGGGCGCGGGGCGACTACAGCCAGCACTTGGTTGAGATCGAGCAGACCTGCGAGCAATGGCTGACGACACTCAGCGAGTGCTATCCCGAGCTGGCCGCCTTGTATCAGGGCCGCGCTGATACGGCTAAGCAGCAGCAATTGCTTGAGCGCTTGCTGGCGTCTTATCAGGCCGGTGTGTTGCCCGCCGCCAGCGTGTTGCCGGTGGCCAAATTGCTCGGTAGCAGCGCTAATGGTCCGGCCGATCCGCCGGCCGATCCGCCGGCCGCCAAACGGCTGTTAACGGCTATCTCCGGTTCCTACCCGGACGCCTGGTTCAGCCTCGCCGCGTTACTGAAAGCCTATCCCGAGCAGGGCGGCACCGATGAGATGCTGGGCGACTTGCAGCAGGGTATCGCCGCCGGCTCTGCGCGCTCAGCCTTGATGCTCGGTCAGCTGTATTTGGTCGATCAATATGTGCCGGTCAATTTTCACACGGCAGAAAAATATTTGTTGCAAGCCCTGCCGGCAGAGCCCAAGGCGCACCTGTTGCTGGGCAAGTTATACAGCGAGGGGCAGCTGGGCGAGATTGATCCAGACAAGGCCCTGGCGCATTTCTTGGCTGGCGCCCGGGCGGGCGACCCGAACGCCGATGTGGCCCTGGCGCAACTGTTCGGTGACGGTCGGGGCGTGAAGATCAACCCGGTGTACGCCTACTCCTTTGCCAAGTTGGCCAAGCATCAGGGCTTGGCCCAGGGCCAGGTGCTGATGGAACGCCTCGCCCCGCAGCTGCAACCGCACGACTATCCCCAGGTGGAGAGCTTGTTCAGCCAAGAGCTGCAGGCCCGCGGTGGGTCACCGCTCAGCCTGAGCACGCAAGCGGATCAAAGGCAGGGAACGCTATGAACCTGGGTAAATCTTCAGCCGCCATGCTCATCTGCACGGCAGGCCTGCTGGGCAGCCCATGGCTGCTTGGCGCAGAGTTGCAACCGGGTTGGACCTATGGGGCCAATCTGCGCTTAACCGGCCAAGCGACTGCCGATCAGGATCTGGGCACTCAATCGGGTGGCGACTTCAATGGTGCCGGCCTGAGTTTTCGGCCGTGGGTCTCCCAGCGGCAAGGCGATTGGAGCACTTTTGTGCAGGGCGAAGCCTTTGCCGCCACCGATGTCCTGGAGACAGGCACCAATGAAACAGACAACACAGTCACCTCCACTGACCAGCGGCAGAAAGATGCCAATTTTCTCGCGCTGCAGGAGTTCTGGATTGATTACGGCGGTTTGAGCGCCTATCCCGGCGAGTCCTTGCGGGCGGGCCGGCAAAAGGTGCGCAGCGTCGATGGCCTGTGGTGGGACACCAGCATCGAAGCCTTGCGCTGGAATTTCGACACCACCTTACTGAGCTCCCATCTTGGCGTTGCCGAGCGCTTTAGCGATTACCGCACTGATCTGGACGAGTTGGCTCCCGAAGATAAGGATCGCCTGCATCTGCTGGCGGACATCTCGACGCAGTTTCAGCCCGGCCACTGGGCCGGGCTGAAACTGCACCACAGCGATGACTCGGGCAGCTTGCCGGCGGTGGGGAGCAGCGTGGATCAGCTGAGCAAGACCATGACCGGCAATCTGACCTGGCTCGGTGCCGAGCTCAATGGTGATTTTTATAACTACCGCAGTGCCTTACCCCTCAGCTACTGGGCCAGTGCCACATGGCTGACGGGCGCCACCGATGACTTGCGCACCGGCAGCACCTCCGGCACCAGCATTGCCACTGGTGAGCAGCACCAGGATGTGGATGCCTGGGCCGTCGACCTGGGATTGCGCTGGAATCTCGATGACCACTGGCGGCTTGGCTCCAGCTACAGCCGCACCAGTGGTGGGAGCGATTCAGCGCAGTTTGTGCAGACCGGTTTGCAGAGCAACCGCTCCAACTTTACCGGTACCAACTCGAGCATCAATCGCTTTGGCGAGGCCTATAAAGGCGAGCTCAACAACCTGCAGGCCGCCAGTCTGTTTGCCGGCTTGGTGCTGGGCAATGACTACGATGCCAGCTTGGTCTATGACCGTTTCTGGCGGGTGGATGACCAGCAGAGCAGTGCCAGCGCAATGCAAGTTTCACTGGTGGATGGCGAGAAAGACCTCGGGCAAGAGTTGGATCTGGTGCTGACGCGCTATTTCAATCAAGGCCAGCTGCCGGCGCAACTCGACTGGCTAAACACTTCATCGGCGTTGCTGCGCCTGCGCGCCGGGCTGTTCTTGCCTGGCGATGCATTCGCCAGTGGCACCGACTCGCGCATGCATCGCGCCTCTATTGATTTTGCTTGGCGCTATTGAGCGGGCCAGCCGTGGAGATTGTTAGGATGACTTTATACATAGCGCGCCGCCGCACGACCCGGTTGCTGGGCACTGGGCTGTTATGGCTGACGACGGCCATGGCCGGCGCGACCTCGCCGGTGGCCGCGCCGAGCAATCAACCGCTCTATGCGGTAAGCAGCATCCCGGTTGATTCATTGTTGCTGGCCGCACCGCAACTGCCCGACCTTAAGCCGTACAGCGCCGAGGCGGTGTACGCCAAGCTCAAGCCTAAATCGGTGGGCACTGTAGTGGTTCGGCGGATGCTCAAACAGAACGCCCTGGCCGAGTTCACCGGCGGCGATGAGCGACTGCGCGAGTGGGTCAAGCGCCAAGGGGAGGTGCCCCAGGCGATTTTCATCGAGGGCGGTTATGTCACCCCGGCCGATCTGGCGCGCAGCCTGCCGCCGCAGTACTTTCGTGAGACCGCCCCGGGCATCTACCTGGCACGTTTGCCGATAGTGGTCAGCCAGGGCGCGACCCTGCATATCGGCCAGCAAACCAAGGATTTTCGCCTGTCCAGCGAGCGCGGTGCCTTCCTGATCAATGACGGCACGTTGTTTATCACCGACACCCGTTTGACTGCCTGGCGCGAGACCGAGAATCAGCAGGACTGGTTCAAAACCAAGGGCGAGTTTCGCCCGTTTTTGAATGCCTGGGGGGGCACCGAGACCTATATCGTCAATAGTCAGGTCGCGAGCCTGGGTTATAGCGGGACCAAGTCCTATGGCGTCTCGATCTCCCAATACAGCCCCGGTATTGCACCGACCATGGGCCGTGGTCATCCAACGGGCTGGCTAATCAACTCGGTATTCGATGATATGTGGTATGGCTTCTATTGCTATGAGGCCGATGATGTCGTGTTGAAGGGCAATATCTATAAAAACAATATTATCTATGGCATTGACCCGCATGACCGCTCGCGTCGTTTGATCATTGCCGAGAATACGGTGTATGGCACCCACAAGAAGCACGGCATCATTATTTCGCGGGATGTTAATGACAGTTGGATCTTCAATAATCGCTCCTTCGAGAATAATCTGTCCGGGCTGGTGCTGGATCGCTTAAGTGTCAATAACGTATTGGCCGGCAATGAGCTGTACCGCAATAAGTCCGATGGCATCACCCTGTATGAAAGCGGCAATAACCTGCTGTGGGGCAATAAGTCCTTTGAGAATGCGCGGCACGGTATCCGGGTGCGCAACAGCATGAATGTCCGGCTCTACGAAAACTTGGCGGTGGCCAATGGTTTGCTGGGTATCTATGGACATACCAAAGACCTGAATAATATCGGACGTAACTTAAAGCAAGATCCATTCTCGACCGATATGTCGCTGACCGTGGTCGGCGGGCGACTGATTGCTAATCGCACCGGTGATATTTCGGTGGTGGCGCCGCGCAGCGTGACACTTTATCGGCTCGATATATTGCTGCCCAATCAACCCAGTGGCATTGGCATGTTTGGCGCTTTATCCAGTCATAAGAATCAGATCATTGACCTGCTGGTGCGCCAGCAGAAAGCGGTGCAAATTCTGCCGGTTGATCAGCTAACCCAGTCTGGGCAATAAGGAACGGATGATGAAAGGGACTTTAGGCATAAGCCGCGCCCGTTACTGGTTGTTCTTGGCGGTGCTACTTGCGTTTAGCGGCATTCAACTGACGGTTGCGGCAGAAGCGCCGCAGTATAAAATCGAGCCGTGCTGCGAACTGTGTCCAGAGACGCAGCTGGAGAGCACTTACGCGGGTGGCCTGGGCGAATTTAATAAACTGATCGCCGGCCAGGACGGTTGGTTGTTTCGCACTAAAACCGAACTGCTGACGCAGATGCGCACCAGCCCCGAGGGTTATGCGCAACTGCGCCAGTTACGCGATGCACTCAAGGAGAAAAGCGTTGAGTTGATGGTGGTCTATGTCCCGACACGGGGCATGGCGAATGTGCAGATGCTCACGCCCGCGGTGCGCCAGGGTTTTGATTTTGAACTGGCCAAACGCAATTACCTCGAGGTGGTCGAGAACCTGCGCAAACAGGGGATTCGGGTGCCCGATCTGACGCCGCTGCTGGCGCAACCGGCCAGCGCGGAAAAGCCCTTGTTCTTCAAGCGCGATCACCACTGGACAGCCTACGGCGCCGAGTTTACCGCCCGTTTGGTGGCCGAGGAGTTGCGCAAGTCCGAGGTGTTTAAGAGCATTCCCCGCAAGGAATTCGTCACCCAGAGCAAGGGCGTGGGCATGAAGTTGGGCACCCTGAATGGGGCGCTCAACAAGATCTGTGGTTACCGCTACGCCAGTCAGTATTTGCCGCGCTTCAGCACCGAACCCAAAGAGGAAAGTGCCGATCTATTTGGTGAGGTTGAAGCGCCCGCCGTGGTCTTGGCCGGTACCAGCTTTGGTTCGCCACAGTTTAACTTCGACGGTTTCATTGAGCAGTACGCCAATGTCGACGTGGACAACCGCTCGGTCAGTGGCGGCGGTATGCCGGGGGCGATAGTGCAATACCTGAGCAGCCAGGACTTTAAAACCCATCCGCCGAAAATATTGATCTGGGAAGTGCAAAGTTATTACGACCTGGCCATGCCGGTGTTGTATCGCCAGTTGCTGCCGATCCTGGCGAACGGTTGCGATAATCGCGCGGTGACGCTCAGTCAGAAAGTCGTGCTGCATCCAGGCACCAATCAAATACTGGTCAATGCTGAAGTTAAGTCGATCCTTAATGATCATTATATTGCCGATATTCAGTTCAATAAGCCTGAAATCAAAGAGCTGCAAAGTACCCTGTGGTACATGAATGGCTCGAAAGAGAATTTGAGAATTACCCGCTCCCGCGAAGTGGAGGCGGACGGTCACTTCGTCTTTCGTTTGAATGATGGCATTACCCCGGCGGGACGCACGCTGTTATCGCTGGAAGTTGAACTGCCGCAGGAACTGCCGGCCGGGTTAGAAGTGCTCACTAAAATTTGCCCGCGCGCTGATAAAGCCCGCAGTGAACTGCACGCGGCGGCGAATTAATTTATCTGTAGTTGCGCCGGACGAACCTGGCGTGAGGCTCTGAGGGATCATGAGCAACTTGGCCATTACTGGGGATTGAAGGCATGGTTTTTTCGTCAAATGTGTTTCTGTTTTTATTCTTGCCGATATTTCTCGGCTTGTATTACCTAAGTGGTAACCGTTATCGCAACCTATTGTTGCTGGTGGCCAGCTATGTGTTCTATGCCTGGTGGCGGATCGATTTTCTGGCGCTGTTTGTGGCAGTTACCTTGTTTAACTACTGGATCGGCTTGCGGGTCGGCGCCGCCGGGGTCAGAAGCAAAAGGGCGCAGCAGTGGCTGATCCTCGGAGTAGTGGTGGATCTTGGCGTACTGGGTTATTTCAAATACGCCAATTTTGGCGTGGATAGCTTTAATGCGCTGATCGGCGGTTTCGGCTTCGAGCCCTTTATCGTCACTCATATTTTGCTGCCGATCGGTATCTCGTTTTATATCTTCGAATCAATCAGCTACATCATCGATGTGTACCGCGGCGATACCCCGGCGACCCATAACCTGATTGATTTCGCCGCCTTCGTGGCGATCTTTCCGCACCTGATCGCAGGTCCGGTGCTGCGCTTTCGCGATCTGGCCGAGCAGTTCAACCACCGCACCCATACGCTGGACAAGTTCGCCGAAGGCTGCACGCGTTTTATGCAGGGCTTTATCAAGAAGGTCTTTATCGCCGACTCCCTGGCGCCGATCGCCGACCACTGTTTTGCCTTGGCTAACCCGAGCACCGGTGATGCCTGGTTGGGCGCCTTGGCCTACACCGCCCAGCTGTATTTCGATTTCTCCGGCTACAGCGACATGGCCATTGGCTTGGGCCTGATGATGGGCTTTCGGTTTATGGAGAACTTCAAACAACCCTATATCAGCCAGTCGATCACCGAGTTCTGGCGGCGCTGGCACATCAGCCTGTCCACCTGGTTGCGCGACTATCTGTACATCAGCCTGGGTGGCAATCGTGGCAGCACTTTCCAGACCTACCGCAATCTGTTTCTGACCATGTTGCTCGGCGGCCTCTGGCACGGGGCCAATATCACCTATGTGATTTGGGGCGCTTGGCACGGCATCTGGCTGGCGATCGAGCGCGCCCTGAATGTGGATGCCGCGCCGCGCCAACTGCGTCCTCTGCGCTGGGCCTTCACCTTTCTGTTGGTGGTGCTGGGCTGGGTGATTTTCCGGGCGGAAAATCTCGATGTGGCTTGGCGTCTGTACGTCGCCATGTTCAGTTTTGCCGACTGGCATTTGTCGGAACTCAACAGCGCCCAGCTGACCAGTTTGCAGGTCGCCACGCTGCTATTGGCCTATCTGGTGATGGCTTGGTTTGGTTTACGCCAGCTCTACAACCAACCGCCAACTCAGCAGGCGCCAAAGGCTGCGGCCGAGCTGCCACAGGTGGCGGCTAGCGGGACTGCCGTGGCCGTCAGCAGCGGTGCGGGGTACAGCCTTTTGGCCACGCGGGCGCTGATACTGCTGCTGTTTTTTGCCTCGCTGTTGAAGCTCTCGGCGCAAAGTTTTTCACCTTTTCTGTATTTCCAGTTCTGAGGAATAGTGCGCATGAACAGGCTTTCTAACATTGTTTACAGCGTGACTTTTTTGGGCTCGATGCTGGCTTTGGCAGTTGCTTCCCTGTCGCCGGCCTGGACCTTTTCCGCGGCCAGCGAAACACCGCTGCTCAATGGCAAGCTGGCCCAGGCCTTTGAAAAGCATTACGACAAAACCTTCCCCCTCAAGGAGTTCGGCACCAATCTCTGGGCTGCCGTGGATTACAGCCTGTTCGCTGAAGGCCGCCCTGGGGTGGTGGTGGGGCGCGACAACTGGTTGTTCACCGATGAGGAGTTCAAGCCGGCCAGCAAGCCTGAGCAATTTCAGGATAACTGGGCGTTGATCGGGGCCGTGCAAGCGGAACTCCAGCGCCGCGGCGTGACCCTGGTGCTGGCGTTGTTGCCGGCCAAGGCCCGTTTGTATCCCGAGCACCTGGGCCAAAACTTGCCAGTAGCCGAGCAGTTGCGGCTCTATCCCGAGGCGCTGGCCAGGATGCAACAGGCCAAGATTGCCGGCCCCGAACTGCTCAGCGCGCTGCAGCAGGCCAAGGCCGAGCAGCAAGTGTTTATGCGCACCGATACCCACTGGAGCCCCTTTGGTGCCCAGGTGGTGGCCGACAACCTGGCGGCCTATCTGAGCCAGACCGGGCGCTGGCAGCACGGCGACGCTAACTTTGTCACCTCCGTCGGCAGCAGCCAGACCCATAAGGGGGACTTGCTCAGTTTTTTGCCGCTAGAGCCCTATTTCACCCGGCTGCAACCTCCCGTCGAGCCTCTGCAGTTGCGCAGCACTGCGGCCGATGAAGCGGCTCAAGGTGATTTGTTCGCCAGCCAAGAGACGCCCATTGCCCTGGTGGGCACCAGCTACAGCGCCAATCCCAAGTGGAATTTCGCCGGGGCACTGAAGCAGGCCTTGGGTAGCGACTTGATCAACTATGCCGAAGATGGCCATGGCCCGCTGGTGCCGATGTTGCGCTTTCTGCAGCGCCCAGCGGACGAAGTGGCCGGGCTGCGTTTGCTGATCTGGGAGGTACCAGAGCGCTACCTGAATATGCCCAGTGATCTGTCCGAATTCGACCCGACCTGGCTCGCCCAGCTCAAAGCCGGGCAAGGGCTGAGCGAGGGGCTGGCCCTCAATGCAGTCAAGCCTGTTAACGCGCCCTAAAGCGCCCGAAAGTTAAGGAGAACACCATGTTCATCAGTCAGTTTGCTAAACGCGTCAGCGCCCTGTGCGGGTTGTTATTGAGCCTGCTCAGCACCGCCGCGCTCGCCGATGAAGCGGCGCTCTACGGCCCCTCAGCACCGAAAGGCTCGGCCTTTGTGCGCAGTTACAACGCCGGCAGTGAAAACCTGGACCTGAGCCTGGGCAGCCTGAACTTTAAGGACATTGCCGCCAAGGGCAGCAGCGATTTCAAGTTTCTGCCGGCCGGCAGCTACAGCGCCAGTACCGCCGGGCAAAGTCTGCCGGTGAAACTTGTGGCCGACCAGTATTACACCCTGGTGCGTTTACCGACGGGCGCCTTGAGCCTGGTCGATGAGCCGGCATTCAAGAACAAGCAAAAGTCCCTGCTGCGCCTGCAGAATCTGTCTGACACGCCGCTGACTCTGAAAACCGCCGATGGCAAGACTGAGGTGATCAAGCCGGTTGCCGCCAAGGCCCGTGATGAGCGTGAAATCAATCCGGTCAAGGTGCGTCTGGCGCTGTTTGCTGGCGAGCAGAAAGTCAGCGATCTGCAGCCGCTGGCGCTGGAGCGTGGCGAGGTGGTCTGCCTGTACGTCACGGGTTCGGCCGACAAATTTTCGCCAGTCTGGGTCAAGCGCCCGCTCGCGGCTGACTGAGGCGCGTGATGAAGGCTAGTGGGATTGTTTATTGCGCCGCCTGGCTGCTGAGCCTATTTGGGCCGGGCAGTGTGGCGCTTGCGCAGGGCGCTTATGGGTTGGTCGCGCCGGCGGGTTTCTACCTGGCCGCGCCACCCGCCAAAGGCAAGGCCCAGGGGTGCCCGGACGCGCCTGCGCCCTATACCGGCGCGCTGATGTTGCCGAGCAAATATGCCGGCTCCGATGCGGCGCGGGACAAACTCAGCACGGATGCTTATGGCCAGTACCTGCAGCTGACGGCGGATGTGCACAGCCTGGAAACGGGTGTTAGCAAGTTCGTGAGTCGCTACCTGAAGAAGGGCAATCCTGCCTATGCCGAGTGTGCGCTGGACTGGTTGTCGACCTGGGCCGAGGCCGATGCGCTGCTCAGTCAGGAGTACAGCCACACCGGCAAATCGGCGCGTAAGTGGGCCTTGGCGACGGTCTCGTCAGCCTACCTGCGCTTGAAGTTCTCGCGCTCGCAGCCCCTTGTCGGGCATGCCGAGCAGGTGCGAAAGGTCGAGCTGTGGCTGGGCAAGCTGGCCGATCAGGTGGTGCTCGATTGGGATGAGCAGCCACTGAATAAGCGCAACAACCACCAGTACTGGGCGGCGTGGGCGGTGATGAGCAGCGCCGTCGCGCTCGATCGGCAGGACCTGTTTGCTTGGTCGGTTGCCCAGTACCGGCACGGCATGCAGGAAGTGGACGGCGAGGGCTATCTGCCCCTGGAGTTGTCGCGTCAGACCCGCGCCCTGGCTTATCACAATTACAGCCTGGGGCCCTTGCTGATGATTGCCGCCTTCGCCCAGGCCAATGGCCTGGATGTGCGCGCTGACAATCACGGCGCCCTGCAGCGTTTGGCGGAGCGTGTGGAACACGGTGTCGAAGATCCACAACCCTTTAAAAACAAGACCGGCTATGCGCAAAACCTTGAGGATTTGCACAGCAATAGCCGTTTTTCCTGGTTAGAGCCTTACTGCGCGCTGTATCGCTGTTCGGCCAAAACCAATGCCTGGCGCCGTTCCCTGGAGCCCTTGAGTACGTACCGACTGGGGGGTGATTTAACCCAGTTGTTTAGCAATCAACAGCCTTGATATCTGATCCTCACTGGCCCTTGAGACTGCGGTCTGGGTGCTGTCGGGGATCAATTTGAAATGGAACTTTAATGGAGATTTCTCTGATGATTCCGGTAATTCTTTCTGGTGGTACTGGCTCGCGTCTGTGGCCCTTGTCGCGCAAGCAATCGCCCAAGCAGTTCATTGCCTTGACCGGCGATAAATCGCTTTTCCAGCAGACGCTGCAACGCCTGAGCTTCGACGGCATGGAAAAGCCCTTGGTGGTGAGCAATCAGGAGCATCGCTTTATCGTCAACGAGCAACTTGAGGCCATCGGCATGGCGGCCCAGGGGCTGGTGCTTGAGCCCTTTGGTCGTAACACCGCGCCGGCGGTGGCCATGGCGGCGTTGCGCCTGCTCGAGCAAGGCCGCGATGAGTTGATGCTGGTGTTGCCCGCCGACCATGTGATCAGCAATGAGGTGGCCCTGCGCAGCGCGCTGCAGGTAGCCCGAGTGGCCGCCGAACAGGGTGAGCTGGTGTTGTTCGGCATTCCGGCGGATCGCCCGGAAACCGGCTTCGGCTATATCAAGGCCGCGCGTGGTGACGATGTTGAAGGTGATTTGGTGGAGGGCGCTTACCGGGTCAAACAGTTCATCGAAAAACCGGATCAGCAGCGCGCCAGCGAGTTTGTCCGCAGCGGCGGCTACTACTGGAACAGCGGCATGTTCCTGTTTCGCGCCAGTCGCTTTCTGGATGAACTGCGCACCCATGAACCGGATATTTACGACACCTGCGTGCTGACCCTCAAGCGCAGCAAGCTGGACGGTAATGTCCTGAGCATCGACGCCGACACTTTCGAATGCTGCCCGGATAACTCGATCGACTACGCGGTGATGGAAAAAACCGCGCACGCCTGCGTGGTGCCCTTGGCCGCCGGCTGGAACGATGTGGGCAGCTGGACTTCGTTGTGGGATGTGAGCGAGAAGAACAGCGATGGCAATGCCCTGGTCGGCGATGTGATCACCCAAACCAGTCACAACAACTTCGTCCACGCGACCTCCAAGCTGGTGACCCTGATCGGGGTCAATGACCTGGTGGTGGTTGAGACCAAGGATGCGGTGATGGTGGTGCACAAGGACGCGGTGCAAGACGTGAAGAAGATGGTCAACCACCTGGATGCGGCCGGTCGCCAGGAGACGCAAAACCACTGCGAGGTTTACCGTCCCTGGGGCAACTATGACTCGGTGGACAGCGGTACTCGTCATCAGGTTAAGCGCATCACGGTAAAACCGGGCGCGCAGCTATCGCTGCAAATGCACCATCACCGTGCCGAGCACTGGATTGTGGTGTCCGGCACCGCGCAAGTAACCTGCGACGACAAGGTGTTCTTGCTCACCGAAAACCAGTCGACCTACATCCCGATCGCCTCTTTGCACCGTCTGGCCAACCCCGGCAAGATTCCGCTGGAGATTATCGAGGTGCAGTCGGGTGGCTACCTGGGTGAGGACGACATCGAGCGTTTTGACGATATCTACGGCCGCACGCCGCAAGCCGTCACCGCCGGCTGAGGCCTTGGCGCTGGCCGGTGGGTAGCCGTTGTCCACTACCCACCGGCTGG
>C687J26845_10000727_pt1 | contig 21059 bp, 15 predicted proteins | sample RifCSPlowO2_12_FD_26845 | JGI IMG/M metagenome (IMG submission 26845)
AGGTTTCGTAGGGCACCTTGCCGAGAAAGTGCACGCGGTTTAGATCCAGCGGCTGCTCTACCGGAAACAGTTCCGCCAGCAACTTGCTGCGCCAGTTGGGCACATCCTTTGGCTGGCTGCCGTAACTGACGCCATCGCCACCAACTATCACTACTTGGCAGCTAGGGTGCTGTTTGAGCAGTTGCGGCAAGGCCCGCATAAAGCTGTGAAAGCCGCGATACGGCTCCAGATTGCGAGCCACGTAAGTGACTATGGGCATGCCGGCGCGCAGAGTGCTGCCATTGGGTAGTTGCAAAATGGCCTGAGGATCTGGCAGCAGGGCGGCGGTTTCGATGCCCTCGTGTATCACCCGAATTTTGTCCCGGTAAGCCTGTGGATGCAGGCTGTGCTGCCATTGGGTTGGAGTAATGCCCAGATCGCAATTTTCGAGATTGAGCAGGTGCAAAGCATTGCGCGAACGGATGCGCGCGGCGCCATCGATACCCAGCGGGAACTCCGGGTCGAAGTTCGCATCGGCCCCGTGCGAGTGGTAGTAGAACTCGCAAAAGTGAATCAGCTTGGCTGCCGGAAACGCCTCTTTGACATACAGCGTCTCGCCCCAGCCGGGGTGGGCGACTATCACATCGGGCCGGTAGCCTTTGCGTTTTAGATCCAGCAGCAGGCGTAAGACCTCTTGCCCATGCAGCACGGCATCCTCAAACGAGCGCACATAGGGGTGAGTTCCGGCGCTGGCTGATCTATGCGGCTTATAACGTAGCAGTCGCACGCCCGGCAGCCCCGGCGCGGTATCGCGACCGATGGCCAGCACCTCGACACCGGGCTGCTTGGCCAGATGCGCCGCAATATGCCGGAACTGCCCGGGGAAATTCTGGTGGATGAACAGCACTTTCATCTGGATGCTTCCTGCTTCCCTGTGGTTCGGCTTTATCGTCGTGTAGCTGTTTCTGGGCTGCATCTTGCGCGAAATCGTAGGGTGGACTCAGGAGCGCAGCGAACAGTCCGCCAGCCAGCGGTGCCCCACCAATCTGTGCCGTACTGCCTGCGGCGAGTACAGCCTACGAATCAGCTCTACCGCTCCTCAAGACTCTCGCTGGCATACTGCTGCAGCGGGCTGAGGAAGTAATCGATCACCTTGCGCTTATCCGTCTTCACTTCCGCCCGCACCGCCATGCCGGCCGATAGGGGGATTTGTTGGCCGCCAACCTTGATGCTGTTTTCTTTAAGCTGAATGCGGGTGCTGTAGAGCAGGCCGCGTTTTTCATCTTCGATGGCGTCGTTGGAGATACTGACTACCGTGCCGTGCACCACGCCGTATTTGGTGAAGGTGAAGGTCTCGACCTTGATCTCCACCTCTTGCCCTGGACGGACGAAGCCGATGTCTTTGTTTTCTAGCATGGCTTCCACTTCCATCGGCTGGTCGCTGGGCACTATGACCATCAAGGGTTGCGCCTCGGTGACCACGCCGCCGTCGGTGTGGATCGCCAGCTGCTGCACTGTGCCGTCCACCGGGGCGGTGAGGCGGGTCAGCTTGTTGCGTTGCTCGGCTTTTTTAAGTTCTTGCGCCAGGGCCGTGGCCCGTTGCTCGGCCTCATGCTGCAAATCGAGCATGGCGCGGCGGGTCTGGGCCAGTACGCCTTGCTGGCGGCGCTCGGCTTCTTTCTTCGCACCGAGCAGTTCCAGCACTCGGGCTTGCTGCACCAGCAGGTCGCGCTGCTGGTCCAGCCGCGCTTGCTCCTTTTCCAGCCAGGCGTGCTTGCCGAGGATGCCTTTGTCCAGCAGGCGCTTGTAGTCGTCGGCGAGCTGCTGGGCGATCGGGATGCTTTGTTGCAACGCGGCGACCATGGCTTTGCTGGCCTGGATCTCCGCCGCTTGCTGCTCGATTTGCGCATCGCCCTGATCCAGCGCACTGCGCAGCTCCTGGTATTGCCCTTGCGCCCAGCGTTGAGCGGCGTTTTGCTGTTCGGGGCTGGCTTGAGCGATCAGCGGCGCCAGCGAGGCCGGTTCGCCGTGGTTTTGTATGGCCTCCAGCAGCACGGTGGCGCGGGCGCTGTCGACCTGGGCGGCCAGCAGGTCGCTGTGCAGCCGCTCGACATCGGCGCCGGTGATCTGCGCATCCAACTCCACCAACAAATCGCCGGCCTTAACCTGTTGGCCGTCGTAGACGTGAATGGCCTTGACCACCGCCACTTCGCTGGGCTGGATGATTTTGGTCTTGCCGCTGGGCACTATCTTGCCGCTGGCGGTGGCGACCACGTCGATCTCACCGACACAGGCCCAGAGCAATGCCAGGGCCGAGAAGGCGATGATGGTCCAGAGGATATAGCGCGGCGCCGGGTGCACCGGTTTTTCCTGCAGGGCCAAGGCGGCCGGCAGAAATTGCACCTCATGGCTCATCCGTGGCGGCGCGTCCATGGCTTTGCGGTTTTGCCAGGAGTGGCGCCAGGCGCTGCGATAACGCTTGAGTAACTCGCGCTTGGCACTCATGCGGCATCCCCCTGTTGCAAACGATGCAAGCGCGAGTAATGGCCGGCTTGGTGGCTGAGCAACTCGCTATGGCTGCCTTGCTCGACGATCTGCCCACGGTCCATGACGATGATGCGGTTGGCGTCGCGTACCGCCGACAGTCGATGGGCGATGATGATCACTGTGCGACCCTTGCAGATGATCTGCATGTTTTGCTGGATGATCCGTTCGGACTCGTAATCCAGGGCGCTGGTGGCCTCGTCGAAGATCAGGATGCGTGGGTTGCCGATCAGCGCGCGGGCGATGGCCACCCGCTGGCGCTGGCCGCCCGACAAGGACGCGCCGTGCTCGCCGACTATGGTGTCGTAGCCTTCCGGCAGCTCCAGAATAAATTCGTGAGCACCGGCCATCTTGGCGGCCTGCATCACCGCTTCGATCGGCGCGCCGGGGTCAGTCAGGGCGATGTTTTCGCGGATGCTGCGGTGGAACAGCATATTGTCCTGCAGCACCACGCCGATTTGCCGGCGTAACGAGGAGACATCGGCCAGGGCCAGGTCCATGCCGTCCACCAACACCCTGCCCCGTTCGGGGGTGTAGAGGCGTTGCAGTAAGCGGGTCAAGGTGCTTTTACCGGAGCCGGAACGACCGACTATGCCGATCACCTCACCGGCAGCAATGGTCAGGCTGATGGCACGCAGCACCTCGGAGCCATCCGGGCGATAGCGAAACTGCACTTGATCAAACTCGATCTGGCCCTTGAGCGGCGGCAAGGCACTGCGGGTGGCTTGCGACAGTTCGGTGCGGGTATTAAGAATGTCGCCCAGGCGCTGCACCGACACGCCGGTTTGCTGGAAATTACTCCACAGCTGGGCCAGGCGCATGATCGGCTGCGAGACCCGGCCGGCCAGCATATTAAAAGCAATCAGTTGGCCGACGGACAGATCCCCGTCGATCACCAGCCGTGCGCCCAACCAGAGGGTGGCGACGGTGACCAGTTTGCCCACCAACGACACCGCCTCGTTGGCGATGGCCGAGAGGTTCTGGGTCTTGAAGCCGGCGGCCACGTAACCGGCCAGCTGGTTGTCCCACTTGCGGGTGATCTGCGGCTCCACCGCCATGGCCTTGAGGGTGTCGATGCCGTTGATGGTTTCGACCAGGAAGGCCTGATTCTCGGCGCCACGGCTGAAGCTTTCATTTAAGCGAGCGCGCAACGCCGGGGTGACCAGCAACGAAATCAAGAAATACAGCGGCAGCGATAACACCACCACCAGGGTCAACCAACCGCTGTAGACCGTCATCACGGCGATAAACACCACCGAGAACAACACATCCAGCAACAGGGTGATGGCGTTGCCGGTGAGGAAGCTGCGGATGTGCTCCAGCTCGCGCACCCGCGCCACCGAGTCGCCGACCCGCCGCGCCTGGAAGTACGCCAGCGGCAGGGTCACCAGATGGCGAAACAACTTGGAGCCCAGCTCCACGTCGATGCGGCTGGCGGTGTGGGCGAACACGTAGGTGCGCAGGCCGCTCAGGGCGCTCTCGAACAGCATGATGCCGAGCAGGCCGACGGCAATCACATCCAGGGTGGTCAGGCCGCGATGCACCAGCACCTTGTCCATCACCACCTGGAAAAACAGCGGAGTCAGCAGCGCGAAAATCTGCAGCACCAGGGACACCAGCAGCACTTCACCGAGCAGCTTGCGGTATTTGACGATGGCCGGGATAAACCAGGTGAAGTCGAACTTGCTCAGCTCACCGGCGAGGCTGGCCTGGGAGCTGAGCAGCATCAGCTCGCCGGTCCAGCGCACCTGCAACTCCGCGAAGCTCAGCACTTCCGGGCGCTGCACCAGCGGGTCGTGGATCAGCGCCTTGCCTTCATCCAGGCGGGCGATGATAAAGAAGCGCCCGTCTTGGCTGGCGGCAATCGCGGGAAGTGGGGTGTGCTCCAGGCGCTCGACCTTGCTGCGGACGAACTTGGCTTTCAGGCCCAGCTGCTTGGCTGCCAGCAGCAACTCGGGCTTGGCAAATTGCCGGCCGTTGTCGAGGTATTCGTGGGCGAGTTGCTCGGGCGAGGCGGCCACGTTATGAAAACGGGCGAGCATGACCAAGCAGGCGAGGCCGGTGTCCGACACAAGCACAGGGCCCGATCCTTGGGGATTTTCTGGCATTAGCGTTCCTTGCAACTGCAGCCCCGGATGCCAGCCATTGGCCCAGGACAATTATCTGCTTTGAGACAGCAGAACGAGGCGCGATGCTAGGAGGTGCGAGCGACAGTGCATAGCCAACCTTATGACGGCAGCAAGCCTGCAAGATCGAGGCGAGCCATCACAACTGCCACTGCGGCGGTAATTAGTGGTGAAAGCTTGCCGCCAACTGCTGACACAAGGGCTGCGCGGCATCCAGCAGGCAACTGTAGTGCGAGCGCCCCGCCAGCCAGTGCAGTTGGGCGTGCGGGCCAAGCTGGGCGAGCAGCCCTTGCGCCATGGTGACCGGCGCCCAGTTGTCTTGATCGCCATGCCACAACTGCAATGGTCCACGCACCTGTGGCAGGCACGCCGCCCAAGGCTCGACATAACACTGCACATCCCGCAAGTAAGCGCCGGCGCCCAGGGCGAAGCACTGACGTTGCACGTCCATCAGTTGTGCATGCAGCGGCACCTGCGCCAGCAGCTGGGCATCCGCTCCGCGCGCGCCTTGAAACAAGCTGCGCAGCAGCAGGCCGGCGAAGTGCCGGGCCAGCCAGCCTTGATAAATTGACAGCAGCCTAAACAGCCAGGGGTAACTTTGCGCCAAGGCGAAGGTGTAGCGCCCTGCGCCCATGCCCCGCCAAGAATCCGGCCACTCCAAGGGCGCGGCGGCCGACACCAGCCAAATACCGGCGGCAGGTTTTGGCAGCCGGGCGGCCACGCGCAAGGCCAGATTGGCGCCAATCGAAAACCCCAGCAGGTGCACCGGATGTTCACCGGCCAGGCGCACCACCGCAGCCGTTAGCTCGGCCAGATAAGCATCGCCCTGCAAGCTCAGATCGAGGCTGTCACGCTCAAGCGCCACGATGCGCAAGCCATTGGCCTGCGCCGCAACCGCCAGCCAAGCGGCCTCGGTGGGAGCGCCTGGGGTGCCGTGAAAATAAAACACCGGCCGGCCATCGGGATCGCCATAGGTTTGATAGTCCATCCGTGGCTCTCCGGGTTAAGTAAGGAGCTGCACCCGTTAAGTGTTGAACGCAAAACGTAGGGTGGGCTTTAGCCCACCAAGCCCTTTACCGAGCAACGGTGGGCTGAAGCCCACCCTACAAGATCAACCTTAAACAAGCCTAATAGGCCGGTTAAAAGCCCCGCTCAATCAAACAAGGTGCAGGCCATCACCAGCGCGTCTTCATTGCCACCCACGGCCGGGTAGTAATCGCGACGGCGGCCGATTTCGTTGAAGCCATAGCGCTCGTACAGGCGGTAGGCGGTTTGATTGCTGGCGCGCACTTCCAGGAAGCACTCGCCGGCCTTGAGTTCCAGCGAGCGTTGCATCAAGCGCTCCAGCAGCAAATAGCCAAAGCCCTGGCCCTGGCTTTGCGGCTTGATGGTCAGGTTGAGCAAATGGGCTTCATCGATGATCAGGTTGATCACCCCGTGGCCAACCTGCTGGGTGCCGTCAAACATCAGCCAGCACTCGTAGGAGTTGAGGCTGTCGACAAAAATGCCGCGGGTCCAGGGATGGCTGTAGGCGGCAAACTCGATTTCCAGCACTGCATCCAGATCATTCAGGGTCATGCGGCGAAAGCTAATAGCGTCGGTCATTCAATGGTTTTCCACGGCAGCAGTCTGCCAGCGCGGCATTAGCCGGCGCATGCTCTGCCAGAGTTCGGCTTTACGTTGTGGCTCGTCCATCAGCAGTTCCAGCCCGGGCAAAGCCCACGCCGCGCCCAGCCCGTCAATTTGTAGTTCGCGGTTATAGGCCGCCTCATCCGCCTCGCCGGCATAGCGCACGGCGGGCAAACCCAGCAGCCATAAACAGGCGCAACGCTCTTGTTGCTCAAGCTGCGCGGCCACATAACTTTGCACATATTCCAGCGCCGCATGCGGGCCTTGATCCAGACTGCCGCGCGCCAACAGCGGCCAGCGCACCGGCTCGCCGATTACTTGCGGCGCGTCCGGCAGGCCGGCGGCGCGCAGCAGATCCTTCAGCAACAAGTAAGCCGGATCACGCCGCGTAAAGGCCTCACCGGTGGGCAGCTCAACCAGCAGCGCACAGCTGCCGGCGCGCAGTAATTGCAGGCTAAAACGCGGTGGCGGCAGGGCTTTTGGCGCAGGTTCCACCGCTTCGCTTGGCGCCGCTTCGGCCACGCTGGCCGCCCGTGGCGTGGCTTGCGGGCGTGGCACTTCGACCCGTGGCCGTGGCGCTTCAATCGGCGCCGCCGCTGCGGCAGTAGGCTGCGCTGTGGGGCGCATCTGTGGCTCGGGCGCCAGCTCGACCGGCGCCGGCGGCAGCCACTCGGGGCGGGACGGCGCGGCAAAGGGCAAGACCTGCCGCGGCAGCCAGCTGACCACCTGCATGGCGCTGAGGTAGGCGCGCCTGCGCAGTTCGTCGATCAAACGTCAGCTACCTGCGGATGCGCCTTGGGCAAGCCGGCCTGCAACAGATTCAAGGCATTGATATAGGCCTTGGCCGAAGCGACCAGAATGTCGGTGTCAGCGCCGTTGCCATTCACGATGCGCCCGCCCTTCTCCAACCGTACGGTCACCTCGCCCTGGGAGTCGGTGCCCTGGGTGATGGCATTGACCGAGTAGAGCTGCAGGGTGACGTCCGACTGGGCGATGTGCTCGATGGCCTTGAAGGTCGCATCCACCGGGCCCGAGCCTGTTGCTTCGGCGTTTTGCTCGCCGCCGGCGACACTGAGCACCACCTTGGCCTGCGGCACTTCGCCGGTTTTCGACGCCACTTCCAGGCACACCAGCTTGAAGTGTTCCGGCGCTTCTTCGGCGAGGGTGTCGGACACCAGCGCTTGCAGGTCTTCGTCGAAGATTTCGTGCTTCTTGTCGGCCAGGTCCTTGAAGCGCGCGAAGGCGGCGTTCAATTCGCTCTCGCCGGCCAGCACTATGCCCAACTCATCCAGCTTGGAACGGAAAGCCGCGCGCCCGGAGTGCTTGCCCATGACCATCTTGTTGGCATTCCAGCCGACCGATTCGGCGGACATGATTTCGTAGGTTTCGCGGTGTTTGAGCACGCCGTCCTGATGGATGCCCGATTCATGGGCGAAGGCATTGGCGCCGACTATGGCCTTGTTCGGCTGCACCGGGAAACCTGTAATGCCGGAGACCAGCCGCGAGGTGCTGAGGATATGCGGAGTGTCGATACGGGTGTGCACGCCGAGCAGGTCTTCGCGGGTTTTGATCGCCATGACGATCTCTTCCAGCGCGGCGTTACCGGCACGCTCACCGAGACCGTTGATGGTGCACTCAACCTGGCGCGCACCGGCCACCACGGCGGCCAGCGAGTTAGCCACGGCCAAGCCGAGGTCGTTATGGCAATGCACGGAGAACACCGCTTTGTCGGCATTCGGGATGCGGTTGAGCAGCTGGCGCAGCATGTCCGCGTACTGGTGCGGAATCGCGTAACCGACGGTGTCGGGAATATTGATGGTGCGCGCACCGGCGTCGATGGCGGCTTCGATGATGCGGCAGAGGAAGTCGATCTCCGAACGGCCGGCGTCCTCGCAGGAGAACTCCACGTCGCCGCACAGGTTGCGCGCGTGCTTGACCGCATGCACCGCCTGCTCGACCACCTGATCGGGCTGCATGCGCAACTTGTACTGCATATGGATCGGGCTGGTGGCGATAAAGGTGTGAATCCGCCCGGCATTGGCGCCGGCCAGGGCCTCGGCGGCGCGCTCGATATCGCCATCCAGCGCCCGCGACAAGCTGCAGACCACGCTGTCTTTGATGGTATCGGCGATCACCTTGACCGCCTCGAAATCGCCCTGACTGGCAATCGCAAAGCCGGCTTCGATCACGTCTACGCGCATCCGCTCCAGAGCCTTGGCGATGCGCAGTTTTTCTTCCTTGGTCATCGAGGCGCCGGGGCTCTGCTCGCCATCGCGCAAGGTGGTGTCGAAAATAATGACGCGATCATTGCTGCTCATAACCAACTCCTCATCGCTGCCAGCAAAAAACCGCAGGCCAAGACAGACGCAAACCCGTAAGGGGTTTGGCAATGGAGGAATTGTGGCGCGAAAAGCTGGTACAGGAAAGGTCGTAGAGGACCAATAACACTATTGGCCCGAGCCCCCTAAGGAGCCGCAAACACGTAAAGGTTGCCCTGCAACTTAACCTGACCATTAGTTTTATAGGTCAACAGATCGATTTGCTTAAAGCCAGCACCACCTGCGACAGCCTGATTTGAGCCAGCCAAGGTCCATTGAAAATTATCAAATCGACCATTAGTCAGGCCAATTTTCACACCTTTGGTGCCGGCAGTAGCACCTTCAGCAGCAAATCCGGCGGCGCTATCAAGCCCGACAATATCCAACGTAGCGCCCTCAAAGCTGAATGCCCCGCGAATGTTATCCAACACCAGATAGCCCACCCCCCCAGCAGGTTTGAAGATCAACCGCACACCGCAACCACCTGCAGTAGTGCCGGAAGGGCCGCACTTGGTGTTCGCGGGGTTAACTGCATAATTCAAGTTGGCACTCAAACTGATGCCAGCCTGGCCGCTCACCGCTTGCAACTCACCCTCATCCAGCTGGCGAAGCTCAGCACCAACAGTAGTCGCAACCAACCAAACAGCCAATCCAGCAAAAATCACTCGAGAGCTCATAACCACTCCTCTTAGCGCGGCAGGTTGGTTGATTTGAAATCAAAGTAATCAAGGCGCATACCTTGCACAATTTGCGCACCCACATTGACCCGTGGAGTACTGGTGCCGGTACCAAAACTGAGGTTACCCACACTAATATTGCTTTTCTGCACATTCTGATAAAACGCCGCATGGTTTGCCCAGGTCACAGCCGGTAACGACAAGTTAACTGCACCATTTGCATCCATTTTTAAATTCAGCGGCTGATACCTTGCATTGCCAAGATTGATATCAAAATAAACGTTCTTGGCAATGGCCCGATTGGCATCCATACAGAAACCAGGCTTACAACCATCCAGCGCAACTCTGTTGATGTAAAACTGCAAGCTGGCCTCTGCCTGCAGACCATCCGCGCCGCCCCAAATATTTAAATAAGAGCCATGCAGCGTCAAACCTTCAATATAGATGTTGAAAAAATCGGTACGATTAGTTGCTGCACCTTTAACCCCGTTGGCGTCATAGGCATAACTGGGTAGAGTAAAGGTGGTCTCCAACCCAAGGTCCAAACCTTTGACCCTCGTGCCGCCGGAATTCAAAGCAGAGGCTACGCCACCGACTATGACCTGATCTTCCTGCCCTTGGGCAACACTGCCACCATTGCAACTTGGTGCCTCCTGGGTCGGTACGCCGCACAAAGCAACGAAAGCATCGTAGTCGGTATAACGCTGCATCAGCGTTATACCATTACGCTGCACCCCCCACGCTTCACTCAAGCTTTTTTGTGATGAGGAGAGAGCAGCCTGCTTATTATTCCAATCATCCACTCCATTATTGTAAGCCGTTACCGAACTTGGGCACCCCCAAACACCATCGCACGTATATTTCTGGCCAAGCTCCGGCTTACTATGCCAAAACCAGTGCGCTGGATCATTCGCATAACTACTTGGAGCCGCGGCATAAGCATTGGCCATGGACGACTGCGAAGTTCTAACATTAATAGTATTCGTATTCACCACCGCCTGCCGCTGATCAACAACCACCTTATCTTGCTCTATTCCTGTTTTCAGCGTCAAAAAACCTACTGACTGATATTTGTTCTGCAAAGCCGTCCTACTGGCCTGTAATGCTGCATTTTCAGCTGAAATACTGGTGACAGCACTATTGGCATTAGTACAGCCTACATCACCATAAACACAGCCCTGATAGTAAGCCCACAGGCCAAACTGATGAGTATCATTAAGCGGATCAGTATAGGTCGGAGTTTTTAATTGCAGGGCTTGCTTGCCGACGGGCAATGTAGGTACCGCAGCACCGCTAGCCGGCCCCAACGTGAAGGGGTGCAATGGTGAACCAACGCTGGCGAGCACATCGTCCTGACCACGGCGACTGCCTTCACCCTTAACGTAGCCACGCGTAAGATCAACAGTGACCGCGTTGCCGGAAGAGTCTTTAAGACCGCCTATCTGCGCAGTGGCGGTGCCTTGATCATAGAGAAAACTGTCAACAAAAAATCCAATGCCAGCGCCACTTACCTCGCCCAACTGCTCTTCGCTAAGCGCCTCCATCGCCGCTACGGGGACAGCTGTCGCTAGCCCCAATACAAGCGCCGCAAGCCACACAGTTTTCTTTAGCATCCACTGCCTCCAACGCAAGTATCAACGCGTGCGGTTCCGCGCAGCGCATCAAAGAGCGCAATAGCAAATGGATATATGGCTTTACCCTCAGCATTATTGTACTTAGCAAAATTAGCGAAAGCACCGGCCTGGGTATTTACAAACTTCCCAGCATTAGCGAGATCCTGCCAAGGTACACTTTGCCCCTGCACCGAAAAGAAAATCCCCTGCGCGCCGCCGGTGGCCAAATTATTATCAACTTTGTCTCCGACAAAAATGCTCTTGTAGTTCAGCAGATCGAAACAGGCAGGCAGACCGGAGGCTGTACAGTTTCCATTATTGGTGGCCAATAGCGGTAATAATGGCTTTAGCGCGGCATTATCGGTCTGGAAAGAGTCGCCGTTAGCAACTCCCATTTGCGTCGCACGATTGATCGGCTGGCCATTCTGCATAAGATCACCAGTTCCGGCTTTGACTAACTGGACCTTACTATACAGCTCTGCATCACCGGCAATACTCAGGGCAAGGCAGTTAAAATTGAAAGCGCAGGTGAAATTATTAAGATTGTTCGTCTGCATATAATATTCACGCGCAATTGAGGCTGGTCCATTTACATAGCCTTCCATCACGCCGGTCATGGAATGAAAATCCCCCGACAAATCACCGCGCGCACGACCAAAACCCAGCCGTATTCCGGCCATCTCGCGAACACCTGCACCGTTATTCTTAAAAGCAAGTTCGATATAAGGGTCGCGAATTTCAAAGGGCACTATTGCTGCACCTGAGGTACTGGCGTTATCCACACGCCCCAAGGCAAAATTATCAATGGCGATATCTGCGGGCTGATTCGATACTGTGCCACCACCACTTCGGGCGTAATTACCCATCCGCAACTTGTCGATATTGGTCAACAGCTTAATATCACCGCCGATATTGAGCCGTGTAAACTCGTAACCGCCATACGTCAGGGCATCGAGATTGATCAAGCCCTGCCCGGAAACCGCAGCCAACTCGCTATCATCCATTGCTCGCATCTGTGCGCTCGCGACCACGGAAAACAGGCATGCACAAAGCAAAATGGCGCAGCGACTAACTCGGATTGAGACGAAGGGCATGACTGATTTCCTTATTGTCGCAGCCGGTAAACGCTGCCGATTTGCACCGAATGCCACTTTAATAAGCCGCACATGCCCTGACTGCAGATCCATAGTCCAGTTGATTGCTCCCCGACTCAAAGACCGCCCTACGGGTGTTACCTCTCGCCACAGTGAGGCCCTCCCTGGCGCTGCCGACGCGCAGAAAAAGGCCCACGCACAGGCGCAAACGTAGCAACAGCGATTACGTTACGTGGCGCGACAAGCCACTGATGCAGCAGTAACTCATACACATACTCATGCTTTATTTGCTTGGAGCGGCCAAGGCGTATCGTCCCATACGCACTGCCAGCCCAGGCTGTGCGCATGCATAGCAGCCCTCAACTAGAGGTGCTGCGCATGCCACAACCCGCAGTACAAACAGTACAATCAGCGCCTTTATATGCTTCCGCCCTCTGCGAGACCGTTTTAGCGATGATCGACCCCAAGCGCGTGTTACGTGCCCTTGCCGAACACTGGAGCCTGCTTGAACCGCTGTGTGAGCGATTCGATCAGGGCACGCTGAGCCTCAGCGATTTGCGCAAGCAGCTGGCGGAGCAATTGGTCGAGGGCTCAGCGACCGATATCACCGCCCTGCTCGACCAGTGGATTCGCCTGGACATTCTGGTGCCGGTGGCCAAGAGCCCGAATCGCTTCGAGCTGAATGCGCAGATCCATGACTTTCTCGCCTACCTGCGCCGCGAGCATCGCCTCGGCCTGTGCCTGGAGATCGAGGCCTACCTGCGCCATCTCGAACGGCTGGCCAGCTACATTCAGGACGCCTTCGACAATCGCGACAGCCATGACCTGGCGCGTCAGTTGCGCCTGCTCGATATGCGCGTGCGCGATGTTTTAAAGAAGCTCACCAATGACGAACAGGCGCTGGTCGGCGTCGCCGAGCGGGCCAAGACCAGCGACCGGCAAATCCCACTGCGCCAGCGTTACGCCGAGGTGCTGGCGACCTGGGACGAGTACGTCGAACCGATGATTCAGTTAGTGGCCGCCGACGGCGCCTTCGAACAAGGCGTGCAGCGGGTCGAGCAGGTGTTGCTGCGCTTGCTCAGCGAGCAGCAACGCCTCGGCCAACTGGTCGACGACGACCTGCTGCTGCGCACCCATGCGCGCATCCTCGAGATGCAGACCAGCGCTCAACTGACCTTGCGCCGCGCCCGCGTGTTGCTGTTGCCGCTGCGCGAAGAGGCGCGCCGGCACAATGCCGTGACCCGTGGCGCGGCCCTGGCGCTGGCGGCCATCCGCCGCAAGGGCCTGGATGCGGTGCCGCAAGCGTCGCTGCCTTTGTTTACCCGACCGCAAAGCGCCTTTCTCGGCACTGCCTCGCAAGTTGAGGCCTACGTTTACGCGCTGGCCCGCTTCGAGCCAAAACCGGCGCAGTTCCCCAAGGCCAGCGGCCCGCGCGGAGGCAAACCGACACAAGCCCCGCACACCGCCCGCGAGATGCTCGAGCGCTGCGCCAATGCCCTGCCGATGCCCGACCTGATGCTCTGGTTGCTGGAGCAAGAACCTGAGGGCGCTACCGATGAGTTGCTCTATTGGTTCTCGCGGCTATCGCGCGACAGCCGCTTCCAGCGTGAGCGTCTGAGCAGGCGCGACTACCTGACCAGCGAACATCAAGTCAGCCTCAGCTCTTACGCCCTGAGCAAAAGCCACGGCTCGCCTACACCTGCAGGAATAATCACCCTATGAATCTTGACCTTTCTGAGCTGAGCCTGCTGGCACCGATCTTTCGCGAGCTGTTCAAGGGCTACCATGTCAGCCGCCGCGATGCCGAGCTGTACAGTCAACTGTCGAACCTGCAGGACGCTTACCGCGCGCTGTTCAAAGCCCTGGGTTTTGAGCTGGTATGCGACCCTCGCGGCTTTTATTACTTCGTCCCCGAGCAAATCGGCGCCCAGGTCAACAAGACCGCACAACGCCTGGCGCTGTTCACCTTCATCATCGTCGAACACCTGGCCGACCAAGGCCGCGATCCATTAGCCGTACTCGATGGCGGCAGCCTCGGCCGCGATGAATTACCGCCGCTGCTGGAGAAGTACCGCGAGCTGTTTTTACAGGCCGAGGTGCAAACCCAGGACGAGTTGGAAGAGAAAGTCATGCGCCGTATGACCCAGCTGGGCTTTGCCAGCGAAGACAACGGCGTTTACCGCTTTCTGCCGCCGATGCACCGTTTCCTCGATGTGTGCCTGTCGGTGCAACAAGACCGCGACCTGGCCGCCAGCCTGCACAGCGCCCTGCCGCTCGCCGGGCTTGAACTGCCGAGCCCGCACTTGCTGGATGACGACAGCGGCGAGGAGATTATCGAAATCGAAACCCTCGGCGAAGCAGATAACCAAGCAGCCGAAGAAGCAGAAACCGAACAGCAAGCCATGGCCCGCGCCATCGCCGAAGAGCAGGAGCTTGACGCATGACTCAGCAACGCTACGGCATCCGCCGCTTCGCCCTCCTGAATACCGCCGGTTACAGCCTCGGGCTGTTTCCGTTGGAACACCCACTATCGGTGTATGGCGCCAACAACCTCGGCAAGAGCGCGGCGATCAACGCGCTGCAGTTCCCGATTCTGGCGCGCATGTCGGACATGAGTTTTGGCAAGTACAGCCTGGAACAGTCGCGCAAGTTCTACTTCGCCAGCGACACCAGCTACATCCTGGTGGAAGTGGCACTGCCTCATGGCCCCCATGTGATTGGCGTAGCCGGACGCGGGCCGGGCGGTGGTTTTGGTCATCAGTTTTTCGTTTATGCCGGCGAGCTGGACCTGGCCCACTACCAGAAAAACGGCACCTGCCTGCGCCAGCGGGAACTGTTCGCCAACCTTGAGCGCGAGCAGATCAAGGCTTACGAGGTGAAGCCCGACGAGCTTCGGCGCCTGCTGGTCGGCGGTCATACCTCAATCCCGCTGGACCTGACCCTGATCCCGTTGCGCTCCACCAACGAGCAAAGCCTGAAAACCTTCCGCGCCCTATTTATCAACCTGCTGCATATGCGCGAAATCACCGCGGCCAAACTCAAGCAGCTGTTTATAGACGCCTTCGAGCACAGCCTGCGCTCGGGCAGCGTCGACTATATCGCCGCCTGTGAAGAGGCCTTCCGCGATGTGCGGCGCATGGAGCAGGACTATCAGGCGTTGGTCGCCGCTGGCCCGCTCATCCAGGCACTGACTGCCGGCGTCAGCCAGCGCGAACTGCTGCGCGGCAAGTTGCATCGACTGTCGCCGCTGCTGGATAACTTGCTCGGCGCCTGGCAAGACTACAGCGGCGCACGCCGCGAAGAGCTGGTCATCCAGCACGAACATTACCGCGCCCAGCAGGACGGCCTGCAACACGAACAACGCGCCGGCACCTCTGAGCTGATGCGCCTGGAGCGCGAGATCAGCGAGCTGCAACGCTGGCTGGGCGAGTTGGCGGTGCTTAATAATCGCTTCGCCCTACTCAGCGACGCCCAGCCACTCGAGCAACAATTGCTGGCCGCCAAAGATGCCCACGACGAACTGGCCGGTGCTCTGGCGCAATCGCGCCAGTTCAGCGCCGAGGATCTTGATGAGCGTTTGCGCGAGTTGGAGAAACGCCTGAAATCGGTGAAACAACAGCTCGAACATGCCGACAACAACAGCTACGCCCGGCTGCGCGAAGAGTTCAGCCAGCAAGACGTTGAGCGCCTGATGCGGCTGTTCAATGGCGCGTTGTTCAGCCTGCCGCTGGGTGAGAAAGGCATTCAGCTGGATGACGGCGACGCCTGGGTACAGTCCCTTGGCCAAGTACTGGATGGTTTCAAAGGCGAGCAATTCAGCGTGCCCGGGCTGTCGATCGACCTCTCGCACATAGAGCCGCCGGCGCTGCAAGCCTTGGCCGACCGGGCGGCGCTGCGCGATCAAAAAGAGCGCCTGGATAAAGAACTTAAACAGCTGAAAACCCAACAAGCGGTGGCCGCCGACCGCACCACCAGCAAGGTGCAAGCCGAACAGTTTTATCAGGACGTATTGCAGGCGCAGAAAAACCTTGAGGACTATCGTCGCAGCCAGACCCTGAGCGTCGAAGAAACCGACAAGCTCGAACAGCTGGCGCTGCTGGAAGCGGCTCAAGATCAACTTAAGCGCAGCAGTGACGCCTTCACCGAGCGAGTGCAACAGCTATCGGCCAAGCTGCAGCTGGTCGGCCGCCAGCTCGCCGACCTCGAAGCCAAGGAACGCACCCTGGAAGACGCCCTGCGCCGCCGCCAGCTGCTGCCAACTAATCTGCCGTTTGGCGCGCCTTTTCTCGACCCTATTGATGACTCCCTCGACAACCTGTTGCCGCTGCTGAACGACTACCAGGACAGCTGGCAAGGCCTGCAACGCATCGACGGGCAGATCGAGGCGTTGTATGCCCAGGTACGTTTAAAAGGCGTGGCCAAATTCGACAACGAAGACGATGTAGAGCGGCGCCTGCAGTTACTAATCAACGCCTACGCCCACTGCCAGGACGAGGCCATCACCCTGGCCAAGGCTCGCCGCGCGGCAGTCACCGACATCGCCCGCACCCTGCGCAATATCCGCAGCGACTACGACAACCTGGAACACCAACTGGCGCTGTTCAACCGCGAGATCAACAAGCGCCAGGTCTCCAACCTGGAGAGCTTTCGCATCGTGTTGGCGCCCAACAAGGACGCGCTCAAGCATATCGACCAGATCATCCACAGCGCCGGCCAGTACGAAGAAGGCGAGACCCTCTCGGTATTCGACCTGACCCAATCGGCCGAACAGGACTCGCGCAACGAAGAGGCCAAGGAGTATCTGGCCCGCCTGGTGGCGGCCAACCACAACCAACTGGGGCTCAAGGACTTGTTCGAACTGGCCTTCGAAATCACCAAGGTCGGCGGCGCGCCGGTGGTGCACACCGACATCGACGGCGCGGCCTCCAACGGCACCACCATGACCATCAAGGCGCTGACCAACATGTACCTGTTGCTGCACCTGATGGACCGCGAGCGCGCCGGGCAGATTCGCCTCCCCTACTACCTCGACGAAGCCGCCGACATCGACGAACGCAACCAACAAGCGCTGCTGGAAACCAGCCTGCAACTGGGCTTCGTGCCGATTCTGGCCAGCGTTAAACCGCAGGTTTCCGCCCATGTGGCGATTGACTTGGAGGGCGGCAGCGGCCCGCAGGGCATCTATCTTGATGAGGCCGACTGGAAATATATTCGCCAGCGCGAAGCGGCCGGCAGCACGCAAGCCGCCACTGCAACGGTCGCCACTCCGGCCTGAGTGCCGCGCAACCGCCATAAACGACTGGGGCCGCAATCGCGGCCCCAGTCGTTTAAGTTGCGCTATTTACCCAGCGCAATTTTCGGTGCCCACTGCAGCCACTCTTCCTTAGGTTCGGGGTTAAGCATAAAGGTTTGCCCGGGACGCGCAGGATTTCCCATCAGTAGAACATCCGGGGTGGCGAAGGAGATTCCGCCTTCAAGCATCGACTCCAGCGAGTCGGTGCGCAGCTTTACCCCTTTGAACAAGCCCGCATCGACGCTAACGCCACTGGTATTCCAAAACTTCGTACCGCTGCGCACCAAGATGGCGTAACGCGGCTCAATCAACACATGCAACAAGACCAAATCGGCGGTAGGACCAAGCTCGTAATCCAACACCTTACCCACCGGAACTTCACGATAACTGATCAACACACCAGGCTTGATCGAGCCGCGCGAAGGCGTACTCAACACCAGTTTCAAGCCTTGCAGCGAGGACATATTGGTTGGCGCCTGTACTTGCGCGACAAAACTCGTTTGCACGGCGGTACCCGCAGGCGCGGGTTGCACATCCAGGTACAAACCAGTCACCAGAGTGTCCAGGTTAGCCAGCCGCATCAAACTCACCTCGGGCTTGACCACCCAGAACTGGCTTCCCGTGCGCGCAATACGATCGGCAGCTTTGAGGATGCGTGCATGCAAGATCACCGACTTAAGATCGTCGGTCAGCTCAACCGCATCGACCTTGCCAACATCAATACCTTTAAAGCGGATTGGCGTGCCAACATTCAAGCCATCACCGGTAGTGACCTGAATGCTCACTTCAACACCTTTCTCCAAGGCCTGATCGCGATCAGCAAATAGATTGAATTGTGGTAAACGGCCTTTAAGCGAAGCCGCTTTAGTGTCTGGCGTTTCAAAGGTTATACCGCCAACCAGCAAGCTTTGCAGAGACTCGCTCTTTACTTCGATCCCCGATAAACCACCAGTCAGCGTGACTCCGCTAGCATTCCAAAAGCGCGTGGAGCTATTTACCAAACCGGAAAACTCCGGATCAATATGCACCCCGAGCAACACTTGTTTATTGTCCGGCGAGAGTCTATAGCTTTGCACAGCGCCAACTTTCATTTGCCGAAACAATACCGGGCTGCCCACCGTCAAAGAGGCAAGTTTGCTACTGACCAACACTAAATGTAAGCCTGGCGAGTTCAAGTCCATGGCCGGCGGCTTAGCCAATGCCACAAACTCACGCTTGCTGCGCGCGCTTTTGGCACCCGGACGGATGGCAATATAATTGCCTTTAACCAGCGCCTCGATACCGGAGATGCCACCGAGCGAAATTGATGGTTTAACCAGCCAAAAATCAGCCCCCTCGGTCATGTAGTCTTCAGCGAGCGGATCCATCAACAATTCGGTATTGGCGCTAACCAGATCATCACTGACCTTAAGTTTTTTTAACAAGCCAACTTGCACACCGTTAAATAGAACTGGCGTACTGCCGGCACTTAACCCGTCATAGTTAGAAAAATTAACCGTAACTTTGAATCCAGCCTGAGCCTCCTCAAAATCGTTATACAAACGAAACGGCAGACTCGGATCAGTCGGCGGGCTGTCCGCACGATTCTCCGGTGTAGCAAAGGAAATCCCGCCGGCGACGATACTGGCCAAGGATTCAGTCCGCACCTTAATACCACTAAGCGAGGCATCCACAGTCACGCCACTCGCATTCCAAAAGCGCGTGTGTTTGCGAACTAACGCTGCATATTCAGGCTCAATAAAAACTTTAATATTGACGTTTTTACTGTCATCGGCCAGCGCATAACTGCGCACCCTGCCGACCTGAATCTGCTTGTAAAAAACCGGGCTATCGCGATTCAGCGAACCTAGGCGTTCCGACTTAAGCGTAATGTGCAAGCCTGGGGTACTTTCGGCCAGCGGCGGCACATCATCCAGAGCCACAAACTCACGCGTCGACTCACCATCACCCGGGCTTGCCGTTATGTAATTACCGGAAACCAGGGTATCCAAACCGGTAATACCCGCCAGACTCACACTAGGCTTTACTAACCAAAAGCGTGTATGGGTGCGCAGATAAGGCTCAACGCGCTTATCTACTTCCAGCGTGGCAATCACGCCCTTGTCTTGGCCGTCCATGGCAAAGTCCATGGAGGTAACCTTGCCAATATTCATGCCCTTATATAAGAACTCAGTTTTACCAACCTGAATGCCATCCGCAGTAGAAAAGGCTATTTTTATTTCGATGCCCGCCTTTTGGTAAGCCTGCCAACCGAGCCAGGAGCCAATCAATAAGGCCACCAACGGCAGCACCCAGATTGCCGACCAGTTAGACGCCGGGCGGGTCTTGGCCAAAGGTATGTCACTCATGATCGTTGTCAGACTCCGTATTATCCCAAATTAAACGAGGATCAAAAGTTACCGCCGCCAACATGGTCAAGATCACCACGCTGCAAAACGCCACCGCACCAAAACCGGCCTCGATACTGGCAAGACTGCCGAAGTTAACCAGGGCCACCAATATTGTAATAACGAAAATATCCAGCATCGACCAACGACCGATCCATTCAATAAAACGGTACATCCAGCCACGCTGGCGCGCAGACAAGGGTTGATGTCGCTCGACTGAATAGAGCAACAACGTCAAACCAACTAACTTGAAAGTCGGCACCAATATACTGGCAACAAAAACCACTAGGGCTATAGGCACCATGTCGTAATGAATCAGTTCAATAACCCCCGACATGATGGTATCCGGCTGCCCTTTGCCAAGCGAGTACACTGTCATTATCGGTAAAAAATTAGCCGGGATATACATCAGCGCAGCAGTCACCAGTAATGCCCAAGTTCGTCGCAGGCTGTCGGTGCGCCGGGCATGCACCCGCGCACCACACCGCGTGCAGTTCTGCCCAGTGCTATCCAGTACTTGCCGGTTTAACTGATGACACTCCACACAGATCAAAATCCCCGCATCAATGGCTCGCATGCAAATCCTCCCCAGACAAGGCTTCCCAAATCTGGTGTGGTTCCATAGTCACCTCTAGCCAGACCTGAACCAAGAGCAAGGCAACAAAACAAGCCAAGCCAAAATCCAGGGTGGGCGAAGCGATATCAATCAATTTAACAATGGAAACTAAAATTCCCATTAAATAAACCTCAAGCATGCCCCACTCCCGTAGATGATGGTACATGCGGTATAGCAATAATCCGTAACTACGGCCAACATTCAGACGAATACTTAACAGCACCAATAACTGAATCAATAACTTGATCAGCGGAATAACCATACTGCAAAGAAACACTACCAATGCGATGCTTTTAAGCAGGCCACCAGCATCATACAAACTCAGTACGCCACTCCAGATCGTATCTTCGGAGCTTTGCCCAAGAACGTTTATCTGCATAATTGGTAAAAAATTTGCCGGAATGTACAACAACAAAGCGGCAAGAACTAACGCAAGACTGCGACGAATGACCTGATGATTATGGCTATACAACACAAAGCCACAACGCGGGCATTCAGCCCTATCGCCGGCAGCCAGCTGCGGCTTGCGCAACAGCATGTCGCACTCATGGCAGCCCACCAACTCCTCGAGCGGTAGGTCCACTAATTGCTGTAGCTCCACTGAATCAACCATCAGATAACACTCAAAAGGGCAGCAACCTATGGGCGCACATTCTGCCTGCGCGCACGGAAAATAAGAAATTTTTCTGCGCACAAAGACAAACCCCCGACCATCTTGCGATGATCAGGGGTTTGGTGTTTAAGCTTGACGATGACCTACTCTCACATGGGGAAACCCCACAC
>C687J26845_10000757_pt1 | contig 20690 bp, 23 predicted proteins | sample RifCSPlowO2_12_FD_26845 | JGI IMG/M metagenome (IMG submission 26845)
TAATCCGTCACGCCCAGCTCACGCATGCGCGCACTCAGGTTGGTCTGCAGGAACGCCCGCCGCTGCTCGCTGATCACCACGCCGGTGCGCTCTTCGAGCAGCGTCTGCCAGGCGCGAAACTCGGCGGCCGCCATGTCCACCACCGGTTGCAAGGCCCAGGCGCCTGACTGCATGTCGTGCCTCTCGCTCATGCCCAAAGGCGTTGGGCGGCGACCGGACAAGGCCGCCACGCCACGCTCGTTTATGCCTGTTCGCCGCTTTCCGGCAAGGTAAAGCCGGAAACCGACTTACGCATCTCGCTGGCCATCTTGGCCAGGTTACCAATGCTCTTGGCGGTAGCCGTGGTACCGGACGAGGTCTGCGAGGTGATCTCCTGGATGACGTTCATGGTGTTGGAGATGTGACCGGCCGACGACGCCTGCTGGCGCGCCGCGTTGGAGATGTTCTGGATCAGGGCCGCGAGGGTCTTGGATACCTTCTCGATCTCTTCCAGGGCAACACCAGCGTCCTGCGCCAGACGGGCACCGCGCACCACCTCGGAGGTGGTCTGCTCCATCGAGATGACCGCCTCGTTGGTGTCGGTCTGAATCGTCTTGACCAACGCCTCGATCTGCTTGGTCGCCGCCGAGGAACGTTCCGCCAGGCGCTGGACTTCGTCCGCTACCACGGCGAAGCCGCGGCCCGCGTCACCGGCCATGGAGGCCTGGATCGCCGCGTTGAGGGCGAGGATGTTGGTCTGGTCGGCAATGTCGTTGATCAGACTGACGATGTCACCGATCTCCTGGGACGACTCACCGAGGCGCTTGATCCGCTTCGAGGTGTCCTGGATCTGCTCACGGATGTTGTCCATGCCGGTGATGGTGTTGTGTACGACTTCGTTACCCTTGTTGGCGATGGCTACCGAACGTTCCGCTACCGCGGAAGATTCCGAGGCGTTCGCCGATACCTGGTCGATCGACACGGCCATTTCGTTGATCGCCGCCGATGCTCCGGCGATTTCCTGGGCCTGGTGCTCCGAGGCTTCGGCCAGGTGCATCGCCGTGGCCTGGGTTTCCTGGGCGGCGCCAGCGACCTGAACGGCGGTCAGGTTGATGGTCACTACCAGGTCGCGCAGCTGGTCGATGGAGTAGTTGATGGAGTCGGCGATGGCGCCGGTGAAGTCTTCGGTTACGGTCGCGGCAACGGTCAGGTCACCGTCGGCGAGGTCGGCGATCTCATCGAGCAGGCGCAGAATCGCCGCCTGGTTGCGTTCGTTCTTCTCGGCGGTCTCGGCGAGGCGGCGGTTGGTTTCCCGCACCATCACGATGCCGATCAGGATGATCGAGCCCAACGCCAGGATGCCCAGCACATAACCGGCCAGGGTGTTGATGGCGCGGCCGTCGGCCATGTCTTCGAAGCCGACAGCCAGGTCGGAGGCTTTATCCAGCAGGGTCTGCGAGACGCTGAAAATGCCGTTGGCCGACTCACGCACCTGGAACAGTTCCGGCGAGGTCTCGAGAATCTCGTCTACCGAACCGGAAACGAACTCGAACAGCTCGGAAATTTCCGCCAACCGCTCGAGCGCTTCCGCGTCGTTGACCTTGGCAATTTCCATCGCCGCGTTGCCTTCCAGCATGGCGCTCAAGACCCGACCGAACAGGCTGGCGTCGCGACCGAACATGTCGGCGGCTTGTACCGAGTCCTGGTCACCGGCCAGGACCTTGTTCACCGAACCGAGAATACGTTCGGCCAGCAGCGACTGGCGCTGGGCCACCGACACCTGGGCCGCCGGCGCACCGCTTTCCAGGAGGATGTCGACCACTTCCTCGTACTCGACCTGCAGCTGCGGGATGGTTTCCGCCAGGGTTTCGGCCACCTGATGCAGGGACAGAACCGTCTGTTCGCTGGCCAGAATGGCATCGGTGTTCTGCCGCAGACTGTCCCAGTCCTGCTGCACGGCAGTCATCTGCGCCTGCACGGGCTCCGGCGCCGAGGGCACGCCACTCTCCTGGTTGCCGTCGGTCAGATAGCCCCAGCGGGTCTCGAAGTCGTTGCGCGCCTCACGCAACAGACCGAAGGCCTCGGCAGTACCGGCGGCCGCTTCGGTGGAGTTCTTGGCGATACGCTGGGACAGAACCCGCAGCTCACCGGCGTGGCTGATGTATTCCGTATCGTAGTTGGATTGCGTGTTGAGGTAGGCGAAGTTGGCGAACAACAGCACGATGGAGACGATCAGGACGATAAACAGCCCGGCGATCAGCGTGCTGCTGCGCGTACTCGCGAATAAATTGCCTGCATTTAGTTTTTTCATTTTCTGGCCCCCGCCTGGACCGACCGCGCTACGGTTCCCACACAACCCCAACAGGCCGACAACGCCGACCCAACCGAAAAACTGTTAAAACGCAACATCGAGAAACCCCTGGTGTTGGGCCAGCGCATGAGGGCTGAACACCAACCAAGGCTGCTCGCGCTGGAAGACGCCATGAATGAAGGGCGCGATGGACGCTTCGAGCGGTGGTAACTGCTCGGAGAAGGTGTCCACCGGAAAGTGCTGCATGCCGAACACTTCATCGACCGTCAGTCCGGCGAATACATCCTGGTGGTCGACCACCAGCACCCGCCGTTTCTTGCGCAGCGGCGACAACTCGTTGCCGAAGAAGCCGCACAGGTCCATCACCGGCAGCAGACGACCGCGCACGTTGGCCACGCCCTTGACCCAGCTTTTAACCCCGGGCAACAGGGTATGGCGCGGCTCGTGCAGCACCTCCCCGATCTCCCCCATGGGCGCGACGAAAAAACGCTCGCCCATGCGAAAGCCGATACCGCTCCAGGTTTGCACGGCGGCCTGCTGCAAAGGCAAGCCAGCCGCCAGCAACCGGCAACGCTGGTCGATTCCGAGGAGGAGTTGAAAAGGTGTCTGCGCGTCGGACATGCCAACCGTGGCCTTCTGCTTATTGAGTTACTGGCACGCCATCAACCGGCCAATACGGCATTCAAGGTCTTCAGCAGTGTTTCTTCGTCAACCGGCTTGGTCAGGTAGTCCTTGGCGCCTTGGCGCTTGCCCCAGACCTTGTCGGTCTCCTGATCCTTGGTGGTGACGATGATCACCGGGATGTGGCTGGTGTCGGCGTCCTTGGTCAGCTGACGGGTCGCCTGAAAACCATTGAGGCCCGGCATGACGATGTCCATCAACACGGCGTCGGGCTTTTCCTGACGCGCCAGGGCAACGCCGTCCGCGCCATTTTCCGCCTTGAGCACCTGGTGGCCATTTTTTTCCAGCATGGCGGTCAGTTTGTACATCTCGGTCGGCGAGTCATCAACAATCAGAATTCGAGCCATGGTGTTTCCCAATACATGAAAAGGCGTCTGCAGCTGTAGCGCAGACGTCAGGATGCCTGTTCCACCGGGGTGAAGTTAGGGACATGGGCCTTGATCGCTCCAAGCAACTCTTCCTTGCTGAAAGGTTTGGTCAGATATTGATCGGAGCCAACGATGCGCCCCTTGGCCTTGTCGAACAAGCCGTCCTTGGAAGACAGCATGATCACCGGGGTGGACTTGAAAGCACTGTTGTTCTTGATCAGGGCACAGGTCTGATAGCCATCGAGCCGCGGCATCATGATGTCGACAAAAATAATATTCGGGTGGGTGTCGGCGATCTTTGCCAAGGCATCGAAGCCATCAACTGCGGTAATTACCTCGCAACCCACCTTTTTCAGCAGGGTTTCCGCGGTACGACGAATCGTTTTCGAGTCGTCGATCACCATCACCCTCAAACCCTCGGAATGCTGTTCCATGTTTGCCCTACCATCGCCTCGGTGAGTCGTTATTTTGCGTTCTATCAGTGCGCCTGAGGCCTTACCACCGACGGGCTGCAACCCAATCGTCGGGCCTTTTTAGCACACTCTCCCCATGCAAGCTATAAGCCGCGGAAGGACAAGGTTTTTTCCTTGACCACCCGCCCGGCCAGCGCCACCCTGACGCCACATGCTCGTCCCGACACCCTTTAACTGCTGCCTTTCACGGAGAAATTCCCCCATGAGCGTTCGCCTCGGCATTGTCATGGATCCCATCGCCCAGATCGCCTTTAAAAAGGACAGCTCGCTGGCCATGCTGCTGGCCGCCCAAGCGCGCGGCTGGTCGCTCTTCTATATGGAGCAGAAAGACCTTTACCAGGCCAAAGGCGAGGCACGTGCCCGCCTGTGCCCGCTCAACGTATTCAATGACCCTGAGCGCTGGTTCGAACTGGGCGCCGAGCGCGACGTCGCGCTGGCCGAACTGGATGTGATCCTGATGCGCAAGGATCCGCCCTTCGATAACGAATTCGTCTATTCCACCTACCTGCTGGAGCAGGCCGAGCAAGCCGGCGTGCTGGTGGTCAACCGCCCGCAGAGCCTGCGCGACTGCAACGAGAAGCTGTTTGCCACCCAGTTTCCCCAGTGCACGCCGCCAACCCTGGTCAGCCGCCGATCCGACATTCTGCGCGAGTTTGCCACAGAGCAACGTGACATCATTCTCAAACCCCTGGATGGCATGGGCGGATCTTCGATATTTCGTCACTGCGAGGGCGACCCCAACCTCTCGGTGATTCTCGAGACCCTTACCGCCCACGGCAAACAGCAGATCATGGCGCAACGCTACCTGCCGGCGATCCTCGAAGGCGACAAGCGCATCCTGATGATCGATGGCGAACCGGTACCTTACTGCCTGGCACGCATCCCGGCACACGGCGAAACCCGTGGCAACCTGGCCGCTGGCGGCCGTGGCGAAGCCCGTCCACTGACCGAGCGCGACCGCGAGATCGCCGCAGCCGTGGGTCCAACCCTGCGCGAGAAAGGCCTGCTGTTCGTCGGCCTGGACGTGATCGGCGACTATCTGACCGAAATCAACGTGACCAGCCCGACCTGCATCCGCGAGATAGACGCCGCCTACGACACCCGTATCGGCGAGCGCCTGATGGATGCCATCGAAGGCAAGTTGCCCACCGCGAGGGGCAAGGCGAAAGCTTGAAGCACGTAGCAGCTTCGAGCGTGTCGCTTGCAGCTGGCGGCTCCAAGCCGTCAGACTGCGCGGCAACCTGAACAGACCCGAACAGCATGAACGCAGCCACCACCCCTCCCGACCTACCCGCCGCTGGCGTCCGCCCAGCGGATCGGCTGGGCTTTACCCTGTTCCTCGCCGCGGCCCTGCATGCCGCGCTGATTCTCGGCCTGGGCTTCAGCCTGGCCGAGCCCAGCCAGATCAGCAAAACCCTGGAAATCACCCTGTCGACCTTCAAGAGCGAGGAAAAGCCGAAAGAAGCCGACTTCCTCGCCCAGGACAATCAGCAGGGCAGCGGCACCCTGGAACACAAGGCCGCCCCGAAAACCACCGAGCGGGCGCCGTTCCAGGACACCCAGGTCAAGCGCGTGACACCGCCCGCCGCCCCGCCGCAACCGGCGGTGCGCCAGGAAGCGCCAAAAGCCGCAGTAGCGACCCGCGCCCCGCAACAGCAAAAGACCCCGGTCAAACGCGAAGCAGCCAAACCNACCGTAAAGGCACCCCCGGCACCGGCATTCGACAGCGCGCAGCTCTCTGAGGAAATTGCCAGCCTGGAAGCCGATCTGGCCAACGACATCCAGCAATACGCCAAACGCCCGAAGATCCACCGTCTCAGTGCGGCCTCGACCATGCGCGACAAGGGCGCCTGGTACAAGGACGAATGGCGCAAGAAGGTTGAGCGGGTCGGCAACCTCAACTACCCCGACGATGCGCGCCGCCAGCAGATTTACGGCAGCCTGCGGGTGCTGGTCTCGATCAACCGCGACGGCACCCTCTACGAAGTCCAGGTACTGCAGTCCTCCGGCCAGCCACTGCTCGACCAGGCCGCCCTGCGCATCGTGCGCCTGGCCGCGCCCTATGCCCCGTTCACCGGTGATCTGGCCGATATCGACCGCCTGGAGATCATCCGCACCTGGCGCTTCGAACGCGGCGACCGCCTGTCCAGTAACTGAAGCTCTTCACAAGCGCTCAGGCTCACCGCGGTTTTTTTCTTGCAGCTTGCAGCGTGACGCTTGAAGCTCTTGGCTCCAGGCCTGAAACTAATGCCCATGAAAGACGCCAAACCGAGCTACCTCAAGCACCAGTTCCTGATTGCCATGCCGCACATGGCCGATCCGCATTTCGCGCAGACCCTGATCTACCTGATCGAACACAACGAACAAGGCGCCATGGGCCTGGTGATCAACCGTCCGAACGGCCTCAGCCTGGCCGATGTGCTGGAACAACTGCGCCCGGAAAGCCAACCGCCGGTGCCCTGCCAGGACCTGCCGATTTTCTCCGGCGGCCCGGTGCAGACCGATCGCGGTTTCGTCCTGCACCCGGCCGGCCCGCAGTTCCAGGCCACCCTGGAACTCGGTGAGCTGGGCCTGTCCACCTCCCAGGACGTGCTGTTCGCGATTGCCGACGGCACAGGGCCTGCAAAATACCTGATCACCCTCGGCTATGCCGGCTGGGACGCCGGGCAACTGGAAACCGAGCTGGCCGACAACGCCTGGCTGACCTGCCCGGCCGACAGCGCCATCCTCTTCGATCTGCCCTTCGATCAGCGCCTGGATGCCGCCGCCGCGCGCCTGGGCGTCAACCTCAGCCTGCTCACCTCGCAAGCCGGGCACGCCTGATGAGCGAGGCCAAGCCGCTGCGCCTGCTCTTGGGTTTCGATTACGGCAGCAAGCAGATCGGCGTCGCCGTCGGCCAGGTGATCACCGGCCAGGCCCGCGAGCTGTGCATCCTCAAGGCGCAGAATGGCGTGCCGGACTGGCAAAAGGTCGAAGCACTGCTGCACGAATGGCAGCCGGACGCCATCGTCGTCGGTCTGCCGCTGAACATGGACGGCAGCCCGAGCGAGATGAGCGAACGTGCGGAGAAATTCGCCCGCCGCCTCAACGGCCGCTTCAACCTGCCCGTGCATACCCATGACGAGCGCCTGACCACCTACGAAGCCAAGGGCCAGCGCCTGCAACAAGGCCAGAACAGCGGCTACCGCGAACGCCCGGTCGATGCCCTGGCCGCCGCCTTGCTGCTCGAAGGCTGGCTGGCAGAGCACCGCGCGCCTTGAACCAGCACGCCCCCCAGCCTTGTAACAACCTGGCGCGCAACGCTCAGAGCGGGGCGCAGCGCCTGCCCTCAAGGAGTTTCCGATGAACCTACCCAACCCCGCCGAACTGCTGCCGCAAATGGCCGCGGCGCTGATCGGCCACCTCAATCAGCGGCAGATCAGCGAGCCACGCTTCATCGGCATCCGCACCGGCGGCGTGTGGGTCGCCCAGGCGCTGCTCGAGGCCCTGGGTAATCCAGCGCCACTGGGCATCCTCGACGTCTCCTTCTACCGCGACGACTTCACCCAGAGCGGCCTGCACCCACAGGTACAACCCTCCGAGCTGCCGTTCGAGGTCGAAGGCCAGCACCTGGTGCTGATCGACGACGTATTGATGAGCGGCCGCACCATCCGCGCCGCGCTCAATGAGCTGTTCGACTACGGCCGCCCGGCCAGCGTGACCCTGGTCTGCCTGCTCGACCTGAATGCCCACGAGCTGCCGATTCGTCCCGACGTGGTCGGTGCCAGCCTGTCGCTGGCCGCCGGGCAACGGGTCAAGCTGTCCGGCCCCACGCCGCTGACCCTCGAACTCCAGATGCTGGCCAACCGAGAATGATCGCGATGACTCCCATGGATGCCAAGCGCCCGCTGCAGCTCAATGACCAAGGTCAACTGCGCCACTTCCTCTCCCTCGACGGCCTGCCGCGCGAGCTGCTGACGGAAATCCTCGACACCGCCGACTCCTTCCTCGAAGTCGGCGCCCGGTCGGTGAAGAAGGTCCCGCTGCTGCGCGGCAAGACCGTGTGCAACGTGTTCTTCGAGAACTCCACGCGCACCCGTACCACCTTCGAACTGGCCGCCCAGCGCCTGTCCGCCGACGTCATCACCCTCAATGTGTCGACCTCCTCGACCAGCAAGGGCGAAACCCTGTTCGACACCTTGCGCAACCTCGAGGCCATGGCTGCCGACATCTTCGTGGTGCGCCACGCCGATTCGGGCGCCGCGCACTTCATCGCCGAACACGTCTGCCCGAACCTGGCGATCATCAACGGCGGCGACGGCCGTCACGCCCACCCGACCCAGGGCATGCTCGACATGCTGACGATCAGGCGGCACAAGGGTGGATTCGAGAAGCTATCGGTGGCGATCGTCGGCGATATCCTGCACTCGCGGGTGGCCCGCTCGAACATGCTGGCGCTGAAGACCCTCGGTTGCCCGGACATCCGCGTGATCGCCCCGAAGACCCTGCTGCCGGTCGGCATCGAGCAGTACGGCGTGACCGTCTACAGCGACCTGGCCGCCGGNCTCAAGGACGTCGACGTGGTGATCATGCTGCGCCTGCAGCGCGAGCGCATGACTGGCGGCCTGCTGCCCAGCGAGGGCGANTTCTACCGCCTGTTNGGCCTGACCGAGCAACGCCTGGCCCTGGCCAAACCGGATGCCCTGGTGATGCACCCGGGGCCGATCAACCGTGGCGTGGAAATCGAGTCGGCGGTGGCCGATGGCCCGCAATCGGTGATCCTCAACCAGGTCACCTACGGCATCGCCGTGCGCATGGCCGTGCTGTCGATGGCCATGAGCGGGCAGAATGCCCAGCGTCAACTCAACCAGGAAGCCGAGGAATCCAACTGATGCGTACCGCAATCCTTGGCGCCCGCGTCATCGACCCCAGCAGCAACCTCGATCAGGTCGTCGACCTGTTCATCGACGGCGGCAAGCTCGTCGCCATCGGCCAGACCCCGGTCGGCTTCGTCGCGGAAAAAATCATCAATGCCCAGGGCCTGGTGGCCGCACCCGGCCTGGTCGACCTGTCCGTCGCCCTGCGCGAACCCGGTTACAGCCGCAAGGGCAGCATTGCCAGCGAAACCCTGGCCGCCGCCGCCGGCGGCGTCACCAGCCTGTGCTGCCCGCCCTTTACCAAACCGGTGCTGGACACCCCGGCGGTGGCCGAGCTGATCCTCGACCGCGCCCGCGAGGCCGGTCACACCAAGGTCTTCCCCATAGGCGCGCTGAGCAAGGACCTCGCCGGCGAACAGCTGGCCGAACTGGTGGCTTTGCGCGACGCCGGCTGCGTGGCCTTCGGCGACGGCCTGGATACCTTCCGCAGCACCCGCACCCTGCGCCGCGCCCTGGAATACGCCGCCACCTTCGACCTGACGGTGATCTTCCACTCCCAGGATCACGACCTGGCCGAGGGCGGCCTGGCCCACGAGGGCGCCACAGCCAGCTTCCTCGGCCTGGCCGGCATCCCGGAAACCGCCGAGACCGTGGCCCTGGCCCGTGACCTGCTGCTGGTCGAACAAAGCGGCGTGCGCGCCCACTTCAGTCAACTGACCAGCGCCCGCGGCGCGCAACAGATCGCCGAGGCCCAGGCCCGCGGCCTGCCGGTGACAGCGGATGTGGCGCTGTATCAGCTGATCCTCACCGATGAGGCGTTGAGCGACTTCTCCAGCCTCTATCACGTGCAACCGCCACTGCGTACCCGCGCCGACCGCGACGGCCTGCGCGCGGCCGTGAAGAGCGGGGTGATCTCGGCCATCGCCAGCCATCACCAGCCCCATGAACGCGACGCCAAGCTGGCCCCCTTCGGCGCCACCGAACCGGGCATCAGCAGCGTGCAACTGTTGCTGCCGCTGGCCATGAGCCTGGTGGAAGACGGCCTGCTCGACCTGCCGACCCTGCTCGCGCGCCTGTCCAGCGGCCCGGCCCAGGCCCTGCGCCTGCCCGCCGGGCGCCTGAGCGTGGGCACAGCGGCCGACCTGCTGCTGTTCGACCCGCAGGCCTCGACCCTGGCCGGGGAAAGCTGGCACTCCAAAGGCGCCAACTGCCCGTTCATCGGCCACTGTCTGCCGGGCGCGGTGCGCTACACCCTGGTCGACGGGCGTATCAGCTACCAGGCGTAATCCCTGCCAAACGCAAAAGCCCGCCGATTGGCGGGCTTTTTTGTGCCTGGCGATCAGCCGCGCTGGGCGTTCTTGATCGATATCTGCTCGTTTAGCGTCCAGAAGTCGTAGAGCACGCCAATCAGGAACAGGCCACCGGTGAGCAGGTAGAGGATCCCGGTGATCCACTTGCCCTGGTACATGCGGTGTACCCCGAAAATGCCGAGGAAGGTCAGCAGAATCCAGGCGACGTTGTAATCGGTGTCGCCAGCGGTGAAGCGCAGATCGGCCTCGCGATCCATCGCCGGGATCAGGAACAGGTCGATGATCCAGCCGATAAACAGCAAGCCGAGGGTAAAAAACCAGATGGTCCCGGTGATCGGGCGGCCGTAATAGAAGCGGTGCGCACCGAGAAAACCGAAGATCCACAGCAGATAACCGATGACCTTGCTATGGGTGTCCTTTCTTACGTCCATGCCTTGCTCCTGCGCTGCTGAATAGTACGAATGAGACCGGCAAGACCNCGCAGGGTTTACCGCTCGCTGAAAAAAGCCCGCGAGCGCGGGCTGGATGAATCGCTTCAGCGGAAACGCCGGCCCGGGTCTTCGGGGGCGACTTCCAGGGACAGGCCATCGCTCATGTGGGCCAGGTGATCGCCATCGGACTCCGAACCGAGCTTGATCAGCAGGCGCAAATCGTTCGCCGAGTCGGCGTAGAGCAGCGCATCTTCGTAGGTGATCTCGCCCTGGCTGTAGAGGTTGTACAGCGCCTGGTCGAAGGTCTGCATGCCCAGTTCGGTGGAGCGCTTCATCAGGGCCTTGAGTTCATGCACCTCGCCCTTGCGGATCAGGTCGGCGGCCAGCGGGGTGTTGATCAGCACCTCGATCACCGCGCGGCGCCCCTTGCCGTCCGGGGTCGGGATCAGCTGCTGGGCGACGATCGCCTTGAGGTTGAGCGACAGGTCCATCCACACCTGGTTCTGCCGGTCGGCCGGGAAGAAGTTGATGATCCGGTCCAGCGCCTGGTTGGCGTTGTTGGCGTGCAGGGTGGCCAGGCACAGGTGACCGGTCTCGGCGAAGGCCACGGCATGGTCCATGGTCTCGCGGGTGCGCACCTCGCCGATCAGGATCACGTCCGGCGCCTGGCGCAGGGTGTTCTTCAGCGCCACCTCGAAGGACTCGGTGTCGATGCCGACCTCGCGCTGGGTGACGATGCAACTCTGGTGCTGGTGGATGTACTCGATCGGGTCTTCGATGGAGATGATGTGGCCGCTGCTGTTCTTGTTGCGGTAGCCGATCATCGCCGCCAGCGAGGTGGATTTACCGGTACCGGTGGCGCCGACGAACAGCACCAGGCCACGCTTGGTCAGCGCCAGCTTCTTGAGGATTTCCGGCAGCTTGAGGTCATCCAGGGTCGGGATGTTGGTCTCGATGCGGCGCAGCACCATGCCGGCCAGGTTGCGCTGGTAGAAGGCACTGACGCGGAAGCGGCCGACGCCGCGGGCGCTGATGGCGAAGTTGCACTCGTGGCTCTCGGCGAAGTCGCGGCGCTGCTGCTCGTTCATCACCGAGTGCACGGTTTCCCGGGTTTGCTCGGGCGACATGGGGTTCTTGGTCACCGGCATGATCTTGCCGTTGACCTTCATCGACGGCGGTACGCCGGCAGTGATGAACAGGTCGGAGCCGCCTTTTTCTACCATCAGGCGCAGCAGTTTTTCGAATTCCATGCGTTATCTCGCCCATCACTGTCACGCGCTTGACCAACCACCAGCTGCTGGGGCGCGTGCCTCGCCAGCGATCTGGGTCTCGGCCAGCCTTGCGGCTGACCAGATATAAGGANTAGAAGTTTTCCGGGGTCTTGGATTTTTCCCGCGCACTGTCGCGGGTGACCAAGCCCTTGGCTACCAGGGTCTTCAGGCAGGCATCCAGGGTCTGCATGCCCAGCGAACCGCCGGTCTGGATCGACGAATACATCTGCGCCACCTTGTCCTCGCGGATAAGGTTACGGATCGCCGGGGTGCCTATCATGATTTCATGGGCCGCCACCCGACCGCCGCCGACTTTCTTCAGCAGGGTCTGCGAGATCACCGCCTGCAGGGATTCGGAGAGCATCGAGCGCACCATGGATTTTTCTTCGGCCGGGAACACGTCGACCACCCGGTCGATGGTCTTGGCCGCCGAGGTGGTGTGCAGGGTGCCGAACACCAGGTGACCGGTTTCCGCGGCGGTCAGTGCCAGGCGGATGGTTTCCAGGTCGCGCATCTCGCCGACCAGAATGATGTCCGGGTCTTCGCGCAGCGCCGAGCGCAGGGCCTCGGAGAAGCCCAGGGTGTCGCGGTGGACTTCGCGCTGGTTGACCAGGCACTTCTTCGACTCGTGGACGAATTCGATCGGGTCTTCGATGGTCAGGATGTGCTGGTATTTGCTGCTGTTGAGGTAGTCGAGCATCGCCGCCAGGGTGGTCGACTTGCCCGACCCCGTTGGTCCGGTGACCAGCACCAGGCCCCTTGGCACGTCGGTGATCTTGCGGAACACCTCGCCCATGCCGAGGTCTTCCATGGTCAGCACCTTGGACGGAATGGTCCGGAACACCGCACCGGCACCCCGGTTCTGGTTGAAGGCGTTGACCCGGAAACGGGCGACACCAGGCACTTCGAAGGAGAAGTCGGTCTCGAGGAATTCCTCGAAATCCTTGCGCTGCTTGTCATTCATGATGTCGTAGATCAGTGCATGCACCTGCTTGTGATCCAGGGCCGGCAAATTGATCCGGCGCACATCGCCGTCGACCCGAATCATCGGCGGCAGACCAGCAGAGAGATGCAGGTCCGACGCGCCTTGCTTGGCGCTGAAGGCAAGCAGCTCAGTGATATCCATGGGACTCCCTAATGACGGTAGAATGCCGCGAACACTAGGCGGCTGGCGCGAGTAATGTCCACGATAGCAGAGAATATTGCAAAGGTCGGAGCACGCATCCGTGAGGCGGCGCAAGCCTCGGAGCGAGATTGTGCAACGATTGGCCTGCTCGCAGTGAGCAAAACCAAACCCGCGGCGGCAATTCGCCAGGCCTATGCCGCCGGCCTGCATGATTTCGGCGAGAACTACCTGCAGGAAGCGCTGGAAAAACAGCTCGAGTTGAGTGATCTGCCATTGATTTGGCATTTCATCGGCCCCATTCAATCGAACAAGACCCGGCCCATCGCCGAGCATTTCGCCTGGGTGCATTCGGTGGATCGCCTGAAAATCGCCGAGCGCCTGTCCGCGCAGCGCCCGCCGCACCTGCCCGCGCTGAATATCTGCCTGCAGGTGAATGTCAGTGGCGAGGCCAGCAAATCGGGCTGCAGCCCCGAAGAGTTGCCGGCATTGGCCCAGGCGGTGAGCCAACTGCCCAACCTCAAACTGCGTGGATTGATGACCATTCCCGAACCCAGCGACGACCGCGCGACGCAGCAGGCCGCCTTTGCCCGCCTGGCTGAACTGCAAGCCAAGCTGAACCTGGGTCTCGATACCCTGTCCATGGGCATGAGCCACGACCTCGAAGCCGCCATTGCCGAAGGGGCGACCTGGGTGCGCATTGGTACCGCATTGTTTGGCGAGCGCGACTACACCTAAGCGCCGCTCTACTCGACTCGATAAATAAGGAAAGCTCTTATGACCTCCCCCCGCATTGCGTTTATCGGCGCCGGCAATATGGCCGCCAGTCTGATCGGCGGGCTGCGCGCCCAAGGCGTCGACGCCAGCCGCATACGCGCCAGCGACCATGGCGCCGAGCAACGCGCCAAGATCAGCGCCGAATACGCCATCGAAACCTTCGCCAGCAACGCCGAGGCCATTCAGGGCGCCGATGTGATCGTCCTGGCCGTCAAGCCGCAGGTGATGAAAGCCGTCTGCCTGGAACTGGCGGGCCAGCTCGGCGCGGCTCAACTGATCGTGTCCATCGCCGCCGGCATCAGCTGCGCCAGCCTGGAAAACTGGCTCGGCGCCCGTGCACTCGTGCGCTGCATGCCCAATACCCCGGCGCTGCTGCGCCAGGGCGTCAGCGGCCTGTATGCCAACAGCCGGGTTTCGGCGCAACAGCGCCAGCAGGCCGAGCAGCTGCTGGGCGCGGTTGGCCTGGCCCTGTGGCTGGATGAAGAACAGCTGATCGATGCGGTCACCGCCGTTTCCGGCAGCGGCCCGGCGTATTTCTTCCTGCTGATCGAAGCCATGACCGCCGCTGGGGAAAAACTCGGCTTGCCCCGCGAGGTCGCCGCCCAACTGAGCGCACACACCGCCCTCGGCGCCGCGCGCATGGCGACCAGCGGCGATGTCGATGCCAGCGAACTGCGGCGCCGCGTCACCTCGCCGGCCGGCACCACCGAAGCGGCCATCAAGACATTCCAGGCGGGTGGCTTCGAAACCCTGGTCGAACAGGCCATGAATGCCGCCGCCCAGCGCTCGGCGGAACTGGCCGAGCAGCTTGGCCAATAAAACAGCTCAGCCCATGAATAGATGGACCAATTAAGGAGTCAATAATGATCGGACTGAGTACCGCAGCCGTGTATATCCTGCAAACCATTGGCAGCCTGTACCTGCTGATCGTGCTGCTGCGCTTCATCCTGCAACTGGTGAGGGCCGACTTCTACAACCCGCTCAGCCAGTTCATCGTGCGCGCCACCCATCCGCTGCTCAAACCCTTACGCAAGATCATTCCCAGTTTGGCCGGACTCGACCTGGCGTCGCTGGTGCTGGCGATCCTGGTGCAACTGGTGCTCATGGCCCTGGTCCTGATGCTGATGGGCTATGGCCTCGACAATCCGCTGCAACTGCTGATCTGGTCGATCATTGGCGTCACCGCCCTGTTCATCAAGGTGTTCTTCTTCGCCCTGATCATCAGCGTGATCCTGTCCTGGGTCGCCCAGGGCAGCCACAACCCGGCGGCCGAACTGATCAACCAGATCTGCGAGCCGCTGTTGGTGCCGATCCGTCGCATCCTGCCGAGCCTGGGCGGGCTGGACCTGTCGCCGATCGTGGCCTTCCTGATCCTCAACCTGATCGACATGCTGGTGGTTCGCAACCTGGCGGTGATGACCGGCATGTTCAAGGGCCTCAGCCTGGCGATCTGACCGCGAGAACCCGATGAGTTTCTATCGCTGGGACGGTGAGGACCTGATCCTCGAGTGCCACCTGCAGCCCAAGGCCAGTAGCGACGAGTTCGCCGGGCTGCACGGTGAGCGGCTGAAGATCCGCCTCACCGCGCCGCCAGTCGACGGCAAGGCCAACGCCAGGTTGCTGGCCTTTCTCGCCGACGCCTTTGCCGTGAGCAAGAGCCAGGTCAGCCTGGAAAGCGGCCAGCAAAGCCGGCAGAAGCGTGTCCGCATCAAGCAGCCGCGGCAGCTGCCAGCCGTGCTTGAACTGACCGCCCGACCCGCCTGAGCGACCATCAGGCCGGAGCGAAATACTAGCCAATTGACACCCCCTGCACGCCCTGCATAATGCTCGCCAGCCCAGCGCATCGGCGCCCGCCAGGCGCTGCCGGGCAGACCCGCGCCGCTAACAGCACCGCCCCACAGCCGCGCTAGCCAGAGGAACGCCAGGATGAGCATGGAACGTCTCAGTCAACAGGTCGACGCCTACGTCGACTGGAAGCGCGAGCTGATGCGCCAGATCACCCGCTACCGCAGCTGGCTGATCAACAACNGNCTCAACGCCGAGACGCTGGACGCCAAACTCGAACGCGCCCTCAAACTGCTGCGTACCGACCACATCACCCTGGCCTTCGTCGGCGAGTTCTCGCGCGGCAAGACCGAACTGATCAACAGCCTGTTCTTCTCCGCATACGGCCAGCGCATGCTGCCGTCCCAAGCCGGGCGCACCACCATGTGCCCCACCGAGCTGTTCTTCGACCCCCGCTCGGAACGCTCCTACATCCGCCTGCTGCCGATCGAAACCCGCGCCACCGAGGCCAGCGTCGCCCAGTTCAAGCGGATTCCCCGGCATTGGGTGAACATCCCGCTGGACCTCAGCGACCCGGACAACATGATCCAGGCCTTCACCCAGGTGGCGAAGAGCAAAGCCATGCCGGTGGAGCAGGCCATCCAGCTGGGCTTTCACCCCGACAGCCTGGAAANCACCGGCAAATCCGGCCAGGTGCTGGTGCCGGCCTGGCGCCATGCGCTGGTCAACTTCGACCACCCGCTGCTGCGCCAGGGCCTGCGCATCCTCGACACCCCCGGCCTGAATGCCCTGGGCAGCGAACCGGAACTGACCCTGTCGATGCTGCCCAGCGCCCAGGCGATCATCTTCCTGCTGTCCGCCGATACCGGGGTGACCGCCAGCGACATGGCGGTCTGGCAGCAGCATATTCGCCAGCTCGACGACGACACCCAGACCTGCCTGTTCGCCGTGCTCAACAAGATCGACATCCTCTGGGACGACCTGGCCGGCGAAGCCTTCGTGCAGAACGCCATCCAGCAGATCCAGACCCACACNGCCAGGCAACTCGGCATCCAGCCCGATGAGGTGCTGCCGCTGTCGGCCAAGCAGGCATTGCTGGCCAAGGTGCGCAAGGATCCGACCCTGTTGGCCCGCAGCCAGATGAGCAATCTGGAGGACTTGCTGTGCGAGCGCATCGTCAGCCAGAAGGAACGCCTGATCGAAGAGCGCGTGGTCAACCAGGTACTCGCCCTGCTGCAGAGCAGCCAGCATCTGCTCAACCTGCGCCTGGACAAGGTCAACGAACAACACGCGCTGCTGAGCAATCATCAGCACGACAACGGCCAGTTGCTGTTCGAGCTGACCGCCAAGACCAAGGACGACCACNGCCGGCACCACAAGCGTCTGCTCGGCCTGAAAACCAACCAGCGCNTGCTCAAGCGTCAAGGCGAGTTGCTGCAGCTCGCCGTGCGCGCGGAACGCCTCGACGAACACCTGAACAAGGTGCGCAAGAACCTCGCCGGCAGCTGGACCACCCTGGGCATCAACCAGGCGATCCTGCACTTCTTCCGCGCGGTGGAACATGACCTGGACAGCCTGGGGCATGAAGCCGAGATGGCCAACAAGATGGTCGCGGCCATCTACCACCGGCACAACCAGGAGAACCCGCTGCAAGGCGTCGATGCGCCGCAGTTCAACATCAAACGCTACCGGCGCGAACTCAAGCAGCTGCAGACCCAGGCCGACCAGTTCCGCCTGCACCTGAAAACCCTGCTCACCGAACAGCGCAGCCTGACCAGGCGCTTCTTTGCCACCCTGGGACAGGAAGTCATCGGCCTGCACCAGCGCCTGCGGGTCGAGGCCGGGCAGTGGGCCAACGACGCGCTGATGCCGCTGATGCAACACACCCTGGAACACAAGCAGCTGCTGGAAAGCCACATGCTGCGGCTCAAGGCCCTGGCCCAGCAAACCCAGCAAGCCCGTCAGCGCGGCCAGCAACTGGCCGGCTACCGCGACGAGCTGCAACAGCAGCTGACCCAGGCCGGCGAGATGCTGCGCAGCCTGCGCCGTCCCGCGCCGATCCAGCGCCAGGGCAAGGTGGTCAACCTGCCCGGCGTGGCGCGCCCGCACAGCGTCGGCGAATAAGCGCCGGCAGCGATTCCCGCCGCCCCACACGCTTGCCGCAGGGGGCGGCGCTCTTTAGACTGCGGCACTTCCTTTACCGCGAGCAGGGTCGATGTCTACTGCCTTTCCCCAAGACTCTGTTGGCCTGGTGACCCCGCAGGTGCTGCATTTCGCCGAACCCCTGGCGCTCGCCTGCGGGCGCAGCCTGGCCGACTACCAACTGGTCTACGAAACCTACGGCGAACTGAACGCCGCGCGCAGCAACGCCGTGCTGATCTGCCATGCGCTGTCCGGCCATCACCATGCCGCCGGCTACCACAGCCTGGATGAGCGCAAGCCCGGCTGGTGGGACAGCTGCATCGGCCCCGGCAAACCGATCGACACCAACAGGTTCTTCGTCGTCAGCCTCAACAACCTCGGCGGCTGCAACGGCTCGACCGGCCCCTCCAGCCTCAATCCGGCCACCGGCAAACCCTTTGGCGCGGACTTCCCGGTGATGACCGTGGAAGACTGGGTGCACAGCCAGGCACGCCTGGCCGACGCCCTCGGCATCGGCCAGTGGGCCGCGGTGGTCGGCGGCAGCCTCGGCGGCATGCAGGCCATGCAGTGGGCCATCAGCTACCCCGAGCGCATCCGCCACTGCCTGGCGATCGCCTCGGCGCCCAAGCTGTCGGCGCAGAACATTGCCTTCAACGAGGTGGCGCGCCAGGCCATCCTCACCGACCCGGAGTTCTACGGCGGGCACTTCCAGGAGCGCGGGGTGATCCCCAAGCGTGGCCTGATGCTGGCACGCATGGTCGGCCACATTACCTACCTGTCGGACGATGCCATGGGTGAGAAATTCGGCCGCGGCCTGAAGAGCGAGAAGCTCAACTACGACTTCCACAGCGTCGAGTTCCAGGTCGAGAGCTACCTGCGCTACCAGGGCGAGGAATTTTCCGGGCGTTTCGACGCCAACACCTACCTGCTGATGACCAAGGCGCTGGACTATTTCGACCCAGCGGCGGCGTTTGACGGCAACCTGGCCCAGACCCTGGCCGGGGTGCAGGCGGACTTCTGCGTGATGTCCTTCACCACCGACTGGCGCTTCTCGCCGGCGCGCTCGCGNGAGATCGTCGACGCCCTGATCGCCGCCCGCAAGAACGTCTGCTACCTGGAAATCGACGCGGCGCAGGGCCACGACGCCTTCCTGATCCCGATCCCGCGCTACTTGCAGGCTTTCAGCAGCTATATGAACCGAATCGCAGTATGAGGCGCCCATGAGAGCCGACCTGGACATCATCCAAGACTGGATTCCCGCCGGCAGCCGGGTACTCGACCTCGGCTGCGGCAATGGCGAGTTGCTCGCCTGGCTGGCCGAGCACAAAGGGGTCAGCGGTTATGGCCTGGAGATCGACCCGGACAACATCGCCCAGTGCGTCGGCAAGGGCGTCAACGTCATCGAGCAGAACCTCGACAAGGGCCTGGGCAACTTCGCCAGCAACAGCTTCGACGTGGTGGTGATGACCCAGTCGCTGCAGGCCCTGCACTTCCCGGACAAGGTGCTGGCGGAGATGCTGCGCATCGGCAAGACCTGCATCATCACCTTCCCCAACTTCGCCCACTGGCGTTGCCGCTGGTACCTGGCGAGCAAGGGACGCATGCCGGTGTCCGACTTCCTGCCCTACACCTGGTACAACACGCCGAACATCCACTTCTGTACCTTCGAGGACTTCGAGCGCCTGTGCCTTGCGCAAAACGCCAGGGTACTGAACCGCCTGGCGGTGGATCGCGACCATCTGCACGGTTGGGCCAGCCGCATTTGGCCTAATCTGTTAGGTGAGATCGGCATCTACCGGATCAGCGGGCCGAGCGCCAACTGATTTCGCCGGCAACCAGGCCATCCTGAGGAGAACCACCATGCGTCGCATCGCCCTACTGTTTATCGCCCTGTGCCTGAGTCTGCCGGCACTTGCCGAACGCAAGCAAAGCTTCGGCGACCTGGACGTGCACTACAGCGCCTTCAACTCCAGCTTCCTGCAACCGGAGATCGCCGCGGCGGCGGGCCTCAGCCGCGGCAAGAAACTGGGCGTGCTGAATATCTCGGTGCTCAAGGCCGGCCAGCCGGCCGCGGCCGTGGTCAGCGGCGAGGTGCGCAACCTGCTCGGCCAGATTCGCAGCCTGAGCTTCAAACAGGTGAGCGAAGGCGAAGCCATCTACTATCTGGCCCAGTTCCCCATCGAGCAACAGGAGATGCTGCGCTTCAGCCTCAAGATCCAAACCGACGGCGGCAACACGCACAGCCTCGACTTCAACCAGGAACTCTTCCCCGACTGATGATCCCACTCAGCGAACTCGTACTCGCCAGCCATAACGCCGGCAAACTCAAGGAACTCCAGGCCATGCTCGGCGCGGCCGTGCGCGTGCGCTCGATCGGCGAGTTCAGCGATGTTGAGCCGGAGGAGAGCGGCCTGTCGTTCGTCGAAAACGCCATCCTCAAGGCCCGTCATGCCGCCCGCGTATCCGGCTTGCCGGCGCTGGCCGATGATTCCGGCCTGGCGGTGGACTTTCTCGGCGGCGCCCCGGGCATCTACTCGGCGCGCTATGCCGATGGCCGGGGCGATGCGGCGAACAACGCCAAGCTGCTCGAGGTGCTGAAAGATGTGCCGGATGCCGAGCGCGGCGCCCAGTTCGTCTGCTGCCTGGCCCTGCTGCGGCACGCCGAAGACCCACTGCCGATTATCTGCGAAGGAATCTGGCACGGGCAGATCCTGCATGCCGTGCGCGGCACCCAGGGCTTCGGCTATGACCCGCTGTTCTGGGTCGCAGAGCGTGACTGCTCCAGCGCCGAACTGGCGCCGGCCGAGAAGAACCGGATCAGCCACCGCGCCCGCGCCATGGCCCTGTTCAAGCAGCGCCTGGGGCTGGCATGAACCCGATGCCCTCTCCCGCCCCTCTGCCGCAGGGCGAGGAAAGCCAAAGCGGCTTCGAACTGCCGCCGCTGGCGCTGTATATCCACATCCCCTGGTGCGTGAAGAAGTGCCCGTACTGCGACTTCAACTCCCACGCCGCCGGGCCGACGCTGCCGGAACAGGAGTACGTCGACGCCCTGCTCGCCGACCTCGACCAGGATCTGCCCCANGTGCATGGCCGAGCGCTGACCTCGATCTTCTTCGGTGGCGGCACCCCCAGCCTGTTCTCGGCCAAGGCGCTCGGTCGTTTGCTGGCAGGCGTGGAACGGCG
>C687J26845_10000771_pt1 | contig 20572 bp, 18 predicted proteins | sample RifCSPlowO2_12_FD_26845 | JGI IMG/M metagenome (IMG submission 26845)
CGCCACATGACGGTGTTCGACAACGTCGCCTTCGGCCTGCGCATGAAGCCGAAAAAGCAGCGCCCCAGCGAAGAAGAAATCGCCCACAAGGTGCATGAACTGCTGAACATGGTGCAGCTCGACTGGCTGGCCGATCGCTACCCGGAGCAGCTCTCCGGCGGCCAGCGCCAGCGCATCGCCCTGGCCCGTGCCCTGGCCGTGCAACCGAAAATCCTGCTGTTGGACGAACCTTTCGGCGCCCTGGATGCCAAGGTGCGCAAGGAGCTGCGCCGCTGGCTGGCGCGCCTGCACGAAGATATCAACTTGACCTCGGTATTCGTCACCCACGACCAGGAAGAAGCCATGGAAGTGGCCGACCGCATCGTGGTGATGAACAAAGGCTCGATAGAACAGATCGGCTCACCGGGCGAAGTCTATGAGCAACCGGCCAGCGATTTCGTCTATCACTTCCTGGGTGACTCCAATCGCCTGCACCTGGGCGACGACGGCCATATCCTGTTCCGTCCCCACGAAATCTCCCTGTCGCGCCTGACCCAAGCCGAGCACCTGGCAGCCCAGGTGCGCGACATCCGCCCGCTGGGCGCCATCACCCGGGTGACCCTGAAAGTCGAGGGCCAGGACGAGCTGATCGAGGCCGAAGTGGTCAACGACCACCCCAGCCTGGCCGGCCTGATTCGTGGCGAAACCCTGTACTTCAAGCCACGGCCCAGCTTTGCGGTCAATGGCAACTGAGTTCAGCCGCAGCTACACCAAGGCCCGTTCAATGGCTATGTCCCAGCTATATGTTGCAGACCTTGTTTGTAGGGTGGACTTTAGCCCACCGCTCTGGATAAGGGCCTTGGTGGGCTAAAGCCCACCCTACGTTTTGCATTCAACACATAACGGGCACATAGCTTTTTTATCGGTCGAATCTGCCCCTGCGGCGCTCCGTCCCAGGCCAGCGCCCGCTGGGTCGCGGTTACAATGGGTTTTTTCTCGGAGTTATTCTGGTGAGCCAATCCCCTGCCTACGGCGTCGGCGACGCGTCCTACCAGGCCGCCGGCGGTATCGACGGCTTGCAGCGCCTGACCGATGATTTCTACCGCCTGATGGACGAACGGCCCGCGGCCGCGGCGATCCGCGCCATGCACCCCGAGAGTCTGGCGCTGGCGCGCGACAAGCTGGCCTGTTTTCTCAGCGGCTGGCTCGGCGGCCCGCGGCTGTTCAGCGAACGCTATGGGCCGATTTCCATCCCGAGCTTCCATGCCCAATGGCCGATTGACCAAGCCCACAGTACCGCCTGGCTGCAGTGCATGGCCGGCGCCATCGCCCGCCAACCCTACGCAGCGGATTTCGCCGAGTACCTGCTGGCCCAATTGCGCGTGCCGGCCGCGCGTATCGTCCAGGCCAGCCACAGCCGCCACGGCGCCTGAACAAAGCGCCGACAGCAGCAGGCCCGGCATTGCCGGGCCTGCTGGTTTTGCGCGCAGCATAGAGCTTGGCGATGAACAACTCAGTGGAGTTGACCAAGACGATCACTGAGTTGGCTGGGCGCCCCGTGCAGCCGGTAATCACTAGCGGCTGCACGGGGCATTGGCTTACTTGGCGGAAAGCACCGGATTGGCAATCACCACCTCAACCCGACGGTTCATTTGCCGACCCGTAGCATCGCTGTTGCTGGCCACTGGCGTGCTCTCGCCTTTACCCGAGGCGTCCAGGCGATTGGCGGCAATCCCACGATTGATCAAATAGTGGCGCACCGACTCGGCCCGGCGCTGCGACAGGCTGAAGTTGTAATCGTCATTACCGGCACTGTCGGTATGGCCTTCAATCTGCACGCTGCGCTCCGGATTACTGCTGAGAAACGCCACCAACTTGTCGAGATTGCTCGCCGCACTGCCTTTGAGATCCGACTTGTCGGTCTCGAACAACACATCGCCCAAGGTGACCACCAGGCCACGCTCGGTTTCCTTGGCATTGAGTTCGGCAATCTGGCGTTTCAGCTGATCGGCTTCCAGGGTGCGCGAGTCCAGACGGGCACCTTCGCGCTGCTCGCTGAGCTGCTTGCGCTGGTCTTCGAAAAACCGAGCCTGGGCGCGGGCATTGGCAATCTCGACCTTGCGGTCGGCCAGATACACCAGGTGATCGCCCTGGGCCATGTTGTCCTCGGTGCGCAACTCTTGCGCCGAGAGCACGGCCGCCTGCGCCTCTTGCATGGCGACTGGCGCGCGGGTGGCCAGCTGCGGGTCGGCTTGCAGCTGCAACAGCTTGCTCTGCACCTGTTCGGCCCCGGCCGGTTTGGCCGGGGCCGCCGAGCACGCGGCCAACAGCAGAGAAACACCGGCCACGGCCATCAGTTTGCTGGTGTGCTGGATGGTTTTCATTGTTGGTCTCCGGTGGTGCGTTGCATTTCCTGTTTCAGGCTTTGAGTGCCTTTGAGCATTTCGTCGTTGACCACTTTGGCTTGGGTGGCCTGCGATCTGGCCAGCGCCAGGTCGGCATCGACCCGCGCCTGCTCGGCCAAACGACGAGCCATGTCCATTTCTTTCAACTGCAGCGAGGCGTTGGCGGCAGTCAGCTTGTTGCGCGCTTCGGCCAGCTCAGGCGAGGCGTAATCCGCGACGCGCCCCTGCTCGGCTGCCTTGATGGCAGTTTCCGCCGCTTGCAGTTCAGCAGTCGGCGCGATGGGCGTCGCCGCACAGGCGCTGATCAGCAGCAGCGCGACACTGATACCGGCAACACGCCAGGATGAGTGCAGCTGCGCGGTGGCCGGTTGGTTGTGCAGAGTATTTAGCATGTGGATGCTCCTTGATTGCATCACCCCTGCGCGGCGGCTGACGAGTGTCAACCCGGGCGCTGCAGCGGCTATATGACGGGCATCACTCAGGTGCTCGGCAACCTGCGCGTTAGCACAGGGCCAAGGGCAAATGCCCGTGAACGGTGGCAGTTAGCGCATGGCAGTCAGAACGTCAGGGCTTTGGCATTCACGGCTTTTACGCCACGCACGTTGTCCGCCAGCTCGACCGCCAGGGCACGCTCGGCACCACTGCCCAACTTGCCGCTGAGGGTGACCACGCCACCCTTGGTGCTGACCTCGACATCCGAGCCTTTGACATTGCTGGAATACAGCAGGGTCGACTTGATCTTGGTGGTGATCCAGCTGTCGGAAATTTCACGCCCGGCCTGGGCAGTAGAGTTCTTGGCCTTGTCCGTCAGGCTTGGCGTAGCCGTGCTGACCACCAGCTGGTTGCTGACCGCCACCACCCCCGTGGTATCGAGGGCCAGGCGCTCGGCCGCGTCCTTGGCGTTGGCGCTCTGGACCGTACCGGTCAGGGTGACCTTGCCGGCGTTGGTTTCGACTGCCGTGGTTTGGCCATCGGTGTGCTTGCTCCACACCAGCTTGGACTTGATCGCAGCGGTAATGCTGGCGTCGTCGACCACCTGGCCATAGCCGCGCACTGTGCCTGGCGTCGGCTCATAGTCGACGAGCACAACAATCTGGTTGTCGACTTCCTTGATGCCGTTGACGCCCAGAGCAATTTGCTTGGCCAGGTCTTTGTTGACGTCTTCATTGACCTTGCCGGTCAGGGTCGCCTTGCCTTCATGCACCGAGACACTCAAGTTATTGGCCCGTAGATATGGGCTGAGGGTGTAGGTGGTCCAGATTTGTGCTTCCTGACGGGCGTCGGTGACATCCTGAGAGACGCCAGCAATGGCCGCGGTGCTCATTGCGGCAATCGACAGGGCAATGCCTGTGGCGATCATTAATTTGCGTGGTTGCTTGTACATAGGGTTGCTCCATCCGGGGAAAAATATCCTACATCTGAGCGGTCGCCTGCCGGCCAGGCCTACAGGCGACCCTGACGCTCAGGGCATCACCTGGTTTTGTCGAAAAAACTTTTGACCTGCTTTTCCGCTTCGGCATGGGTGATGGCGTAGCGTTCCTTCACCAAACCAGCCAGCTTTTCAGCGTGGCCTTCAGACTCCAGCAGTTCGTCTTCAGTCAACTTGCCCCAGACCACTTTGGCCGAGCCAACTTGCTGTTTCCATTTACCTTTGAGTTCTTCAACGCTGGGTAGGCTCATCATGCATTTCCTTTTGGCTTGATTGGGTTGGCGGCGGACGTCGTAGTCACGCGGACAGCGGGACTGACGGGCGCCGCGCCTTTCTGTCGTTGCGAGGAGCGGTGACCACCATGGCCCCACTGCAAAGCGCCGTCGGTGCGCTACCGCGCTTAAGACAATAGTTGAGCGCTTGGCCAGCTTTAATGGGGATTGCCATGCCTGTGTGCGCAGACGAACAGACGCTGGCGAGACTGCCGCGGATGCTCCCCTGATGCGCTCGTCGCGATGCGGTTGATTACCACCGCCTGGCGCCGGCCAAGCAGACACAGGAATAGACCGCATGGAATACCCAGCCATAGCCGTATTCGGGGTGACGTCTCGGGTGCTCACTTATCCGTTCGCAGCAGCTTTTGCACTGACGTTGGCCTTAGGCTTGAGCACCTCCTCTGCTCATGGCCAGGAGGTCGTCAGTGGGGTCTGTATTGCCGCTGGGCGCGCTGCCAGTCCTACCGTAATAGCCAGCTCTACCAGCAGCACTGGCAGTGCAACTGAGCAGCAAAGTGCCGAGCTGCTGACTGCCGCGCGCTTGACCATCCCGGTCGCGGGGGCCTCACCTGAGGGGCTTCGCGACTCCTTCAGCGAGTGCCGCGGCGGGCGTCAACACCAAGGTATCGATATTGCGGCTGCCCTGCGAACGCCGGTCATCGCCGCCGGCGATGGACCTCTGGTCAAGTTATTTGACAGCCTGAACGGCGGACTCACTGTCTACCAATTCGACCCCGATGCGAGGCTTGCTTACTACTACGCGCACCTTGACGCTTATGCGCCAGGCTTGAGCGAGGGCGCGCAGCTCAAGCGCGGGGACCTGCTTGGTTATGTCGGCGTCACCGGCAATGCGGCGGCTGGGGCGCCACATCTGCATTTCGAGATAATTCGATTGGGACCCGATAAGAAGTGGTGGGAAGGCGAAGCGATAAATCCCTATCCATTTCTTAATCACGCCAACCCTTGACCAGTAGCGCTCGGCCTAAGTGCGCCTAAGCACTCAGAAGGGTCGACCCAGGTAAAAGTAGAAACTGCTATTGCCGTCCTGGGCCCGGCCATAGCCGAGATACACCGGCCCCAGCGGGCTGTCGGCACCGAGAAAAACACTGGCCGATTTCAGCCAGTCTTGGGAATTGCTCTCCACCAGCGGATTGCCAATGCGCGCGGCTTCCAGCGAGAAACCGCCGTAGGCGCCTTCCAACATGCTGCCGCGCAGAATCCGGTGGTAATACATCGCCCGCCCGTATTGCAGACGCTCACCCATCAGTTGCCCGGTGGCATAACCGGATTGCTGGAGAAACCCGCCCCACTGCGAATACTCATAACGGGGCAACGGATCGCTGCCCAGCTTGTCGCTGGCTTTCACCGCAAAATTCAGCGTGTGATTGCCGAACGAGGTGGCCGTGGTGCCATTCAGTTCCCATTTGGAGTATTCATCATCGGCGCCTAAGCTGCTTTCTGAGTCGAGCAGCGACACCTCGGCCCGCCAACCGGAGCGGGGGAAATACACGCTGTCCAACTGGTCCAGTAACAGCCGGGCCGTGAAAGCGCCCTGGTTGATCCGCGATTCGCCAGGCGACAAGGCTTGCGGCCCGGTATCCAGGGTTGGCTTGAGCACACCGCCGACCATCCCCACGCGCAGCTCACCGTAACGGCTGAACTGGCTGCCCAGATCGACCCCGGCCAACCCCGAGGTCACGTCGTAACTGGCGACCCGGTTATCATCTTGGTAGATGTCGGCGGTCTGCTGTTCTATGGCCAGGTGCGGCGCCACGAAGAACGGGCCAGTGGCGCTAAAGGGCTGGTAAAACTCGCTGTACAGCCCATTGGTATGGCCGATTTGCACGTCAGTGCGCCACTCCGCCCCCAGTTCATTGAGCCAGGTCTGGCGGTAACTGCCGAGCAGGTTATAGAAGGCATCACCGCTAAAATCGCTGGACATGCCCAAACCAAAACGCAGGTAATCGGGGCCCCAGGATTTCTCCGCGGCATCCACCGCCAGGACATTTTTGCCCGATTCCTCGAGCAAGCGATAACTCACATGCTCAAAATCACCGGTGCCGTACAGCCGGCGCAAGTCGCGATCCAGCTTGGGCTGGTCGACAGCTTTACCGGTTTCAGTGTCCATCAGCGCCTTGGAGGTTTGTGGATTGACCCGGCGCAGATTATCGAAGCGCACCTCATCGACCACCCGCATGTCCGGTTCAACGTTGCGCAGTTGGCGCTGGCGCAACGCGGCATATTCGGCGACCGGTAGCGACAACTGTTTGAGCTGGGCGGCCACTTTGCGCGCGGCCACTTCGCCCAGCGGCGCGATCTGCGGCAGGTTGTCGAAATCGCCAGTGGAGTAATCGCCCAGGTCGGGGGAAATCAAAATGTCCTGGGAGGTTAGGCTCGCCAGTGAAGTCTGCACATTTTGCTCGGTAAGAATGCTGAGCATTTGCCCGGTCACGCCGAAGATGCCGTTGATATCCTCGCGTTTGAGCAACGGCGTGCCGACGTTGACCGCAATGATGATGTCCGCGCCCATGTCGGCGCGGGCGGTCTGCACCGGCAAATTGCTGGTCAGCATGCCGTCGACCAGCAGCATGCCATCGAACTCGGCCGGCGCCACCGCGCCCGGCACCGACATACTGGCGCGCATCACATTGGCCAGCTCGCCTTCGCGAAACACCACGGCCTTGCCGGTGACCAGGTTGGTGGCCACCGCGCGAAACGGAATCGGCAAGCTGTCGAACTGCTGATAGCCCTTGGCTTTGCTCAGTTGGCGCAACACCGTTTCCAGCTGCACGCCGGTGACCAGGCCCTTGCCAACTTTGACCTGGCCATTCTGCAGGCCCACTTCCGGGGTAAACAGAATGCTGTAGTCATCCTGCTTGCGGCGCATGGCCTGCTCTTGGCGGGGTGGCTTTTCCTTGAACAGCAACTCGCTGGAGATACCTTTGAGCAAGGTGTCTATCTCCGGCAACGACGTGCCCGTGGCATAGGCGGCCCCCACCAGAGAGCCCATGCTGGTGCCGGCAATGCAGTCCACCGGCACCCGATATTCCTCCAGTACCTTGAGCACGCCGACATGGGCGGCACCGCGCGCACCGCCCCCCGAAAGCACCAGGCAAATACGCGGCCGCGAACCTTCGCGGGGCAAAGTCTCAGGGGTGCTTTGCGCCAGCACGGGCACTGCACTCAAGACCGCGCAAACAGCGCAAATGACCCCGATATAACGGCTCAGCAGTCGACGCATGACATCCCATCCTGGAGGTGTTTCGCCCAGTGCATGGACGCTTGATTAGGGTTTATTAACGAGTTCAATGACTACCAGGCGTGGCCCGGATCAACCGCGAGAAATCTGCCGAGTCACCCGCCGCCTGCGCCCGGCCATTGACCAATGCCCGGCGCTGCAGCTCGGCAAAGGGCAGTTCCGCAGTGCCCAGGAGTCCCTGTTCATACAGGTACTCGGGCACATAGCCGCTGGCGAGGATTTTCCAGCTAAGCGGTACATGCTGCGGATTGACCCGCGCACTCATCCAGATTTGCGTGGTGCAATTGGTGGTCAGCGTGTTGTAGAACTGCGGCTGTTGCTGGAGGGCATTGATGTTGTTCAGGTACTCGAGAAACAGCTTGCGGGCGTTTTCCAGGGAACCGTGCAGCCGGTACAGGTACACCTCTTCCGGCGGATTGTGCCGATAGTTGGTGCGCAGGCCAATCACGTCACGCTCGTCGGCCACCACGTAGTACAGCTCGTACTGGCGAAAGAAGCCCCTGAGGGTCGAATAGCCCTCGCCCTGCTCTTTGCGGGTCTCGATCGACACGGCCAAGTGCTGACCATCGGCAAAGGCAAAACTGAGAAACACATGGGCCACCGCCGGGCCCATCCAGTACACGCTGACCAGGTCGACGCCCTGCAGCTGGTTCAGATCGAACTGTTTATCGTAATAGGCCGGGCTGTAGTCGGTTTCACTGCGGTAGTGGAAGTTACGGATGTTGTGCACCGTGACCTGATCGCCGGCGATAGTGGCATAGGGCAGCACCGCCACATCGGTCTGCCAGTTCCGTGTATTGGACGGTTCAAGGCTCTGCCACCAGTAAAACAACGCCGCCAGCGCCAGCAGATAGACCGGCAACACCCGCCAGCGCCAGCGGGCCATGCAGAGCGCCACCAGACACGCCAAACACAAGACCACAAAGCTGCCGGCCAGCGCCCAGCGCCAGCCGCTAGGGCTGGCGTCGGTCAGCACTATGGCCAAGCCCCCCCAACAACCCAAAGCCGCCACCGCCACACCCAGAAGCAAGAGACCGAGCCGTGAGGTGAACTGCCAAATGGCCATAGAAGTCTCTTTTATAGATAAGGGGTTTATCGACTTCATATTCTAATAGATTGATCCCTTATTCGCTCTGCCGAGGTTAAGCCGTGGTGGATGCACCCGAACAGCACCGATTGAACGTGGCTCACGGCAACGACGCGGGGCTGGACAATACAAACTGCACGCTGACGGCAAAGCCATCGGGCAAGCCTGGCGCCGGTGACGCCAGGCTCAGGCTTGCGCCCACGCCACGGGCGATGGTGGTGGCTATGGCTAAACCCAGCCCCGAACCTTCGGCTTGGCTATTGCCGCGCACAAAGCGCCCGCTCAGTTGTGCCAGCACAGTGGCCGGCAGTGCCGGGCCGGCGTTGCTGATGCACAGCAGCCCGCTACTGCTCAGGCTGACCGCCACCGGCTGATCGCTGGCGCCATGTTTTAAGCCGTTCTCGATCAGGTTGCGCAACAAGATCGCAAAGGCATCCGGATCAATGTTCGACAGCACTTGGTCGCTGCCGGGCAAGCTTAGCTTGAGCCGCTCGCCAGCCGTGCGGCCAAGCTCTTCAACCACATAGCTCGACAGCAGCGCCAGGTCCTGCGGGCTGGCCGCCAGCAACCCGCCGCCTTCGGCCTTGGCCAGTTGCATGAGTTTTTCGCAGAGCCGCGCCAGCCCGCGCAGTGACGCCTCAATCTGCCCGGCCCGTACTTGCAGCGGGCCGGCAGGCGCTTCACGGCGCAGCCGTTGAACTTGCGCCAGGGTGGCGGCCAGCGGCGTGCGCAACTCATGGGCGCTGTTGGCGGTAAAGCTGCGTTCGGCCTCCAGCGCGCTGCGCAAACGCTCCAGCAAATGGTTGACGGCTGCGGCCAATGGGTCGATTTCCGCCGGTAAATTGGCCACTTCAATAGGGCTTAAATCCCCGGCACCACGGGTCTCGATGGCATGTCGATAAGCCAACACGCTGCGCAAGCTGAAACGCACTAAAAACCAGCAACCCAGCAAGCTCAGCGGGATCAGCCCGAGCAGCGGCAGCAGTAAGGCCCGCGAGGCATCCAGCGCGGCTTCGCGGCGATGCTTGAGCGGTTCGGCCACCTCGATAAAAACGCTTTCGCGCAGTGCGCTGGCGCCATACAGACGGTGGCTGGCGGTGTTGCTGAAACCCTCCACGGGCAGCGGGTTGAACACTGCCAAGTCGGCATCATGGGACTGCATCAGGATCTTGCCGTTGTTATCACGCACCAGGTAGGTCAGGTACTCGTTGTGTGCTTGCAGCGCGGCGATGTGCTGCGCCGCATCGGAGGCATCCCGGTTGATGATTTCCAGCACCGCCAGGGGCAGAATCCGTTGCGCGGTTTCTTCCAGCGCACTGTCGAAGGCTTCATTCAATTCGCCCTGCACCACCAGGCCTGCGGTCACGGTTGCCACCAGCCAGAGCACGCTGAGCATCAGGGTCAGGCCCAGGCTCAGACGTTTTTGCAGACTGGCCGCTGCCTTCATACAGGCCCCAGCCGATAGCCCATGCCACGGACGGTTTCGATCAACTCGCGGCCGAGTTTCTTGCGCAGGCGACTGATGTACACCTCGATGGCATTGCTTTCGATCTCGGCACCAAACTCATAGAGCCGATCTTCCAGCTGGGCTTTCGACAGCAAGGCGTTGGGGTGCTGGATAAAGGCCTCAAACAGGGCCCATTCGCGCGCGGTCAAATCCACCGTCAGCCCGGCGCGCTGCACAGTGCGCGCCGACAGGTCGATGTGCAGCGCGCCGAGCTGCAGCTGCGGGTTGGGATTGCCGCTGTAACGCCGGGCCACGGCGGCAACCCGGGCAGACAACTCAAACAGGTCGAAGGGCTTGACCAGGTAATCATCAGCCCCGGCGTTGAGGCCGGCAATCCGGTCGGAGATTTGATCGCGGGCGGTCAGAATAATCACCGGCGTGACATCTTCGGCAGCGCGGCGCTGACGCAAAAAATCCAGGCCCTGGCCGTCGGGCAGCTGCAGGTCGAGCAAGATCAGGTCGTAGCCGGTACTGCGCACGCTCGCCTCGGCATGATCAAGGCGCTGCACCCAGTCCACCGCATGGCCGTCATCGGAAATTTGCTCGCGCACCGCCTGGCCCAGGCCGGCGGTGTCTTCAATCAGCAATACCCGCATCAGTTTCCCCTTGGGGGTTATTCACTGCGCGCACGGTAACGCTCGAATCTGAAGCCAGCCTTAACAACCCCCAAAATGCAGCCTTCAGGTTGCTGTCAGGAAACCTGGTTAGGGTAGGCCACAGATGCCCCTCGCCTGGAGAAAACATGAACGCCAAACTTCTCGCCAGTACCGCCCTGCTCAGCCTGTTTGCCAGCACCCTGGCGGTCGCCGACGACAGTTGCGCCGAGCCGGTGGCCGACTGGCAGCCGCGTGATGTGCTGCGCCAGCAGGTTGAGCAACAAGGCTGGACTGTACAGCGCATCAAGATCGACGACGGCTGTTACGAGGTGCGTGGCACGGACCGTAAAGGCAACAAGCTGGAGGCCAAATATGCCCCGGCCAGCCTGAAGCTGCGCAGCCTGGAAATCGACTTCAGAGACGGCGGTGATGCCAGCGACTACCTGCCGCCACGCCCCTGATCTAACCGCGCACCCTGCGCCTTGCTAATTCGACACAGGCTGAGAGGTTTATTTCACGCCTTCAGCTGTGTGTCAGCTCGCCAGCCTAGGCTGGCGCCATAACGCTTAACCCGGAGAGTCCCATGCACAATTTCAACCTAAGCAAAATCACCGCGGCCCTTGGTCTGGCCGGCATCCTCGCCCTGCCCAGTTTGGCCCAAGCGCGGGAAGTGAGCCTGACCACGCAAATGAGCAGCTATGGCGGCAACGAAGCCTACCTGGCGTTTTATCTGACCGATGCCGAGGGCCAGTACCAGAGCACGCTCTGGGTGGCGGGCAAGAAGGCCAAATATTACAAACACCTGCGCGACTGGGCCCGTGGCAGTGGCTTGAATGCCAGCGCCTTCGACGGTGTGACCGGGGCCAGCGTCGGCAGTGGCGACAGCCTGACGGTGAAAGTCGAACTGGCCGATGCGCTGATTGATGCCGGCTACCAGATTCGTATCGACAGCGCGGTAGAAAACAAACGCGACAACCGCGCCGAGGTGACGGTGCCACTGACCCGTCAAGGCAGCGGTGCTGCGACCAGCGGCACGGGCTACATCGATAGCTTTACCTACGACCTGTAACTCCAACCGTTCCAGAGGAGTCTGCGCATGTTACGCCAGCTGCACTCACTGCCCGGTCTGATCGCCGCCCTGCTGGTTATGCTGCTGGCGATCAGCGGCGCCATTTTGTCGATCAATCCGGCCTTAGAACGGCTCGATGCCCGCGTCCCAGCGGCGGGTCAGCTGAACGTGGCGGAGTTGGCCGGACGAGTCCGGCAACACTATCCGGGCGCCGAACAGCTGCAGCGCACGCCGTCGGGCTCGCTCATCGTCTATTACAGCCAAGCCGACCAGACCGGCGCCGACCGGATCGACCCGCTCACTGGCCAACGTCTTGCCGCCTATGAACCCTCAGCATTCTCCTCGTGGGTCAAAGACCTGCATCGCTCTTTGCTGCTGGGCAGCAGCGGGCGGGCCATCGCCGGGATTGCCGCCCTGCTGATGTTGCTGCTGACATTCAGCGGCGCGGCCTTGCTGGCCAAACGTCTGGGTGGCTGGGGCAAGCTGCTGCGCCCGTTGCGCGGTAATTTCAACCAGCGCTGGCACGCCGAAGTGGGCCGCTGCGCCCTGCTCGGCTTGCTGCTGTCGGCCCTGAGCGGCGCCTATATGTCGGCAGCCAATTTCGGTTTTATTGACGATGGCATGCAGAACGAGCCGGACTTCCCAGCACAGGTCGCCAGCGGTGCACCGGCACCGGTCGCCAGCCTGGCGGCCTTGCGGGCGACGGATTTGAATGACCTGCGTGAGCTGGTATTTCCCAACCCCAGCGATCCGCAGGATGTTTACTCACTGCGCACCGCCCAGGGCGATGGTTATGTCGATCCGGTCAGTGGTGAGCTGTTGTCCTTTCGTGGCCATGACAACAGCCGTAACCTGTATGAATTGATCTACCAACTGCACACCGGCGAAGGCCTCTGGTGGCTCGGCCTGGTGCTAGGAGTGAGCGCTCTGAGCGTGCCGCTGATGAGCGTGACCGGCAGCTTGATCTGGTGGAAGCGCCGCCAGTCGCGGCCAAAAATCGCCCATAACAGCCCAGCGCAAAGCGCCGACACGGTGATTCTGGTGGGCAGCGAGGGCAACAGCACCTGGGGCTTTGCCCAGACCCTGCACGCGGCCTTGAGCAAGGCCGGTCATAGAGTGCACAGCGCGCCAATGAACCAACTTGCCGGCGAATACCCGCAAGCCGAACGACTGTTGGTGCTGACCGCCACCCATGGCGATGGCGACGCGCCGGCCAGCGCCAGCGCGTTTCTTGAGCGGCTGAGCAGGCTCAAACTCAAGCCCGGCCAGCGGTTTGCCGTGCTGGGTTTTGGTGACCGGCAGTTCCCGCAGTTCTGTCAGTTTGCCAAAGACACGCACGCCGCCCTGCTCGCCCACGGCGGTCAGCCGCTGCTGGCGCTCGACTGCATTGATCGGCAATCGAGCCAAGAATTTTCCCGCTGGGGGCACGCACTGGGTCAATTACTCGGTCAGCCACTGAGCCTGGTGCACAGCGTCAAACGCCCGCCAAGCCAACGCCTGCAACTGGTCGAGCGGGTCAACTACGGTACAGAGGTGCAAGCGCCAACCTGCGTGCTGCGGTTTCAAGCGGCGGCACCAGTGGGCTTAATTGCCCGGCTCAAACGTCGGCTCGGCGGCACTAGCCTGGCAGATTTTGAAGCCGGCGATCTGCTCGCCGTGACACCGCCCGGCAGCCTGCAACCGCGCTTTTACTCCCTGGCCAGTGGCGCCAGCGATGGCGTGCTGGAGATCTGCGTGCGCCAACATGCCCATGGCCGCTGCTCGAATTTCCTCCACGAGTTGCCGCTGGGCGCCTGCATCGAAGCCGTTATTCAGCTCAATCCAGACTTTCGCCCGGCCTCAGGCAAAGCCCCGGTGATTCTGATCGGCGCCGGCACCGGCATCGGCCCCCTGGCTGGATTTATCCGCAACAACCACGGCAAACACCCGATGCACCTGTACTGGGGCGGGCGTAACCCGGCTTCGGATTTTCTCTACGAACCGCAGCTCAAGGACTACTTGGCGGATCAACGGCTGACCCAGTTGCACGCGGCATTCTCGCGGGTGAACGACTGCAGTTATGTGCAGGACCGGATCATTGCGGATGCCTTGCAGCTGCGCCGGCTGATCGAAAAAGGCGCGCAGATTCTGGTCTGCGGCGGCCGCGACATGGCGAAAAACGTCATGCAGGCAATCGATGAAGTGCTGCTGCCGCTCAACCTCAGCGTGCTAACGCTCAAAGCCCAAGGACGTTACCGTGAAGATGTCTACTGAAACCCTGGCTCTTAATCCGGCCGCCCTCAAGCGCTACAGCTTGAGCGGCGCGACCATGGGCACCCGCTACAGCGCGATTTTCTATGCGCCCGCCGGGCTGGATGAAACGCAGGTGGCGCAGCGCTTGTTCAGCGCGGTGAATAGCGTCGACCAGCAGATGTCCAACTGGCAGGCGGACTCTGCCCTTAGTCGCCTGAATGCCGCGCCAGTGCAAACGTGGGTGACGCTGCCCAAGGCGCTGATCGGCGTGCTGCAAACCGCGTTGTGCATCGGCCAGCAATCCAAAGGCGCTTTTGATATCGCGGTCGGTGACCTGGTGAATGCCTGGGGCTTTGGCGCCGCTCAATCGCAACCGAATCTGCAACACATCGCGCAGCTGCAAAACCAGGCGCGTCAGCCGGCGACGGCGCTGCTGGAGCTTGACCCAGGCAACCTGCGGGTACGCAAACTGGCCGCCGTCAGCCTCGATCTGTGTGGGATTGCCAAAGGCTTTGGGGTCGACGAACTGGCCCGCGCCCTCGACGGCTGTGGGGTGAGCCGCTACTTGGTCGGCATCGATGGTGAGATGCGCGCCCGTGGCTGCAAAGCCGATGGCCAGCCGTGGACGGTGGCGGTGGAGAAACCGCTGCGTGGCATCCGTGAAGTCATGGGGGTGATGGAACTTAGCGATGTAGCTATCGCCACCTCCGGCGATTACCGCCACTGGGTCGAGGTGGCTGATCGGCTCTACTCACACAGCATGCACCCGATTCTGGCCGCGCCACTGTGCAACCAACTCACGGCGGTGACTGTGCTGGCCTCCAGCTGCATGCTCGCCGATGCCTGGGCCACGGCGCTGATGGTGTTGGGCGAAGTCGCCGGGCCGCAGCTGGCCCAAGAACTTGGCCTGCATGCCTTGTTTGTGCTGCGCGATGGCGACAGTTTTCGCGAAATACTGGTGGTCGATGGACAGTTGCAGTCTTGAGTCTGGGCCTTGCAACCGACCAAGCAGTCACGACTCAAGGCGCGGCATCGGGGTTTTGCCAGCCGCCATCATCGGCAATCAAACGCTCGGCGGCCAACGGCCCCCAACTGCCCTGTGGATAGAGGATCACCGGCGCCTGCTGGCTGAGCACCGGCTCGACTACCCGCCAGGCCGCCTCCACCGCGTCTTCGTGGGTGAACAGCGCCGGATCGCCCGCCAGTGCATCGGCCAGCAAGCGCTCATAGGGCGCCTGCTCGCTGGCGCCGTCTTCGCTCAATACCAGTTCGTGTTGCTCGCCGACAAAGGCCCGGCCGGCGCGTTTCACCCGGGCCGCCAGGGCAATCATGGAGTGCGGTGACAGGCGAAACCGCAGGTAATTGGCCTGAGCGTCACTGGCAATCGCATCGGCAAACAGCCGCAGCGGCGGTGGCTTCAAGCGCACCAGCACTTCACAGGCAGTCTCGGGTAGGCACTTGCCCGAACGCAGGTACCAGGGCACGCCGTCCCAGCGCCAGGAGTCGATGTGCAAGCGCATGGCGCAGTAGGTTTCGACCTCCGAGTGCGGGTCGACCTGCGGCTCATCGCGGTAACCCAGGTACTGGCCACGGACCAGATCGGCCTGCTGCAACGGGCGCATGGCCTCAAACACCTTGAGTTTCTCGGCGTTCACCGCGGCGAAATGGCGGTTGCCGGGGGGCTCCATGGCCAGCAGCGCGACTATCTGGAACAGATGGTTTTGCAGCACATCCCGCAGGCAGCCGGCGCTTTCGTAAAAGCCGCCACGGCCCTGCACGCCGAAGCGTTCGGCCAAGGTGATTTGCACGCTAGCCACATGGCTGCGGTTCCAGATCGGTTCGAGAAAGGAGTTGGCGAAACGGAAATACAGAATATTCATGATCGCTTCCTTGCCGAGGAAGTGATCGATGCGAAAGATCGCCTCTTCTGGGAAGACTTCCAGCGCGATGCGGTTCAGCTCCCGGGCCGAGGCCAGGTCGCGACCAAAGGGTTTTTCCACTATCACCCGTGCTCCCTTAGCCAACCCGGCGGCGCCCAGACCGCGGATCACAGTGGCAAACAGCACCGGCGGAATCGCCAGGTAATGGGCCGGGCGCAGCGCCCCGCCGAGCGCGCGTTTGAGACCGGCAAAGGTGGTCGCCGCCTGGTAGTCACCGCTGACGTATTGCAATAACGACAGCAACTGATTCAGCACCTGCGGATCGCAGCCCGCCGAGTCAGATTCAATGCTTTTTTTGGCCCGCGCGCGAAACTCCTCGTTACTCATGACCGATGAGGCCACGCCAATCACCGGCACCGTCAAGGCGCCGCGTTTACACAAGGCATAGAGCGCCGGGAAAATCTTCTTGCGGGCCAGGTCGCCAGTGGCCCCAAAGACTACCAGGGCATCGGCGGCGACCGGCGCGATTGGGCTGTCGTAAGTCATCTCACTCCTTACCGCTGGCAGGGCTGACGGGGACTTCCACATGGCCGCCAAACTGATGGCGCATGGCCGATTGCACGCGGTTGGCAAAGTCGGCCTCACCCCGTGAACTAAAGCGTGCATACAGCGCCGCACTCAGTACCGGAGTCGGCACGGCCTCGTCGATGGCAGCCTGCAGGGTCCAGCGACCTTCGCCGGAATCCGACACCCGCCCGGCAAAGCTGTCCAGCTGCGGATCGGCTACCAGAGCGGCGGCGGTCAGGTCGAGCAACCAGGAACCCACCACACTGCCGCGCCGCCACAGCTCGGTGATCTGCGGCAGGTTCATCTCGTATTGGTACAGCTCGGGCTGGCGCAGCGGCGTGGTCTCGGCATCCAGCGCATGGCTGCGTTTGCCGATATTGGCGTTGCGCAGAATATTCAGCCCTTCGGCATAGGCGGCCATCAGCCCGTACTCGATGCCGTTATGCACCATCTTCACAAAGTGCCCGGCGCCGTGGGGCCCGCAATGCAGCCAGCCTTGCTCGGCGGTTCCGGCATCGGCGCGGCGCCCTGGGGTCGGTGCCGCGCTGCCGGCACCCGGTGCCAGGCTCACGAACAGCGGCGCAAGATGCTGCACAGTCGCCTCCGCGCCGCCGATCATCAGGCAATAACCCCGCTCCAGCCCGGCCACCCCGCCACTGGTGCCAACATCCACATGCTCAATGGCAGACTTTTGCAGACTTGCGGCGCGACGTAAATCATCCTGATAGTGGGAGTTGCCACCGTCGATCAAAATGTCCCCTGCGGCCAGATGCGGCAGCAATTCGCTGACTAAATCGTCGACCGCCGCCGCCGGCACCATCAGCCAGATCACCCGCGGTTGGGTTAGCGCCGCCACCAGCTGTGGCAGCGAGCTACTGGCGCGGGCACCCTGGGCCACCAACCGCGCAACCACCTCCGGGTGGCGCCCATGGATGACGCAGTCATGGCCGCCGCGCAGCAACCGGGTGGTCATGCTGGCGCCCATGCGCCCGAGTCCAATCATGCCGATTTGCATTGCGCTGCTCCTGTTGCCGGGTAACAACCTGGGTGGTTGATCCAGTTATAACCATAGCCCGCCTGCCCTCTTATCGACACCGAGGCGCAATGCCTTGCATCAATAGCTCTAGCTGCGGCGCCAATCCAGGCGCCAGCCGTTGCGCTATCGCGCATAATTGCGCCCAGCCAAACAGCGCCCCCGAGCAGGTCAACCATTTGAAGGATTCCATCCGTTGAGCCACACCACTGCTGCCCCCGGTAAACTGCTGGTCATAGGTTATGTCTGGCCGGAGCCACGCTCATCGGCCGCCGGCGGCCATATGCTGCAAGTGCTCGAATGCTTTCTGGACGACGGCTGGCAGATCACCTTTGCCAGCCCGGCCAGCGAGGGCGAGCACAAGGCCGACCTGGCCAGCCTTGGGATTGCCGAGCAAAGCATTGAGCTGAACAACAGCAGCTTCGACCGTTTCGTGGCCGAGCTGCAGCCGGATGTGGTGCTGTTCGACCGTTTTATGATGGAGGAGCAATTCGGCTGGCGGGTCGAGAAACACTGCCCCACTGCCCTGCGGGTACTGGAGAGCTGCGATCTGCAAAGCCTGCGCGACGCCCGCCAGCAAGCGCTGAAAGAACAGCTGGCCGCCGGCAACACGGAAGACTTCACCGAGCTGCTGAGCCTCAATCAAACCGAACTGTTCCAGCGCATGGCCGCAAGCGACAGTGCGCAGCGGGAGATCTCCGCGATCTATCGCTGCGACCTGAGCCTGATGATCTCCGATGCTGAAATCGAGCTGCTCACCGGGCAATTCAAACTGCCGCCGGCCTTGTTGCTGCACTGCCCGTTGCTGCTCGATAGTAGGCCGCAGCCGGTGCCTGAGTTTGCCGAGCGGGCGCATTTCATCAGCATCGGCAACTTTCGCCATGCGCCCAATTGGGACGCGGTGCTGTGGCTGAAAAACAGCATCTGGCCGCTGATTCGCCAGCAACTGCCCAAGGCCCAGCTGCATATCTATGGCTCCTACACGCCACCCAAGGCCACCGCCCTGCACAACGTTGCCCAAGGTTTTCAGATCCTCAACTGGGCGCCGGATGCCCTGGAGGTGATGCGCAACGCCCGCGTGTGCCTGGCGCCGCTGCGCTTTGGCGCCGGGATCAAGGGCAAGATTGCCGACGCCCTGCTCTGCGGCACCCCCAACGTCACCACCCCGATTGGCAGCGAAGGCATGCACGGCGAACTGCCCTGGCCCGGCCAGATCGCCAGCAGCGCCCAAGCCATAGCCGATGCGGCGGTGCAGCTGTACCGCGATCAAGCCGCCTGGCAGCAAGCGCAAAACCACGGCTGGGCGCTGCTGGCCGGCCGTTACGAGCGCACCCATTTCGCGCCGCTGTTAATGGCGCGAATTGCCGAGTGCCGGGCCAATTTGACTGAGCAGCGGCGCAACAACTTTACCGGCAGCATGCTGCGCCATCATCTGCACAAGAGCACCCAGTACATGGCGCAATGGATTGAAGCCAAGAATCGGCAGCACTAAGCTGCGCAGCAACGATGGAGGTCAGATGACCATGGGCATTAAGCGACGCAATCCCTTGTTAGCCTTGCTGTTGCTGGCGGCCGCCCAGACAAGCCTCGCCGGGCCGCTGCGGGACAAGCTGCAAGAGCTGCGGGGCGAACGCCATAACGCAGAGACCCATGTGCTGCGCGATTTAGCCTACGGCAGCGATCCGCTACAACGCTTGGATGTTTACCTGCCGGACAATCCCGAGCATGCCCCGCTGCTACTGATGGTGCATGGCGGCGCCTGGCGCATTGGCGACAAAGGTGCCGCTGCGGTGGTCGACAACAAGGTTAAACGCTGGTTGCCCAAGGGCTTTATCTTCGTTTCGATCAACTACCGGCTGCTGCCGGATACCGCGCCACAGCAACAAGCCGAAGACGTCGCCCGCGCTCTGGCGTTTGCCCAGCAACAGGCGGCCAGTTGGGGCGGCGACTCGAGTAAAATTATCCTGCTCGGCCATTCAGCCGGCGCTCATCTGGTCAGCCTGCTGGCGGCCGACCCCGCACGAGCACAAGCCTTCGGCGCCAAAGCCTGGCTCGGTACCGTAGCGTTGGACAGCGCGGCGCTGGATGTCGAACAGATCATGCGACGGCCCCATGCGCGCTTTTACGACCAAGCCTTCGGCAAATCGGCCGAGGACTGGGTCGCAGCCTCCCCGCTCAAGCAACTCAAGAAAACCGCCACGCCCTTGCTGATAGTTTGCTCCAGCCAGCGTAACGACTCCTGCCCGCCAGCCCGAGGTTTTGTCGAACAAGCCCAACGCCTCGGCATCCGCGCGCAGTTGCGGCCTGAAGATCGCAGCCACCAGGCCATCAATCAGGAACTGGGGCTCGCCAACGACTACACCCAAGCGATTGAGGTTTTTCTGGCCGGGCTCGACAGCCAAGTCGCGCAGCGCCTGGGTATTGACCCCTTGATTGACACTCACTGACAACCGAGAGGAACGGCGCACAGTTGCCATACCTGCCCCGCCTAAGCCTTCAAGTCGGCGCTCGCGCTTACCCAAAGGAAAGGCTTCAATCTAGCGGGCTGCTGGCACACCGGTTGCCACGGCAGCAGCAGCTGCAACAGATTCAGCGTCGGCCTTGCTGGTTCCCGGCTGGCGAATCCGCCGGATCTGCTGCACTCGATTGAGATTGTCCCACGCGATGCCGTAATAAGACGGCGACTGCTCGATGGCACCGCGCAAGAACTGTTCGGCCAGATCCAGCTGGCCCTCGATCAGGCAAACATAACCCACATCATTACTCGCTTCGGCACGGCTCTCGACCTGTTCGAAGGCCGAGAGCGCCTCCTCATATTGCCCCTTACGCGCCAACAGCAAACCGTAGTTGCGCCACAAGGGTTTGTAGCCGGAGTCATATATGATGCCCTGCCGATAGGCCCGCGTGGCCTCTTCCCAGTTCCCAGCCAAGTAAAAGGAGTAGGCCAGACTATTTTGCACCAGGGCCGAGCGCGGTTCGATCTGCATGGCCAGTTGGTAATAGGCCTGGGCCTGCGGGAAGTCATTGCGCAGATCTGCCAGCACCCCGAGACCATTGTAAATTTTAACCGGCGACCGACTGTCGACCTTAAGCGCTGTCACCTGAGGTGGATTGCTGCTCTTGCCGTTAGTAAGGCGCTGCTGATCCACCGCAACCGCTTTGAACAGCAGTTCTTGCGCGCGCTCATGATTGCGGCCGGCCAAGTTCAGCAAGCCCATTTCCGTCAGACCGTTGAGATTGCCTGGAGAGCTCGT
>C687J26845_10000777_pt1 | contig 20505 bp, 20 predicted proteins | sample RifCSPlowO2_12_FD_26845 | JGI IMG/M metagenome (IMG submission 26845)
GGGCACATTTTGCTAAATTGTCAAGAGAAATATCTCCTCAAAACATTATTTTTTTCTATTTTTTCTGATACCAGTATTACGCAATTTCCTAACCGGACAATCCTGATATCCACTGAAAGTAAATAAGTTTCCCATGTTAGCTTGCAATCTATGAATTTAGATCACTTTAGAAAATACACATCATTGCTTATCGAAGTAATGGGGAAGCTGGAATTTGAGAAAATTCATACCCTTGCAGAGGCGCTTCGTGACGCCTGGAGGGAAAACCGGCAGGTATTTATCTGTGGCAATGGAGGGAGCGCTGCCAATGCTATGCATATTGCAAATGACCTATTTTGTGGCGTGGCGAAGGATTTTGGTGTTGGCATACGCGCACACGCCTTACCCGCAAATCAGTCTTTGATTACCTGCCTTGCAAATGATGTCTCTTATGAGGATATTTTTTCACGACAGATTGAAGTGTTAGGCAGACCTCGTGATATCCTGATAGCCCTTTCCGGAAGTGGCAACTCGATAAATATTGTAAAGGCTATAGAAACCGCAAGAAAGATAGGGATGAAAACTTTTGCCATATTGGGCTATACAGGAGGAAAGTGTCTTCAGATGGCGGATGTTTCGATTCATTTCAAGGTTGAAGATATGCAAATTGCAGAGGATTTGCAGTTGATTGTTGGGCATATGATCACACAATGGTTATGTTGCAATCGAATAAACGGATTGACGAAATAAGCTTTATGAATTCAAGGCGATTTATCCTTGATGCTCACAAACTTCAGTATCATCCTGAAGCTGTTGCAAGCTTTCTAGGGGGAAAGGATGTCATCCCGATTTATGCAGAAATATCACCCGTCGCCTTTTGTAATCATCGCTGCATATTCTGTAACTTCAATTATCTCGGACATAATGGGAAGTTTGTAAGGGGAAGAATGATTTCATTGGTGGAGGAATTGGCAGAAGCTGGAGTCAAATCAGTAGTTTTCGCTGGTTCCGGGGAACCCACAATTCATCCTGACACGATACTTGCCATTGAAAGGGCTAAGATGGTGGGATTAGATGTTGCGATGAGCACAAATGGACTTTTGTTACATGATGATGCAATTGAGATCATGGTAAAAAGTTTAACGTGGATCAGATTCTCCTTTAGTGGCGGAAGCCCTGGAAATTATGCTAAGATTCATAATACAAAGGAATCTGATTATCATCTTGTGCTAAACAACATCAAGAAATTGAAGACAATAAAGGATAAAACTCATTCCAAGTTAACTATAGGGACGCAGTTTATGCTTCTTCCTGAGAATAAGGATTACGTAATTTCTCAAGCTGTAGTTATGAAAGAATGTGGAGTGGATTACTTTGTAGTTAAACACTTTTATGAAAGTGAGACTAATGAGTATCGCCCTGATGTCTCATTCCTGACTCCAGAATTTATGGCATCGGTAAAAGCAAAAGCCGATGAGCTTTCCGATACTAAATTTTCATTCATAGTGCGGGATAAAGCAAAACTGGATCGGAAAAGACGCTATACTCAGTGTTACGGCCTTCCATTTATAGTTTATTTTAAAGAAAGTGGTGAAGTTTATACTTGTTTTTTTCATCAGCATGATAAAAATACATCCCTGGGAAGTATTATAAGCCAATCGTTTATGGATTTGTGGAAATCCGAAGGTAAGAAAAGGTCTATCAATTATATCAACGAGAAATTTGACAAAAACAGGTGCCAGGCAAATTGCAGGCATCACCAGATAAACAATTATCTGTGGGATTTGAAGCACAACCAACCAGAGCATATAAATTTTATTTGAGATACTGATGACTGAAAAAATATTTGTCATAGGAAGCAATTCTTTTTCAGGCTCACACTTTGTTGCCCAAGCACTTGATCAAGGCTTTGAAGTAATAGGCATAAGCCGTTCGCCTGAGGCAGACTTGGTATTTTTGCCCTACCGCTGGGGACAGCTTGAAAAGTTAAATCACTTCAAATTTTATCAACTCGATTTAAACAATAATTTGAATGAGATAGTGGATTTAATTAATGAATTCAAGCCTGAGTATGTCGTCAATTTTGCCTCCCAAAGTATGGTAGCAGAAAGCTGGCAAAATCCTGAGCATTGGATGATGACGAACGTTGTTTCAACCGTCAAATTCCATGATAGATTAAGAAAATGCGACTTCTTGAGAAAATACGTGCATATATCGACTCCAGAGGTCTATGGGAGCTGTGAAGGGCTAGTGAGAGAGCATACCAACTATAATCCGAGCACTCCTTATGCTGTATCCCGTGCTGCATGCGACATGAGCCTAATGACATTCTTTAAGGCTTATAATTTCCCTGTTGTCTTTACCAGAGCTGCAAATGTTTATGGCCCCGGCCAGCAATTGTATAGAATAATTCCGAGAGCGATCTTTTTCTTTCTCACTCAGAGGAAACTTCAACTGCACGGAGGAGGGCAATCAGTTCGCTCATTTATTCACATAAGAGATGTGGTCGAAGGGACTTTGCTTGCAATGAAAAAGGCTCCCTTCGGTGAAATATACCATTTTTCAACGAGAGAGAATATTTCAATCAGGACATTGGTTCAGATGATAGCAGATAAATTAAACATATCTTTTGAAGAACAAGTTGATGTAGTTGGAGAGCGATTAGGTAAGGATACGGCATATCTGCTTGATAATACGAAGGCATCTCAGGAACTTGGATGGAAAGCAAGGATTGATCTTGAAGAAGGCATTGAAGACACAATAAACTGGGTTAAAGCGAATCTTGATAGGTTGAAAGATATGCCTTTTGATTACGTACATAAACCGTAGGGCAAAGAGAGGGAGTGGGTTTGATGGCTATTAAAGTTGATAGGGAGATAAAAAAGAACCTTCTGTATCAATTGATGAGAATCAGGATAGTCGAAGAAACCATTGCTGAACGTTACAGTGAGTGGAAAATGCGGTGTCCTACCCATCTTTACACTGGGCAGGAGGCTATAGCTGTAGGTGTTTGTGCTGCCCTCAGGAATGATGATTTTGTGGTAAGTACTCATAGGTCACATGGTCATTATTTGGCAAAAGGTGGTGATTTAAAAAAAATGCTTGCTGAAATCTACGGCAAGGCAACAGGGTGCTCTGCGGGCAAGGGTGGTTCAATGCATCTTATCGATGAGTCAGTTGGTTTTATGGGAAGCACTTCAATTGTCGGTGGAACTATACCCATTGGAACAGGACTTGGACTTTCTATAAAAATAAACAGGTCGAACCAGATTAGTTGCGTTTTCTTTGGGGACGGTGCAACAGAAGGGGGCGTCTTTTATGAATCTATTAACTTTGCTGTATTAAAAGAACTTCCTGTCCTTTATGTTTGTGAGAACAATTTTTATTCTGTTTATTCTCCGCTCTGCGTAAGACAACCAGCAGGGCGCTGCATTTCGGAAATGGTGAAATGCCTGGGAATCGAGAGTTCAAGTGGCGATGGTAATGATGTTATTGATGTTTACTCCAAAGCCTTGCAAGCAGTTGACTATATAAAGAGAGAAGGAACCCCCTTTTTCCTCGAGCTTCCCACTTATCGGTGGCGTGAACATTGCGGGCCAAACTTTGATAATGACCTTGGTTATCGAGCTTATGAAGAATACTGTTCGTGGAAAGAAAGAGATCCCATCGTGTTACTCGAAACTCAATTGTTGAAACAAGGAACAATTTCTCAGACTGATATAGAGAAAATGAAAATGGCTATTCAACAGGAGATAAGTGAGGCCTTTGAATTCGCGGAGGAGTCACCTTTCCCCGCCCCGGAAGAAGCCTTTAAAGATTTATATTCTTAATGAAAATAAATAGTGTTTAATCCTGTGATCCTGTCAAAAAAGGAAAAATAGTTTGTCTCGTACACTTACTTTTGCAAAAGCAATAAATGAAGCCATGTTTCAAGCTATGGAGATTGATAAATCTGTTATTTGCTATGGCCTAGGAGTAGATGATCCCAAGTGTATTTTTGGGACAACGGCAGGACTTAAGGAAAAGTTTGGGCATGAGAGGGTGTTTGATATGCCTGTATCGGAGAATGCATTGACAGGTGTCGCAGTAGGTGCGTCTCTAAATGGCATAAGACCTGTAATGAGCCATCAAAGGCTTGATTTTTTTCTCCTCGCCATGGATCAGCTTGTTAATAATGCCGCAAAATGGTTTTATATGTTTGGTGGTAAAAGATCGGTTCCAATCACTATCAGGCTGATTCTGGGCAGGGGATGGGGACAGGGTCCTCAACACTCTCAAAATCTTCAGGCATGGTTTGCTCACATTCCTGGATTAAAGGTTGTAATGCCTGCAACGGCGTATGATGCCAAAGGCCTTTTATTGTCGGCAATATTTGATGACAATCCCGTGATCTATCTAGAACATAGATGGTTACACAATCTCGAAGGAGAAGTTCCTGAAGGGCATTATAGGATACCAATTGGAAAAGCAAACATACTTAAGCAGGGAAAAGACTTAACCATTGTTTCACTCTCGTATATGACGATAGAAGCGCTACATGCAATTAAGGTGCTCGAAAGTCAGGGTATTCACTGTGAACTTGTTGATCTGCGAACGGTGAGCCCTATAGACTGGGAAACAGTATTGCAATCAGTTAAAAAAACCGGGAGGATGCTTGCTCTTGATACAGCAACAGAGACACTTTCTGTTGCCGGTGAAGTTGTGGCTAAAGTAAGCATGGAGTTGTTTGATGCCCTAAAGAGTGCTCCCCAAAGACTTGCACTGCCTGATTTCCCCACGCCTACAAGTCCTGCACTTACAAAGAAATATTACAAAAGAGCTGAAGATATAGTTCAGACCGTTGGTAAAATGCTTGGCAAGAGAGTTAGCATAGAGGAGATCATTGCAGGGAGGCAATCGCCTCATGATGTGCCGGGTGATTGGTTTAAGGGGCCTTTTTAAAAAATATGCGAGAATTGTCGAATAAAACTGTATTTATACTTGGTATTAGTAGCGACATAGGCTATGAACTATCGAGGCTTTATTATCAAGAAGGTTATAACGTTATTGGAACATATAGGAGTAAAAATTCTTTTCTTGATGCCCTCCACGAAACTAATATTGATCTTATTCAATGTGATATTAATGATTTGATAAGTGTGAAAGCAGCAATTGAAAAGTACAAAAGTGGTTGTAGGCCGTGGGATATTTTCATATCATCTGTCGGGGTTATGGATCCCATTGGAAATTTTTTTAAATGTGACTTTGCAACTTGGGAACAGTCAGTAATTGCAAATTCTATAGCACAACTCCGTTTTCTGCATGGAATGTATCCTTATCGATGCAAAGGTGAAATGTCTCATGCTTGTTTTTTTGCAGGTGGAGGCACAAATAGCACTTTTACAAATTATTCAGCATATTGTGTTTCAAAAATTATGCTTATAAAGATGTGCGAGCTACTTGATGATGAGAATGATGATTTGAATGTCTTTATAGTTGGACCCGGTTGGGTAAAAACCAAAATACATGAACAGACATTTAAAAATTCTATAAATGCAGGGATAAATTACCAACGTACTGTTGAGTTTTTAAATAGTGATATTACAGGCACTCCCACAAGGGATATTTACGATTGTATTAAATGGTGTATCGATCAAGGGAAACTTATAGCAAGTGGACGCAATTTTTCTGTAGTTAATGATAAGTGGCGACAGGGAGGTAAAGAGTTAGCTGAGCAATTATGTTGCGATCCGAATAAGTTTAAATTGCGGCGCAGTGGGAATTCCTGATGATTGAAGAGAAGGAGGATGTTAATGAAATCTGCTAAAAATGCTTACAACGAGGGAACAGATTATCAGTTTGCTACTACTGAGATTAGGCTTGGTCCGTGGACATCTTATAGTTTAATTAATGATCCGAAACATATGTGTTTTGTTCTTTCTCGCTACAAGTTTTGTGCAAAAATGTTGGAAGGGAAAAAAAATATAATGGAGGTTGGATCGGGGGACGGGTTTGGTCTTCCAATAATCGCCCAGGCTGCTGAACATGTATACTCTGTTGATTGGGATAAAAGGCTTCTTGATGGAAATGCCAAAAGACTGTCCCATTTAAAAAATGTCACCTATTTACATGTTGATTTAAATGAGGGCCAACCTCAAATTGAAGTTGATGCAATTTTCTCGATAGATGTTATCGAGCACTTAGAACCGATAAAGGAAGCAATTTTTTTCGAAAATATAGTGAGTTGTTTAAAACCACAGGGCGTTTTAATTACAGGAACCCCAAATATAACTGCTTCACAATACGCAACACCTCGCAGTCAGGTTCAACACATTAATTTGAAAAGCATACAAACACTGCGTGAACTTAACGAAAAATACTTTGAAAATGTCTTCATGTTTGGAATGAATGATGAGGTTATTCATACTGGGTATGCCCCGATGTGCCATTATATATGGTCAATAGCCGTTGGATTACGTCCTGAATGGATAAGATAAGGATGAAGCTTTCTGATTATGTTGCATATTTTCTGTCAAAACAAGGAATTCGGCATGTCTTTGCAGTATCTGGAGGTGCCTCTCTTCATTTAATTCATTCTCTGGAAAGTACCCCTGGGATTACCTTTGTGTGTCCTCAACATGAGCAGGCGGGTGCAATGGCAGCTGATGGCTATTCAAGAGTTACAAGGAACCTCGGGGCAGCTATCGCCACAAGTGGACCAGGGGCTACCAATATGATAACAGGCATTTGTTGTGCTTATTATGACTCTGTCCCTGTTATCTATATTACGGGTCAGGTTTCCGTTTTTAGATTAAAGGGGGATACTGGCGTAAGACAAATAGGATTTCAGGAAACAGATATTGTTGAAATATGTAAATCGATTACGAAATATTCGGTACAGGTTGATAATCCACTAAGAATCCGATATGAGTTGGAGAAGGCTTGTTATTTAGCAAAATCAGGGAGACCCGGTCCTGTATTATTGGATATTCCTGATAATATTCAAAGAGAACAGATTGAGCCTGATGCATTAGAGTCGTTTACCCCAGGAAGGCAGGAACAAAAGGCTGTCAGTCTTTCCAAGGAAGTAGACCAATGCATAGAACTGTTAAAAAATGCTCAAAGACCTGTCATTATATTAGGATGGGGAATTCGTTTAGCTGGGGCCGAGGGAGAGGTTAAAGCATTGATTCATACCTTGGAATTTCCTATTGCCACTACTTGGGCCGTTGCAGACCTCTTGCCTTCTGATCACAGGTTATTGATTGGAACCTTTGGCACTCATGGAACACGATACGCCAACTTTGCGGTTCAGAATTCAGATCTGATTTTGGCTATTGGTAGTCGGCTGGATACAAAGGCCACAGGTAGCCCGATAACCTCTTTTGCCAGAGAAGCAAAAAAAATTATTGTTGATATTGATTACTATGAGCTAAATAAGTTCAGAAGATTTGGGTTGGATGTTGACTTACTCATCAATGCTGACGCGAAAAAATTTCTCCATATGATTAACCAAAAAATAACTAGTATTAAGACAAAGGATATTTCAGATTGGATTGAAAGGATTGCAATGTGGAAAAAGAGATATCCAGTTTGTCCATCTGTGATTGATAATGGGAAAGATGTCAATCCCTATGCATTTGTGAAATCCTTAGCAAAAGAAGTTGCGGAAGATGAAATTATTCTTGTTGATACTGGTTGCACTTTGGCGTGGATGATGCAGGCGTTTGACTTTAAAGCTAATCAAAGAATTTACCATGACTGGAACAATACTGCCATGGGCTGGGCGTTACCAGCCAGCATAGGAGCATGCTTCGCGCTTGATAGAAAGCCCATTATCTGCGTGACAGGCGATGGTAGTTTACAGATGAATATACAGGAATTGGCAACTATCGTAAGTCACCAGCTACCGATAAAGATTTTTCTAATCAACAATCGTGCGTATGGTATGATTCAACAAACGCAAGATCAATGGTTAGAATCGAAATATTTGGCTTCAACGATAGAGGGTGGGCTTGCCTTTCCTGATTTTGTAAAGGTTGCTGGGGCATACGGCTTTAAAACCGTAACTATTACTAAGAATAAAGAATTGCATAAATGTATACGATCTGTTTTGGATTCTGAAGGACCAATTTTCTGCAATGTAGAAATTGGTTCAGAGCAAAGAGTCATTCCACAAGTAAAATTTGGGAGACCAAATGAAGATGCGGAACCGTTGTTAGATAGGAAAGAATTTTTAGAAAATATGATTGTAAAACCAATGGATGTTTCACTTAACAGATGACATCTATTCATTTTAAATTAAAGGCTCTATACTAGGGAAAAATAGTAAAATGGCTGAAATCGAGCGGAAACTATTGTTGACTTATCCCAATCAGAGATGGCAGAAGGTCGATGTCAACACCACATGGAATCTTAATCCGTATACTCTTTGTATTCTCGCTGCCATGGTTAAAAACGACGTAAAAGTAAAAATCATTGATGCCCATTTTTATAATATGTCTTTGGAAGAGTTCGAAAAACAGGTTGAAGAATACGGGCCTGATTATGTTGGCATCTCGGTTATGACAACTGAATATGCGGACATTTTAGATATAACAGCTAATGCAGTTAAAAAAATAAATCCTGCTATTATAGTTGTCGCCGGCGGTGTCCATGTGACTATGGAATATGAAAATGTGATGAAAAATCCAAATATAGATTATGCCGTGAGAGGAGAAGGGGAGTATGTTCTTCAGCAGTTAATAGTGTATTTAAATGGCAATGGGGGCTTTCCTGCCAAGGGAGTGGTCTTTCGGAATAAAGGAACAATTGAGGCCTTTCCATGGACAGTAGTTAGAGATATTAGTAAATTACCGTGGCCGGAATACAATTTGATTAAACTGGAAAACTATTTAAATACTGGACCCCGACACGGACCGCTCAGGCCACCGGCATACCCGTATATAAGGATGAGTGTTACAAGAGGATGTCCCTTTGGATGCTCATTTTGTCAGGTTGCAGCAATATCCGGGAGAAAGGTCCGGGCGCGCGATCCGGAGGATGTTGTTAACGAGATGCTTTTTCTAAAAGAAAAGTACGGCATTAAATCCATACTCTTTGATGATGACAATATTATCATGGACAGGACCTTTCTCAGAAGGCTACTTGAGCTGATGATCGAGAAGCAAGTCAATCTGAAGTATATTATCGGCGCCTTTGCCGTTTTTTTGATGACCGAGGAAATACTTGAACTGCTGGTAAAATCGGGTTGTGTGGGACTGAATGTAGCAATTGAATCAGGTAATAAAAGAGTCCTGAAGGAAATTGTCCATAAGCCGGTTGACTTGGAAAAAGCCAGGATCATGATTGGGAAGATACGGGAGAAAGGTTTGTTTTGCATTGCTAATTTTATTATCGGTTTTCCAGGAGAAAGATGGGAAGAAATCAGGGAAACAGTCCGATATGCCGAAAACTGCGGAGCGGATTATATAAAAATATTCATAGCAGTTCCGTTAAGGGGTACCAGGCTTTGGGATAAAGTCGTTGAAATTGGCGCCATTAAAAGCAGCGCAAAAGTAGACTGGAGACACGGACAGATCAGCTCAAACGAGTGGACGGCAAAGGACGTCAGTATTTTACGGGTATATGAATGGGACAGAATTAATTTTGCGTCCCCGGAAAAGAGAAAAAGGGTTGCGGAAATTTGGGGGATGAATGAGGAGGAAATTGAGAAAATCAGAAAAGAGACCAGGGATTTGTTGTCTGTTTAATATATCAGAAAAATTAATCACATGAATATTATTTTTAAAATAGGCAAGAGGAGGTAGGCAAGATGGGGCGGGAAATCAATCTGCTTGATACCCATCCGGGAACGAAACGTGATTATGATAAACGCGCACTGGATAAAACTCCCGAGATAATACGAATAGCAAAACAGTTTGGTGAAGATTTTTTTGACGGTGACCGCAAGTACGGCTATGGCGGTTATCAGTATGATGGACGATGGAAGGCTGTGGCAGAGCGAATGAAGGAGCACTACAAGTTGTCTGACAATACCGCCATTCTCGATGTTGGGTGTGCTAAAGGATTTCTGCTGCACGATTTCAAAGAGTTGATGCCTGAATGTACAGTCGCAGGTATTGATGTAAGTGAATATGCGATCGAACATGCAATGCCGTCTGTAAAACATTTCCTTAAGATAGCGAGTGCGGAGAGCTTGCCGTATCCTGATAAAAGCTTTGATTTGGTCATTTCTATCAATTCAATCCATAATCTCCCTATTGACCGCTTGAAAATAGCGCTTAAAGAGATTCAGCGCGTATCGAGAGGTAACATCTATGTAACAATTGATGCATGGCACAATGAAGAAGAGCGTAAAAATCTTTACAAGTGGGTACTTACTGCTGAAACCATGATGCATGTTGACGACTGGAAAAAACTTTTTGATGAGATTGGTTACACCGGTGACTACTGGTGGTTCATTGCTGACTAAAAGAGTTGTACTTGCTCTTATTTATGAAAGCGGAGAAAAGATACTTATGCAGTTGAGGGATTTCAAGGCATGGATAAGTCATCCGGGGGAGTGGTCACATTTTGGTGGAAGCATGAAGTCAAATGAATTTCATGAGGAAGCGGTTGTCAGGGAATTAAAGGAAGATCTGGATTTTTCAACAGGTCATTTTGTTTATTTCCGTGAGTATTTATACGAAGAAGATGCACAAATCCATGTTTTTTCATGCTGTACAAGTTTGAGCCACGAGAGACTGAATTTGAAAGAAGGTCTGGAGTTCGGTTTTTTCTGTTACGATGAGATAATGAGCGGTAATTTATTTTCTGAAAGGCTTCAATCTAAATATCAGGTAGCAGACCTTGCGGTAAGAATAATTTCTGATTTTTTTCAAAGACAGATATCAAGCAGCATAATTCAGTGAAGGTAGCAGTCTTATATAAAACAGGTCAACTATTGGTTATCGAAGAGGGAATTAAGATACCTCCTTTGCAACCCGGTCAAGCTCTGTTAAGGTTTCCTTCTGCGGGGTATGCCATAGCCAGTTAATGGAGGTCAGGGGCAAACGGGGTGAGTATCCATATCTCCCCCATATGCTCGGACATGAAGGCTCAGGAATTGTAATGAAAATCGGAAGCGGTGTGTCCAAAATAAGACCAGGTGATAAGGTAATACTTGTCTGGATAAAGGGCAAGGGGATGGATGTGCCCGGAACAAAATATAGAAAAGGAGATATCCCTATTAATGCAGGTGGTGTTACGACATTCAGCGATTATGCAGTTGTATCAGAAAACCACGGTGTGAAATTGCCAGAGGGGATTGCCCTTGATGAAGCGGTACTTTTTGGATGTACGATTCCAACGGGCGCTGGTATCGTAATGAATAGGATAAAACCCAAATTAGGGTCTACNCTTGCAATGTTCGGCTTAGGCGGCATCGGTTTGAGCGCATTGATAGCGACTGGTTTCTATAGATGTTCAAAAATTATTGCTGTTGACGTAGAGGATGAAAATTTGAGGCTTGCTACTGAACTTGGGGCGACTCATACTGTTAACGCACGCTTGGAGGATCCGCTTGAAGCTATTTATCGTATTACAGAAGGGAAAGGAGTCGATTACAGAATTGAATCTTCAGGTCTTATAAAAACTATTGAGCAGGCATTCCAGTCGGTAAAAAAATTCGGAGGACTGTGCGTTTTTGCATCTCATCCCAGGTTTGGAGAAAAAATCGAACTCGACCCCAATGAGCTGATTTCCGGTAAACGCATAGAAGGCAGTTGGGGAGGTTCGACCTATCCTGATGACGATATCCCAATGCTTGCAGAACTGCATAGGAAAAAACCACTGCTGTTAAGGAGACTATTGAGCCATAAATATGCATTGGAACAGATAAATCAGGCTCTTGATGATCTCGAAAACCGAAAAATAGTAAGAGCATTAATTGAAATGGATGATGGGAAGTTTTAGGTCATGAGAGATATGCATTCCGAATCTTTCAGTGCTTTACAGGAAATCAGAAAAATAACTCAGAATAAACGGATAGTTTTTGTTTCTGGTAATTTCAATATCATTCACCCCGGACATCTTCGCCTTCTTCGCTTTGCCAAGGAATGTGGTGATTATCTTGTTGTTGGGGTGCTTGATTCTCAGTCTAACGGTTCTATGGTTGCAGAAGACTTACGCCTTGAGGGGATACAGTCCATTAGCTGGGTTGATTATGGATTTGTATTGCATGACCCGCCTGAAATATTCATAGGTGATCTTAAACCTGCAATCGTTGTGAAGGGAAAGGAACATGAGGAGAGATATAATCCTGAGGCAGAAGTGCTGGCTAAAACCGGCGGGAAGCTTCTTTTTGGGTCTGGGGATATCAGTTTTTCATCTGTTGACCTAATAAAGCAGGAATGGAGGGAACTGAATCCTTCCACAATTAAGAAACCTCAAGACTTCTTATTCAGACATGGATTCAGTATTGGTAACCTCTCTGAGATAATTGATAGAATGCGCAAGCTTAACATCTGTGTTATCGGTGATACTATTGTAGATGAGTATATCACCTGTGACCCACTTGGTATGTCGCAGGAAGACCCTACTATTGTGGTAACGCCTATAATGCAGGAAAAGTTTATAGGCGGTGCAGCGATTGTTGCTGCCCATGCAAAAAATTTTGGTTCGAGAGTTTATTTCTCTTCTGTTCTCGGTAAGGATAAGACATCTGAATTTGTTCGTGAAACAACAGAAAAACACAATATTAATCTTTACGCATATGAAGATGAAAGCCGCCCTACAACCCTGAAACAGAGATACAGGGCAGGTCAAAAAACTTTATTGAGAGTAAGCCATTTAAGACAGCATGCCATAAATTCCGATATAAGACAGCAAATCTTTAATGATATTCTTCGCATCCTCGATGATATAGATATCCTGATTTTTGCTGATTTCAATTACGGCTGTCTTCCCCAGTCGCTTGTAGATGATATCATCTCCCAGTGTTCGAGTCGTGGTATTATGATGGTCGCCGACAGCCAATCATCATCACAAATTGGAAATGTGTCAAGGTTTACCGATATGAAACTTATAACGCCTACTGAGCGTGAGGCTCGTTTTGCAGTTCATGATTTTGAATCAGGACTTGTGATTCTTGCAGAGAAACTTAGGCAGAAATCACGTGCAAAGAATGTAATCATTACACTCGGAGAAGAGGGAATTTTAATTCATGCAGAAACAAACGATAAGAATAAATGGCTGACTGACCGTCTGCCTGCAATGAATACCGCTCCTAGGGACGTGGCTGGCGCAGGGGATTCTTTTTTAACATGTTCTTCAATGGCGCTGGCGGTTGGCGCTGACATCTGGCAAAGCTCATATCTTGGATCGCTTGCAGCAGCTTGCCAGGTGGGCAGACTGGGGAATACGCCATTGACAACGGCTGAACTCATATCGGAGATAAACAGTTGAGGCGTGGAATCGTTGTTTTAAAAAAAGTTGATTTGTTGATTCGTTGATTTGTTTAGTCGTTGAATCGTTTAAACGCCTCAACAGTTCAACAAATCAACGGTTAAACAGAGGGACAAGAATGGGTAATTTTAAGCATGAGTTACAGAATCTGGAAAAGTTGATGAATGAATTGCAATCCACTCATGTTGAAAAAATATTGCTACGTTCAGAGGTACGAATGCTGGAATAAAATATGCAGAAGCTTTTATGGTTTTAAAAGAAATTTTGTGAAGAGATGAGTAAAGCAAGAAATTTGATAGAGCGCAATATTGAGTTAAGTGTAGAATTTAGTCGATATCTGTTTGAACATTCTGAAATTGAAACAAAGATTCCTGTGGATGCAGAGATTATACTTTTGCCTGAATTTGATAAGGAATTAAAAGAATTTAATCTTAAGTTAGGAAAGGATATTGAAGCTAACAACGGTAAAGTAATATATGTAGTCATAAAAAATATCAGACCAAAAATATTATCAAGGATAGAAAAAATAGAACTGGATCCCGCAGTGAATTGAACAAATATCTGGCAGCGTGCTTATCTTGGTTCTTTGGCCGCTACCTGCCAAATCGGTCGTATAGGTAATATTCCGATAACGTTGGGTGAGTTGAAGAAAGAAATAGAATCGTGAAAAGGTGAACCGTTGAGTCGGGGAATCGTTGTTTTAAAAAAAAAGTTGATTTGTTGATTCGTTGATTTGTTTAGTCGTTGAATCGTTTAAACGCCTCAACAGTTCAACAAATCAACGGTTAAACAGTGGGATAAGAATGGGTAATTTTAAATTTTCGTATGAGAAACTCGATGTTTGGCAGCTTGCAAAGAATTTCGTCTTGACCATCTATAAAATTGCGAAGCAGTTTCCGCAAGAGGAAAAATTTGGTCTTGGATCGCAGATCAACCGTGCATCGGTCTCTGTTGCTTCAAATATTGCAGAAGGTTCTTCCAGAACGAGTAAAAAGGATCCGGCTCATTTCACACAGATTGCTTATGGGTCGCTCATGGAAGTTGCTTGCCAGATTATTATTGCTCATGACCTCGGCTATATTACAAAGGAAGATTACGAGAATTTAAGGGATCGGATTGAGGCTATATCAAACAAACTCAGTGCGTTGAGAAAATATCAACTGGGAAGGATAAGTTGAAGAGTTAAACCGTTTTAATATGTTGAATCGTGGATTCGTTGATGGGTTGAATCGATTCAACGATTAGGCAGTTCAACAAATCAACGTTTAAACGAAACAACGAGATTTATAAATGCGCTCTTTATTGCTTGCTGCTGGACTAGGGACAAGACTTAGACCGTTGACAGATACACTCCCCAAATGTCTTGTTCCCATCAATGGTAGACCCCTTATTGAGTATTGGTTAAGAATGCTTCGAGATGCAGATGTCTATCCTATTTTAGTAAACCTCCATTATCTAGCTGATATGGTTAAAGAGTACATACAAAATAGTGAGTTTAAAGATATTGTCCATACAGTTTATGAAGAAACACTTTTAGGTACTGCTGGAACTCTTCTGAAGAATCGAGATTTTTTTGAAAATCAGCCTTTAATGCTGATACATGGAGACAACCTTTCAAGATTCAATGTCAGCACATTTATTGAGCGGCACAGAAATCGCCCCCAAAATTGCGAAATTACGATGATGACCTTTTATACAAACACTCCTGAATCCTGTGGGATAGTGGAAGTTGACAAGCAAGGTATAGTGCAGGCTTTTTATGAAAAAGTATCAAACCCGCCGGGAAATACTGCAAATGGTGCTGTGTACATTCTAGAGCCTAAAATTTTTAATTTTCTCGAAAATATTGGTAAAGAGGTAATTGATTTTAGTACTGAAGTATTACCGCACTATGTAAATAAAATTTATACATTTCATAATGATGTGTATCACAGAGATGTTGGAACTATAGAAAGTTATAAAATTGCGTTAAAAGAATTTCAGGTTTTTTAAAGTTAGTAAAGCTTTTTTATGAGGTCGGTTATATCGGCGATTATTGGTGGTTCATTGCGGATTAAAACAGGCGAAGAGAAAAAAAAGCAAGTAGCTAATTGACCATTAACAATAGACATAGCATGCTGACCGTTAAATTACCCATACGAAGATATTATGAAAGCCTTACTTGTATTTGAAAGGAACAAAGAGAATCAATGGATAAAAAGTTATTGATCATTAAACCACCTTATCGAACATTTCCAGTAGGATTTGCCTATGTTCTTTCATGTTTAGATAGTAATAATATACCATTTGATTTTATTGATACTGCAATCAAATATCCCAACTATGAGAGAATCTTAAAAAAAAATGATTATTTCGCAGTAGCTAGCGGGGGGCTAATTGGACATTTTGATTTTTTTTGCGAAATTGTACGTAATGTTCGTAACATTAGACCTGATTTGCCAATTATTCTTGGTAATAATATTACTAAAGATATTAATCCTGATTTTCTTTTTGATAAGATGGGTATTGACTATGGTATTATTGGTGAAGCAGAAACTTCACTTCCTTACTTAATTGATACAATCGTTAAGGGATCTAATGATCTCGGAACAATTCCTGGATTACTTTTTAAGGATAAATTTAGTGGTAAAGTGATTAAGAATGCACCTCACAGATTAGACTTGGAAAATGTTAATATTTTACCAGCATGGCATTATATTGATATCGATTATTACTCAAAGGACGGATATTTGCCATTCTTTGGACGCCAGACGGCTATGCCAGTTCTGAGTGGACGAGGATGTGTTGGACGGTGTGCGTTTTGTTCCCCAACGATTGGATCTTACCGAATGCGCCCACTTAAGCATGTTATTCAAGAGATAGAATTTCTTAATTCTACATACGATTTTGATTGGATTATATTTTTTAACGAAATGTTTTATCGATCAAAGGAAGAAGTATTGAATTTTTGTCAAGCTTACCAAAATGTAAAACCGCAAAAGCCGTGGATATGTGCTTTTCGTGCTGATGTAGAAATTGATCTAGATACCTTTGTTGCAATGAAAGAAGCTGGATGTGCTGGTACTTCGGCTGGTATAGAAAGTGGTTCTGACAAAGTTTTGAAGTTAATGAAAAAGACAACAACGGTTGAACAGGTTAAAAAGTTTTATCGGTTTGCCAGGGAAGCAGGATTACCATGTAATGGTACGTTCATGGTAGGAAATGAGGGAGAAACCGAAGAGGATCTAAAACAAACAATTGATTTGGTAATAAGTGAAGAAATGAACACTGGTGAGAGTTTAATGAACGTGTATCCAGGAACACTAAATTACAAAAATGCTTTAAAACGCGGATTGATTAAGGATGAATGGGCCTATTTTCGACAACTACGATTTGGATGTGGGATATGGGAAACTGATTGGATAAATAGGTCAAATTACTTGAATATTAGTGAAATCCCCAACGAGCGATTTTGGGACGTAATTGTTAAAGAGCTTAGACGCTATACTACTTTCATATTTCATCGATATCAGGCAAGAGACGTTGAATACAAGGGCATTTGGGGGGGAAGTAGAATGAAGGCGACAGGATTGTGCCCTAAATGCGGTTATCAAGTTGTGTTATTTTCCCAATTCAAGTTAGTGGAAACAGAAAATTTTTGTCTAAACTGTTTTAGTAAAGTGGTTTTTAATCTTTATAAATCAAAAGACCTTGCCAGTCATTTCGAATTATTGTGCAAGGAATTAAAAGAGGCGGAACGGTTGGTTATTTTAGGTACGGACTCTAATGCATCTGATATGTTACGTATCGACCGTTTCGGTTTGAACTATGACCGGATAATGGGCTTTCTTGAGATTAAAAAACGACAAGTCTCGTATTCCTCATTTATCAATATGCCGAGGCTTCAAATTAAAGATATTTCTAAAATACAGCCAGATATAATTTTGGTAGCTGATGACCAAGTTGGAGATGCTGAATTATTACTTAAACTGTTTTATAGCAAACAAGGCGTACAACCTCCAAGAATATTACATCTAATTCCCGACAAAAAACGATGGAGTTTAAGATTGACTCATTTGATTGACAAATTTATTGCTAGCGAAAGTCCGGCTATAATAAACCATGCAATTTTGGCTTTAGGTTTACAGTTTGTGCGAACTGGTTTTAGGCTAAAGATAGAAATCATAAGAGTAGGTCGCCTGTTTCGAGGATTACTGAGACGGATTATAGAAGAAACACCCGTAATAAAACTGATCCGAAAGATCAAACATTTATACTGAGGATATTTTGTATGAAAGCAGCGATCCTTGTTGAACAAAAAAAACCTCTGGTAATTACAGATATTAGTCTTCCCTGTAAACTTCAATATGGTCAGGTGCTCGTAAAAGTTATTTGCAGTAGTATCTGTGGTTCACAGATCGGGGAGATTGATGGGGTTAAAGGTACAGATAAGTTCTTACCCCATTTGCTCGGTCACGAGGGGGGCGGTATTGTTTTAGAAACTGGGCATGGTGTAACAAGGGTAAAGAAAGATGATCATGTTGTCTTGCACTGGAGGAAAGGCTTTGGAATAGAATCTCCTACGCCAAAATATAATTGGGATCATAAAATTGTTAATGCAGGTTGGGTAACCACTTTCAATGAATATGCAGTAGTATCTGAAAACCGACTTACTATTATTCCAAAGGATGTTGACTTTGAAATTGCAGCATTATTGGGATGTGCTGTAACAACTGGATTGGGAGTTATTAATAATAATGTAAGACTTAAAATTGGTGAGTCGATTGCAGTTTTTGGAACTGGTGGTGTGGGATTAAGTATTATTCAGGGTGCTGCATTGGTTTCCGCAAATCCTATTATTGCTATTGATATTTATGATCACAAACTAAAACTTGCAAAAGAATTTGGTGCTACTCATGTAATCAATCCCTCTAAAATTAATGTAAAAGAGGAAATTTATAAAATTGTAGATAATCAAGGGGTTGCTGCCGCTGTTGATAGTACTGGAGTTGTAAAAGTAATTGAACAAGCTTATGAAATAACATCTCCTAATGGAAGAACTATTTTGGTCGGTGTACAAAGGTATAATGAAAAAGCCAGCATATACCCCCTCCCTTTGTACTTTGGCAAAGTGCTTATAGGTTCCCATGGAGGAGAAAGTAATCCTTCAGAAGATATTCCAAGGTATATAAATTTAATTAAGTCGGGACGTATAGAATTTAAGAAAATGATTACACATCGTTTTGCTTTGGATGAGATTAATTTAGCTATAGAAAAATTTAGGCAGGGTGAAACTGTCCGTTGTATGATTAATATTTTGGAAAATTGAAAGAAAATCGGGAGTATTTTGAAGATTATCAACTCAAAAGTTGCAATTTTTATTTATTGTATTATGTGAAAAGCCATTAAAGAAGTCACCATGAAAACATCTGTCCAATCTTGTACTCATGAAACTAGAAAGCAAGGTATTTTGGCATCACCTAAAATAATAATTTGTAAATTATTTAATATCTGGGAAAATCGGGTTCCATGGCCGGTAAAAGTCCGGTTTTGGTATCACTTGATGAGACTGATTTTTATACTAAACTATAAGAAAAAACGCATTCTGGGAATTTGGGACTATAAGGCCCTCCCATGGTCGGTTGGAGATCCATTAGTTTTCATTGAAAAATTAAGTATTCTGAAAATCCAACATAATGCAGAGGAAATAGATATTTGCATTGTTTATGATCGTGAAAATCCTGGTGGAAACCGTAGAGGAAGTAATCTTACACCTGATAATGCTCAAGACTACATGCTCGATTTTCTTCCATTATTTAGTACATGTCCATATCTTGGCTCAATTTTTCAATTCAATTCTCGAAAGGAGTATTATCAGTTTTTAAAAAATAATTTTAAACGATATGATATCTTTCCATCCTTAGGACAACACTTGGCTGAAACATACAACTATAACAATGGTGAACCTCATTTAAATGAAATACAAGAATTTTATAATATGCATGGATATATCCCTTATCTTAGAATTGGTGATAAGGATATTTACTGGGCACGATGGTTTTACCTGAGTTATTTACCAGAAATGACCGTACCTGTGACATTATCATTAAGGCAAATATCGGGTGATCCTGAACGAAATGCTAATCCAAATGTCTGGTTATCATTCATAGATAAGTGTAATATGGATTTTTCAGAAGTGATATTTGTTGTTGTTGGGCTGAGAGAAGAAATATTCAATGGCCTTAGGAAAAGGCCAAATGTGATCATTACAAAAGATTTTGGCACATCTATAATAGAAGACCTAGCTTTGATTCGCACATCCCTCATGTATATGGGCACAAACTCTGGTGTTAATACAATTGCTCAATTTAGCGACCTCCCTCACTTAATATTCCAATTTCCAAATATACATAAGTATGGATTGAATTTGGGGAATAATTTTTCCTTTGCGACAGATAAACAAAAAATATTTAGTAGCGCTATTAAGGTAACACCAGAGCTCTTGTATGCTGAATTTAAGGATCTCTACTCAAAACTTGATCGAAATCAATGGAGGAGTGTAGCCTTAGAAAATGCCCGTATTAAACACGGACATCCAAGTGCTGTGGTTGAAAAATAATGATATTGTTTTGAGTGTGAATATAATTTTGCTTTTCTCAAAAGTATATAGAATTGATAAGGAGAATAAGTTGATGATAGGATAAAGAACCAATGCTTATATATTTTTCCGCATATGGGTATTATGCATGTTTCAAGCGTAGTTGACATTTTATAGTTGTATGAGCTAAAAATACAAAGAAAGGTTTTATTTATGAACAACAGAATTACAGTAGACCCGCACATTTGTCATGGTCAACCATGTATTAAAAACACGAGAATAATGGTTTATCTAATCCTAGAGTTAATTGAAGCGGGTTTCACACCAAATGAAATTATCAGGGATTATTACTCATCTTTAACAAAGGAAGATATACAATCTGCTATACATTATAAAAAGGTAATGCAGGGAACTAAATAAGATAATTGGGGTATTCACTTGACTGATGTTACTACTATATGTTGTAGCTTGCCGTCTTTTTTAAAGCACAATAGGCTATATGTAGGGGGTACATTAGTCAAGTG
>C687J26845_10000782_pt1 | contig 20430 bp, 15 predicted proteins | sample RifCSPlowO2_12_FD_26845 | JGI IMG/M metagenome (IMG submission 26845)
CTGGCAAAACATATCGTTCTGAAGTGTTTTCGGAATTCCATTCTGGAAGACTTTCACGCTGGAACAGTTCCCGATTCAAAATGCGGAGACTACACAGATGTGGTTGTCCGCACACCATTCGGCGAGATACCATGGAGCGAACTCTCTCGATTCAACGATGTGGAAATGAAAGCGCTCATGATCGATGTCGCGAACAGGACCTACCATCTTATTCAAGAACTGTTCGACGGGGAACAAGGCGGAGAACTTCTCCTCGAATTAGCTGCTCGTGACCCGGCTCCAGACTGGGATGAGCCGACGTAGACCGTATGATCAAGTTTTTAAACTATTCGAGAGCAACAAGATGTTTTGCGAATGGGATGAAACTTGGAAATAAACCCCCGGCTCTGCCGGGGGGCACTTAATTTTCATGCAAACAGTGATTCTTGCCGGGCAGATGCACCAGGACCTGTATTATTTCGTTTACCTATTGAAGCGAGACGCGCTACATTGCGCAAATGGATAACGAATTAAATTCTTCTTCAATCGGGGCGGCAAACCGCTTCATTGATGCCAAGTTGGCAATGGGAATATCTGGCTAAGCTCAGGGTCGAGTTGATTGCCGCCATTAAGGCAGGCCAACGTGCCCGTATCCAGTAAGACTTGACCGTGCTATGAAAAATGGCACTTAAGGGGTATGATTCTGCATGAAACGTAAATGAGGAAACATTCATGAGCACTCAGCTTTCAGCGCAGGTAAAAGTATCACCCCTTGCACGACACCTTCGTGCCGGAAAAGTGTATCGCCGCGAAGACCTTGTGCCTTATTCAACCAGCGTTGATCGTGAATTACAGCAGCTGGTTGCCGCAGGTCGGCTAACCAAGGCCGCACAAGGGCTTTATTACGCTCCCAGAAAAAGTGTTTTTGGTGATGCGCCACCGGCTGAAGGTGAAATGCTGGCGGCTTTTCTTAAAGATAAAAATTTTCTCAGCTTCAATCCCAGCATCTATAACTCGTTGCGCTTGGGCACAACCCAGCTATATAACAAAGCCATCGTTTATAACCACAAGCGCCACGGCGTATTCAAGCTGGATCATCGCAGTTATGATTTTCGCGTCAAGCATCGTTTCCCGCTGCCCAGCCAAGTGACCAGTGAATATCTGTTGGTCGATATGCTCAATAACTTTGATGAGCTGGCAGAAGATGAAGACCATGTATTCGCCATCGCCCGTCGCAAGCTGCCGCAGTTTGATGCCAAAAAACTGCAAAAAGCCTTGCAGGATTACGGCTCGGCAGCGACCCGTCGTCTGCTGAAAAGTTGGCTGAATGAATTGGATGCCGCACAAGCCAAGGCTGTTAAATGAAAGCTCCCGGTTTCCTGCATGAGCACGATGGCTTTCTGCTTCTCATCGAGCAGATTGCCGACGCACGGAATATTGAAGCTCATCTGATTGAAAAAGATTACTGGCTGATGCATTGCTTATGGGGGCTACAACAACAGGGCTGGAAATTTGAATTGAAGGGCGGCACCTCGCTTTCCAAGGGTTTCCAGCTCATCCAACGCTTCTCGGAAGATATTGATATTCGTTTTGAACCGCCCGCAGAGATGGGCGTTAAAGCAGGAAAAAACCACGACAAACCCGCACACCAAGCCACACGTCGCGATTTTTTTGATTGGCTGGCCGGCCAGATAAAAATCCCCGGACTGAAATCTGTCACGCGCGATACCGACTTCGATGATGCCAAATATCGTAACTGTGGCATCTTGCTTGGTTATCCCATACTGACTCGCGCTTTGCATGGTGTGAAAGACGGCATTCTACTGGAAGTCGGCTTTGACGACACTGCCCCAAACACCCCCTGCACCATCTCATCATGGGCGCTGGATGCAGCCTTAAAAGCGAAAGTTGCGATTATTGATAATCGGGCAGTGGATGTCGCTTGCTACAGTCCCGCTTACACCTTCGTAGAAAAGCTGCAAACCGTCTCGACCAAATTTCGTATGCAGCAGGAAAGCAATACATTCCCGAAAAACTTCATGCGCCATTATTACGATCTGTATTGCCTGCTCGATAGCCCGGAGGTTTTGAATTTTATCGGTACACCGACTTATCACGCTCGCAAAATAGAGCGCTTCCGTTCCGGCGATAACCTCGACATAGCCTGTAACGAAGCCTTCCTGCTTTCCGATCCCAAGGTGCGCAATTTATACGAAACAAAATATCGCGAAACCGCCGCGCTGTATTACGCTGGTCAAATCCCGTTTAGCGACATTCTCGCCCGCATCCACCAGCATATCGAGCAGCTATAACCCCGATGAATAAATCCAAACTCAAGTCCTACGCCCCGCAAGCCCGCAAGGACTTTATCGCTGCCGTCACGGCTCGTTCTCCCGCTCGAAAGACTACTGACAGAGACGGAGGGCCCATTCACCAAAACGGGGGAACGTCCATCAAAGCCATTCGACGTGCTGATTGTTGTTGAAGCACTAGGTCGGTTGCATGGTTTATCAACCATTGAGATGGCCGCGAAGATAAAGGCTAACCTGCGCGGATGGTCATTGATGGAATGTTTGAGGATGCTGAAGTGAATAATCCAGACCCGATGCCGCTGGCGACGGTAATCAGTGATCTCCGAGAATTTTTGCTGCTGGTGTTGGTAGCCGCAGCAAAGAGCAGCAGGCACGACATGGCTTGGCGGGCAGGGTTGGGATGGCGGAAGAATGAGTAAGGCCGCTATATTGACAAATCGCTGGCTGGAGAAATTCTGTGGATCATGCGCGTGTCCATGCCACGACAACTTCGAGGATGTGCCTTGTTGGTAACATGCAATTTGCACAATAACATTTGTCATGTTATCGTGCCAATACAACGTTACAACTCGTTTGATCATGCGCCACAAAGACATTGAACGCTACCTTCAAGATGTGCTGGGACTGACGGCCATCGTCAAGCCTTGGGCTGGGGGTTCTGCTTTGCCGTATTTTCTGCACGACGCTTATGAATTCGCCAGCATTGAGCTTATCGGTGCGCCGTATGTGTTGATGCTGGAACGGGATAAAGCAACCAGCGCGAGCAAAGTGCGCAAGCATCTGGATACGCTGGCGCAGGCAAGCGGGGCGGTGGGCATTTATGTGGCAGCGGCTTTGAGTTCCTACGACCGCAAGCGACTGGTCGGGCAGCGCGTGCCTTTCATTGTGCCCGGCAACCAGCTCTATCTGCCCGATCTGGGCATCGATCTGCGCGAGTATTTTCGTCAACGCCGCGAAACACCTGACAAGGGATTAAGCCCTGCAACGCAAGCCTTGCTGATCAGCGCGTTACTGAATCCGTGGAAAGCCGAGGTGCATCCGGCTGAGTTGGGTGCTGGGTTGGGCTACACCAGCATGACGTTGTCGCGTGCGGTGAAGGAACTGGAAAATGCCGGACTTGCCTCGGTAGTTGGTGTGGGGCGCGAGCGTTGGCTGCGTTTTGAAGATAATTCACAGGCGGTTTGGCGCAAGGCATTGCCCATGTTGCGCGACCCGGTGAAAAAAAGTGTGTGGGCTATGCCTGATCCAACAGTGCAGAAACAAGCTCGTCTGGCTGGCGAAAGCGCGCTTGCCAGTGTGACTTTGCTTGCGGAGCCGGCGCACCCGGTCTATGCAATCAGCGCAGAGCAATGGAAGCGCGCTCAGCAACTGGGAATGCGCGCTTTGCCGTCGCCCGAACCTGGTGCTTGTCTCTGGCAGATTTGGCGTTATGACCCGAACATCAGCCCGCTAGATGGTTCGGTAGATCCGTTGTCGCTGATATTGAGTTTGCGCAACGAGCGCGATGAGCGTGTGCAGCAAGCGCTGAGTGAATTTGAGAAAGGCTTGTCATGATCAAAGGGCTGGATGTTTTTCGTCGTCACTTCGAGCACTACACCGACCGGTATGTGCTGATTGGCGGTGTGGCCGTCACTCTGGCGATGGAAGAAGCGGGGCTGGATTTCCGGGCAACCAAGGATATACTATCAAGTCTGCCGAATGATTGACCAAGCCTACATTGATTTAAGATCGAGCGATCAGCATGAAATTCCTTCGCAACGCTGGTACTGAGCGTACCCTCGACTTAATCAAGCCTCTGTTGAAGCAAGGCAGCAGCATGGACATAGCGACTTCGTCGTTATCGTTATTTGCTTTTGCCGAGCTATTTAACGAGCTGTCTTCGATCCAAAAATCTCGCCTGTTACTTCCTAGCGAAGAGCATGATCTGAAGCTATTCGGTACAGAGCATGACCGCGCTGCGCGCAATCGCCTTCAAACACGTTGGCTGGCCCTACGGCTTGCGCAGTGGATACAAAGCAAGGTTGAGTTACGTCGGGCAAACGGAGTAGTTCCACAAGGGGCTGCGGTGTTGCGAGACGCTAGTGGCAATTCGCAGTTGGCTATTGTTGGCTCATTCTCTTTCAGCACGGATGGGCTGGGCATCACGCCGGGGAACCCGCTTAATCTGATTCAAGCATCGGAAACCGCCGAAGAAAGCAAAATGCTCAGTCAGTGGTTCGACGCGCAATGGAATACCCTCAAGGAACAACCTGAAGCGCAGGCCGCTTTGCTGGCAAAGCTCGAAGAGATTACCGATCACCGTGATCCGTACAGTATCTACGTCTTGATGCTGCACCATTTGTTCCAGAGCAGCGGCGACGAGATGGATGAAGACCGCATCGTCAAATCGGCCACTGGCATCCGCAACACACTGGTATGGAAAAAGCTCTACAAATTCCAGCGTGATGGTGTCGTCGGTGCAATAGACAAGCTCAACCGCTTCGGCGGCTGCATCATTGCCGATAGTGTGGGTCTGGGAAAAACCTTCGAGGCATTGGCCATCATCAAATACCACGAGCTGCGCAATGACCGTGTGCTGGTGCTGTGCCCCAAGCGGTTGCGCGACAACTGGACGCTCTACAAGACCAACGACAAGCGCAATAGCCTCGCCGCTGACCGCCTCAACTACGATGTACTGAACCATACCGACCTCTCCCGTGACGGGGGAAGCTCGGGCGACATCGACCTATCGCATGTGAACTGGGGCAATTATGATTTGGTCGTGATCGACGAGTCTCACAACTTCCGCAACAAGGCCACGCACAAAGGCAAGGAGTCGCGCTACGACCGGCTGATGCGCCGCATCATCCAAGAGGGCGTCAAGACCCGCGTGCTCATGCTCTCGGCAACGCCGGTCAATAACCGGCTGGCCGACCTGAAAAACCAGATCGCCTTCGTCACCGAGGGCGACGATACCGCGCTGTCCGATCATGGTATTGCCAGTATCGACAGCACGACACGCCTGGCGCAGAAGCAATTTAACCGTTGGCTGGAAATGGACGAGGCCGAGAAGACCCCGACGAAGTTGGTTGAAATGCTGGGCTTCGATTACTTCACCCTGCTGGATCATCTGACCATCGCCCGTTCACGCCGTCATATTGAAAAATATTACGGCATCAGTGAAACAGGGCGTTTCCCGGATCGTTTGCCGCCTATCAACATCAAGGCGGACGTGGATCGTGCGGGGGAATTCCGCTCCATCCGCGACATCAATCTGGAAATACGCCGCCTGAATCTGGCCAGCTATGCGCCGTTGCGCTACGTGCTGCTGCACAAGCAGGCCGCCTACGATGCCAAATACAGCACACAGATACGCGGCGGCGAGAGCTTTTTCCGCCAAGTGGACCGTGAGGAAAGCTTGATCCACCTGTTGCGCGTCAATGTGCTCAAGCGCATGGAAAGCGCAGTCTCCTCGTTCCGGCTTACCGTCCAGCGGCAACTGGAAGATGTCGAGGCGATGCTGGCGCGTATCGAATCCCAGACAGCAGAAATTGAAGAGCTGGATATTGCCGATGTGGACATCGAAGACCCGACCTTCGAGAGCTTGCTGGTTGGCAGAAAAGTGAAAGTATTGCTGGGCGACGTTGACCTCATCCGCTGGAAGCAAGACCTCATCGAAGACCGCAACCGCCTGGCCACCTTGCTGGGTGCCGCCATGCAGGTTGATCCTGACCGTGATGCCAAGTTGCAGGCTTTGCGCGACATGATCCAGAATAAATGCCGCAACCCGATCAATGACGGCAACCGCAAAATCATCGTGTTCACCGCCTTCAGCGACACGGCTCAATACCTCTATGAGCAAATTTCCGGCTGGGCGAAAAAAGAGCTGGGCATTGAAGCTGCGCTGGTCACGGGCACAGGGCGCAACCAGACCACCATCCCCGGCCTGCGCAAAGACTTGGCCTCTATCCTCACCACCTTTTCGCCGCGCTCCAAAGAGCGCCCGGAAGAGCTGGCTCACGAGGGCACTCTGGATTTGCTGATTGCCACCGACTGCATTTCCGAAGGGCAAAACCTGCAAGACTGCGACTGGCTTATCAACTACGACATTCACTGGAACCCGGTGCGCATCATTCAGCGCTTTGGCCGGATTGACCGTATCGGCTCACCCAACCAGCGCATCCAGCTCGTCAACTTCTGGCCGAACATGGAGCTGGACGAATACATCAACCTCGAACAGCGCGTCAGCGGGCGCATGGTGCTGCTGGATATTTCTGCGACCGGCGAAGAAAACCTTATCGAGCAGCAATCCGGCAACCAGATGAACGATCTGGAATACCGCCGCAAGCAATTGCTCAAGCTGCAAGACACGGTGATTGATCTGGAAGACCTCTCCGCCGGAGTTTCCATCACCGACCTCACACTCACCGATTTCCGCATCGACCTTGCCCAGTATTTCAAGGCGCATCCGGGCAAGCTGGAGGGAATACCGTTAGGTGCAAGCGCGGTTACTACCAGCGAAGATGCCGACATTCCGCCGGGCATCGTGTTCTGCCTGCGTGCGGAAGGCGCAGCCGCTGAAAAAATAGCGGAATCCGGCTATCCGCTGGCACCGCACTACCTCGTGCATGTGGGTGAGGATGGCAGCGTGTTACTACCCTACACCCAAGCCAAACGCATACTGGATCGCCTCAAGCGCTTGAGCCTTGGGCGAGACCTGCCGGACGCTACCGCCTGCGCCCGATACGATAAAGAAACCAGGCAAGGCGAAGACATGCATCATGCCCAGCAACTTCTTGCGGCGGCTGTCGCCTCGGTAGTGGGCAAGAGTGAAGAGCGTGCCGTTGCCAGTTTGTTTTCTCCGGGCGGAACTCATGCCATGAAGGGCGAGTTTGCCGGAAGCAACGATTTTGAAGTGGTGGCGTTTCTGGTTGTGCTGCCGGAGGCAATTGCATGACAGTGCAAGACCTGATTGCCGCATTAGAATTGCCAGCCAGTTGCCGCGTCGATCAGCGCATCCCCAAAAAGCTGTTGGTTGAAAACGGCGCACCGACTGCCGCCGACAAACGCAACATCACCGAAGGTATCGAAGAAATCCAGTGGGTGGCTTCGCTTAAACCCTCAACCATCGGTGTACCGGAATATCGTGATGATTGCCGCGAATATCTGGAAATTGCCGTGTTGCACATCGCTTTGCGGCAAGATGCCAAGGTCAATCGCATTGCCGAACTGACGCACCGGGCAGTGCCTTACCCGATTCTGTTGTTGCTCACGGCGCAAGATAAATTGAACCTCTCGATGGCGCATATCCGCTGGGCGCAGAACGAAGCGGGCAAGGTGGTGCTGGATGGTGAATCGGTTGCCGTGGCCTTGAATGAGCCTACTCCCGCGCCGGAGATGTTTTCGGCATTCCTTCAGGCTTTATCCATCACCCGCCAGCCGCGTGAAAACTTGATGGTGCTCTATCAAGGCTGGTTGGATACACTAGCGGCTTTTCAGGCCGCACAGCTCACCGGCACGTTTACTCAAAGCCAGACGGGTGAACAGGCAGTGGCAAGACGTGTAAGCCTGCTGGCCTGCCGGGAGATTGAGCAGCAAATCACCGCCTTGAGAGCAGCGGCTGCCAAAGAAAAACAGCTCGCCCGCCAAGTGGCGCTGAATCTTGAGATCAAAATGCTGCAAGCCAAAATGTCTGAAACACGGGCTTTGTTATGAGTAAAACATCTACACATCACAATGCAGAACTACGCGCATCGGTTGCCAACTGCATCATGGGCGGAAACAGCGTTACACGAAAAAACGATGGGTGGATTCGCGATCTGGTGGAATTTGATTGTGGTGGCTATCGGTTTGTGTTTCGCCAGAAACCCGAAGTCATCAGCCGAGATTTTAATCAGCATATAGGCACGTTTTATGAAACCACCGAAGTCACTGTTGCCGATGTGGCACCGGACAAAGTGCAAGCGGTTGAGGCAGCTATTGGACGCATTTGCTGGCTGTTATCCTTTGCGGGGACATGCCAAGTTATTCCATTCGAGTACGAATATCCGAATGGATCGGGGCATCGGCACTCTAAATCAGCATCAGGTACAGTACAAAATTTTCGGCCTGCTTTTGAGATGGTAGACGGGGCGCAGTTGAAGTCCTTCGTTGAGCAAACCTATGAAAAATATACTCGACTTGAACTATCGAGGAAGTTAAATGTTGTTATCGCTTATCTTGTACAAGCCGAACGACCATTTCAGCCCACAGAAGTACGGTTGATTTTAGTATTTGTGGCACTTGAAAGCCTAAAAGACACGTTCGCTAGATGCCAGTCGATTCCGTATGTGAAGGGATTCTTTCGCAAGCCTCCCAAGAAGCCAGGTGGTGATGGTGCGAAATACCTTTTCGAAGAATTGCTCACCATGATGTTTCGTCAAGTGGGTATGAGAAGGGGTTTGAAACGAGTCATACAGTTAAGAAATGACCTGATCCATTCCGGCCTATCAAGAAAGCCACATTCTCGCCAGATGTCGTTATATGCTGATGTACACGATTTAATCCGTGAATATTTGCTTCGGCTTTTGGGTTACCGTGGGCGCTATTCGCCCTACGCCTTCGAGCGGCGAGGCGTATCCGCTGAAATAAAATAATGCTGTATTTCTGAAATAGAATTGAAACGAGTCCACCATGAAAAAAATTGAAGCCACTAGCCCCGAAGCCCAATCCGCCGACATCACGGCAGAGAACATTGCCCAGCTTAAGGCACTGTTCCCGGAACTGCTGACGGAAAGCGCCAATGGCGTTGCCATCAATGTGGATGTGCTTAAGCAACTGGTAGGTGATGCAACCGCCACCGATGCTGAAGAAAAATATGGCCTCAACTGGCATGGCAAGCGGCGCGCACGTCAGATCGCGCTGACCCCTAGCACCGGCACGCTACGTCCTTGCCCAGATGAGAGCGTGGACTGGGACACAACGCAGAACCTGATGATTGAAGGCGACAACCTCGAAGTGTTGAAGTTGCTGCAAAAGAGCTACGCGGGCAAGGTCAAGATGATCTACATCGACCCGCCGTATAACACCGGCAAGGACTTCGTGTACCCGGACAACTTTCATGACAACATCAAAAACTATCTGGAACTCACCGGGCAGGTGGAAGGCGGCAGGAAGATCAGCAGCAATACCGAGGCCAGCGGGCGGTTCCATACCGACTGGCTGAATATGATGTATCCAAGGTTGAAGCTGGCGAGGAATCTTTTGCGGGAAGATGGTGTTATATTTTTGTCCATCCACAATCGTGAGCTTGCGCATTTAATTAGACTGTGTGATGAAATATTTGGAGAGGAAAATTTTGTTGGAAATGTAACTTGGAAGGCTCGGGTAAAACCAGTCAATGTTGGCGAAGCAAAATACCGACCTCAAGGTGAAACGGAGTATGTTGTCATGTATCAGAAGGCGGATAGCGAAGGTAAGTTCCAACCGCTATACACTGGAGGCGTCCGCAGTTATCCGCATGAGGTGAATGGCCGTAAATACCGTCTAACCACCATCCTCAAGTCAAACAGAGGCGCAAATTTTAGAAACACAATGTCGTTTGAAATTGACGGCTACACGCCACCTGATGGTCAACGATGGCAAGGTGGGGACGATGAAATAAAACGCCTCAAACGTGAGGGGTATCTTGAGTTTCGAGATGGGACTCCATTTAAGCGGTATTTCGAGGATGAAGAGGGAGCCGAACATGATCCCTTTTACTGCTTCATGGAGGCAGACTGGACATCAACTTCTGAGGCTGGAAAATCTGAGTTGAACGAGCTTCTCGGCGACAATCATGGATTTGATACCGTCAAGCCAACAAGGTTGCTTAAAACGCTTGCGCAGTCGATTACAGTCCCAAATAACAGCGATATTGTCTTGGATTTTTTTGCTGGCTCCGGCACCACAGCACACTCTGTCATGGCGCAAAATGCCGACGACGGCGGAAACCGCCACTACGTTTTGGTTCAGCTTCCCGAACCGCTCGACCCTGAAAGCAAAGATCAGAAGACCACTGCTGATTTCTGCGATCAACTAGGCAAGCCACGCACCATCGCAGAACTGACTAAGGAACGCCTACGCCGCGCCGCGAAGAAAATCAGAGAAGAGAACCCAATGTTCGCTGGCGATACCGGCTTCCGCGTCTTCAAGCTCGACACTTCCAACATCCGCGCATGGAATCCCGACCGCGACAATCTGGAAAAAACGCTGCTCGACCACGAAGAGCACATCCTGCCGGGCAGGACGGAAGCGGACATCGTGTATGAACTGCTGCTCAAGCTGGGGCTGGATTTGTGCGTGCCGATAGTTTCGCGCACCATCGCAGGCAAGACGGTAGGCGCCATCGGTGGCGGTGTGCTGCTGGCGTGCCTCGCCGAGCGCATTGCCGTCGTTGAGGTGGAAGCCTTGGCGCAAGGCATCGTGGCGTGGCGCAAGGAACTTGCACCGGCTGGCGATACCACCTGCGTGTTCCGCGACAGCGCGTTTGAAAACGACATCGCCAAGAGCAACCTCGCCGCGATTCTGGAACAGTACGGCATCGCCAACGTGCGGAGTTTGTGAGGAGCAGAGCATGAGCAAAGACCTGACCAATTCCGCCATTGACCGGCAAAATATCCTCAATAACCCCTACGCCTTGGCCGAGATTGAGAAGGCGGCTGGGGTTCAGGGCATCCCTTTTGAGGGCAAGACGGTCGTGCTCAAGGAGCAGATTGCTGCTTTCTTTGAGGTGACGACCCGCACCATCGAGAATTATCTTGAGCAGAATGCCGAGGAACTGTCCAAAAACGGCTATGAGGTACTGAAGGGTAACCGCCTGAAATTATTCAAAGAAGTCATTCAGGGGCTGGATGTTCACGAAACCGATTTCGGTAACATCGCAAAGACCCCACAACTGGGAGTTTTTGACTTCCGGGCTTTCCTCAACCTGGCCATGCTGGTATCGGAGAGCGAACGGGCAAAGCTGTTGCGCCAGGCGATTCTCGACATCGTGATCGACACGATTAACAGCCGCACCGGGGGCGGGACGAAGTATATCAACCAGCGCGATGAAGACTTCCTGCATTCCGCGTTTGTTGAAGAAAACTATCGCAAGCAATTCACCGATGCCCTTAAGGATTGCGTGGCAATGGGGCAGTTCAAGTATGCCGTTTACACGGACAAAATTTACGTCAGTATCTTCCGCGAGAAAGCGCATGAATACCGAAAAATACTGAAGCTGGAAAACAGAGACAACGTGCGCGAGACTTTCTACGCTGAGGTACTCGATTTAATCGCTTCTTACGAGTGTGGTATCGGTGACCTGCTCCAGCAGGAAGCAAAGGAGCGGGGGCGCAAACTTAGTCCTTGGGAAGTGGATGCGCTGTTCAAAACATTCGAGGCACAAGCGCATTGGAAGCCGCTGATTGAAAAAGCGCGCATGAAAATGGCCAGCCGCGACTTGGCTTTCCGCGATGCGCTGCACCGTCAGCTTGAGGAGTATGTCACCCCCGTGCAGCGTGAGGACTTTGAGCGTTTCTTGGGTGAGAAAAGCAAGGAGTTGTCTGATCGCCTGGAAGACGCCAAGGATGTGATGAAGCGCCTGAAGGAGCGCGAATAGTGGCGCTGACCTATCTCACTCTGGAGCAGGCCATCGACATTCATGCCAAGACGGTGGAAGTTAGTGGCGGCGGGACATTGGGGCATCTTGAGCTGGGCAAGCTGGATAGCGTGCTACAGAATATCCAGAACGATGATTACTATCCGACATTTGAAGAAAAGCTGACGCATTTATTTTTCAGCGCCTGCAAATTTCATTGTTTTCAGGATGGCAATAAGCGGATCGCCATTACGCTCAGCGCGCAGATGCTGCTGTTCAATGGGTACATGTATTGCGCCAGCAGCTTTTTGCGGGAGATGGAAAATATCAGCTACCACGTCGCCGCCGGAAACATCGGCAAGGAGCTGCTGCTAGAGATCGTCACGGCGCACCTGATGGAAGAGGAAGACAACGAATCCCTCAAGTTGAAGATATTGAATGCTATCTCGGGGCAAACACCATGAAGCTGCACTTTGAATCCAACCTCGATTACCAGCTTGCCGCTATTGAAGCGGTGTGCGACCTGTTTCGCGGTCAGGAAATTTGCCGTTCCGAATTCACCGTGACCATGCGCACGCAATCTGCACCGTTGGCCGATGACTTGTTTCCCGGCACCACGCCACAGCAAATGAGCCTGGGCGTGGCGGAATCAGACCTGGGTATCGGCAACAAGCTCACCCTGCTGGATGATGAAATCACAGAAAACCTGCACGCCATTCAGTTGCGCGGCGGCCTGCCGCCTTCCAGTGTGCTGAGTTCCGGCGACTTCACCGTGGAGATGGAAACCGGCACGGGCAAGACCTATGTCTATCTGCGCAGTATCTTCGAGTTGAACAAGCGCTATGGCTTCACCAAGTTCGTCATTGTGGTGCCATCGGTGGCGATCAAGGAAGGCGTGTATAAATCGCTGCAAATCACCGAGGAGCATTTCAAAGGGCTGTATGCGGGCGTGCCGCTCGATTACTTTATTTACGATTCCGCCAAGCTGGGGCAGGTGCGCAATTTTGCTACCAGCTCGAACATTCAGGTCATGGTGGTGACGGTAGGTGCGATCAACAAGTTCGGCGACGAAGCCGAAGCCAAGGCGGAAGAGTCCGATGAAACCAAGGCACGCCAGAAGTCGCAGAACGTGATGTACCGGCATAGCGAAAAGACTGGCGGCGAGCGCCCCATCGACCTGATCCGCGCGACCAGCCCGATTGTCATTGTGGACGAGCCGCAATCGGTGGATGGCGGCCTCGATGGCAAAGGCAAGAAGGCCATGCAGCAATTGAACCCGCTGTGTACCTTGCGCTATTCGGCGACCCATGTGGACAAGCATCACATGGTTTATCGCCTCGATGCGGTGGATGCCTACGAGCAAAAATTGGTGAAGCAGATCGAGGTGGCAGCAGCTACGGTGCAGGGCGGAAACAACAAGCCTTATGTGCGTGTGGTGTCAGTAAGCAATAAGCGTGGCATGATTTCCGCGAAGGTGGAACTGGATGTGGAAACGCTGGCGGGTATGCATCGGCAAGAAGTGATGGTGCAGGATGGTGACGACTTGGAACAGACAACCCAGCGCGCGAAGTATGCCGATTACCGGATCGGCGAAATCAAGACGGCAAAGGGCGAGGAGTTTGTTGAGCTGCGCTATCCCGGCGGAGAAAAATATCTGCGCATCGGCGAGGCGCACGGCGACGTGGAGCCGCTGGCGATCCAGCGCGAGATGATCCGCCGCACCATCAAGGAACATTTGGATAAAGAAAAGCGGCTGCGCCCGCAAGGCATCAAGGTGTTGTCGCTGTTCTTCATCGACGCAGTGGACAGATACCGCCAATACGATGCCGACGGCAATCCGGTCAAAGGCGAGTACGCGCGCATTTTCGAGGAAGAGTATCGGCGCTATGCCAAGCATCCCGATTACCAGAGCTTGTTTACCGAAGTCGATTTGACTGCTGCCGCCGAGGAAGTGCATGACGGCTATTTTTCAATCGACAAAAAGAAAGTCGGCAACAAATCGGTTGAGATGGTCAAGGATACGCGCGGCGATACCAAGGCGGATGACGATACCTACAACCTGATTATGCGCGACAAGGAAAAGCTGCTGGGCTTGGATACACCGCTGAAGTTCATCTTCTCGCACTCTGCTTTGCGCGAGGGATGGGATAACCCCAACGTGTTTCAGATATGCACCCTGCGCGATATTCATACCGAGCGCGAACGTCGCCAGACCATCGGGCGCGGGTTGCGCCTGTGTGTGAACCAGGATGGTATGCGGTTGCGCGGTTTCGAGATCAATACGCTGACAGTGATTGCCACGGAAAGCTATGAGCAGTTTGCTGATAATCTGCAAAAGGAAATCGAGGCGGATACCGGCATTCGCTTTGGCATCGTGCAAGACCATCAATTCGCTGCGGTGGCGGTCAAAGGCGCGGATGGGAAAGAAGCGCCATTGGGTTTTGAGCAGTCCAAGACTTTATGGGCGCATCTCAAGAGCCAAGGTTACATTGACGCCAAGGGCAAGGTGCAGGATGCGCTCAAATTGGCGCTAAAAAATGGCACGCTGATTGTGCCTGCCGAGTTTGAAGCACAGCGCGGCCAGATTGCCGAAGTGTTGCGCAAACTATCCGGCAAGCTGGAAATCAAGAATGCCGATGATCGCAAACCGATACGCACCCGCCAAGCCGTGTTGCACAGCCCCGAGTTTAAGGCGCTGTGGGATCGCATCAAGCACCAGACGACTTATCGCGTGCAGTTCGATAATGAAAAGCTGATCGAGAATTGCGTCAACTCACTGCGCGATGCGCCCCCGATTGCCAAAACGCGCTTGCAATGGCGCAAGGCGGATATATCCATCGGCAAGGGAGGTATTGATACCAAAGAAAAGGCGGGAGCCGACATGGTGACGTTGAACGAGGGTGACATCGAGTTGCCGGACTTGCTCACCGATCTGCAAGACCGCACTCAACTGATGCGCAAGACCATCACGCGCATCCTGACCGAAAGCGGGCGGTTGAATGACTTCAAGCGCAACCCGCAGCAGTTTATCGAACTGGCCGGCGAGATTATCAACCGCCAGAAACGCATGGCTTTGGTGGACGGTATTAAATATCAGCGCCTAGGTGACGAGCACTTTTATGCGCAGGAACTGTTCGAGCAGAAAGAGCTGACCGGCTATCTCAAAAACATGCTGAATGCAGAAAAATCGGTGTACGAGAAAGTTGTCTACGACTCCGACACCGAGCGCGATTTCGCCAGCCAGTTGGAGATGAATAATGCCATCAAGGTGTATGCCAAGCTGCCCGGCTGGTTCCGCGTGCCCACCCCGCTGGGCACCTACAACCCGGACTGGGCCGTACTGGTGGAGCAGGATGGTGCCGAACGGTTGTACTTTGTAGTCGAAACGAAGAGCAGCCTATTCACCGATGACCTGCGCGACAAGGAAAGTGCCAAGATCAAGTGCGGCAAGGCTCACTTTAAGGCACTTGCGATTGGTGACAATCCAGCGCGGTATCTGGTGGCGACAAAATTCGAGGATTTGGTGAATCAGTAGTCTGAGGTAGATCGTCTGGCTTGGGTCAACTTTAAACGGTCAGCTACAAGGCAGAGCGTAGTGACTTTCTGAGGGGAAAGATTTTTGCGTTTCATACATTGTGCCGACCTTCATCTGGATAGTCCGCTGCGCGGCTTGGAACGCTACGAGGGTGGGCGGTAATATGCGTTCATTGATTCACCGCAGATTTTAAGTTGCGCTAAGAAAAGGAGTAAGGGCAGGATGCATATTCATAAGGCAACTATCTGCAATTTTCGACTATTGGCCAATGTCGAATTGGCTTTGGAGTCCGATAGCACTGTAATCGTCGGACGAAACAACAGTGGCAAGACTTCACTTGCAGAGGTAATCCGGCGTTTCTTGGAGGACACCAGCCCGACATTCCAAATTGAAGATTTCTCAAGCGCGTCATACGACACCTTTTGCGAGGCGCTTAAGGCAAAGAACGAGGGGAAAGATGATGTTGAAGTCCGACAACTTATCCCGAGCATTGAGCTAAGATTATTTGTTCGTTATGACAACACTTTGCCGCTTGGGCCGCTCAGCGAATTTGTGATTGACCTCGATCCTGCATCCGACGAAGCGCTGGTTGTTGTGCGATACGAGCTTAAGGATGGTGGCATCGAAGTATTCTTCGATGGTCAGCCTGCTACGCCCTTAACACCTGAAACACGTTACACGTTCTTTCGTACACTACGCGAACGCATTCCGTCCCAGTTTGAAACGCACCTATGGGCAGAAGACCCCAACGACGCATCTAATCGTAAAAGCCTTTCTCATACTGCGCTACGATCATTACTGAAGACGGACTTCATAAACGCGCAACGTGGGCTGGACGATGTGACCTACAAAGAAACGGATGTCCTAGCGAAAATTCTGGAGAATCTTTTCACTACTGCGCAGTCACCGACTGCTAATGCGGAAGATAAAGCGATTGCCGAAGGGCTTCAGGATGCCGTCCGAGCCATTCAAGAAAGTATTGATACCGATTTCAACGGCCAGCTCAAAAAACTGTTACCAACGTTTAAGGAATTTGGCTATCCGGGCCTTGGTGGTCCCGAGATGCAAACAGAAACGACCCTCGACGTAAAACGGCTCTTATCTAACCATACCAAAGTACGGTACGCAGGCTACAGCGGCGTTCATCTTCCCGAGTCCTACAACGGCTTGGGGGCGCGGAACTTGATATTTATCCTGCTCCAACTGGTGGGTTTCTATAAAGCGTATCGTGCTGACCCTAGGGCACCCGGTCTTCACCTAGTCTTCATTGAAGAGCCCGAAGCACATCTCCATCCGCAGATGCAGGAGGTGTTCATTCGGCAGCTTAGGATCATTAAAGAAAAACTGAATAAGCAACACCCAGAGGATGCACCGTGGCCCGTACAGTTTGTAGTTTCAACCCATTCATCGCACGTTGCCAACGAAGCTGGTTTTGAAACGATCCGATATTTCCTCGCTACTCAGGCAGACGATGCGGCAGATGTACGTCAAACAAAGATCAAAGACTTGCGTCAAGGCCTCAAAAAGACGAATGACGAGAACAGAAGATTTTTACATCAGTACCTCACACTAACTCGTTGTGACTTGTTCTTTGCTGATAAGGCAATTCTGGTCGAGGGACTAAGTGAGCGCTTCATGCTCCCTGAGATCATCCGGAAACTGGAAGATTCTGCCCCCCTCGTGCCTAAACTCTCTACCCAATATATGACGGTGATGGAGGTGGGAGGCGCATACGCACACATCTTCTTCGAGCTACTGAACTTTCTTGAACTGCGCACCCTTGTTATCACTGACATTGATTCCGTCACAGCGGCAGGCGGTACCGGTTGTGCTGTGCATGAAGGTACCGCGACGAGCAACGCATGTTTGAAGTCTTGGTTTGATGGTGCGGATCATTCGATTGCAGGTCTGCTTGCAAAAAAGGATGAAGAAAAAATAAACGGAAAGATGCGCATAGCTTTCCAGTGTCCAGAAGCGCCGGCGGGGCCGTGTGGTAGGACATTCGAAGATGCCTTCATGCTCGCTAATGAAGCAATGTTTGGTGTGGCCGGTGAAACGCCTAACGAAAAGGCAATAAGCGCGAGGAATCTCGCTGGCAAGGAGAAAAAATCCGACTTCGCGTTAAAGTACGCTATCAACGAGATAAACTGGACTTCGCCTGGCTACATAGTTGACGGCATCAAGTGGCTGGCTGTGGCGGATATGCCGGCCAATGAAGACGCTGCCGAAGTGGCATCAGATTCTGGCGTGGCGGCAACATGAGCTACGAGCAAAAGAGCCCAGCAGAGCTAGCGAGTGAAAAGGCTCTGTCCGCTGTATATGAGTGTCTGAAGGATAAACGTAGCTTCTTGCTGGAAGCGGGCGCGGGTGCTGGAAAAACTTACTCGCTCGTAAAAGCTCTTCGCTTCTTGATCGAAAGAGACGAATTCAGGCTACCAAGAAATCATCAGAAGATTGCCTGCATTACCTTTACAAACGTCGCCAAAAACGAAATCGAAGCACGCACGGATCGCAACCCTCTCATTTACTGCGATACAACTCACGCTTTTTGTTGGTCCCTTATCAGCGGTTTTCAAAAGCAACTTCGTACACTTCTGCCAACTATGAATAATTGGCCGGAGAAATTTGAGGAAGCCGGGCCTATCGGAGAGCGAACTGTTGAATACAGCCTTGGGTTCCGATCTGTAAAAGATGACCGAGTTTCAATCCACCATGATGATGTTTTACCGCTCACAATTTCTCTGATGGAGAACGAAAAATTTAGGCGCATCGTCACCGACAAATATCCGATCATTCTCATTGACGAATATCAGGATACGGATGTGGACTGGATTGAAGCGATCAAGGCCAAATTCCTCGGCCAGCCGAATGCGCCGCTGTTTGGCTTCTTCGGAGACCATTGGCAAAAGATCTACGGCGATGGGTGCGGACGTATCGACCATCCGGCACTTACGCGAATTAGCAAGGAAGCAAATTTCCGCTCTGTTTCTGCGATAGTGGATTGCCTTAACAGGATGCGTCCCGACCTACCGCAGATGGTGGAAAAGCCAGACGAGGTTGGCAGCATCAAGGTTTTTCACACCAATAATTGGTCTGGTGAACGCCAAACCAGCGCGCATTGGAAGGGTGATTTACCGAGCGTTGTTTCGCACTCAGTTCTTGAAGATGTACGCAGACAGCTCAAGAGTGATGGGTGGGATTTATCCGCGAAGTACACAAAGATTCTGATGCTGACGCATCGTGTTCTTGCAAGTGAGCAGGGTTATGCGAGCTTGCCTGGGGTGTTTCATTACAACGAGGCATTCGCAAAAAAAGAGAATGAATATATTGCCTACTTTGTGGACAAGCTAGAGCCAGCATGTACTGCTTACCACGAACACAAGTTTGGTCAGATGTTCGCAGCATTGGGTGGAAGTATTCCAGCAATCCAGGCTCAAGGTGACAAAGCCAAGTGGGCAAGCGCGATGGACAACCTCCTAAAACTAAGAGACCAAGGAACAGTTGGGCAGGTAGTTGATCATCTGCGGATTACGCGACATCCACGGTTGCCAGATGCCCTTGAAAGGCGGCAGAAAGAATTGGAAAGCTTTGACAAAAATGCGGGAGAAGAAATGCCTCGCTCACTCGCAGAGTTTGAAGCGTTGCGAGCGGTATCGTACAAGGAAATCATTAGTCTTGCGGACTACCTTACCGGCCACTCTCCGTTCGAGACAAAGCATGGGGTTAAAGGTGCTGAGTTCGAGAATGTCCTTGTTGTTGTCGGACGAGGCTGGAATCAATACAACTTCAATGAAATGCTTGAGCTGGCCCAAGACACAGCACATGTTCCCGCGAAACGTCAGGAGGCATACGAACGGAACAGAAACCTTTTCTATGTTGCCTGTTCGAGACCAAAGCGCCGGCTCACACTGCTCTTTACGCAAGAGTTAAGTGAACAAGCGCTGAAAACGCTAGGAAAGTGGTTTGGCGCAGATACGATAGCTGCCCTAAACTTTTAAGTACAGGTTCACACCGCTCGGCCAATTGCAACACAGATTCTGCGCATAATTGCTCAGAACCCACCTGATTTTATTGTGCCTTCCAAGTAACAATTGTTGCATGGAAGACATTCAATCCCTCAAGGCGTTATTCTGGTTTTCAGGCAAGATGGATGTGCTGTACGAGCATCTCTGCCGCCAGTACAAAACCTACATCCTGCTGCTGTTTGCCTATCTCGCTTTCTCGCTGCGCTTTGAGTTTGCCGTCAACGTAAGCCAAAGCCTGCCGGGCGCACTGTATCTCATAGAGAAGGGCGACCTACCCAAACGGGGGGAGTACGTCGCCTTCACCTACCAGAGTGATTTTCTGTACCCGCAAGGCACTCGTTTCTTGAAGCGCGTCATGGGCACGGCGGGCGATTCTGTCCAATCTCGCGACCACAAATACTATGTCAACGGGGCATTCGTGGGTGAGGCAAAACCTGCGACCAGCACCGGGCGACCGATTCGGGAGCTGGGGTTCAATGGCGTAATCCCCGCTGGGCACTACTATGCAATGGCCGATCACCCGCTGAGTCTGGATTCCCGGTATGAAGCGGTTGGCCTGGTGTCAGCCAGCCAGATCATCGGCAAGGCGTTCAGGTTGTTCTGATTCATGGAAACTTTGACTGATCGGCTGCTGCGCAAATTCCATTTTCTGCCGGGCGCGCACGATGCTGTGCAAATCAAACAGATTGCGTCTGCCAGGCGGATTGAAGACTTGCAAAGGATACCGCGCTATCCGCCATTCATGGAGGGATTGCCGGTGTATGCCCCCGCCGAACTGCTCGCCACGCAACACGAGCTCACGGGTGGAATTCACAATTTGATTGCCAACGCGGAGCTGCTGGCAACTCACTACAACCCGGCGATGTTGCGCCTTGCCGCCTTCGTTCATCTCCTGCCGGCTTCGCAAGCGCATCATCATCGCGGTGCGGGCGGCATGTTGCGCCACTCTCTCGAAGTCGGGTTGTGGGCGCTGCAACAAACCGAGGGCAAGCTGATACGCGG
>C687J26845_10000793_pt1 | contig 20285 bp, 19 predicted proteins | sample RifCSPlowO2_12_FD_26845 | JGI IMG/M metagenome (IMG submission 26845)
TTCATCCATGGCGGCATACAGCTCGGCGACTTGTCCGGGGTTGAGGCTTTGCAACAGCTCGATGGCGGTCGGGGTGATTTCGCCGGTAATGCGTTCGAGTGCCCCAGCCAGCTCGGCGAACCGCTCGCTCAGTTGGCTGGCACTGGGTGGTGTCTGTTCGAGCAGCGCTTCGCTGCGTTGCAGCCAGTCGACATAGCGCGGCAATTCGCTGCTGCAGTGCCACTCCAGATGAGCCTGCAGGCGCGGCTTGAGCCAGGCCTGCTGTTCGCGGTTCAGGCTCAGGTAATCGTTCAACCGCCAGGGGATCAGCCAGTCGAGGTTGCGATAGGCCAGGCCGACCCGGCTGCAGGCGGCCAGCAGCACGCTGAGGGCGATCAGCAGGAGCAGGTTTTTGCTCAGGGGCCGGCGGGGCAGCGTCATGTGGTTGGCCTCAACGAGTCGAGGAGGAAACTGCAGGGTAGGCCAAGGTAGGGGTGTCGCGTCGGAATTGAAATATTCGGCAAAAAAGAGCCCGCGCGAGGCGGGCTAAACGTGGTCGAAATCTGCGTAGGGCTGCTAGATACGTTGCCACAGTCTGAACAACGGCTCGGCCAGGAACATCACCAGGAACAGCCGCAGCACCTGCAGCGCGGTGACCAGCGCCACCGACAGGTGCAGGGCTTCGGCGGTCAGGCACAGTTCGGTGATGCCACCGGGCATCATGCCGAGCATCAGCGAGGTCTGGTCTTCGCTGGCCAGCCAGCCGAGGCCTTTGGCCAGCAGCGCGGCGCTGAGCATGGCGAGCAGGGTGAACAGCAGGATGCGCGCGAGAAAGGCCGGCGCACTGCGAAAGAAGGCGCGGTCGAAGTGGCAGCCCAGGGCGCAGCCGATCAGCCACTGGCCAACCTGGCCCAGGCCGTCCGGCAAACCGATGTGCAGGTCGAAGCTGACGCTGGCGACGGCGCACACCGTCAGTGGGCCGAGCATCCAGGGGTTGGGTTGCTTGAGTTTGCCCCACAGCAGTGCCATCAGCGCGCCGGCCGGCAACAGGATGGCCAGCCAGAATCCGTCCACCGCCGTCGCGGGTGGCGGTTCGATGGGGGGCAGGCTCCAGGTGAAGATGGCCGGAACCAGCAGCACCACCAGCAACAGGCGCAGGCTGTGCGCCGCTGCGACGCGGGCGATCTGGGCGTCGTGGCGTTGCGCCAGGTTGACCATCTCGCTGGCGCCGCCCGGCATGCTGGCAAAGAACGCGGTCGCGCGGTCGACCCCGGCGCGGCGCAGCAGGGCGATGCCGATCAGGCTGAGCAGCAGGGTCGCCAGGGCGCCAGCCAGGATCACGCCGAAATGGCTGAGCAGCTCGCCCATCACCTCGCTGGTGAAGTGCAGGCCGATGCCGCTGGCGACCAGCCATTGTCCGGTTTTGCGGCCGCCGGGTAGTTCCGTGACCAGCCAGCCGCTGCAGCGTGCAGCGATGACTGCCAGCAGCGAGCCGATGATCCACGGCAAAGGCCAGCCGATCAGGCTGGCCAGGTAGCCGCCGATCAGGCCGATCAGCGGCGTGGCCCAGTAGCGACGCCACTGGGCCAGGACGGAGGACTCAAGCATTGGCGACCCGAGCGGTGCGCCGTGCACGCCACCAGCGCAGGGCTGGCATGCCCAGCATCAGTGCGGTCAAAGCCCACAGGACCAGGCTGATCGGGCTGCTCCAGAGGATGTTCAGGTCACCCGCCGAGATCGACAGGGCGCGGCGCAGGTTGTCTTCCATCAGCTCGCCGAGGACGAAGCCGAGGATCAGTGCCGACAGCGGGAATTCCAGCTTGCGCAGGATGTAACCGAACACGCCGAGACCGATCATCAGCACCAGGTCGAAGGTGGTGCTATGCACCGCATAGACGCCGACCATGCTGATCGCGGTGATCGCCGGCACCAGCACCCAGTTGGGTACGCTGAGCATGCGGGCGAACAGGCCGACCAGCGGGATGTTCATCACCAGCAGGATCACGTTGCCGATGAACAGCGAGGCGATCAGGCCCCAGACCACGTCCGGTTGCTGTTCGAACAACAGCGGGCCGGGGGTGATGTTGTACAGGGTCAGGGCGCCGATCATCACCGCGGTGGTGCCTGAACCTGGCACGCCGAGGGTCAGCATGGGGATCAGCGAGCCGCAGGCCGAGGCGTTGTTGGCTGCTTCCGGGGCGGCCAGGCCGCGCAGGTCACCTTCGCCGAACTTGCCCGAGCTACCGGCCAGGCGCTTTTCGCTCATGTAGGTCATGGCGCTGGCGATAGTCGCGCCGGCGCCCGGCAGCACGCCGATGACGAAGCCGGCCACGGCGCTGCGCACCATGGTCCAGAAGGTGAAGCTGAACTCCTTGAAGTTGAACAGCAGGCGGCCACCGGTTTTCACCGCTTTCTGCCCGCTGTGGGTATTTTCCAGCATCAACAGCACTTCGCTGACGCTGAAGAAGCCGATTACCACGATGATGAACTGAATGCCGTCGGACAGGCTGACGCTGCCGAAGGTGAAACGGTATACGCCGGTGGTCGAATCCACGCCGACCGTGGCCAGGGCCAGGCCGATCAGGGCAGCCATCAGGGTCTTGACCGGTTTGTCGCCGACCATGCCGCCGAGACAGGCGATGGCGAAGATCATCAGCACGAAGTATTCGGCAGGACCAAAGGCCACNGCCCATTTCGCCAGCAGCGGGGCGAACAGCACCACGCCGCAGGTNGCGATCATGCTGCCGATAAAGGAGCTGACCGCCGATAGCGACAGGGCGATCCCGGCCTTGCCCTGACGCGCCAGCGGGTAGCCGTCGAGGGTGGTCATCACCGCGGCGGCATCGCCCGGCACGTTAAGCAGAATGGCCGAGATACGTCCGCCGTATTCGCAGCCGAGGTACACGGCAGCCAGCAGNATCAGGGCGGTTTCCGGCGGCAGGCCGAGGGCGAAGGCCAGCGGCAGCAGCAGTGCCACGCCGTTGATCGGTCCCAGGCCCGGCAGCAGGCCGACGATGGTGCCGACGAAGGCACCGAACAGGGCAACCATNAGGTTNTCCGGCCGGGTGGCGACCTCGAAGCCCTGCATCAAGAAATTCAGCGTTTCCATTTTTCAGCTCTCCACAAAGGCTTCGAACAGGCCCAGCGGCAGCGGCACGTCCAGCAGGTAATCGAATAGGCCATAGAGCAGCACGCCCATCAGCACGCCGCTGATGGCGCAGGGCAGCACGCGGCCGGTGAACAACAGACCGAGGGTGAAGGTGCACAGGGCGGTGCTGATGATGAACCCCAGGGCTTCGAACAGCAGGGCGTAGGCCAGCAGGGTCAGCATGCACAGAACCGAGCGCAAGGCGCTGGAGCTGTCCAGTTTCTGATCGAGCAAGCCGGGCTTGACCAGCAGCCACATCGAGCCGGCGGCCATCAAGGCCAGCAGCAACAGGGGGTAGGCGCGGGGGCCGACCGGGTCGTAGGCGAAGGGCGCCTGGAAACCCCAGGCAAGGACAGCGAGCACGGCGCAGAAAAGCAGCCAGAGCGCAGCGAACAGGCGGACGTACATGGCGGGTTACCTCAGAGGTCGCGCGGGGAAGATTGGCTCGGGGAGCTCAAGACCGGGCATGTGCAGGCGCCAGCAAGGACTAGGCGTCCCCCCTGGCTCCTACACAAAGCGCCGGTGGCGTTTTACTCCTGCATCAGGCCGAAGGCATCGGCCAGCACCTTGTATTCTTCGACTTGCTTGAAGACCAAAGCTTGCAGTTCGTCGCCAGTCACCGACAGCGGCAGCAGGTCGCGTTGTTCACGCAGCTTGGCGAAATCCTCGCTGGCAAGCATGGTGTCGAACTGCTGTTTCCACCAGTTGTACTGCTCGTCGCTCACCTCGGGACCGACATAGAAGCCGCGGATTACCGGCCAGCTGATGTCGTAGCCCTGCTCCTTGGCGGTCGGGATGTCGGCCAGCTTGCCCGGCAGGCGCTCATCGGAGAGTACCGCGAGGATGCGCACCTTCTTCGCTTCCAGTTGCGGGGTGACTTCACCCAGGCCGCTGCTGGTCACCTGCACGTGGCCGCCGAGCATGGCGGTGAGGGTTTCGCCGCCGCCCTCGAAGGCGACGTAACGCAGGTTCTTCGGATCGATGCCGGCCAGGCGGGCGATCAGTGCGGTCTGCATCCAGTCCTGACCGCCGATGGTGGCGCCGGCGCCGAAGACGATGCTGGACGGGTCTTTCTTCAGCGCCTCGACCAGGTCGGTGAGCGTCTGGTAAGGCGAGTCGGCACGTACGGTGATGGCGCCGTAGTCGGTGCCCACCGCCGCGAGCCAGCGCACGCCGGTTTCGTCGTAACGACCGAACTTGCCCTGGGCCAGATTGAGCAGCGAGCCGCTGGAGAAGGCGACAATGGTGCCTGGGTCATCNGCGCGCTGGGCAATCACCGCGTTATAGGCCACCGCACCGACACCGCCGGGCATGTAGGTGACGCGCATCGGTGCTTTCAGCAGACCGCTGTCTTTCAGGCCGCTCTGCGCCAGCTTGCAGGTCAGGTCGAAGCCGCCACCGGGCTTGGCCGGGGCGATGCACTCGGGGCGCTTGGGTTCTGCGGCCAGCAGTTGGCCGGCGAAGGCCAGGCAGGCAGTGGCCAGGGCGATACGGGTAAAGGCAGTTTTCATGGGTGGTTCCTCTCGGTTCTTATTGTGGATTACCAGATTGGCAGTGTGTAGCCGACGATCACGCGGTTCTCGGTTGCATCGCGGGCGAAGTCGGAGCGGAAGTTGGCGTTGCGCAGGCGCACGTAGAGGTTCTTCGCCGGGCCGCTCTGGACCACGTACTTGAGCTCGATGTCGCGCTCCCACTCGCCGCCGGTGGCATTGCTGCCGGCAATCTGCGCGTCGTCGCCGCTGACGTAGCGGGTGAGGAAGCTCAGGCCGGGCAGGCCGAGGCTGGCGAAGTTATAGTCGTAACGCGCCTGCCAGGAGCGCTCGTCGGCGTTGGCGAAGTCATTGATCTGCACGAAGTTGACCAGGTAGGGGTCGCTGCCGTCGATATAGGCGTAGCCGGTATCGCCGCTCATTTTCTGGTAGGCCAGGCTGACCTTGTGGCCGCTGTGGGCGTAGCTGAGCATGCCGTTCAGCGCGCGGTTGTCGACCTTGCCGGCGTTGGCCGCGCCGGTGTCGTCACTGAGCATCAGGCGCAGATCGGCAGCCAGGGTGCCGCCGCCCATTGGGTAGCTGGCGAGCAGGTTGAAGAAGTTCTGCCGGTAGATGTCGTCGAGCTCGGCGTAGAAGTAGCGGCCTTTCAGGTTCGTGTTGAACTGGTAGTCGAGGCCGGCCAGATCCAGCTGATCGGCCGTGATGCCGCCGGGGAAGCGGCGGTTCTTGCTGTTGAGCACCAGGTCCTCGGAGTTGGTCGAGGCGCGGTCGTTGACCTTGTCCAGGCGCCCGCCGGTGAAGGTCAGGCCCTCCAGTTCCGAGGATGTCAGCAGGCCGCCTTCGAACACCTGGGGCAGCAGGCGGCTGTCGCTGGCCTTGACCACCGGCAGTTCGGGGATGTGCGAGCCATAACGCAGTTCGGTGTTGGAGGCCTTGACCTTGGCGGTCAGGCCCAGGCGGCTGAACTCGTCCGGGGTGCCGCCGTCGTCCTGTACCGGCAGCAGGTCGGTGCCGGTGCGGCCGCCACCGGAGTCCAGCTTGACGCCGAGCATGCCCANGGCGTCGAGGCCGANGCCGATCGGACCCTCGGTGTAGCCGGACTGGATGTCGAGGAGGAAACCCTGGCCCCATTCTTCGCGTTTGTTCTGGCCATTGCCTTCGCGGAAATCACGATTGAGGTAGATATTGGTCATGGTCAGGTTAGCTGTGCTGTCTTCGACAAAAGCGGCCTGGGCAGCAGGAGCGAGCAGCGCCGCGGTTACGGCTAGGCTAAGCAGGTTCGCAGGCAGCAGGGCCTGGCGGGATGCGATGGGCATCGTGTGGTCTCCATTGTTGTTTTTGTCACGGCTGCACACCACTGTGCGGCCGTTCAGGTAGGTGGATCGAGCCACCTGGGACTGATCCTATGAGGTCAAGCTTTCGCCAAGCTTTCAGCGCTGAAAAAAACGCCTGGAGCGTTTTTGGACGTCGCCTGCGACGGCCCGCAGGGTGGACGCCAGGGATGGCAGGCCACAAAGTTTTGCCGTGGCGGCCGGCCGCGGGCATTTAGGCCATTCACAGGGCGCCTCGCGCCTGTAAACTGCGCCGCGGGCTGCGTGGCCGGTAGCAGTTGTTGACTCGAATCTGGAGGGGGGTGGCGGTGCGAATTCTGCTGGTCGAAGACCATCCGCAACTGGCGGCGAGCGTGGCTCAGGCCCTCAAAGGCGCGGGCTGGACGGTGGACGTGCTGCACGACGGGGTGGCCGCCGACCTGGCCCTGGCCAGCGAGGAGTACGCCCTGGCGATTCTCGATATCGGCCTGCCGCGCCTCGATGGCTTTCAGGTGCTGGCGCGTCTACGTGCGCGCGGCAAGACCCTGCCGGTGCTGATGCTGACCGCCCGTGGCGAGGTCAAGGATCGCGTGCACGGCCTCAACCTCGGCGCCGATGATTACCTGGCCAAACCCTTCGAACTGAGCGAGCTGGAGGCGCGGGTCAAGGCGCTGCTACGGCGCAGCGTACTGGGCGGCGAGCAGCAGCAGCGCTGTGGCGAGCTGGTCTACGACCTGGCTACCCGGCGCTTCAGCGCACGGGGTGAAAGCCTCAGCCTGACCTCCCGCGAGCAGGCGGTGCTGGAGGCCATGATCGCCCGCCCGGGGCGGGTGATGAGCAAGGAGCAACTGGCGGCCCAGGTGTTCGGCCTGGACGAGGAGGCCAGCGCCGACTCGATCGAGATCTACGTCCATCGCCTGCGCAAGAAGCTCGAGGGCAGCGGCGTGCGCATTGTCACCTTCCGTGGCCTGGGTTATTTGTTGGAGGCGCTGGATGGCTGAAATCGGCAGTCTGCGCGGGCGGCTGCTGCGGCGTCTGGCGCTGTTGCTGGCGCTGATCCTGGTCGTCAGCAGTCTGAGTGCCTACTGGAGTGCCCGGCGCGCCGCCGATACCGCCTATGACCGCACCCTGCTGGCGTCGGCGCGGGCGATTGCCCAGGGCCTGTATGCCGATGACGGCAGGCTCAAGGCCAATGTGCCCTATGTCGCCCTGGACACCTTCGCCTACGACAGCGCCGGGCGCATCTACTACCAGGTGCTGGATCTGCGCGGGGAGCTGGTGTCCGGTTACGAAGACCTGCCGGCTGCGCCTGCGGGCACTCCGCGCACCGACGATTACCCGGCACTGGCGCGTTTCTACGACGGCTTCTACCGCGCTCAGGGCGTGCGGGTGGTCAGTCTGCTGCAACCGGTCAGCGAGCCCCTGCTCAATGGTATCGCCGAGATCCGGGTGGCCGAGACCCTGGGCGCGCGCGAGCGCATGACCCGCGAATTGCTGGTCGGCACGCTGTGGCGCATGGGCTTGCTGGCGTTCAGCGCACTGCTGCTGGTGTGGCTGGCGGTGAGTGCCGCGCTGCGCCCTATGGAGCTGTTGCGGCGAACCGTGGCCGCGCGCGCCAGCGACGATCTGCGCCCGCTGCCGGATGCTGAGCTGCCGCGCGAGTTGCGCCCGCTGGTGAATGCCTTGAATCAGTTCAACGAGCGTCTGCGCGGCCTGTTCGAGCGCCAGTCGCAATTTATCGCCGATGCCGCCCACGAACTGCGCACGCCCCTGGCGGCGCTCAAGGCGCGGGTCGAGCTGGGCCTGCGCGCGCAGGAGCCGGCGGCCTGGCGCAGCACCCTGGAAGAGGCGGCGCAGAACACCGACCGGCTGGCTCAACTGGCCAATCAACTACTTTCGCTGGCACGCATCGAAAGCGGGGCGCGGGCGATTGCCGAGGGCGGTGCACAACAGCTGGATCTCAGCCAGTTGGCCCGTGAGCTGGGCCTGGCCTTGGCGCCCCTGGCCCATGCGCGCGGGATCGCCCTGGCGCTGGAGGCCGAGCAGCCGGTGTGGCTGCGTGGCGAGCCGACCCTGCTCAATGAGCTGTTGTGCAACCTGGTGGATAACGCCCTGGCGCATACCCCGGCCGGTGGCAATGTGATCCTGCGGGTGCTGGCGCCAGGCATTCTGGAAGTCCANGACGATGGCCCGGGGATCCCCGCGGAGGAGCGCGAGAAGGTCTTCGAGCGTTTCTACCGACGCGGCGTGCAGGGTTCGGGTGCCGGCCTGGGTCTGGCCATCGTCGGTGAGATCTGTCGCGCCCATCAAGCCCGCATCAGCCTGCATCAGGTACAGCCCCAGGGGTTGCTGGTGCGCGTCGAGTTTGCCGTCGAGGCTGGCTGAGAGGGTGTGAAAAACGCTCGATGTTCACACCCGTCTGAGAAGAGTTGCCGGGTGACCTTGCCCTGGCGCCGCTAGCCCAGGCGGCCCGCAAGCCACCCCATGTATCTGCGTTTTACTGCAGCATGCCCATGGCCGCTTCCATGGCGGCGGAAAGGTCTTCGTCGTCATTCAGGTTCTGGTTCGGATCCAGGCCCAGTTTGCGGAATGCCGGAATCTGGCTCCAGTCCAGTTGGGTGTAGGGGTGTTGGCTGCCCAGGTAGCTCTGCAGGATGGCGACCTGGACGATGTCGACGTAGTCGACCTTGGCGCTGTCGCGGGTGAAGTCCAGGTGTTGGCTCGGCACCATGGCGATCAGTTCGGGGAAGTCCCAGGTGCGCAGAATCTTGTCGCCGATCATCGGGTGAATCTGCTCGATGACGTGGTTGAGGCTGATTGAGTCGGACAGCAGTTCGTTGTGGTCCTCGGCGTAGGTGAGGATCGGCAGCACGCCGATCTGGTGCACCAGGCCGGCGAGGGTCGCCTGATCCGGCATCAGGCGCGTGTAGTGCTTGCACAGCACGTGACAGATCCCGGCGATTTCCGTGCTTTTGTTCCAGACCTCGCGCATCTTGCGGTCGACCACGTCCGAGGTGGCCTGGAACATCTGTTCCATCGCCAAACCGGTGGCCAGGTTGCAGGTGTAGTTGATGCCCAGGCGGCTGACGGCCATCTGCAGGTCGGTGATTTCCTTGTTGGTGCGCAGCAATGGGCTGTTCACCACCTTGATGATGCGGGCGGTCAACGCCGCATCGTTGCCGATCACCTTGCTGATCTGCGGAATACCGATGTCCGGGTTTTCCGCCGCTTCGCGGACTTTCAATGCGACTTCCGGCAGGGTAGGCAGTACCAGATCATCGTTGTCGATGGCCTTGATCAGTTCNTGTTGGACTTTTTCGGCAAGCTTGCTCATGGGGCAGATCTCTTCGGTAATCGGCTGCAGGTGCAGTGTGGTTAGCGCAGGATTTCGCGGTTGCTGTCCAGGGTGTAGGGCAAATCGAGCAGCCTGAGCGGCAGGCCGTGCGGCGTGCCGAGGTGGATGCGTCCGTCGCTGACCGCGTCCTCGAGCAAGACCGCGAGCAGCTCGAAGCCGCTGTCGCTTCGCGCGGCCAGCACCACTTCGCCGACGCTGCCGTTGCGCTCGGGAGAAAACAGGTCGATGGCCGGTGCGGGAAGTTGCTCGCCGTCCACCGCCAGGCGATACAGGCGGCGCTTGAGCTTGCCGAGGTACTGCATGCGCGCAACGATTTCCTGGCCGGTGTAGCAGCCCTTCTTGAAACTGACGCCGCCCAATGCCTGCAGGTTGAGCATTTGCGGGATGAACAGCTCGCGGGTGGCGCCCAGCACCTGGCCGATGCCGGCGCGCACCTGGGCCAGAAGCCATTGATTCAGGGGGGCGTGTGCCAACTGTGCGGCCAGTTGGGCGTGCAGGCTCTCGGCTTGGCTGGCCGGCGCCCAGAGTTCGGCGCGGCCGTCGCTCAGGCGCAGCGCCAGCAGGTCGTTGGCGCGCGCCANGCTGTCGGCGTGGCGCGGCAGGTCGAGGCCGAGGCTGGCTAGCGCGGCATCGCCGTNATGCAGGCCGAAACGTACCCAGTCGGCGCTTTCGTCGATCAGCTTGGACTTGCTGAATACGGCGTATTTCTGCAGCTCGAGCAGTTGCGGCTCGACCAGCTCACGGGCCATTGCCAGGAGGAAGCCGTCGGCCACGCTGACAATCCGGAAGCTCGACAGCATGCGGCCTTTCGGGGTACAGCGGGCACCGAGGCTGGAGCTGACATCGCTCAGGTAATTGAGGTTGCAGGTCAGTTGGCCCTGGAGGAATTTGCTCGCATCAGAACCGCGAACGGCGAGGACGCCTTCGTGNCTGAGGGTGGAGAAAAACGCGGAATCGGCCATAGGGATAAACAATCGCTGGATGAAAGTGAGGGGCGTCATCATAAAAGCAGCCACAAGCCTCAAGCTACTGGCTTTGCATAAAAGCCAGGAAAAAGCTTGAAGGCGAGCCGCCGTGGATTGGCTTGCAGGGGGCGGTCACCCGTCTTGCGGCCGACTGTTATACTGCGCCGCTTTCTCCCCGTCAGGCTCTATCAAGGAACCGCTCCATGGTCGATTCGACAGAACTCAATCGCCTTTACTGGCACAGCCGTCGCGGCATGCTGGAACTGGATGTGCTGCTGGTGCCATTCGTCAAGGAGGTTTATCCAACCCTCGATGCCGAAGATCGCGAGCGTTACCGCAAGCTGCTCGAGTGTGAGGATCAGGACATGTTCGGCTGGTTCATGCAGCGTGCCGAACCTGAGGATGCCGACCTGCAGCGCATGGTTCGCATGATTCTGGACCGTGTCCAGCCCAAGTGACAGCTTCGAGTGCTGCTGGCAGCCGTCGCGGCGCTTGCTGCTGCTCTATGGGTTGCTTCAGGCGCTAGCGCTGCTCAGCTTGGCGCTGGTCGAGATTCCGTGGTGGGCGCTGGCGCTGGGTGTCGNNCTGTGTCTGGGGCATGCNGCCTGGGTTTTGCCGCGGCATATCCTGCTGAGTGCGCCGCAGGCGTTCNGCGGGCTGCGCTGCACGGCCGCTGGCTGGCAGTTGTGGAGTGCTTCTGGCGGCTGGCAGGTCATCCAGTTGCGACCCGACAGTCTGGCGTTGCCGCTGGTCGTGGTGCTGCGTTTTCGCCTGGCGGGCGAGCGCCGGGTGCGCGGCCTGTGCATCCCGCATGATGCCATGCCGCGGGATATGCACAGGCGCTTGCGTGTGCGCCTGAAATTCAGTCGCCGTAGGTGGGTGGCTGCAGAATAGTGTCTTTCGCTTCGGGCAACTGCTGCGGGTAGTCCAGGGTGTAGTGCAGGCCGCGCGACTCCTTGCGTTCCATGGCCGAGCGGATCATCAGCTCGGCCACCTGGGCCAGGTTCCTCAGTTCGATCAGGTCTCTGCTCACTTTATAGTTGCTGTAGAACTCGTCGATCTCGTCGAGGAGCAGGCGCACCCGGTGTTCGGCGCGTTGCAGGCGCTTATTGGTGCGCACGATGCCGACGTAGTCCCACATGAAGCGCCGCAGTTCATCCCAGTTGTGCGCGATGATCACGTCTTCATCCGAGTCGGTCACCTGGCTGGCGTCCCAGGTCGGCAGGTTGGTCGGCGCACTCACTTCATCCAGCTTCTGGATGATGTCGGCGGCCGCCGAGCGGGCGTAGACGAAGCACTCCAGCAGCGAGTTGCTGGCCATGCGGTTGGCGCCGTGCAGGCCGGTAAAACTGGTTTCGCCNATGGCGTACAGGCCCGGTACATCGGTGTGTCCGCTCTGGTCGACGACTACGCCGCCGCAGGTGTAATGCGCNGCTGGCACTACCGGGATCGGCTCGCGGGTGATGTCGATGCCGAAGTCGAGGCAGCGCTCATAGACGGTGGGGAAGTGCGTTTTGATGAAGTCGGCAGGCTTGTGGCTGATGTCCAGGTATACGCAATCCACGCCGAGGCGCTTCATCTCGTGGTCGATGGCGCGGGCCACGATGTCGCGCGGCGCCAGTTCGGCGCGGGCATCGAAGCGCTGCATGAAGCGCTGGCCATTGGGCAGTTTGAGCAGTGCGCCTTCGCCGCGCAGGGCTTCGGTGACCAGAAAGCTTTTGGCCTGCGGGTGATAGAGGCAGGTCGGGTGGAACTGGTTGAACTCCAGGTTGCCGACCCTGCAACCGGCGCGCCAGGCCATGGCGATGCCGTCGCCGCAGGCGCCGTCCGGGTTGCTGGTGTACAGATACACCTTGGCCGCGCCGCCGGTGGCGAGGATGACGAAGCGCGCGCCATAGGTGTCAACCTCGCCGCTGGCACGGTTGAGCACATAGGCGCCCAGGCAGCGTTCGCCGGCCAGGTCGAGTTTGCGTTCGGTTATCAGGTCAACCGCCACGCGCTGCTCGAGCATTTCGATGTTGGCCCGCAGCTTGGCCTGCTCGAGCAGGGTCTTGAAGATCGCCGCACCGGTTGCGTCGGCGGCGTGGATGATGCGTCGATGGCTGTGACCGCCTTCGCGGGTCAGGTGAAATTCGAAGCCGCCGTCTTCGCGGGCGGTCTGATCGTCGCGGGTGAAGGGCACGCCCTGATCGATCAGCCATTGAATCGCTTCGCGACTATGCTCCACGGTGAAGCGCACCGCGTCTTCGCGACACAGGCCGGCACCGGCATTGAGNGTGTCGTCGACATGCGACTCGACGGTATCCATGTCATCCAGCACCGCGGCCACACCACCCTGGGCCCAGTAAGTCGAGCCATTGGCCAGATTGCCCTTGCTCAGTACGGCAATGCGCAGGTGGTCGGGCAGCGTCAGCGCCAGAGTCAGGCCGGCGGCACCGCTGCCGATGACCAGAACGTCGTGTTGGTAGTGTTGGCTCATGTCGTGATTCCGCAAGTAAGCGGCCCCTAGTATATAGAGGGGGGGAGCGGCACAATAGCCGGCTTATGACCTACTGTGGCACTGAGGAACTTTCTTAGTCTTTCAGGTTCCATAAAAGGTCGCCCGCAGAGGACAGTGCTTATTTGACGGGGTGCGTTGAAGGCTTTCAAAGGCTTTCATTCGCCGGCAGATGAGTGGTCCAAGACTATTTGCGCAGCAGGGCTTGCAGGCCGTGCTGCGTCACTCCGTGCAGGACATAAAGCGTTCTGCAGGAAGCTTGTTTGGAGGGGAGAACTTTTGCGCAACGTCCGGGTCTATCTTGGCAAGTCGATTGATTGGTTCGCGCTGCACTCCTTCGGACTCAATGAGGAGTGTTGATGCTAGCTCAGGAAGAAGATCAGCAGCTGGTCGAGCGCGTGCAGCGTGGTGATAAACGTGCATTCGATTTGTTGGTACTAAAGTACCAGCACAAGATTCTTGGGTTGATCGTGCGATTCGTGCATGACACCCATGAAGCGCAAGACGTGGCGCAGGAAGCCTTCGTCAAGGCTTACCGAGCGCTGGGGAATTTTCGCGGTGACAGTGCGTTCTATACGTGGCTGTACCGGATTGCCATCAATACGGCGAAGAATCATCTGGTGTCGCGCGGTCGGCGACCGCCAGAGAGCGATGTCAGTGCTGAGGATGCGGAGTTCTATGATGGCGATCACGCCCTCAAGGATATCGAGTCGCCAGAGCGGGCGTTGCTGCGGGATGAAATCGAAGCCACCGTGCATCGGGCCATCCAGCAATTGCCAGAAGATTTGCGCACNGCCCTAACCTTGCGCGAATTTGATGGTCTGAGTTACGAGGACATTGCGAGCGTGATGCAGTGTCCGGTCGGCACTGTGCGGTCTCGGATCTTCCGGGCTCGTGAGGCCGTAGACAAGTCCTTGCAACCCCTGTTGCGGGACAGTTAAGACAGCGGCGACAGCCAAGAGAGGAACCGCCATGAGTCGTGAAGCCCTGCAGGAATCGCTGTCCGCAGTTATGGATAACGAAGCGGATGAAATGGAGCTGCGGCGCGTGCTCAGTGCGAGCGACGACGCCGAACTGCGTGCAACCTGGTCGCGTTATCAGATCGCTCGTGCAGTCATGCACAANGAGCTGCTGGAGCCGCGTCTGGATATTGCTGCTGCTGTGTCTGCGGCGCTGGCCGACGAAGCCTTGCCGGTACAGAGCAANACCGTCGTTCGCGGTCCATGGCGTTCAGTCGGTCGTTTTGCCGTGGCCGCTTCTGTCACGGTTGCCGTGCTGGCGGGTGTGCGTTTGTACAATCAGGACGAAGTTGCCAGTACACAATTGGCGCAGCAAGCCGCTCAGCCGAGCTTGAGCACTCCGCAAGCGCAAAGTCCAGCCATGCTGGCGGGTTTCAGTACTGCGGGTGAGCAACAAGGTGAGGCTGAAGCCGCCAGTGAGGCCGCGCCCGGCTGGCATGATCAGCGTCTGCCGGCATACTTGCGCCAGCATGCTCAGCAAGCTGCCATGAATGCCAATGAAAGCGCGCTGCCTTATGCTCGTGCTGCAAGCCTGGAAAGCCGCTAAGGAGGCGCATGCGCTTTATTCCCGTCATCTGTTTGTTGTTCGGTAGTTGGCTTGCATTACCCGCTGTTGCTGCCGAGGCGCAAGATTGGCTTGAGCGATTGGCCGATGCGGGCCAAAGTCAAAGCTTCCAGGGCACATTCGTTTACGAACGTAACGGCAGTTTCTCTACCCACCGTATCTGGCATCGGGTGGATGAGACGGGCTTGGTGCGCGAGCGATTGATGCAGTTGGACGGGGTCGAACAGGAAGTGCTGCGTGTAGATGGCAGCACAGAGTGCGTCAGCGGTACCTTGGCCGATCAACTCGGCGACCAGCAAGCGTGGTCAGCACACGACCTGGATAGCCAGCGATTGCTTGAGTCCTATGATTTGCGGATCATCGGCGAGTCGCGTGTGGCGGGGCGTGCGGCTGTGGTGCTGGCGCTGTCGCCGCGCGACCAGCATCGCTATGGCGTCGAGCTGCACCTGGATCAGGAAAGCGCTCTGCCGCTGAAGTCCCTGTTGTTGAATGACAAGGGGCAGTTGCTCGAACGCTTTCAATTCACCCAGCTCGATGTCGGCACGCTTCCTACTGATCAGGAGCTGCAGTCTGGCACGGGTTGTCAGCCGGTAACCGCCAGCAAGGCGGCAGCGGAAGTTGTCGAGGCCTGGCGCTCCGACTGGTTGCCGCCAGGTTTCATCTTGAGTCGGGTGGCCGAACGTCGCAGCCCGGCGTCCAATGAACAAGTCGCCAGCCTGGTCTATTTCGATGGCTTGGCGCGTTTTTCGGTGTTCGTCGAGCCCTTGCGTGGCGTCATGGTCGAGGATGCGCGCAGTCAGATTGGCCCGACTGCAGCGGTTTCGCGGCGTCTGGCGACCGCTGATGGCGATGTGATGGTGACGGTGGTCGGTGAAATTCCGCTGGGCACGGCAGAGCGCGTCGCCTTGTCGATGCGCGCCATAGAGGGGCAGGCTATACAATGATCGAAGAGCAGGGGCGAGTCGTGGCTGTCGAGCCAGGCGCCGTCTGGGTCGAGACTCTGCGTAAAAGCACCTGTTCCAGCTGCTCGGTGAGCGCCGGCTGCGGTCATGGCGTGCTCGACAAGTTGGGCGCCAGTGGGCGTCGGGGCTATGTCCGTGCACTCTGTGACCTGCAGTTGAGCGTGGGCGATGCGGTGGTAATTGGCGTGCGCGAGGAATTGCTGGTGCGCGGCTCATTACTGGTTTATCTGCTGCCTTTGATCGGTTTGTTCGGCGCGGCATTACTGGCCGAACAGTTGGCCTTGAGTGAGCCGTGGGTGATCCTGTCTGCCTTTGTCGGCCTGTTCGTGGCCTGGGCGGCGGTGCGCTGGCGCAGCAGCCGCACGGCCAATGATCCGGCCTTGCAGCCGGTGGTTGTGCGTGCCTTGCTCGCTGGCTCTGCTGCCGCGTTTTGAGCTTTTTGCTCGTTTTCGATGGGGAGTTTTAAATCGATGCCTAGCTTGAAATGGTCTTTCTCAGCTTTGCTCGCTGTGCTGCTCTTGGGTCAGGCGGTGGTTGCCCAGGCACAGTTGCCGGACTTTACCGAGTTGGTCGAAGAGGCCGCGCCAGCGGTAGTCAACATCAGCACCCGGCAGAAAATCCCGGAGCGTGTGGCCGGTGCAGGCGAATTGGCCATCCCCGATCTTGAAGGCCTGCCACCGATCTTTCGCGAATTCTTCGAACGCAATATCCCTCGGGTTCCGCCCGCGCCGAACGGTGGTCGTCAGCGTGAGGCGCAGTCGCTGGGTTCCGGCTTCATTATCTCGGCCGATGGTTATGTGCTGACCAATAATCATGTGGTCGCCGGCGCCGATGAAATCATCGTGCGTCTGCCTGATCGCAGTGAGCTGGAAGCCAAGCTGATTGGTGCCGATCCGCGTAGCGATGTGGCCCTGCTGAAGATCGAAGGCAACAATCTGCCGACGGTCAGGCTGGGCAAGTCCGAAGATCTGAAAGTCGGCGAGTGGGTGCTGGCCATCGGCTCGCCCTTCGGCTTCGACCATTCGGTGACCGCCGGTATCGTCAGCGCCAAGGGTCGCAGTCTGCCGAATGAAAGCTATGTGCCGTTCATCCAGACCGATGTGGCGATCAATCCGGGTAACTCCGGCGGCCCGCTGTTCAACCTGGCGGGTGAGGTGGTGGGTATCAACTCGCAGATATTCACCCGCTCCGGTGGCTTCATGGGCCTGTCCTTCGCCATTCCGATGAGCGTGGCCCTGGATGTGGCCGAGCAGTTGAAGGCCGAGGGCAAGGTCAGTCGCGGCTGGCTGGGCGTGGTGATCCAGGAAGTGAACAAAGACCTGGCCGAGTCATTCGGCCTGGATAAGCCGGCGGGTGCGCTGGTGGCCCAGGTGCTGGAAGGTGGTCCGGCGGCCAAGGGGGGCTTGCAGGTTGGCGACGTGATTCTCAGCATAGATGGCGCGCCGATCGTCATGTCGGGCGATCTGCCGCATCTGGTGGGGCGCCTGAAACCGGGCAGCAAGGCCGAACTGGATGTGGTGCGTGAAGGCTCGCGCAAGAAACTCAAGTTGACCATCGGTGCTTTGCCGGAAGACGGTGAGGCCTTGGCCGGTGCGGCCGGGCCGGGTGTTGAGCGCAGCAGCAACCGCCTCGGGGTCAAGGTGGTCGAATTGACCGCCGAGCAGAAGAAAAGCCTCGACCTGCAAGGCGGCGTGGCGATCAGCGAAGTTCTCGACGGCCCTGCCGCGCTGATCGGCTTGCGTCCGGGCGATGTGATCACCCATTTGAATAATCAGGCCATCGACTCGGCGAAAACCTTTACCCAGGTGGCGCAGGAGTTGCCGAAGAACCGTTCCGTTTCCATGCGCGTGCTGCGCCAGGGGCGCGCGAGCTTCATCACCTTCAAGTTGGCGGAGTGAGGTCGGCACGGGTTGCCGGCTGACTCGGTGTCGCTAATGCGGCGTACGCCACGCAGTGCTGAAGAAGGGCGATTTCGATCGCCCTTCTTCATGTCTGCCGATTGGCGCCTGGGCGTGACGGCTGCGGCGCCAATCGGGTACACTTCACGGCTATTTTCGGCGGGCTGTCGCCTGCGACCTTTTCGAGTGTTGTCCTGTGAGTGACCTGAGTCATATCCGCAATTTCTCCATCATCGCCCACATCGATCATGGCAAGTCCACCCTGGCCGATCGCTTCATCCAGATGTGTGGCGGCCTGGCCGAGCGTGAAATGGAAGCCCAGGTCCTGGACTCCATGGACCTTGAGCGTGAGCGCGGGATCACCATCAAGGCGCACAGCGTGACCCTGTATTACAAGGCGCGCGACGGCAAGACCTACCAGTTGAACTTCATCGACACGCCCGGCCACGTCGACTTCACCTATGAAGTCAGCCGTTCCCTGGCGGCCTGTGAAGGCGCACTGCTGGTGGTCGATGCCGGTCAGGGCGTCGAGGCGCAATCGGTCGCCAACTGCTACACCGCCATCGAGCAAGGCCTCGAGGTCATGCCGGTGCTGAACAAGATCGACCTGCCGCAGGCCGATCCGGATCGGGTCAAGGAAGAAATCGAGAAAATCATCGGCATCGACGCCACCGATGCGGTGACCTGCAGCGCCAAGACCGGCCTGGGTGTCGACGAAGTGCTCGAGCGTCTTGTGCACACCATTCCCGCACCGACCGGCGATATCGAGGCGCCCTTGCAGGCGTTGATCATCGACTCCTGGTTCGACAACTACCTGGGGGTGGTTTCCCTGGTGCGCGTGCGTCACGGGCGGATCAAGAAGGGTGACAAGGTGCTGGTGAAATCCACCGGCAAGATTCACCTGGTCGACAGCGTTGGCGTCTTCAACCCCAAGCACTCCGCCACGGCTGACCTCAAGGCCGGCGAAGTGGGTTTCATCATTGCCGGCATCAAGGACATTCACGGTGCGCCAGTGGGCGATACCCTGACCTTGAGTTCGACCCCCGACGTCGACATGCTGCCGGGCTTCAAGCGCATCCAGCCGCAGGTTTATGCCGGCCTGTTTCCGGTCAGTTCCGACGACTTCGAGGATTTTCGCGAGGCTCTGCAAAAGCTCACGCTGAACGACTCATCCTTGCAGTACACCCCGGAAAGCTCCGATGCCCTGGGTTTCGGTTTCCGTTGCGGCTTCCTCGGCATGCTGCACATGGAGATCATCCAGGAGCGCTTGGAGCGCGAATACGACCTGGATCTGATCACCACCGCGCCGACGGTTATTTTCGAGTTGCTGCTCAAGACCGGTGAAACGGTTTACGTCGATAACCCGTCCAAGCTGCCCGACCTGTCGACCATCGAAGACATGCGCGAGCCGATCGTGCGGGCCAATATCCTGGTGCCGCAGGAGCACCTGGGCAACGTCATCACCCTGTGCATCGAGAAGCGTGGCATCCAGCACGACATGCTGTTTCTCGGCTCACAAGTACAGGTGACCTACGACCTGCCGATGAACGAGGTGGTCCTGGACTTCTTCGATCGTCTGAAGTCGACCAGCCGTGGTTATGCGTCGCTGGACTATCACTTCGATCGTTATCAGTCGGCCAATCTGGTCAAACTGGACGTATTGATCAATGGTGAAAAAGTCGACGCCCTGGCGTTGATCGTGCACCGTGACAACGCGCACTACAAAGGGCGTGCGTTGACCGAGAAGATGAAAGAGCTGATTCCGCGGCAGATGTTCGATGTGGCGATCCAGGCCGCCATTGGCGGGCAGATTGTCGCGCGAACCACTGTCAAGGCGCTCAGAAAGAACGTGCTGGCCAAGTGTTACGGTGGCGACGTGAGCCGTAAACGCAAGCTGTTGGAAAAGCAGAAGGCCGGTAAGAAACGGATGAAGCAGGTCGGCAACGTGGAAATTCCACAAGAAGCCTTCCTTGCTGTGCTCAGGTTGGATAGTTAGGTCCTATGTCGCTAAATTTCCCGCTGTTGCTGGTAATCGCCGTCGCCGTTTGTGGTGCACTGGCGTTGTTCGATCTGCTCTTTCTGGCCCCGCGCCGGCGCACGGCCATTGCCAACTACCAGGGTCAGGTCAATCAGCCTGACGAGGCGGTAGTCGAGCGCCTGAACAAAGAGCCATTGCTGGTGGAATACGGTAAATCGTTCTTCCCGGTGCTGGCGATCGTGCTGGTGCTGCGTTCCTTTCTGGTCGAGCCGTTCCAGATTCCGTCCGGCTCGATGAAGCCCACCCTGGAAGTGGGGGATTTCATCCTGGTCAACAAGTTCGCCTACGGTATTCGCCTGCCGGTGCTGGACACCAAGATCGTCGAGGTGGACGACCCGCAGCGTGGCGATGTCATGGTGTTCCGTTACCCGAGCGACCCGAACATCAACTACATCAAGCGTGTGGTGGGCCTGGCGGGTGATCAGATTCGCTACAGCAGCGACAAGCGCCTGTTCGTCAACGGTCAGCCGGTCGCCCAGCAGCTGCTCGGCGAAGAGCCAGGCAGCCTCGGTAGCGTGGCTCTCTACGAGGAGCGCTTGGGCGCGGCCGAACACATGATCCGCAAGGAAATGAATCGTTATCGGGCTGAGCCTGGACGCGAGTGGGTGGTGCCGCAAGGGCATTACTTCATGATGGGCGACAACCGCGACAACTCCAACGACAGCCGTTACTGGAACGATCCGGCCATTCCAAAGCCTTTGTTGGGCATGGTTCCGGACCAGAATATTGTCGGCAAAGCGTTCGCCGTCTGGATGAGCTGGCCTGACCCGAAACTGCGCAACCTGCCGAATTTCTCTCGCGTCGGTTTGATTCACTGACGTTTCGCCGATTTTGCGGCGCTGTTCAATACGGCGTCGCAGGCTATATATAGTCTTAGCCCGCTGGGCACTCACATTGGTCGAACTTGGGGGCAAACATGACATTTGCACGTTCGCAGAAAGGCTTGTCGATACTGAGCTGGTTGATGGTACTGGCCGTCGTGGCGTTCTTCGCCAGCACGGCATTCAAGATGCTGCCGCATTACCTCGACTATATGTCGATGGATAAAATCATCACCTC
>C687J26845_10000800_pt1 | contig 20195 bp, 16 predicted proteins | sample RifCSPlowO2_12_FD_26845 | JGI IMG/M metagenome (IMG submission 26845)
AATGTAGCGAGCGACGGCTAGGCAAGGCGAAATCAGCCGAAAAAGCGCAGTTTACTGGTCGTAAATGAGCATTTTGAGGCTGATTTCAACGCCGCATAGCCGAGCGCAGTAGTTTTTCAACGGCCTGTTAGGCGATGGCTTGCCAATGGCCGCTCATATGTACGCCGCCATCGGCGCCTTGCAAGCTCAGCTGGCCGTTGGGGGCCTGCGCGCTGGCCAGCAAGCTGACGGTGCCAGGCAATAACAGTGGTTTTTGAAAGCGCACCGCCAGCTCATAACCGCTAATGGGCAGGTGTTTGGCCAGCTCCTCCGTGGTGCGGGCCTTGTGCCACAGGCCGTGGGCAATGGCGCGGGGGAAGCCAAACAGCTTGGCAGTGGCTGCGTATAGGTGGATTGGGTTGTAGTCGCCAGCCACCCGCGCGTAACGGCGGCCGGTGTCGGCGGGGGCGCTCCATGTCGCCAGCTCTTTAAGGGGCAGCGGCGCCGCAGTTGGCTGGTGCGCGGCGACGCCCGGCAGCTGTAAGCCACGGCAGAGCATGCGGCTTTCGCCTTCCCAGAGCAGCCCGAGCTGGTCTTCCAGGCGGGTGATCAGGCTGAACACCGCGCCCTTGCTGTGGGGTTGTAACTGACCCAGTTGCACGCTGACGCGAAACGGCCCCAGGCCACCCAACGGGCGCAGCACGCGGATGCGGTTTTCCACATGCACCAGGCCCAGCAGGGGCAGCGGGAAGGCCGGATCGGTGAGCAATTGCATCTGCAACGGGAAAGCCAAAATATGCGGGTAGGCCGCTGGCAGATAGGCGCTGTCGGCCAGCCCACAGACCTGCCGGTAGCGCGCCAGGTGCTTGGGGTCGACGCTGAGCTCACAGCGCAAGCCCAGGTCGGGCAGTTGCTTGCCACGAATCCCGCGACGCAGCGCTGCGCGCAGAAATAAACCGGGTAAGGCGGGTGGGCTGGAAAGGTCGCGCCATTGGCTGGGCATAGATAAGTTCCGGGAAGAATGTCGCTTGCAGCTTAGCGACTTGCGCCGCAGCGGCATTGGCCGTGGGGCAGGGGCGAGTGGCAAGCCAGTCAATCTGCCGGCAAAGCCAATCGGACCTTGAGCCGCGGCGCTAAAGCTGCATAAGATGGCCGCGCCTTAGCCCAAACAAGAATTTTTAGCATGCGTGACCTGACCGATGATGTGGCGCTGATGCGTCTAGCGTTCGACGCACTGCGCGCCAGTGGCGCCAATCCCGACCGGGTGCTCAAGCGCCTCGGCCTGCCCGATGGCGTATTGCCCAGCGGGCGTTACCCGCATATGGCGCAGGTGCTGTTTTGGAAAGCCGCCGCCGAGGAATGTGGCGAGGAACATGTGGGGCTGCATTTGGCCCAGCACCTGCCGGCGTTCCACGGCCTGCTGCTGGAATATATGTTTCTCTCCAGCGAAACCTTCGGCGATGGCCTGCGCCATGCCCTGCGCTACGTGCGGCTGTTGTCCGACGGTCTGAGCGCCAAGCTGGAGGTGGACGGCGAGGTAGCTACCTTGGTGCTGGGCATGAGTGCGCAGGTGCCCCGGCATTTTCCGGAGATGCTCGCCGGTGCCGTGATCCGCATGTTCAGCGCGCTGACCGAAGGCGATTTTGCCCCCCAGCAGGTGCAGTTTATTCACGCCCAGGCGGCGCCCACCGAGCGTTACCAACAGGCCTATGGTTGCCCGGTGGCCTTTGAGCAGCCGCGCTACAGCTTGATCTTCGCCGCCAGCGTGCTGCAAAAAGCTTCCCGGCATGCCGCGCCCGAGTTGTTGCAGATGCACGAGTCGATGGCCCGCCGTCAGCTCGCCGAAGTCGAACGGCTGGATCTGGTGCGTAAAGTCCGTGATCTGATTGCTGAGTTGCTGGTCGACAGCGGCGCGACCCTGGAACAAGTGGCGGCGCGCCTGAATATGCCGGCACGGCGCCTGCGCGAGCGGCTGGCGGTGGCCGGTGTGCGCTTCAACGACCTGATTACCGACTACCGCTGCCGCCTGGCCAAAGACCTGCTGCTCAACACCGACGAGCGCATCGAAGTGATAGTTGAACGCACCGGTTTCTCCGAACCGAGCACCTTCTACCGCGCCTTCAAGCGCTGGGTCGGCGAAACCCCGGTGGAGTTCCGCCGCCGCGGACGGTTGCCTAAGGCGTAGGGCGGACTCAGGAGCGCAGCGAACAGTCCGCCAATTTCGGCGAGTGCGCAGTGCGTAGGGTGGGCTTCAGCCCACCGATGTGCGTATGGCTGGTGGGCTGAAGCCCACCCTACAGACGTATGGCTTAGGCCCCCAACAAACTCTGCCCACAAACCCGCAGCACCTGGCCGGTGACCGTGCCTGAGGTCGGTTGGGCGAACCAGGCCACGGCTTCGGCGACGTCTTGCGGTTGGCCGCCCTGGCTCATGGAGTTCATCCGCCGGCCGGCTTCGCGAATACCGAAGGGAATGGCGGCGGTCATCTGGGTTTCGATAAAGCCCGGCGCCACCGCGTTGAGGCTGATGCCGCGTTTGGCCAGGCTCGGCGCCCAGGCGGCGGCCAGACCGATCAGGCCGGCTTTGCTCACCGCGTAGTTGGTCTGCCCCATATTGCCGGCGATCCCGCTGATGGAAGCCAGCAGCACCACGCGGCCGTTGTCGCGCAGTTTGCCGGCGTCCAGCAGGGCTTGGGTCAGCACTTGCGGGGCGCGCAGGTTGACGTTGATCACCGAGTCCCAGAGCGCATCGCTCATGTTCTTCAACGTTTTGTCGCGGGTGATGCCGGCGTTGTGCACCACGATATCGACCCCCTCGCTCAGCGCCTCAACCAACTGCGCGGCGGCATCCACTGCGCAGATGTCCAGCGCCAAGGCTTGTCCACCGAGGCGGGCGGCCAGGGCAGTGAGGGCGTCCTTGGCTTGCGGCACGTCCAGCAGCACCACCTTGGCGCCGTCGCGGGCCAGCACTTCGGCAATCGCCGCGCCGATGCCGCGGCTGGCGCCGGTGATCAAGGCGGTCTGGCCGGCCAGTGGCCGGGTCCAGTCTTTCACCTCTACGGCGCAGGGCGTCAGGCGCAGCACCTGGCCGGAGACGTAGGCGCTTTTCGGCGACAGAAAAAACCGCAACGCGCCTTCCAGTTGCTGCTCGGCACCCTTGCCGACATACAGCAGTTGCACGCTGCCACCGCGACGGATTTCCTTGCCCAGGGAGCGGCTGAAACCTTCCAGGGAGCGTTGCACGCTGGCGGCGATTGGGTCTTTCAGCGACTCAGGCGGGCGGGCCAGAATCACCACCCGTGGGCATTTACCCAGGCCCTTGAAGGCCGGCTGGAAGAAATTACGCAGCTCAATCAGTTGCTCAAAGCGGGTTAGCTCGCTGGCGTCGAAGATCAGTGCCTTGAGTTTCGGGCCGTGCTCGGCGGTCCAGCGCGACAGGCCGAAAGCGCCCTCGACTGCACTGAAGTTGTCGCTGGTGAGTTTGTTCAGGCAGCTGCTGGCGGCAGTCGCCAGGGCGCCTTCACCGCCTAACAACAGGGCGCCATCCACCGGCTTGGCACGACCGGCTTGCCAGCGCTCCAGGCGCAGCGGTGCCGGCAGACCGAGGGCGCCGACCAGGCGGCGGCCAAGGTTGGAATTGGCAAAGGCGAGATAACGGTCGGACATGGTCTGGCTCCAGGGCGGCATGCGGAAAAGGGGCATTGGCGAAAGTAGCGCCACTCTACGCACCGAGTCGACTGGCGCAATTGACCGCGCTGACCGCCAAGTCGGCGAGCCGGCCAATGCTCGGGCGGCCAAGCCAGCTAGTCTGCTCGGCACTCAACGAACGATATTCTGCAGGAGTTAGTCATGACCCAGCTGCGTCGGGTCGCCATTGTCGGCGGCAACCGTATCCCTTTCGCCCGCTCCAATACGGTGTATGCCACGGCGAGCAACCAGGAGATGCTCACCAGTGCGCTAGATGGTCTGGTCGAGCGCTTTAATTTGCATGGCGAGCGGATCGGCGATTTTGTCGCCGGCGCGGTGCTCAAGCATTCCCGCGATTTCAACCTGGCCCGCGAATGCGTGCTGGGCTCGCGCTTGTCGCCGGAAACCACCGCCTATGACCTGCAGCAAGCCTGCGGCACCGGCTTGGAAGCGGCGATTCTGGTGGCCAACAAGATCGCCCTCGGGCAGATCGACTGCGGCATTGCCGGCGGCGTGGACACCACCTCCGACGCGCCGATTGGCGTGCACGAAGAGCTGCGGCACATTCTGCTGGAAGCCAATCGCGGCAAGACCACCGGCGACAAAATCAAAAGCATGCTGAAGATTCGGCCACGGCATTTGGCCCCGTCGATTCCGCGCAATGGCGAGCCACGCACCGGCTTGTCGATGGGCGAGTCCTGCGAGCTGATGGCCCAGCGCTGGGCCATCCCCCGTGATGAACAAGATCAGCTGGCGGTGCTCAGTCACCAGAAATTGGCCGCCTCCTATGCCGAGGGTTGGCACGACGACCTGATCACGCCGTTCCGTGGCCTGACCCGCGACCAGAATATGCGCGGGGAAATCAGCCTGGAGAAACTTGCCAGCATCAGACCCTGCTTCGAACGTGGCCCCCACGGCACCCTGACCGCCGCCAATTCGACGCCGCTGACCGATGGCGCCTCGGTGGTACTGCTGGCCAGCGAGGAGTGGGCCAAGGCCCGCGGCTTGCCGATTCTGGCCTACTTCAAAGACGGCGAAGCGGCGGCGGTCGATTTCGTCAAAGGCGCTGAGGGCCTGCTGATGGCGCCGGTCTACGCAGTGCCGCGGTTGCTGGCGCGCAATAACTTGACGCTGCAGGATTTTGATTTTTACGAGATTCACGAAGCCTTCGCCGCTCAGGTGCTGTGCACCCTCAAGGCCTGGGAAGACGCCGATTACTGCCAGAGCCGCCTGGGCTTGGCGCAGCCGCTGGGCGCGATTGACCGCAGCAAACTCAACATCAAGGGCAGCTCCCTGGCCGCCGGCCACCCCTTTGGTGCCACCGGCGGACGTCTGGTGGCGAACCTGGCCAAGCTGATTTCGGTGGCCGGCAAAGGCCGTGGTTTGATCTCGGTGTGCGCCGCCGGCGGTCAAGGTGTGACGGCAATCATAGAATCGGCATCCAACTGAAGTAATCGCCAGCGGCCTTGCTGCTGACGCCCACGAGCAACATCGCAACTCCGTGATTTTAAGGTGGCCCACTTTGGTGGTGCCGCCTTTTTTTTGCCTGGAATTTGCGCGGCTGATGTTGAAGATGGGCGAGCCTGATGATTTCGTCTGGGCCGTCTGGCATAGCGTGCTGGAGGTCGTTGTGGGGATGCTGCTGGTCGTGCTGAACTGCTATTCAATGGTTCTACTGTCGATGCCTGCGCCTTGGTTGTGCGCGCGGCGCGGTTAAGCTCCTTGGCGCTGTCTTTAACCTCTGCGTGGCGAGTCTGGCATGTCTATTCCTCCCCGGCGTTTGCTGTTACTTGGCGCCTTTGCCGCGCTCTATTTGATCTGGGGCTCGACCTATCTGGCCACCCGCATTGGTGTCGAATCCTGGCCGCCCTTGTTGCTGGGGGCCATACGGTTTCTGCCGGCGGGTGGCTTGATGTATGGCTTCTTGCGCTGGCGTGGGGTGGCCGCACCACGCCTGGCTGAATGGCGGGCGGCGGCGCTGGTTGGGGTGTTGTTGATTGGCTGCGGCAACGGCGGCCTGAGTCTGGCCCAGCATCTGGGGGTGGCCTCCGGGGTGGCGGCCCTGGCGACTGCCACCGTGCCACTGTTCAGCCTGCTGTTTGGCTTGTTCTGGGGCCAGCGGCAAAGCGTCCTGGAGTGGGCCGGGATTGGCTTGGGGCTGCTCGGCATTGGCCTGCTCAACCTGGGCGGCAATCTGCAAGCCAGTCCGTCGGGCGCGCTGCTGATTCTGTTTGCGGCGGCAGCCTGGTCCTTCGGCTCGATCTGGAGTCGCCATCTGCCCTTGCCGCAAGGACCGATGGCCAGCGCCACGCAGATGCTCTGTGGCGGCGCGGCGCTGCTGCTGGCCAGCGGCCTCAGTGGTGAACGGCTGCAGGGCGTGCCGCCGCTGGCCGGCTGGCTGGCGCTGCTGTACCTGATGCTGTTTGGCTCGATCCTGGCCTTTAGCGCCTACGTGTATCTGCTCAAGCATGTGCGCCCGGCGGCGGCGACCAGCTATGCCTATGTCAATCCGGTGGTGGCGGTACTGCTGGGGATGCTGTTTGCCGATGAGCAGATGGGTCTGGCCGAGGGCCTGGCGATGCTGGTGATCATCAGTGCGGTGGTGCTGATTGGCCTGCGCCGCACGGGCAAGACACGCCCTTAGCATGCGCCCGCAAGCGCCCCCCGGCGGCTCGCTGTGCCTTTGGGCTTGCCAAGGACAGTGACGCTGGCACAATGGCGAGCTTAATAGACTGTGTGAAAACGACTGCGCTCTGTACTGCGCTCGGTTATGCGGCGTTAAAAACAGGCTCGGACTGCTCATTTACAACACGTAAACTCCGCGTCCTCGCCTGTTTTTGCCTTGCCTAACCTTCGCTTGCTACGTTTTCATCCGGCCTGTAAAGCGACTCGCCCATGGGCGCCGAGCGAAGAGTTACGCAGCAGCTAAGGCTGATCTGCATCGCCCCATTTCAGTTGCACAGGAGCCCCGGTAAAGCCCGATGAAGACGCCAAAACGCATTGAACCCTTGATCGAAGATGGTCTGGTTGATGAGGTGATTCGCCCACTTATGAGTGGCAAAGAAGCGGCTGTATATGTGGTGCGCTGTGGTGAGGAGCTGCGCTGCGCAAAGGTTTATAAAGAAGCGAACAAACGTGGTTTTCGCCAGGCGGCCGAGTATCAAGAAGGCCGCAAGGTGCGCAACAGCCGTGACGCCCGGGCCATGGCCAGTGGCTCCAAGCACGGCCGTAAAGGCCAGGAAGAAGCCTGGCAGAATGCCGAAGTGGCGGCCTTGTTTCGCCTCGCCAGTGCCGGTGTACGGGTGCCCAAGCCGTATGACTTCCTCGAAGGCGTGCTGCTGATGGAGCTGGTCACCACCGAAAACGGTGAAGTGGCGCCGCGCTTGAATGACGTCGATCTGCACCCGGACGATGCCCGGGAATTTCACGCCTTTATGATCGAAGAGATCGTCAAGATGCTCTGCGCCGGCTTGGTGCATGGCGACTTGTCGGAGTTCAACGTGCTGCTCGGCCCCGAAGGCCCGGTGATTATCGACCTGCCCCAGGCGGTGGATGCGGCGGCGAATAACCACGCGTTCAGCATGCTGGAGCGCGATGTGCGCAACATGGCCGAGTATTTCGGCCAGTTCGCCCCGGAGCTTAAATTCACCAAATACGCCAAAGAGATGTGGGCGTTATTTGAGGAAGGCAAGCTCACCCCGAGCAGCAAACTGACCGGCGAGTTTGCCGAGGAAGAAGACGCCGCCGATATCGACGCGGTGATGCGTGAAATCAAGGCCGCCCTGGCCGATGAAGCGCGGCGCCTGGCGGTATTGAATGCCGACGACGCGCCCAACGACGAGCCACCACCGCCGCCCTGGATGCAGTAACAGCCGGCGTTGAGCGTTAAGCCGCGTGTTGTGGCCCTCCTCCCTTGTAGGCTGAAGCAGTCATTAGTCAGCCTGGCGGGGAGGCAGCCCACCTCTAGAGACACATCACGCCTTTATCGCTGAAAATCCCACAGGCAAAACCCCGCACAACTTATAACCATTGCTCCAAGCAAAAAAAAGGCGCGGCTAATGCCACGCCTCAGCTCACACAAGTGCGCTCTAGCAGCTGCACTTACCGCAGCAGCCTTGCGGCTCGACGGCTTTTTTCAATTGCCGGGTCAGCTCATCTTTAAGCGCTACACGCTCAACTTTGAGGGTCGCCAGGGCCGCGTCATCCAGCGCATCAACGCCATCTTCGACGCGGCAGACGCGCTTATCCAAGACTTCGTACTCATCGGCCAGGCGGGCAAAATGCTGGTCTTGCTGGCGTAAGCTGTGCAGTTGTTCGCGCAGTTCAGGAAAGTCGGCGAGCAATGAATGGTGTTCTACATGCATGGGGCAGCTCCTTGGATGACTGGGTTCAGGCTAGCCCTTGGCGCGTCACCAGCCGTTGACCAGGATCAACTCCAGCCACCTTGAGCGTTAACCACTCGCCGCAAACATGCCCCGCCCGACTGTCCGGCGGCGGGTGTTGAGCTGGTGGGGAGCCAGCCTGCATGTTGCTGGACAGCATTCGTCCAGCACTGACCGATAGCCAGGCGGCAATAAGTAGCGTGTCCGTATCAATGGCGGCAATCCACTTGGCATTCAGTTTGTGCCGCCTGAGTGTTCAGGCCACTGGCCCCTTGGCCGCCATCTGCAGTTGCCGGGCAATTTCGACGTTGAGCGTCACCCGCTCGTTCTTCAGTGTCTGCAGCGCCTGCGCATCCAGCGCTGCGCGGCCGTCCTCGACCAGATAGATGCGTTTATCCAGTGCCTCGTAGTCCGCCGCCAAACGGGCAAAATGCGCATCGCTACCCAGCAAGGCCCGCAGTTCAGCCTGAAACTCAGGAAATTCGTGCAGCAGCGGATGGTATTCGAGCGTCATGATCTGACTCCTTCTCAGGTTGGTTGGACTGGCTCTTTCAGCCTAGCCCAGCCACCGTCGGTCGACCCGACCCTCGGTCGTACTCTCAGGTCTCCCGCCTATTGGTCTGACGGCCGGCGCGAGCCAACCTCGCCGCACATGCCTACTGGGAGCGGCCTTGGCGCTGCATTACACTGCCGCTGTCTAACTCAAAACAAGGAGCAAGCCATGAGCGTACTCAGCGAATTCAAAGCCTTCGCCGTCAAAGGCAACGTGGTCGACATGGCCGTCGGCATTATCATTGGCGCGGCGTTCGGCAAGATCGTCTCGTCCTTTGTCGGCGACGTGATCATGCCGCCCATTGGCCTGCTGATCGGCGGTGTCGACTTCAGCGACCTGGCCGTGACCCTCAAGGCCGCCGAAGGTACGGCGCCAGCGGTGATGCTCAGCTACGGCAAGTTCTTGCAGACTGTGCTGGATTTTCTGATCGTCGCCTTTGCCATTTTCATGGGCGTAAAGGCCATCAACAAACTCAAAACCGCCGAAGTCGCGGCCGTCGTGCCGCCCAGCAAAGAGCAAGAACTGCTCGGCGAAATCCGCGACCTGTTAAAGGCTCAGCAACGCCAGCCTTGACCCTACGCAACAGCGCTGCAGAGCCCCGCATGCAGGGCGCTGCAGCCTGGCAAAAAACCTGCCGACACCCCGCCCTACGCCGTTCGAATCCCGCCCTGTCGCTTTAGCTTTTTCTGCCTAGACTGATAAGCAGACTTACCAACGACTGTAACGCTACCCCGTAGTGATTACGCCCATAGAGGCCCAGCCACAACGCGCCAGCCAGTCGCGCGGTGGTTGTAGACAAGGGTTAACCATGAGCACCGAGCAGACTGAACAAATTGAACAAATTGAACATAAAGATGAGCTGTTTTCCTTCGACGACGAAGCGCACCCGCGCGATGACGCCAGCGAGGCCAACACCTGGCGGGTACTGATCGTCGATGATGATATCGACGTGCACCAGTCCACCGGTTTTGCCATGGCCAATACCGAGGTGTTCGGCCGGCAACTGGAGTTCTTGCATGCCTACTCCGCCGCCCAAGCCATTGAGGTACTGCGCGAGCAAAAGCATATTGCGGTGATCCTGCTCGATGTGGTGATGGAGGCCGACGACTCCGGCCTGCAGCTGGTGCGCATCATTCGCAAAGAGCTGGGCAACAGCGAGGCGCGGATTATTTTGCGCACCGGCCAGCCCGGCTACGCCCCCGAGATGGAGGCGATCCGCGACTACGACATCAACGACTACAAAACCAAGTCCGAACTGTCGCGCAATCGTCTCTACACCGCGCTGACTGCGGCGGTGCGCTCCTACGATCAAATCAGTGCGCTGAATGCCAGCCGCCGAGGCCTGAGCATGGTGATTCGCGCCAGCAGCCAGCTGATGGCGCGGCAAGGCGTGAGCGAGTTCGCCGCCGGTATCATCACGCAGATCTGCGGCCTGTTTGGCCTGCCGCCGGAAGGCGTGGTCTGCGCCTACGATGAAGCCCACTCGCCCGACCAGGCGTTGATTATTGCCGCCGCCGGCAGCCTAACCAACTGCATTAATAAGCAGCTCGACGCCCTGCCCAACCATGCAATTGCCACTGCGCTGAGCCGCTGCTTGCGCGAACGGATCAACAACTACGGCAGCCACAGCACCACCTTGTTTTTCCCCGGCCAGGCCCACAACGACATGGCCGCTTACCTGCAAACCGAAAAACCCCTGAACGAGCTCGATCGGCAATTGCTCGAGGTGTTCTGCAGCAACATCACCATCACCCTCGACAACGTGCAGCTGCTCACCCAGCTCAAAGATCACGCCTATAACGATCAACTGCTGCACATCCCCAACCGGCTGGCCTTTGTGCACGCCCTCGACCGGGCACTGAGCGAGGGCAACCTCAGCGCCACCACCCTGGCGTTGATTGATATCGATGGCTTTTCCGAACTCAACGATGCCCTCGGCCATCAACATGGCGACGCCCTGCTGCGCGCCGTGGCCGAGCGACTGCAGCATCGACTGCCTACCGACACCCTGTTGGCACGGGTAGCCGGTGATGTGTTTGGCATCCTGGCCGCCACCTCGGTTGTGACCCCGGCAAACCTGTGCGAGCTGTTTCGCCAACCCCTGCAGTTGGAGCAACTCAGCCAGAACCTCACCGCCACCATAGGGCTAACCTGCCTCGATCAAATTGACGGCAACGGCGCCGACGCCCTGAAAGCCGCCAATATCGCCCTCAAACACGGCAAGCAACACCAGCGCGGCAAAATCTGTCATTTCACCCGCGACATGGAGTTCGAAACCCGCGCCCGCGTACGCCTGCTGCAAGAGCTGCGCAGCGCCTTTGACCGCGAGCGCTTGTTCGTCGTTTATCAGCCGCAAATCGCGCTGGCCAACCGCCAACTGATCGGGGTCGAGGCCTTGCTGCGCTGGCGCAATGATGACGGCAGCTTTGTCTCACCGAGCGAGTTTATTCCGCTGGCCGAAAGCTCAGGGCTGATCATCAGCCTCGGCGAATGGGTGCTGCGCAACGCCTGTCATGACCTGCGAAAATTGATAGAGAGCAGTGGCCAGACGCTGCGCATGGCGGTCAACGTTTCAGTTACCCAGTTCCGTCAGCCGAACTTTATTGAAGTACTCGACCGCGCCCTGGCCGAGAGCGGCATCGACCCACAGCTGCTGGAGCTGGAAATCACCGAGTCGGTGGCCGTACTGGAGCCGAGCTTTATGATCGAGCTGTTAAACCAGATCAAAACCCGCGGCGTGTGCATCGCCATCGATGACTTTGGCACCGGCTTCTCATCGCTCAGCTACCTCGAACAACTGAACATCGACCGGTTAAAAATCGACATCAGTTTTGTTCGGCAAATGGAACACAGCGACGGCAGCCGGCGGATTGTCGAAACCATTATCCAGCTCGGCAAGAGCCTGCAACTGGAGCTGATCGCCGAGGGTATCGAGCAGGAAAGCCAAGCGCAGCTACTGACCGAGCTTGGCTGCCATGAAGGCCAGGGTTACTTGTTTTCCAGGCCGCTGGAGCTGCAGGCGCTGCAGGCGTTTATGCAAGTCCCGCACGCATAAGCGCGCGGTTGGTGCCAGCAGCGCCGCCCCACGCCGCGCACTGACAGCCTAAATAAGGCGATGCAGTCGTTATGGGTTGCAGAGCGATTGCGATGCAACAGATGACCTGTACAGAGCCTTAAGTAATGGTGGCGCAATGACTTCGAGCCCAAGGCAACTAAAACGTAGTGTCGCCGCACTGGCGCTCCTGGCATTATTGCTCGGTGGCTGCGGCGCTGAATCCGACAGCAGCCAGCCCGTGCGCCTGGGCGTGATGGTGGAAGCCACCGGCCCTTACGCCAGCCTCGGCGTCGCCGGACGTAACGGCATGCAACTGGCGGTCGAACAGGCCAACGCCAATGGCGGCATCCATGGTCGCCCCATCGAGTTGCTGTACCGCAATGATGTCTCCAACCCCGAAGTCACCCAGCAAGGCATCAATGAACTGATCGCAGCCAAGGTCGAGGCAATCCTCGGCCCCATGACCAGTAAAACCGCCGTGCAGCTAATCCCCTTGGCCACTAATGCCGGTATCTTGCTAATGGGTGGCACCACCCTGAGCCGCTTGCTGGCCGGCCATGACGATCAGTATTTTCGTATCGTGCGCCACGACAACCCCGACGCCAAAGGCATTGCCCGCTATCTGCGCAAACGCCTGGGGCTTGCGCGCATCAGCGTAATAGTCGAAGACAGCAACCCACCCTATACCGAACCGTGGATGCTCGACTTTAACCGCTACCTCGCCGCCGAAGCCGGCGAGATGCAGCCGCCGCTGCACTTTATCCGTAGCGCCCAGACTGATTACGCCGCCCTGGCCCAACAACTGCTGGCCCAGCAACCGCAAGCCGTGGTGCTGCTCACCAGCGCGCTGGATGCGGCGATGCTGGCCACCCAACTGCGCCAACTCGAACCGCAGCTGCCACTGGCCGGGGCGATTTGGGCGGCCGAAGATGTCCTGCTGCAACTGGGCGGGCGCGCTGTGGAGGGACTGGTCTCGATTCAGGCCTATGACCTGCACGACTCGACGCCGGCATTCAGCGCGGTTCGTACGGCCTACGAACAGCGCTTTAAAGCCCCCATCGACAGCCCGGCCATTGTCGGTTACGACGCCACCAACGTGGTGCTGCGCGCCTTGCGTGAGCGCCAAGCCAATGAGACGCTCAAACAAACACTGCTGCGCCTGCGCAAATTTCAGGGTCTGCAATACGGCATCAGCCTCGACGGTTTTGGTGATATCGATATCGACAGCCCGGTATTTCTCAAGATTGTTCGTGGGGGCCAGTTCGCCGATGTCGAGTGAGCGCCCACCGGACATCCCCGCGCACCCGCGGCGGTCATGGCCGCTGCTGGGCATTCTCGCCAGCCGCTTTATGCTGGTGGCCTGTATTCCGGTGCTGGCGATCGGCCTGTTGTTTCGCCTGTATTACGAGCCGCTGATGCGCAGCGATGCCGAGGCGAAACAGCTGAATGCGGCCCAGGCCACGGCACAGCAACTCGAATACCACTTCAGCGTGGCCAATCGCGAACTGAGTACGCTGGCCCGACTCTTTACTCATGCACAACGGCTCAACCATGCCGAGATAGAGACGCTGCTAGATGCCTATGCCGACTCTTCGCACTTTTATGAAGCCCTGTATCTGACCGATGAATTTGGCCAGATCCGCGCCACAGGCCTGGCGGCGAGCCGGCGCAACTTACGGCAAAACCTGCAAGGCCTGGATATCTCCGCCCGCGACTTTGTCTTGCAGGCGCACCGCCGCAATCAGGGTTACTGGTCCAACAGCTACCTGTCCACCGTCAGCGCGCGCCTGACCGTGGCCTTGGCACAGCCAGTCGGCACGCGCACCCTGGTAGGCGAGATAGCCATAGGCCAACTGCCTGAATTGGCGCGTCAGTTAAGTCAAAATGACACCCTGCAAATTCGCCTGCTCGACCGGCAAAACCAACTGGTGGCCAATTCCGCCGGTAACAACCAAGGCAAACAACAGCTCAATCTGGGCAACCTTGCAGTGGTGCAACAAGGCCAGGGCAGCTCGACCCACTTCCAGCTCGACGGTCAGGCCTTGGTCGGCGTCGCCCTCAACGTCGCCGGCCCCGACTGGCAGGTGCTGGTGGCCCAGCCTGAAGCGCAGGCCTATGGACAAATTGGCATCGTTTGGCAACGCATCAGTCTCGTCCTTGGCCTGGCGCTGGCCGTGGCGCTGCTGATTGCCGGGCTGACCAGCTGGGCGCTGGCCAAAAAAATCTCGCTGTTTACCGCCCATGTCGAGGCCATCGCCCAAGGCCGTTATGACCTGCCGCCGATTCACAGTGGCATCAAAGAACTGGGTCGCCTGCAAAACAGCTTGCAGCAAATGGTCATGGCCATTTGCGAACGTGAACAGGCTATGCGCGGCAGCGAACAGCAGCTGCGCGACAGCGAAGACCGTCTGCTCGCCACCCTGGAAAACACCCCCAATGTCGCCGTGCAATGGTTCGATCGGCAGGGCCGCGTGCTGCTCTGGAACCACGCCAGCGAAAGCCTCTACGCCATCGAACGACAAGACGCCCTCGGCAAGACCCTCGATCAGCTGATTTTCAACCCCGAGCAACAGCAACTGTTTCTCGCCAACCTGCGCGAAGCGGCCAACGGCATTGCGCTCGGCCCCTATTTATTGAAGCTGCAAGGCCTCGATGGACAGCCCCTGTATTTGCTCACCACCACCTTCAACATTCCGGCACCGGGGGGCGGCCAGCACTTTGTCTGCATGAGCATTGATGTCAGCGAGCAGAAAAAAGTCGAGCAGGCCTACCGTGAGCTGAACAACAGCCTTGAACAGCGGGTCAGCCAACGCACCCAGGCCCTGAGCCAGAGTAATCAGGAACTCAACAGCGCCCTGGCCAATTTGCAGCAAGCCCAACACGGCCTGGTGCAGAGCGAAAAACTCGCCGCCTTAGGCTCGCTGGTGGCCGGCATTGCTCACGAGTTGAGCACCCCGATTGGCAATAGCGTGATGGCCGCCAGCACCCTGCAAGACCACACCAGAACCATGCAACGCGCCGTGACCGAGGGCGCCTTGCGCCGCTCGATGCTCGAACAGTTTGTCGCCGACAGCCAGACCACCTGCGACATCCTCAACCGTAACCTGCGCCGCGCCAGTGAGCTGATCAGCAGCTTCAAGCAAGTGGCGGTCGATCAAACCGGCGCCCAGCGGCGCAGCTTTCAGCTCATCGAGGTGGTTAACGAGATCGTCATCACCCTGGGCCCCAGCCTGAAGAAAACCCCCTTCGTGCTGGAGAGCAACATCGACGACAGCCTGTGGCTGGACAGCTACCCCGGCGCCCTCGGGCAGATTCTGGTCAATTTGATTAACAATGCGGTGCTGCATGCCTTCGCCAACCGCGATCACGGTTTTATTGCCCTGCGCGCCTACGCCACCCAGCCGGGCTGGCTCGAACTGACGGTGACCGACAATGGTTGCGGCATCAGCGCCGAGCACCTGCCGAGGATTTACGATCCGTTTTTCACCACCAAGCTCGGCCAGGGCGGCAGCGGTTTAGGCCTGAACATCGTGCATAACCTGGCCACCGGCATACTCGGTGGGCGGCTGGAGGTGGTCAGTCAGGTCAACTGGGGCACCCGCTTCACCCTGGCGCTGCCGCTGTGCGCCCCCACGGCCAACGCGCCGGTCGATAAGCCGCAGGCGCAGCTCGCGGTTACCAGTAATTCTCCACCGCCACCTGGGCCGGCCGTCGATTCAGGCTCAGCTGCAGACCCCGCAGCTTAAGCAAGCCCCGGCAGTCGGCGATCATCTGCGGGTTGCCACAAATCATCACCCGCCCCGCCTGGGGCTCCAGGGCAAAACCGGCCGCCTGCTCCAGCTCTCCGTTTTGCAGCAGGGTGGTGATGCGCCCGTGCAAGCAGCCGGGCTGCGCGTCACGGGTCAGCACGGGCAGATAGCGCAGGCGCCCGGCAAACTCCTGCAAGTAATCGCGCTGCAGCAAGCCGTTAATTAACGCCTGATAGGCCAACTCGCTGTGGCTGCGGGCGCTGTAGACCAGCACGATGCGGGCAAAGCGCTGCCACACCTCCTGCCCCTGCAAGATCGACAAAAACGGTGCCAGCCCGGTGCCGCTGGCCAACAGCCAAAGATCGCTGCCATCGACGAATCTATCCAGGGTCAAAAAACCAAAGGCCTGGCGCTCAACCAGCAGCTCGTCACCCACCGCCAAGCGGCTCAGCTCACTGGTGAACTCGCCACCGGGCACCACGATGGAGAAGAATTCGAGAAACTCATCATGGGCCGCCGAGGCCATCGAATAGGCTCGCCACACCGTCGAACCATCGGCCTTACGCACCCCCAGACGGGCGAATTGCCCGGCCACAAAGCGAAAGCCCGGATCACGGGTGCAACGTAAACTAAACAAACTCGGCGACCAGGCCTGCACGCTAAGCAGCTGCTGGCGGGTGAACTTCTCGGCACTGACGGTCATACTGCGGCCCTTTGGTTTGGCTATGTAGCCATTAAGTGTTGACGGCAAAATGTAGGGTGGGCTTCAGCCCACCGAGTCCCTTGTCGCGCGGCGGTGGGCTGAAGCCCACCCTACAAAGTCGACCTGCAACAGCTATCGGGTACATAGCCTTTGGTTTAACTCATGTTCATTCGTCTTTGCAGTGTCGCGCAAAGCTCAGTGCACAAACACCGGCGGTTCATATGCCTATATTCACTACGCCCTTTGCCGCGCTTGAGCTGATCCGTCAGCCCGAGCAGGCCGACGAGCCGTTGCAAGCCTTCGATGCCGCCGACGAGTACCTGCTCAACCACCTGCACTCCTTGGGCCTGCCCAGCACCGCGCGGCTGTTAGTGCTCAACGATAACTTCGGCGCCCTGGCGGTCAGTCTGGCCGGGCACTACCCAGTCACCAGTTCCAGCGATTCGTACTTGGGCTGGCAAGCCTTGCAGCACAACTTGGCCCGCAACGGCCTGGCCAGCGACAGCCTGCGTTTTGTGCCGGCCAGCGAGCGGGCCACTGGCCCCTTCGACTGCGTGCTGCTGCGCGTGCCCAAGACCCTGGCCCTGTTGGAGGAGCAACTGATCCGTCTGCAGGGGCAGCTCGCCCCCGGCACCCTGGTGCTGGCCGCCGGCATGCTCAAGCATCTGCCGCGCGCCGCCGGCGAATTATTGGAGCGCTACATCGGCCCCATGCAGGCGCTGCTGGCGGTCAAAAAAGCCCGAGTGCTGTGCGCCACCGCGCAGAGCAAGGCAACCGTCAGCTCGCCCTACCCGAGCAGTTATGTGCTGGAACAACCGGCCCTGACCTTGCTGAACCACGCCAACCTGTTTTGCCGGGAGGGCCTGGACATTGGCACCCGCGCCTTTCTGCCGCACCTGCCCCGTCGCCTGACACCGCTGCGGGTCGCGGACCTGGGCTGTGGCAATGGCGTGCTGGGAATCAGCTATGCGTTAAGCAACCCAGAGGCCGAACTGACGCTGGTGGATGAGTCCTTTATGGCGGTGCAGTCGGCCACGGAAAACTGGCGCGCCGCCCTGGGTGACCGGCCAGTGTGCATTCGCGCCGGCGACGGCCTGGCCGAACAGGCCGAAGATTCACTGGATCTGGTGCTGTGCAATCCACCCTTTCACCAGCAGCAGGTGGTCGGCGACTTTCTCGCCTGGCGCATGTTCGTCCAGGCCAAAGCGGCCTTGGTGCGCGGCGGCGAGCTGTGGATAGTCGGCAACCGCCATCTGGGCTATCACGGCAAACTGAAAAAGCTCTTTCGCGGAGTCGAGCAAGTGGCGACCACGCCCAAGTTTGTGATTCTGAAAGCCACCAAGTAATCAGCTGCGCCGCAGGGCTTCAGGGGTATCGACATCCCAGAGCACCCCGGGATCATCCACCGCCACCTCGATACAGGCAGCGCCCGCTCCCGGCGGGCTTGCTGCATTCGCCTGCGACTGCGCGGCCAGCAGCGCCTTGGCCCCAACGTCGCCGGTGAGTTGCTGTAATTGCGGCCAAAACTGCCGACCGAATAACACCGGATGACCGCGCCGGCCCTGATAGCTGGGAAACACTATTCGCTCTGCCCCGGCCTGGCCGATCAACAGCTGCAGGGTGCTCGCGCTCAGCCAGGGCATATCGCCCAACAGCACGGCAATGGCGCTGGCCGGATGTTTATCCAGGGCGCGGATACCCGCCGCCAGGCTGTGGCCCATGCCCAGTTCGGCGTCCGCGCAGCGCAGCACCTTTACCCCCGGCGGCACGCCGAGGGCCTGCGCATCGTCGCCGCCCTGCAGCAACACGTAGACCTGAGCAAAATTGCGTTGCGCCTGTAGCAAGCTGGCGACCAACAGCGGCGTGCCATCGGCCAACAAGGCCCGGCGCTTATCACTGCCGAAACGCCGGCCTTGGCCGGCAGCCAAGACCAGGGCGATGACCGGCGCAACAGCGGGCTGGGACTGCATACTTACAGCTGCTCGCGCGCTATGCCGTTGCGCACCCGGACTATATCGGCGAGCACCGACAGGGCGATTTCCGCCGGGGTTTTGCTGCCAATATTCAGGCCGATCGGCGCCTGGATGCGGGCGATTTCCGCCTCGCTCAGGCCGCCGCTGCGGCGCAGTCGCTCGAAGCGTTTGGCGGTGGTCAGCCGCGAGCCCATCACGCCGATATAAAAGGCCGGGCTGCGTACCGCCTCGATCATCGCCAGGTCATCGATGCGTGGATCGTGGGTCAGGGCCACCACGGCGGTGTCGCTGTGGCAGCCGCCTTCGGCGATCACCCGGGAGGGCAATTGTCGGATCAGCTCGATGCCGCCCAGCTCCACCCCCGCCAGCACCTCATCGCGCGGCTCGCAGAGCAGCACCTCAAAACCCAGGGCCGCGCCGAACTGGACGCAGTAATGGCTGACGCTGGAGTAGCCGGCCAGCAGCAGCCGCTGCGCCGCGCCGACCCGCAGGCGCAGCTTGTCGGCCGTGCGTTCAACCCGCGCGCCTTGGGTTTGATCATCGAATAACTGACGGCTGCCGCTGGCCAGGTCGATCTCGCGAATCAGCCGGCGCTGGCCCTGCAGCGCCGCTTGCAGCTGGCGCAAGTGCTCTTGCACGGCGCAGTCGGCCGGCAGGTTTTCCACCAGCACTTCCAGCACCCCGCCGCAAGGCAGGCGAATGCCCGAGCGCGGCTCATCGCCGGCGCCGTAACGAATCAGGTTAAGCGGCTCGGCAAAGGCGCCGGCCAGCAACTGTTCGAGAAAGTCCTCCTCGACGCAGCCGCCTGACAAGGAGCCCAGCCATTGCCCACTCGCATTGGCCACCATCAAAGCGCCCGGCGCCCGCGGCGCCGAGCCGTAGGTGCCGAGCACGGTGCACAGCCACAGGCGCTGGCCGGCTTGGGACCAGGCCAGCGCTTGGCGAATGACCTCTAAATCAAGTTGCTGCATCTAATTTATCACCGCTAAAGCTAAAACTCGGTAGCGCTCTTGGTAGGAGGGGCTTGCGGCGCCCACCCTACCCTAGTGCCCCACCTGGCTGCGCAACTCGCTCACCTGCGCGGTATTCATGTCCGCTGGCAAACCACCCCAGGTTTGCCGCAGGTAATTGAGCAGGTTACGCAATTGCTCGGCGCTGAGTTGCTCGGCAAAACCCGGCATCGGTTGCATGCGCTCGAAGCCGGTGAACTGCTGCTCGGCAATGCCATCCTCGATCACCCGCAACAGGTTGCGCGAATCGGCCTGACGCAGGGTGGTATTGCCCTCCATGGCCACGGCCACATGGGGCACGCCCTGGCCTTCGTTGCCATGGCAGCCGGCGCAGACATTCAGGTAGTCCTGGCGGCCCTGCTGGGCGCTTTCAGTCAGTTGCGCCAAGGGCTGGGTGGCAATCAGCGCCGCCGGCCCGGGTTGCTCACCCAACAGATAAGTGGCCATGGCCTGATGGTCGGCGTCGCTCAGGTATTGACTGCTGTTGTGCAGCACCGGGTACATCTCGTTAAACATGCTGCCTTGGGCGCTGATGCCGTGACGCAGAAAAGTCGAGAGATCTGCACTGTTCCAGCCGCGCGCCAGCATGTCTTCAGTTTTCAAGCTGGGGGCCAGATAACCGAGCAGCACACCGCCTTGCATGGCCTGGTCTTGCTGCAACGCGCCGAGGCTGTTGCGCGGGGTATGGCACTCGCCGCAATGGCCGAGCACCTCGACCAGGTACTGGCCTTGCTGCCACTGCGCGCTCTTATCGGTGGCCGGCGCCAACTGCAGGTCGCCGGCGTACAGCTGATTCCAAGCGCTCAAACCAAAGCGCAGGTTAAACGGGAAGCTCAGGCTGGTACTGGGCGCCGGTCGGGCAATCGGCTCGATGCTCATCAGGTAGGCATAGATGGCGTCGGAATCTTCCCGTTTGATCAGGTGATAGGAGGTGTAAGGCATGGCCGGATAGAGGTTGCTGCCATCGGCACGCTTGCCCTTGGCCACGGCATTGTAGAAGTCGTCGGAGCTGTAATTGCCGATGCCGTACTGCTTGTCCGGGGTGATATTGCTGCCATAGATGGTGCCGAACGGCGACTGCAACGGCAGCCCGCCGGCATAGGGC
>C687J26845_10000801_pt1 | contig 20186 bp, 12 predicted proteins | sample RifCSPlowO2_12_FD_26845 | JGI IMG/M metagenome (IMG submission 26845)
CGGCGACGGCGGCGCGGTCGCCAGCGACCTGACCCCGATCCAGGTGCGCTACGACCTGACGTTCTGGGCCCGGCTGCCGCCCGTGCGCATCCACGTCAAGGCCGACTCGCGGCGGATCTACGACCAGGTGCGCAAGATCATGGACGGCAGCGGGGTCGATGCCTGCACCAGCTACGACTTCCAGCACAGCGACATCGACACCGGCTCCGCCGAGGTCGCCGGACTGATCACGGTGCAGATCGACACCGGCAGCGGCTCGCTGGACGACGCCATCATCGCCGAGCTGCGCGGCTACGCCCTGGAGGTGATGCAGCAGATGGTGGAGTCCAACTTCTTCACCATGGAGGCCTCCGAAGCCTATGTGCCCGCGGGTGCCAGCGAGATCCCGCCCGAGGCGCTGAGCAAGGACCCGAGAAAGACCAAGAAGTACCTGCGCAAGGAGCACAACGAAACCACCATGAAGCTGGAGCTGCTGCTGGAGCAGAACAGCGTGGTGGCCTGGCCGATCCATCCGCAGGGCACGCTGCAGACCTTCTTTCGCGGCATGTCGCCCGCGCAGATCGCCAATCACGTGCGGGTCGTCACGCTTGACGACCCGGTGTTCCAGTCGCTCAACCTCACGGCCCGCGTGTTCGCGCCCTTCGAGCCCACCGGGCTGGAGGCGGTCGAGGTGGAACTGCGCTACGAGGGCCGCGACAGCACGGGGGCCCGCCAGGAGAAGGTCAAGACCTTCTCCTTCACCAGCAACCAGCCCCAGCAATGGGCGCCCAAGCTGATCGGCGACGAACGCAGCTACGCCTACCGCTACCGCTTCAAGTTCGCCGGCCGGGCCTTTGGCGCGTACACCGCCTGGGCCCAGTCCAGCTCGCCCGACCTCAACATCGCCGCCCCCATGGCCGGGCGCGTGCGGGTGGACATCCGGGCCGGCGACATCGACTTCGAGACCCAGGTGCGCCAGGTGCAGGTGCTGCTGGCCTACGAAGACCCCTCGGCCGGCGTGCCGCGCGAGGAAGAGACCCGGGTGCTCGACAAGACCAACACCAGCGGCCTGATGGACCGGCTCATCTTCGAGGAACGCAGCCGCCCGGTGCAGTACAAGCTGCGCTTTCGCATGCACAGCGGCGAGGTGCTGGAAGACAGCCTGTGGCAGTCGCTGCCGGGCAACCAGCTGATCGTCAACCAGCCCGCGCGCGGCCTGCTGCGCGTGCGCCTGCTGCCGGCGGGCGATGGCTGGGACGGCGTGGCCCAGGTCATCGTGGACCTGAAATACGAAGACCCGGGCCATGCCTTCAAGCGCGAGGAGAGCCTGGTGCTCAAGACCAACCAGGAGTTCCGCACCTGGGAAGTCAGCCTGCGCGACCAGGCCCGCCGCAGCTTCGAATACCGCGTCAACACCAGCTACCTCGACGGCCGCTTCGAGCAGAGCCCCTGGAAGACGCACAGCGGCGAAGAAACCCTGGCCATCGTGGTCCAGGCGCCGCCGCGCCACCTGATCCAGATCGTGCCCGACCGCCTGGACCTGGAGGCCGCGCCGCTGACCGAAGTCACGCTCACCCACCTGCCCACCGGCCTGCAGGAAACCTTCGTCATCCGCGCGCGCCAGCCACTGACCTGGCCGGTGGACGTGGCGCCCGGCACGCCGGTGCGCTACCGCGTGGAGGTCACGCACTTCCCCGCCACCGGCGACCCGGTGGTGCTGCCCGCCTTCGAGGAGGAAGACACGGTGCTGGTGCTGCCGCCCTACCAGCCGCCGCGGCCCGGCGTGTTCAAGGTGCAGCTGGTCGGCGCGCTGATCGATTTCGCACAGACACCGCTGGTGACGGTCGACCTGCGCTACCAGGACGAGGTGCGCGGGATCGACCTCAGCCACGCGGTCGCGTTCAGCGAGCGCGCGACGCTGGACTGGGCGATCGAGGTCGGCGACCTCAGCCGCCGCTTCTACAGCCATCAGATCACCTACTTCGTGGCGCCCGACCAGACGCCACACACCCTGCCGCAGGTCCACACCGACAAGCCCTTGCTGGTGATCCCGCGCTGGCAGCCCGCACCCTGACCCACCGAACCCACCGCCAGGAGAACCACCATGCTCAAAGTGCCCGCCTACGCGTATTTCGAGGACCTGCGCGTCACCGTCTTCCAGGACGACACCCTGTTCTGGAAGTTCTATGTGATACCGGACTACATCTCCGTCCGGCGCGACCAGAACGACAACCCGGTCTTCCTGCTCATCAAGTACGCCTTTGGTGACCAGGACCGGGTGGCCAACCCGGCGCTGGGGCGCGGAGGCGGCTTCATGGCCTTCGACGTGGAGATGCGCGTGGCCGAGCAGGACCAGGCCGAGNTGCTGACGCGGCTGCAGGCCCTGGTCGACGACGAATACAAGCGCCTGAAGGCNCTGGCCGANGCCCACCACGAAAACGTCGAGGGCATGCGGCTGAGCAGCTGGGCCTACGCCAACAACCGGTCCATGAGCACCTCGCTGTCCATTCACGACGTCAAGCTGGGGCTGCGTCCGGACGCTCCGGAGTCGCCCCCCGGCAACAAGGCGCCAGCGGTGATCCTGTCGGTGCCCACCTGGACCGAGGGCACCTTCAGCGTGAGCGCGCCGCAGGCCGCGTCGCTGGTCAGCCACCGCGTGGTCGAGGGTCCGCTGTCCCTGGTCGGCAGCAACGTGGCCAGTGCCAACATGGACCTGACCGAGGCCGGTGCGACCTTCATGGAAAAGACCCTGGTCAACCGCGACGGCACCGGCGGCAGCGACCTGACGCCGATCCAGGTGCGCTTCGACCTCAAGATGTGGGCCCGCCTGCCGCCGGTGCGGCTGTCCATCGAGGCCGACACGCGCAGCGTGTACCAGGGCCTGCGCGCGGTGATGCACGACTTCGAGGGCAACACCTGCAACGAGGACGAGCTCTACCACTTCGACCAGCACCTGAAGATGGCGGTGGAGTCCAACCTGATCAAGATCAGCTTCGACACCGGCACCCTCAAGCTCGACGACAAGTTCGTCAACGAGCTGCGCGCCACCGCGATGGAGATCGTCACCAACCTGATGGAGGAGAAGTTCTTCAAGAAGGAAGACGCCCCCGCCACGACCGAAGACCCGGTGGCGATGGACGACGAGCGCAAGGTGTTCTTCTTCAAGTCCGAGCAGGAGATGGAGTTCACCTCCATCGCCTACAACGAAGAGATCAAGAGCATCGCCGAATGGCCCGTGCACCCGCAGGGCACGATGCAGACCTTCTTTGCCGGCATGTCGGCGGCGGAGATCGGCAAGTACGTGCGTGTGGCCGACCTGAACGACCCCTTCTTCATGACCCTGGGCCTGAAGGTCTCGGCCTTCGCCGACTGGGAGAACAACCCGATCGCCTTCGTGGAGGCGCAGGTGCAGTACGAGGGGCGCGACGAAAACGGCGACATGGTCGAGAAGCAGCAGACCTTCACCTTCAACAAGGACAGCACGCGCGGTGAGTGGGACCCCAGCCTGATCGGTGCCAAGCGCGAGTACCAGTACCGCTACCGCATCGCCTTCCAGGGCAAGCCACCCGGTGAGTACACGCGCTGGGAGCGCGAGCGCACGCCGCAGCTCAACCTCTCGATCCCCGACGCCGGGCGTGTCAACGTGCGGCTGCTGGCCGGGCAGATCGACTTCGCGCAGACGGTGGACCAGGTGCAGGTGGACCTGAGCTACGCCGACACCCAATCGGGCGTGCCCGAAGAAACCCAGACCTTCCGCCTGCTCGACGGCCAGCTGGAGCAGACCTTCAACCGGGTCATCTTCACCCCCTGGGACCGCCCCGTGCGCTACCGCTCGCGCTTCTTCCTCAAGGACGGCCAGCGCATCGAGACCGACTGGAGCGAAACCACCACGCGCCAGCTGCTGGTCAACGCGCCGCTCTACGACAAGCTCGACGTGCGGCTGGTGCCCTCGGGCGACTGGTCGGGCGTGGTGCAGTCGGTGGTGAGCCTGCGCTACGAGGACACCGCCAACAACTACCGCGCCGACGAGGCCTACTCTCTGAAGGCCATCAACGAGTTCAAGACCTGGTCGGTGGTGCTGCGCGACCCGCAGGCGCGCCAGTTCGAATACAAGGTGCTCACCACCTTCCAGAACGGCGACCTGCGCGAAGGACCCTGGGTGCAGGCCAGTGGCGACCAGGCGCTGCCGGTGGTGGTGCGCACCGTGCCGCAGCTCAACGTGAAGCTGCTGCCCAACGTGGTGGACTTCGCGGCCAGCCCGGTGGTGGAGACCACGCTGCGCTACAGCGACCCGGCCAACGGCATCCAGAAGGTCGAGACCTTCACCTTCGTGCAGGGCGACAAGGCCGAGGACTGGACCGTCCCCATCACCGACAGCAGCCCGCGCCAATACCGCTACCAGGTGACCTTCCACACCGCCGATGGCCGCACGGTGCAAGAGGCGGAAGTGACCGACGACCGGACCGAGGTGGTGCTGCCGCGGCTGCTCACGCCGGAGATCAAGGTGACGGTGCTGCCGCGCTTCATCAGCTTCATCGACACCCCGGTGGTCGAGGTGGGCGTGCGCTACGCGGACCCGGCGAACCACATCACGTTCACCGAATCGCTGCTCTTCACCGAACCGACCGACCAGTCGTTCCGCATCGCCATCCGCGAGGACTCGCCGCGGGAATACGAGCTGCAGATCACCTACTTCAACGCCGACGGCAAGGCCTTTGCCCAGCCCCCGGTGAAGACCGACAAGAAGCACTTTCCGCTGCCGAAATTCGTGCCCGAACTCGCGCCCCAGACCTGACCGAACCGGAGAACCCCCATGCTTTCGTTAGGCCCCCCCTATTTCCAGATCGAGGGAATGACGGTCATGAGCGACTTCCATGACCCGTTCCAGTTCTACTACTTCCCCAACCGCCCCAAGCTCGCGGTGGACGAGCAGGGCCGGCCGGCGATCCGCTTCATCATCCTCAAGGAAGCGCAGGACGAGATCGAGCGCAACCCCGACGGCACCGCCGCCGAGGAAGACGTGGCCGGCTTCCTGGTGTTCGACACCGATCTGGCCTGGGACTCCGACGCGGTGCGCAAGGCCGAGCGCTTCATCAAGCAGGAGCTGAACCTGGCGGACACGCCGCGCCTGGCGCCGCTGACCTACAAGGGCGGCACGGTGCAGCTGACCTTCCTGGACCGCACGACCACGCTGCCCCCGCCGGTGGACCCGACCAACCCCGGCGGCACCACGCCACCGCCCGCGCCCGACCCCGTGGACGCGAAACAGACCTGGGTGCCGTTCCTGAAGTCCAGCGGCGTGCCCTCGCTCTATGGCGACAACCGCGCGATCTTCAGCGCCATGCTCAGCCGCAAGGCCACCAAGCTGCTGTACGGCTCGTTCGAGGGCTTCATGCCCGCGGGCGTGGTCTACAACCTCGACTTCGTGGGCATGCAGACGGCCTACCGCGTCAAGGTGAGTGCCGACTGGGAGCAGGCCTACCACTTCATCCAGGACCACTTCGGGCTCGATCTGGTCTTCGTCACGGTGGACCTGGACGACATCGTCGAGCGCCTCGAAGAAGCCAAGATCATCAACATCGAGGCCTCGCTCGAACTGGAGGGCGAAGAGGCCACGGTGGTGGAGAGCGAGTTCAACCAGGTGCGCAAGGACCTCACCGAGCTGGTGCTGGAAAAGTTCTTCGAGCCGGTGCCCAACCCCAACCAGGCCGAGCCCGACGACCCCACCGTGAACACGGTGCTCAACACCGCCCGCCAGATCCGCAACATCGTGCACCTCTGGCCCAGCGCCGGCTACACCCGGCGCGAGGTCTCGTCGGAGGAAATCCGCTCGATCCAGGTCGACTACCAGGTGAACAAGGCCGTGCTGCGCAAGATCGCGCCCCAGGCCCACATCAGCCTGTTCCTGGAAGACTTCGGCCTGACCCGCGACGACGTGGTGACGGTGGTCGATGGCAACGACGCGTTGTGGAACACCTCCACCTTCGANGCCGTGGTCAACGCGGACTACGCGGGCGATGCCATCCACAGCGTGGCGCTGGACGTGCAGTACCGCGCGCCCGAGAACTTCGACCCCCTGGCCGACCCCGACGCGGAATGGTCGTTCCTGTTCGACTCGGCCGACGACCGCGTCAAGCGATCGGCCTGGTACAACCCCGACATCGGGCACCAGTACTTCTACCGCTACAGCGTCTTCTTCAAGCCCTCGGCCCTGCCCGGCCCCACCCACAGCCTGTCCAGCGGCTGGCGTCCGCACGACTCGCAGCTGCTGGTGATCACGCCCGACGAGCTCTACCAGCGCCGCACGCTGGAAGTGCAGCCCGACGCCAGCTTTCCCTGGGACCTCTACCCCAGCGTGTTCGTGCACCTGCGGCACGCCACGCCGACCTGGAGCCACGAAGACTCCAAGCTGCTGAGCCAGGCCGACAGCGCGATGCGCTTCGCCTTCCGCACCGACTCGGCGGTCGATCCCGGGGTGGACTACCGGTTCAGCTATTTCAAGGCCGGTGGCGGCACGCTGGAGACCGGGTGGCAGCGCACCGCAAGCGACCTGGTCATCGTGCGCGACCCCCTGCCGCCACGGCCGAAGATCCGCGTGATGGTGGCGGGCGACCGCAAGCGCATCCTCAACCTGATCGTGGACCTGCGCTACACCGACCCGCACACGGGCCTTGTCGCCAGCGACTCCATCCTGATCGACCAGGGCAACGTCGGCTCGGTGCACGAGTGGGAGATGCCCGCGGCCGATGCCACGCGCCTGCGCTACGAGTTCAGCCAGACCCTGATCGACATCGACGGCAACGTCACCACCACCGGCTTCCAGCAGGAAGACAAGACCACCCTCATCGTGGGCGAGAAATACGTCAGGCTGATGGAGGTGCAGCCCGAGCTGGTGGGGCCGGCGCTGGGGCAGAACGGCGTGGAGCGCATCGTGTTGACCCTGCGCTACGACGACGCGGCCCACGGCGTGCACGTGGAGGAGCAGCAAGCCTTTGCCCAGCCGGGCGTGGGCACGCCCTGGCGCGTCGAACTGCAGGACGCCTCGCTGCGCGACTACACCTACGAGCTGACCTACTTCCTCAGGACCGGCTTCGAAAAGAGCTCGGGGCGCCGCTCCTCGCGCGACCGCTTCCTGATGCTGTCGTCCATTCCACCGCAGGGGTAGGCCATGCACGCCCAGGCACAGACCTTGTACCGCGCCGGCCTGCTGGCCGGCCTGGGCACGGGGGCCGCGCCCGGCGCCGTGGCCCCCGGCCTTTCGGCGGCCGCGCCCGGCCTGAACACCTGCATCGACGGCGGCAGCGAGCTGCTGTTCGCGGTGTCGGCCCCGGGCCAGCGCTGCCTGCGGGTGTGGACCCAGCAGGCGGCCACGGGCGACACCCAGACCTGGACCGCCTGGCACGGCTCGCGGGCCGTGGGCACGGTCCACATCGCCAGCGCGGGCCTGGTGCCCGCGCGCTGGGGCCTGCCCGAGCCGGCCGGTGCCCGGCACGCAGCGCTGGCGCTCGCGGGCCGCCTGTACCGCGTGGACCGCGCGGAGCGGGGCGCGGGCGAAACGGCCGCCGGGCCGCCCACCTGGTGGGCCTACCAGCTCGGCCGCCACGCAGACCCCGGCCCGGTGCTGGAGCAACTGGGCTGCGCCCAGGCCTGGCGCCAGATCGAAGCGGTCTGGGCGCGGCTGCTGGGGCGCCCCCTGCCCCGGCGCAGCCGGCCCTGGAGCGTGTCGCTGCCCGGCGCCGAGGGTCCGGCCGCCGACAGCCCGGTGCGCACCGCGAGCAGCCTGTGGGCCCTGGCCCCGGAAATGCCCGAGAAATACGCCCGGCTGGCCGACACCGTGGCCCACTGGGGCGGCGACGGCCGCTACGCCGAGGCGCTGTACAAGCTGCTGACCCAGGCGGTCGCGGGCGACCGGCCCCGCATCGTCGGATCGGCGGTGGAGATCACCGTGCGGCCCGACGGCGCGCTGCTCGCCATCGACTTCGTGTTGCGCAGTCCGCGCGAAACCCCTTTGCACTAGGAGTGGGCCATGACAGACCAAGACAGGTCGTACCTGAACAAGATCGATCCGCAGACCGCCAGCACCCTGCTGAGCCTGCCCGAGGGCCAAGACCCGATGGTGTCGGTGGCGGTCGAGTGGCGGGTCACGCCCAGCGCCGCCGAGATGGCGGTCATCGCCGCCAGCGGCGGCCAGTGGCAGAACCCCGCCGGCGCGGGGATGGCGCCCTCGTCCATCCAGACCCTGCGGCTGCCGCTGCGCGCGGTCGAAGGCCTGGCCAGGCTGGGCTGCGTCGGCTCGGTCACGGCGGCCCAGCCGCTGGGCCACGACGACACCGACCCGCCCCCGCCCGCCGCCGGCTTCGGCAAACGCCCCTGACCCTGTTGAACCCCTTGCAAAGGACTCCATCATGAGCAAGATCGATGCACGCCTGAACGTGGCGAAACTGCTGTTGCAGGACGGGCAACTGCCCGAGGAAGTGTTCAACCAGTTCGGTGTGGGCGCCAACCGCCAGCTCGCCGTGCTGGTGCAGTTCACCGGCCCGGTCGAACCGATCATCGCCGCCGGTTTCACGGTGCGCAGCCGGTTCGACGACGTGATGTCCGGCGACATCGCGCTCGAACATCTCGACGCGCTGGCCGCGCTGGAAGGCGTGGTGCGCATCGAGGGCGCCTCCACCGTGCAGGCCCACCTCGACGTGGCAACGGGCGACGCCCACCTGGGCAGCACGCATGCCCCGGGCATCGGAACGCCGCCCCTGCCCTACCGCGGGCGCAACGTCATCGTGGGCATCGTGGACAGCGGCATCGACTACAGCCACCCGGCCTTTCGCAGGCCCGATGGCAGCACGCGCATCCTGCGCATCTGGGACCAGGGCCTGCCGGCCCAGGCCGGCGAGACGCCCCCGGCGGGCTACACCTACGGCGTGGAGTACACCGACACCCAGATCAACAGCGCCCTGGGCAACGCCAACCCGACCTCGGTGGTGCGCCACACCGACCCCGGTGCCCACGGCACCCACGTGATGGGCATCGCCGCGGGCAACGGGCGCAACGCCGGCACCTTCGTGGGCGTGGCCCCCGAGGCCGATCTCATCGTCGTGAGCAACCTGTTCCAGGGGCGCGATTTCGGCGACTCGGTGCAGACCATCGACGCCATCCGCTACATCTACGCCACCGCCGCCGCCATGAACCGCCCGGTGGTCATCAACCAGAGCCAGGGTGTGAACGTGGGCGCCCACGACGGCACCACCCTGCTCGAGCGCGCCATCAACCAGGAGCTCGGCTTCCCCGGGCGCGCCTACGTGGTGTCGGCCGGCAACGCGGCCAACGACCTGATCGCCACCAGCGGCCAGGTGCCCGGCCCCGGTGCCCAGAGCCACCCCTTCAGCGTGCCGGCCACCGACCGCGAGCGCGACGGCATCGACGTCTGGTATGCCGGCAGCGGCCGCCTCTCGGTGTCCCTCACCAACCCCGCCGGCGCGAGCACCCCGGTGCTGGCGCCACCCGCGAACCCGGCGGCGGGGCCGGCCATCCTGAACCACGTGCTGCCCGGCGGCAACCGCATCGTCATCGACTCGCGGCTCGACGATCCGCAGAACCACGACAACCGCATCTACATCGAGATCCAGCGTGGCACGGCCGCCAACATCGCGCCCGGTGCCTGGAGCCTCTCGTTCACCAACGCGGCGGCCACCCCGGTGGCGTTCGACGCCTGGATCGAGCGCATCCTGTTCACCAACCCGGTGACCAACCAGCCCGACCCGATTCCCGCCTGGACCGGTGGCACCGATTCCGTGAGCAAGACCATCGGCATCCCGGCCTCGGCGCGCGAGGCCATCGCCGTGGGCAGCTACATCACCAAGACCTCGGCGGGCGCCGACGCGGGCGGCTCCAAGGGACGGATCTCGGAGTTCTCGGCCCACGGACCGACGCGCGACGGCCGCATCAAGCCCGACATCGCCGCCCCGGGCCAGTGGCTGATGTCCGCCCTGAGCAGCGCGGACACCAACCCCGGCACCACCGACGCGAGCGGCCAGTACCAGCTCATGCAGGGCACCAGCATGGCCTCGCCCATGGTGGCCGGCGCGGTGGCGCTGATCCTGGAGAAGAACCCCACACTGCGCCAGGAGCAGATCCGCCTGGGCCTGCAGGCCACGACCCGCAAGGACGCGCACACCGGCACCGGCAGCGCGGTGCCGAACAACACCTGGGGCCACGGCAAGCTCGACATCGAGGCCGCGGTTGCCTACAACTACCCGGCCTTCGCCACCCGCAACTGGGTGCGCATCCGCACCATGCTCTACAACTGGACCGAGGCCGACACGCCGCCGACCTTCGAGATCAGCGCCAACGAGAACGGCGAGGCGGTGATCGAGCTGGCCTGGGACCCGCAGGCCATGCTGGCGCCCAGCACCGGCTACGTGCCCCTGCGCTACTACAACACCGGCCAGCCGCTGGACGTCACCATCACCCGCGCCGCGGGCGGCAACCTGCCCATCCAGCTGCCGGTGCAGGTGATCCGGCTCACCGGCAACCGCGCGCGCTGGCAGATGCCGCAGGCCCTGTGGGACGGCTACCGCGAGGAACTTCGCAAGGCGCGGGTGGGCCAGTCCACCATGTCGCCCAACATCTACTACCGCGTGCGCCTGAACCCGACCGGCGCGGCCTCGGTGCTGATCTGGCCACCCGACAGCAGCTTCCAGAACGACCCGCTGGCCCAGCGCCTGGCGATCATCCAGACCAGCCTCTCGGCCACCTCGCAGGTGGCGCCCGACGCCGCCGCCGTGAGCGCCATGCCCGTGCCCTGGGGCACGTTCCTGCAATGGCTGTGGGACAACCTGCCCGCCGACAACCCCGACCGCCAGTCGCTCGCCGCGGTGTTCAGCCACCGCTTCTTCACCAACGAGATCGAGACCGCCACGCGCGGCAAGATCCTGATGCTGTGGCTCTTCGCCGGCCCCGGCGCGCGCCAGAANCTGCCGACCCTGCTCGACACGCGCTTTCGCAACGCGGCCAACCTGGAGATGTCGATCTTCAAGCAGCCCGACCTGAAGGACGGNACCCTGCTGATCGACCACCTGCTGGGCCTGCTGGAGATCGACCCCCACCCCGATCTGGCCGGCATCACCGCGACNGAGCAGCTGGTGGACGACGCGCTGACCGAAATCATGGACCCCAACGGCCAGACCAACCAGGGCACCGCGAGCACCTGCGGCCTGGCCAGCGTGCAGACCCTGCTGATCAACACCAACGCCAGCGAATATGTGCGCCTGCTCAAGGGCCTGCTCGACCGCGATGGGCGGGCCACGCTGGCCAACGGCGACCCGGTGGAGGTGCCGCCCGGGGTCTACCAGGTGGCCCGGTACGCGGGCGCCAGCTCCCTGCCCTTCTTCGTGCGCACCAACGCCGAACTGGGCTTCCAGTCGACCCTGCTGAAGTACGCCCGGGGCGCCGACTGGCCCGAGTACGACCCCTCCGCGCCGCCCGACGCGCCCAATGGTGTGAACACCGTGTTCCAGGCCACCATGCGCCAGGGCGTGACCGCCGCCCAGCTGGAGCGGGCCCTGCGCGGCCTGCTGGGCCGGCCCCACGCCACGGAACAGGCGCCCCAGCCCACCCCCGAACTGCGCAACAGCTTCGTGCAGCGGCTGCAGCAGGCGCGCGACCCGATGCTGCTCGTGATGCACTGGAGCGCCCCACCCACCGACGCGGCACACACCGGCCTGCACGCGGTGGTGGCCCTGCGCAGCGAGACCGGGCGGGTGTTCTTCAAGAACCCGCAGTACGCGGGCAGCGTCCCGCCCACGGGATCGGCCCCCAGCGCGTCGGCGGTGGCGCCACCGCGCCGCTACGAGGACCCGACCCAGGCGCTGGAGTCCATCGGCGACAACGACCTGGGGGGCTGGATCCGCTGGTTCCACCACCCCGCCTGACGCACAAGGAGCCCGACATGCTGTACCTGGACGGACCCATTGGCCCCATCCGCGGCCTGATGATCTACAAAGACCACGAAGACCCGGACCTCTTCTACTACGTGCCCGAGCGGCCCCGGCTGGCCCTGAACGAAGGGGTGCCCGAGTTCCTGTTCCTCAAGTACCGGCGCGACATCACCGACAACCCGGACTTCGACCCCGACGCCGGCGACCAGTCGCTCGGCGGCGGCTTCATGGCCTTCACCGTCGATCTCGGCGTGGACGACCGCACCCTGGGCGCCATCAAGGGCGAGCTCAGCCAGTTCGCCGAGGGCGACGTCAAGCTCGTGCCGATCCAGTTCCGCAAGGGCACGGTGCGCCTGTCCATCGTGAAGGACGCCGCCGAAGACCCGCCCGACGGCGGCACGCCCGAACCCGCGGCGCGCAAGGGCCTGAAGCTCTACGAAGAGGTGTACGGCGCCACGCAGCCCTCGCTGTTCGGCTTCAACCGCGCCACCTTCGCCCTGATGCTCGACCGCGAAGCCGCCACCCTCATGGAGGCCGGCATCCGCACCGGCATCAGCCCCATCGGCGTCATCTACAACCTGGAGTTCCTGGGCCTGCGGCCGGGCTTTCGCATCAAGATCCGCGCCGAATACAAGCGCGTCTACGAAACCCTGGAGGCCGAACTCGGTGCCCGCGGCTCGGTGGGCATGGTCAGCCTGGCGGCCGACATCGGCGTGGCGTTCCAGAAGCTGCGCGACAACGGCTCGGTGCAGATCGAGGTGATGAACTTCACCGACGACGAAGACCTGAAGCAGAAGGCCGACGAGGCCTGGCAGTGGTTCCAGACCAAGCTGCTGGAGGACTTCTTCCAGTCGGCCCTGGAGCCGCCGAGCTTCATGACGCGGCAGTCGGGCAACCTCGGCATGCTCGGCCAGCTGCAGTCCCTGTTTGGCGGGCTCTCCGGCCCGCAGACCGGCACCGCGCTGGCGCCGCCCATGGGCGCGCCCACCACGGCCACACCCACCACCGCGCCGGCCGCCCATGGGCCGTCGGAGGGCGTGCCCTCCACCAGCACCATCAACCGCACCGCCGCCAGCGCCAACGCCGGCAGCGGCGGCGCCTCGGGGCCGGCGGGCAACGCCTCGATCGCGCCGTTCCAGGTGGCGTTCTCGCTCAAGTTCGTGCACCAGGACGAGCTGCAGGTGCGCACCTTCGACTACAACCTGCAGGCCGCCGAGGCGCGCACGGCCGCGCCGAATGGCATGTTCGGCACCGTCGTGGCCGGCTTCAACCTCGCCAACCGCATCCGCATGGTGGATCTGGACGACAGCTTCTTCAAACGCCTGATCGCCACCGTCTCCATGGGCACCGACCTCGCCCAGGCCGGCATCGCCAGCGTCGCGGTGAACCTGGAATACCCCGGCGAGCGCCCCGCCGGCCAGCCGGCCCAGCACGTGGACGGCTTCCTGTTCCAGCCCGGCAAGACCGACCCGCGCACCTTCACCACCTTCCTCAACGAGCGCGGCGACCTGAACTACCGCTACAAGCTCGACATCACCTTCGCGCCCAACAGCGAGTGGACGGCGGCCAACAGCCAGGTGTCCACGCCCTGGGTGGTGGAGCAGGCGCGCCAACTGGTGATCGCCCCGCTCGATCACGTCGAGCTGCTCGACGTGGAGGTTTCGCTGGGCGACATGGACAGCGGCGAGATCACGCAGGTCGAGGTCGAGCTGGTGTACGACGACCCGGTCCACGCCTTCCACGTGGAGAAGACCCTGCTGCTCAAGCCCGGCGAAGCCACCAAGCACTGGAAGCTGCGCCTGTCGGACAACGCCACGCGCAGCTTCCGCTACCGCGCCCGCTACTTCCTCAAGTCGGGCAACCTGCGCGTGCAGGAAGACTGGGTCACCACGGCGGACCCCGCGCTCATCATCAACGAGCCCTTCGAGGGCGAACTCAACATCCGGCTGATTCCGCTGCTGGACCAGAACAACCTGATGGAGGCCGTGGTGGACATCCGCTACAAGGAGGCGGCCTCGGGCTACCGGCGCGACTTCCAGGAGATCTACGACGAGACCCGGCTCGACCGCCGCTCGCTGCGCATCCCCACGCTCACCCCCGAGCCACCGCCCTTCACCTACGAGACCACCGTGGTGCGCGGCGACGGCTCGGTGTTCGAGTCGGGCGAGCTGGCGGCCGACGGCAACGTCGCGGTGATCCTCGACGGCGTGGGCGTCACGCAGCGCGTGCGGGTGCGGCTGCCGCAGGCCTCGCTGGGCACGCTCATCGCCGTGAAGGTCGATCTGCAGGGCCCGGGCGACGAGCCCGATGTCGCCAGCGTGCTGTTCACCCCGAGCCAGCTCGAAGAGAAGACGGTGGTGCTGGTGCAGCCGCCCTCGGCGGGCGGCGGGCCGTTCACCTACCGCTTCAGCGTGACCGGCTACAACAACCTGGGCCAGCCGGTGCCAGGGCAGAGCGGGCAACAGACCGGCCCCGCCCTGATCGTTCCCATGCCGGGGTAGTTGCGGTTCACTCGGCCGGGCCGCATCGCGTGGCCCCCTTCGACGGGGGCGCGCGATGCGCCGCGGGGCGGGCCCCGCCTTATGCGAACACGGCCGTGCCCCGCGCCAGGTGGTCGCGCAGGCTTGCGAGCATCTCGCGCTCCGACAGGCCCTGCGCCCACGCCGGGCGCAGCTGGTAGTGGGGCTGGTCGACGATGGTGCTCCAGTTGCCGCCCCANTCCAGGCCCAGCTCCATGCCCAGCACGCCGACCGCCTTGTACTTGGGCGACTCGGGCAGGTACTTGTTGCCGCTGAACACNCCGATGTCGAACGCGATGCCGAAGTTGTGGTTCGAGTGGCCNCCGCGCGCGTTGGTCACCTTGGGNCCNGGCGCCGTGCGGCCCTTGGCGAACAGGGCGTCCTGCTCGGCAAACGAGCGCGTGCCGCTGATCACCTTGATCTGGATGCCGCTGGCCGCGGCCTTCTGCACCAGCGCCCGCGCCATCGGCTGCACCTCGGGCAGCAGCGTGGCGATCCGCGCTTCGCTGCGCGCGTCCACCGGGGAAATGGCCGCTTGCGGGGCCTGGCCGTCGATCTTCTTCTTGACCAGCGCCGCGTAAATGGCGCCCCAGGTTTCCGGCCCCGCCCGGCCGTCCACCTGCACCCCCAGGGCTTGCTGGATGGCACGAATCATGTCGGTGATGTCCATGGTCCCTCCGCAGTGAAAGCCTTCCCCGGCGGGGAAGCCGCTGTGGAACTGTAGGCGCGCGAGAGGCCCCCAACATCCCCAACCCGGGGGAGTCTGCTGGGGGCGGCACGCCTTGGTCCGCCCGCGCTTTCGAACCCCGTTGGTACGGCACGCCTCGTGCTTGTTCCCCCGCCATGGACCCCACCGCTCCCACCCCCCAACCCGTTTCCGCTCCCGCCCCCCACACCCACTCCTGGCTTGACGACGCCCACGCCCTCGTCGCAGGCTCGCTGTTCGTCGCCCTGGGCATGACCATGTTTGGCCACGCCGGGCTGCTCACCGGCGGCGTGGCGGGCGTGGCCTTCCTGGCCAGCTACGCCAGCGGTCTCGCCTTCGGCCTGTTCTTCTTCCTGTTCAGCCTGCCGTTTTTCGTGCTCTCGTGGGTCCGGCTCGGCCCGGTGTTCACCTTCAAGAGCTTCGGCGCCGTCGCGCTCGTGTCCGCCTGCACCACGCTGGCGCCCAAAGTGGTGCGCTTCGAGCTGCTCAACCCCTGGGTCGCCTCGGTGCTCGGCGGCTTCCTGATCGGCTTCGGCCTGCTCGCCCTGCTGCGCCACCAGGCCAGCGTGGGTGGCGTCAACATCCTGGCGCAATGGCTGCAACAGGCCAGAGGCTTCAGCGCGGGCAAGGTGCAGATGGGGGTGGACCTGGTGGTCGTGCTCGCGGCGCTGATGGTGGTGCCGCCCGTGCGCGTGGCGCAATCGGTGGTGGGCGCCATCGCCATCGGCGCCATCCTCGCGCTCAACCACCGGCCGGGGCGCTACCTTGGGGTTTGAGCGGGCTGTTGGGTGGTCTGCATGAAGACCCACCCAACGGCAAGGGTCGGACCGATGGGGGTCTTGGGGTGGAGCACCCGCAGGTCGAGATAATCCCACGAAGCGAATGCGGTCCTCGCGTTCCACATCCTTTCGTTGTATGTCAAATGTGCTGCGCGTTGCGCTTTGGGTGTGTGCTGTCGCGGCACTCGTTGGTGGCGCGTTCGCGTTGTGGCCGGTGTGTGTTCCGCTGTCCTCTGAGCAGGTCACAGCGTTTCAACCGCCCATCTCGGAGCGCAATGACACTTATCTGTTCGGTCCCATGTTTCAGCAAGACGCCGGGCAGTGGTACCAATGCAAGACGCGCATCGCCAGAGCGCTGTTTTTCTAGCAGCCGCCTCCCGGATGATGGCATGGACTCCAGGCGATACCCGCCCCGAGCGGCGGGCGTTCAGCGAGAACCGGTGGGGTCGGGTATGCGCAGCATCTCAATCGCGTCAAACGGGCACCTCACCGCGCACTTCGCACAGCCGGTGCAGCCGGGCCCGTCGTGCAGCTGAGAAAACTTCTTCCAGTGCTCCACCTCCAGCGACAGCACGTGCGGCGGGCACACCGCCACGCACCAGCCGCAGCCGGTGCAGCGGGTCTTGTCGATGACAGGCAGGGCCTTGCGTTCGGTCGCCATGCCGGTATTGTGTGTGACCATGCAAGACGACATCCCCACCCTGCGCCGCATCCTCGCGCGCGACCACACCGTTGCCGTGGTCGGCCTCTCGGCCGAATGGCACCGGCCCAGCCACTTCGCCGCCAAGTACCTGCAGGAACACGGCTACCGCATCGTGCCGGTGAACCCGCGCTATCCCGCCATCCTGGGCGAGAAGAGCTATGCGCGGCTGGAAGACATTCCCTTCCCCATCGACATGGTGGACGTGTTCCGCAAGGTCGAAGAGATCCCGGCCATCGCGCGCAGCGCGGTCGCCATCGGCGCCAAGACGCTGTGGCAGCAGCTCGGCCTCAAGAGCGAGGAAGCCGACCGCATCGCCACCGCGGCGGGCATGGATTCGATCTGGGACCGCTGCGTCAAGATCGAACACGCGCGCCTCTTCGGCGGGCTCCACTGGGCCGGCGTGAACACGCAGGTCATTTCGGCCAAGCGCCCCGTTTGAGGATTGCCGACATGGCCGACCGCCGCTTCCAGCCCGAAACCCTCGCCATCCACGCCGGCCAGATCCCCGACGCCGCCACCGGCGCGCGCGCCCTGCCGATCTACCAGACCAGCAGCTTCGTCTTCGACAGCGCCGAACACGCCGCCAGCCTGTTCAACCTGCAGACCTTCGGCAACGTCTACTCGCGCCTGTCCAACCCCACGGTGGCGGCGTTCGAAGAGCGCGTGGCCGCGCTGGAGGGCGGCCGCGCGGCCGTGGCCACCGCCAGCGGCATGGCGGCCGAAGCGCTCGCGCTCATGACCATCCTGCAGGCCGGCGACCACGTGGTGGCGGCCGGCGCGCTTTACGGCGGCAGCGTCACCATGCTCGCGGTGAACCTCAAGAAATTCGGCATCGAGACCAGCTTCGTCGACGCCACCAGTCCCGACGCTTTCGCTGCCGCCATCCGCCCCAACACCCGCGCCGTGTTCGCCGAAACGCTGGGCAACCCGAGCATGGTCGTGCTCGACATCGCGGCCGTGGCCGACGTCGCCCATGCGCACGGCCTGCCGCTGGTGGTGGACAACACCGTGCCCAGCCCCTTCCTGTGCAACCCGCTGAAGCACGGCGCCGATATCGTGGTGCACAGCGCCACCAAATACCTCGCCGGCCACGGCACCACGCTCGGCGGCGTGGTGGTCGAAAGCGGCCGCTTCCCCTGGGACAACGGCAAGTTCCCCGGCATGACCGAGCCCAGCCCCGGCTACCACGGCGTGAGGTTCTACGAGACCTTTGGCGACTTCGGCTTCACCATGCGCTGCCGCATGGAAGGCCTGCGCGTCTTCGGCGCCGCGCTCTCGCCCACCAGCGCCTGGCAGATCCTGCAGGGCGTGGAGACGCTGCCGCTGCGCATGGAGCGCCACTGCAGCAACGCGCTCGCCGTGGCGCGGTACCTGAAAGACGACCCGCGCGTGGGCTGGGTCAACTACCCCGGCCTCTCCGACCACCCGCAGCACGCGTTGATGAAACGCCAGATGCGCGGTGCCTCGGGTCTGCTGGCCTTCGGCGTGAAGCCATCGAACGCAGCGACGGGCGCCGCGGGCGGCATGGCGGCGGGCGTGAAGTTCATCGAAAGCGCGCAGTTCATGAGCCACCTCGTCAACATCGGCGACACCCGCACCCTCATCAGCCACCCCGCCAGCACCACCCACCGCCAGCTCGACGCGGCCCAGCAGCTGGCGGCCGGCGTGCCGCCGGACATGGTGCGCATCTCCGTCGGCCTGGAGCACATCGACGACATCCTTTGGGACATCGACCAGGCGCTGGCCCGCGCGATCGCATGATCAGTTCCGGGCGCCTGGCACGGGTGCCCATGGCACCTGCGGCCAGGCCATGACCGTGCGGGCCAGACCCGGCATGCGCACCCGTGGCAGGCTGTTGCGGTCCAGCGTGGCGTCGGCGGCCAGCAGTCCGTTGAGGTGCAGCAGGTAGGCCGTGATCGCATAGACCTCGCTGGGCGCCAACGACTTGGGTGCCTGGTAGGGCATGGCACGCCAGATGTAGTCGTACACCGGCGCGGCATACGGCCACTGCGCGCCCACCGACAGCACCTGCAAGGGCTGCTTGAGCACCCGCAGCGGTCGCAAAGGATCGTTCCAGGCCCAGAAGCCGTCGCTGCCGACCAGGCGGGCCCGCGGCCCTTCCCGGCCCGTGTCGCCGTGGCAGGCGGCGCAGTGCTGTGCGTAGAGGCCTTGCCCTTGTGGCACCGAGCCCTGCCCTGGCGGCAGACCGCGGCCGTCCGGGAACACCGTCACGGGCAGCGCGGCGAGGTCGGTGGCCGCCAGCGGCATGCCCAGGCCGGGCTGCGCCCGTGCTGGCGCTGCGGCCGTCCACAGCACCAGTGCCAGAGCCATGGCCCCTTGTGTCAACCTTTGTGTCAACCGGTCACGCATAGGTGTTCTCCACCCGCCCGTCCGATCCGATGGCCCAGGCCTGCACCGCGTTGTAGTGGTTGAAACTGTGGGCCGCGTAGCGGCTTTTCCATGTCGACCGACTGGGCTGCACGGCTCCGGTCTCGTCGTGTGCGCGGCTCATCAGCGTGGCCGGGCGCCCCTGCCAGGCCCAGGGCACCGAGAAGCGGACGAACGACTGGGGCAACGAGGGGCCGTGCAGCCGTGCGTCCATCCACTGGCGCCCGCCGTCCACCGATACCTCGACCCGCGTGATGCGCCCGCGCCCCGACCAGGCCAGTCCTTCGATCTCCATCAGCCCATGTTGCGCCGGTAGCCGCTGCTGGCCGCTGGGCCGCACGATGACGGACTTGACCTCCATCGTGAAGCTCATGCGTTCGATGCGTCCGTCGGCCAGCACCTCGGTGTAGAGCCCGGCCTCGTCCTTGCTGTGCGCCGGTTGGTCCGTCAGCTCCAGCCGGTGCAGCCACTTGACCTGCGCATTGCCCTCCCAGCCCGGCAGCAGCAGACGCATCGGGTAGCCCTGCGAGGGGCGCACCCGTTCCCCGTTCTGGAACAGCGCGATCATCGCGTCGTCCATCAGTTTGGCGACCGGAATGCTGCGCTGGTGGCTGCCCGCATCGGCGCCCTCCGCGATGGCCCAGCTGGCGTCCGGTCTCACGCCGGCCTCCCTCAGCAGCCAGGCCACCGGCACGCCGGTCCATTCGGAGCACGAGACCTGTCCGCTCAGCCGCTGAAGGTCCCAGTCCTTGGCGAAGGGCGCCATCGCATTTGCGGCTGAGTTGCCCGAGCATTCGATGAACGCCATGCGCGAGACCATCGGGTAGCGCAGCAGTCGCTCCAGGTCCCACTGCATCGGCCGCTCCACCCGCCCATGGACCACCAGCCGATGCCGCCCGGGGTCGATGGTGGGCACGCCGTTGTGGTGCACGGCGAAGTGCAGACCGCTGGGCGTGATGGTGCCGCGCAGCGCGGCCAGCGGCGTGTGCCAGGTCGGGAAGCCGGCGCCCTCGTCGGGGAAGCTGCGCAACACCGAGGCTTCGCTGGCCGCCGGTTGACCATAGGCCTGGTCCGGGCCGCCCGGTGTGCGCATCCACGGTGGCATCTCGGCAGGGGCGGTCTGCTGGCCCGCCGCCGGCCCGCCGACCAGGGCCGACAGGGCACCCGCTCCGCCCG
>C687J26845_10000803_pt1 | contig 20142 bp, 18 predicted proteins | sample RifCSPlowO2_12_FD_26845 | JGI IMG/M metagenome (IMG submission 26845)
CGCGCCCAGCGTGCGCCCGACCTGTCCGGGTTCGGCCGCCGCGTGGCGGGCATGGCCCAGCCGGCGCCGCCGCCCGCCGAGCCGGCCCGCATCGACTTCCTGTACGGCGCCGTGGCCTCGCGCGACTTTCCCGCCTTGGTCTGGCGGCGCGCCTACCAGGCCGAGCTGCTGCGCCGACAGCCCAGCCTGTGCTACGGCGCGCCCGAGGGCGACCCAGCGCTGCGCCGCGCCCTGCAGGGCTACCTGCGGCGGGCGCGAGGGCTCGCCTGCGACCCCAAACAGATCCTGGTGGTGCACGGCTCGCAGCAGGCCATCGACCTGTGCGCCCGGCTGCTGCTCGACCCGGGCGACGCCTTCGTCTTCGAAGAGCCCGGTTACCCGATGGCACGGCATTGCTTCGAGGCCACCGGCGCCAAAGCGCTGCCCACCCCGGTGGACGAACACGGCCTGCAGACCGCCCGCCTGCCCGGGGATGGCGTCGCCCGCCTGGCCTACGTGACGCCCTCGCACCAGTTCCCGCTGGGCGGCGTGTTGCCCATCGGCCGGCGCGTCGAGCTGCTGCAATGGGCGCAACGGCGGCAGGCCTGGATCGTCGAAGACGACTACGACGGCGAGTTCCGCTACGGCCAGCGGCCCATCGACGCGCTGCAGTCCATCGACACCGATGGCCGCGTGATCTACGTCGGCACCTTCTCCAAGGCCCTGTCGCCGCAACTGCGGCTCGGCTACCTGGTGTTGCCACCCGAACTGGTGCCGGTGTTCCGCCAAGCCAAGCGGCTGGCCGACCGCCACGCGCCCTTGCTGGAACAGCGCGTGCTCGCGGCCTTGATCGAGAGCGGGGCCTACGAGCGCCACGTGCGGCGAGTACGGCGCGAGAACGAGCGGCGCCGCACGGCCCTGCTCGACGCCATCGCGCGCCACCTGCCCGCCGAGGCCCACGTGTCAGGCGCCGCGGCCGGGCTGCACGTGGTGCTGTGGCTGCCCTTCCTGCGGTCGCAAGACGAGCCCGCGCTGGTGGCGGCCGCGCGCGCCGAAGGCGTAGGGGTCTACCCGGTGTCTGCGCTGTATGCCCGGCCGACAATGCACGGACCGGATCGGCCAGCGGGCCTGACCCTGGGCTACGCCAGTCTTGGCCTCGACCAGATCCAGCAAGGGGTTCGCACCCTGGCCAGGGTGATCGCCGGGCTGGGCGGGGGGCGAAAAGACGGATAAGGCCTGCTTCGCGCGGGTGGCGCTTGTTGGCGCGCTCAGCGCGCCAGCCTGAGGCTATAGTGTTTGTAACGAATCAATTCCCGTACCCGATTCCACTGGCGCGGCGACGGGGCGGGATCGGCGACTGGCTTTATGGGGTGGCAAAGATATGTGCGGAAATACAGTTCCTTCAAAGAACTGCTCGCGTCAAGAGGTGAAAGATGCGCTTCGGCCTGCCGTGGGCTTGCGCTGGCCCGTGTTTATCCAGTCGTCCGGCCTGGTTTTTCCAGATTAGACCAACTACATTATGTTAGACCTAATTCATCATGTCGCCGATCAATGATCGCCTAGAGATTTTGAAGCAGATTGCTCAGATCCTATCGGCCGTTGCCATTCCTGTCATACTGGCGCTGATTGGCTATTCTGTTCAGAGCTCTTTGGCCGATGCTGGCCTCAAGAAGGACTACGTGCAGATGGCGCTTGGAGTTCTGAAGGAACAGCCCACGAAAGAGAACGAGCAACTTCGCCAATGGGCCATTGCCGTTCTTGACAAAAACTCCCCTGTGACTATTCCCGCCAGCCTAAAGTCTCAGTTGGTGAAGTCGACGCCCTTCGATTTTTGGGTTCGTCCTGAAGATTTCAAGCCTGAAGTGAAGATTGAATGCCGGCCGGTTCCCAGCGCGGAAGTTCTGGAATGGCTGATTGAAAATGAACCGACTCGATACTCACGTTGTCCGAATGGTCAGGTGGGTATCAGGAGCCTTGACTATGGCAAGCTCTTCAAGAATTCTTATGTTCGGGCGCCAGCTTCAAAGTAGGGGGCGTGAGGTTTAACGTGTCAATCGACACGGATCCACAATAGCAGGAAGCAGCTTCGCCGAAAGTTGTTGCGGGTCGGTCATTTTCACACTATTCATCTTTGGGGCCATAAATGGATATTCCGAGCGATATCGCCGAACTGGCGAAGCTATTTCATAAACTTGGGGTGCAAGATTCAGAGTTGTGGGCCAAATCACAAATCAGAGAGGGTATTCCACAGCTTCAGCGATATCTGTTTTTGCGCCAAGCATGGAAACATGTTCTCCAGGAAGATGACGGAGTCTGGGTAGACAGTCAAATCCAGGAATCGGAACGTTACCCAACGGGGCCATACGCAGGTGTTGGAGCCGCGTTGAAACGCGCAGTTGCCAACGGAACCTCAACACAAGATCTGATCGATATTGCTCGCGGTGCCCAGGCGGAATTGTTGTTTCAGTTCTGCAGCCTCCTCGACGACCCTGGATTTTCAGAGCCGGAGCTTGAAGGCTTCGCATGGGGGCTTTTTGAAGTTGACGAAAACGACAACCCGATTCCACCCCGCATTGGAAGTCTCTATGAGTCCGTACTGGCAACCGATCCAACGGGTCGAGAGATGCGCCCAAGAGGAAGTACGAATGTATAAAACGGCCGCCAACCGGACGTCAAACGGTGGGCTCCTTCTTGCTCGTTGATCCCGGCATCCTTGTCGCAATCGGCTGTGTCGTGGCCGTCTGGCTGTTCGTGCGTTGGCGCGCTTCCCGGTCAGAGTTCCCGCCCATGCACACCAGCCCGGATGACCCATTGATGATCGAAGCGCTTGAAAAGGCGAAGCAGACCCGGGAGCAGTTCCTCGGCCTCGCCCGCGCCGCCAACGAGAGTCTGGTCGTCAAGCTTCGGTTCGTCAGCAATTCCAACCAGGTCGAGCACCTTTGGGCGGAAGTGCTGGAAGCTCTCAGTGAAGAAGAACTCAGGGTTCGTCTGGTCACAAAGCCGGTGACACATGCCGGGCATCTCGATCGCATCTATCGTTGCAGTGTCGACGACGTCGAAGACTGGCAAGCGCTCGACGATCAAGGAAAGATTCTCGGAGGCTTCACCCAAAGAGCCATGTTTGCCATCGCCCGCCGCGATGGAGTCAAGCTGCCCAAAAAGTTGTTGGCTCTTGAGCAAGAGTACAAAGACGCCTCTCAGGTTACTTCTCTGAACTGATCGACTTGCATGCGACTTTTGAGCGACCGGAGTTGTGCCGTTTCGTGGACAGAACTGCCCCGGTTTTTCGGCCCGCAGTGGGTGGCCAATACGGTCAGCACAAGGTGGGCGTGCAGTGGAGACTGTGTTGGGCTCAACGCCATGGCCATCCAGCAGACCGCGCCCATGCGCCAGACCGTGGCTGGCCATGGGGCTTTTGCGCAGCTTTGTTAGACCTCGAACTCGAATGGCTCGCTCGTTGCGTTCAACCGCCGCCGCAGCGGTGCTGGCCTTCCCGGTCGCCTTGGGCGCGTCCGCACACGACTTGCGCAATTGGTTCGGCGATCCGTTCTTCAAGATTTCGAGCGCCGTCGCAGATTGCCCGGAACCCGCTGGCCCTCGCGTCACGGAAGCTGAGCGCCAGGCGCAATCGCATCGCCGCGCCGAGAAGGGCACCACTTGCTGGCTGGCCAAGGAGTGCGAGCGCCCGAACGCCTACGCGTATGACCGCGACATCGCCGAGAGCATTCGGGTCGCCGTTCGAGAGCGTTTGCCGTTTCCCAACACCTCGCTCTGGGTCACCGTTCATGGGCGCGTGGTCTATGTCGAAGGTTGCGTTGCCCATGCGGCGCAAGCTGCCGAGATCGAAGCCTTCATCCGACAGCTCCCTCACATCCAGCGGGCCGTTGCCATCGTCACCGCCAGCCCCCGCGCCAAGTCACCGTACCGGCTCTTTCGGGCCCGGTAGCCGGCCGTGAAAGTGGGGGGGGCTCTCCACTCACCCGCCTTGAACCGCCCCGGCCTTGCGGCCTCGGCCAGCAACCCGCTCATCCCCCTGCATCGGCTGAAACCGGTCCGCGCGGTCCACCAGGCTGCGCATCGGGTCGGCCAAGTGGATGGTGAACGTGTGGGGCGTGTAGCCCGGCCGGGGTGAGATGCAGCTGGCCATTTCGCGGGCCAGGGCCTGCTGCCGGGGTGTCGCGTCGGCCAGCAGGGCGACGACCGCTCTTTTCTTGCGCGATCACACGAACCCGGGCGCGCGATCACTGTGCATTTCCGATGCGGATGCACCGGGCTTGGGCCAACCATGCACCAGCAGCGGTGTGTTGGTGACTTTTACCAACACTTTGGGCCGGAATATCCCGCCAATGGGCGTCCATCTGGCCTGTATCGGGCTGGCATGCCCCTTGCTCATCATGACTTGTCATAACGAGTTATCAGGAAGTGAGCAAAACCATGGCCTCCAACGGTTTACGTGCTGTCGTCACGAATCTGCCATTGCCCCGTCCGGTGGACGAAATTCAGCCGTCGTCGCCCACGCCGCTGTACGAGCAGATCAAGGAAATCCTGCGCGCTCGTGTGCTCGATGGCACCTACAAGCCCCACGAGCAGATGCCTTCCGAAAGCGAAATGATGGCGGCCTTCAGCGTCAGCCGCATCACGGTGCGGCAGGCCTTGAGCGACCTGCAGAACGAAGGCCTGGTGTTCCGCATCCATGGCAAGGGCACCTTCGTGGCCAAGCCCAAGGCGTTTCAAGACCTGGGCAAGTTGCAAGGGTTTGGTGAGGCGATGCGGCAGATGGGCTACGAGACGTTTGCCCGCGTGGTGTCCATGCGCACGGTGCTGCCTTCGGCCCAGGTGCAGGAGCGCCTGCAACTGACCAAGCGGGCCAAGGTCACCGAGCTGCAGCGCCTGCGCTTCCTCAACCGCGAACCGATCTCGCTGGACATCACCTACCTGCCGGTGGCCATCGGCGCGCGACTGGCCAAGGAAGACCTCGCGAGTCGCGATGTCTTCGTCATTCTGGAAAACGACTACGGCATGTCGCTGGGCCATGCCGACCTGCAGATCGGCTCCACGCTGGCCGACGAGCGCCTGGCCGGGCAACTGCAGGTGGAAGAGGGCTCGCCGGTGCTGGTGATCGAGCGCACCACCCACACCAGCGACGGCACCCCGATCGATTACGAGCACCTCTATTACCGCGGCGACGCCTTTCAGTACAAGGTGCGCGTCGATCGCGTCCCGCTCTGACACCTCAACCCCTCCCCGTGAAGAACCCGAAAGGTCTGTATGAAAACCATCGAACTTGAGTACGACATTGTGGTGATCGGTGGCGGAACCGGCGGCCCCATGGCTGCGGTGAAAGCCAAGGAAAAGAATCCCAAGCTGCGTGTCCTGCTGCTGGACAAGGCCAATGTGAAGCGCAGCGGCGCCATCTCCATGGGCATGGACGGCCTGAACAACGCGGTGATACCGGGCCACGCCACGCCCGAGCAGTACACCAAGGAAATCACGGTGGCCAACGACGGCATCGTGGACCAGAAGGGGGTCTACGCCTACGCGGCCAACAGCTTCGCCATGATCGAGGAGCTGGACAAATGGGGCATCAAGTTCGAGAAGGACGAGACCGGCGACTACGCCGTGCGCAAGGTGCACCACATCGGCAGCTACGTGTTGCCCATGCCCGAAGGCCACCACATGAAGCGCGTGCTGTACCGCCAGCTGAAGAAGGCGCGTGTGGAAATCACCAACCGCGTGGTGGCCACCCGGTTGCTCACTGGTGCCAGCGGCGAGATCACAGGGGTGATGGGCTTTGACTGCCGAACCGCTGATTTTTATGTGATCAAGGCCAAAGCCGTGGTGATCTGCACCGGCGCCGCCGGTCGTCTGGGGCTGCCGGCTTCCGGCTACATGTTTGGCACCTACGAGAACCCGACCAATACCGGCGAAGGCCATGTGATGGCCTACCACGCGGGCGCCGAACTGACCAACCTCGAGTGCTTCCAGATCAACCCGCTGATCAAGGACTACAACGGACCGGCCTGCGCCTATGTGACCGGTCCGTTCGGGGGCTACACCTCGAACAACGCGGGCGAGCGCTTCATCGAGTGCGACTACTGGAGCGGCCAGATGATGATGGAGTTCTTCAACGAACTTGAAGGCGGAAAGGGTCCCGTGTTCCTCAAGCTGGACCATCTGGCCGAAGAAACCATCAGCGAGATCGAGCACATCCTGCACACCAACGAGCGGCCCAGCCGGGGCCGCTTCCACGAAGGGCGCGGCACGGACTACCGCAAGAGCATGATCGAGATGCACATCTCCGAAATCGGCTTCTGCAGCGGGCACAGCGCCTCCGGCATCTGGACCAATGAGCGTGGCGAGTGCTCCATCCCCGGTCTGTACGCGGCGGGTGACTGCGCCAGCATTCCGCACAACTACATGCTGGGTGCTTTCGTCTACGGCAAGTTCTGCGGTGAAAACGCCGCCGACTACGTGGCCGGCGCCAGCGATCCGCGCATCGATCAGGACCGCGTGCAGATCGAGCGCGAGCGCGTCGCGGCACCGTTGTCTCGCAGCGAAGGGCCCACACCCTTCCAGGTCGAATACAAGACCCGCCGCGTGGTCAATGACTACCTGCAGCCACCCAAGGTCACCCGCAAGATGGAGATCGGCCTGCAGCGCTTCGACGAGATCCGCGAAGACCTGGACCACATGGTGGCCGCGGACCCGCACGAGCTCATGCGTGCCATGGAAGCCCACACCATCCGCGACTGCGCCGAGCTGGCCGCGCGCTCATCGCTGTTCCGTACCGAAAGCCGCTGGGGTCTGTACCACCTGTGTGTGGACCACCCGGAAAAAGACGACGAAAACTGGTTCTGCCACACCAACGTCACCAGCGACGGCAACGGCAACGCCAGGTTCCGCAAGCGCGAGGTGGAACCCTACATGGTCGAGCTCAACGACCAGGAGAAGGTGGCTTACCAGCGCCTGCGTGTGGCCAGCCCGGCCACCGCCAAAGCCGCCTGAACCGCATCACCCACCGAAAGGCCATCCCCATGACCATCACCACCACCCGAACCCAGGCACCGGTCGTCGTTGACGACGACAAGTGCATTGCCGACAAGGGCTGCACCGTATGCGTCGACGTCTGCCCGCTCGATGTTCTGGCCATCGATCTGGTGAAGAACAAGGCGTTCATGAAGTTCGACGAATGCTGGTACTGCATGCCTTGCGAGAAGGATTGCCCCACCGGCGCCGTGCACGTGAACATTCCCTACCTGGTGAGGTGAGCATGAGTCAGATCCTTCACCAGAGCATCCGCCAGCGCCTGCAAGACAGCGACCCGGGCGTGCGCCGTGTCGCCGTGCTTGAACTCCCCTACACCGACGAAGAAGACGACGTGGCACCCCTGCTCACGGCGGCGCTCGGCGACAGCAGTCCGCTGGTGCGGCTGGAGGCCGCCAAGGCGCTCGAAGGCCATGAAGACATGGATGTGCTGACAGCTCTGGTGCCCTTGCTCAAAGACGGCGATGCGGATGTGCGTGCGGCGGTGGCCTACACCCTGGCCGAGCTGAAGGAGCCCGCTTCGGCCGGCCCCATCCTGCCGTACTTGGTGGATGCCGATCCGGGCGTCAAGGCGGCGGCCCTGCATGCTGTGAAGGCCCTGCGGGTGGACGAGGCCTTCGAGCCCGCGCTGCAGGCGCTGAGCGACGCGGACCCCGCGGTGCGGCGCGAAGCGGTGGGCGTGCTCGGTTACCTCAAACGGCCCCAGGCCATTGCGGATCTCACCCAGATCGCCGCCCACGATGCCGAGCCCGAGGTGCGGCGGGTGGCGGTGGGGGCGCTGGGCTATGCCGGTGAATCCACCGCCGTGAGCGTGCACCCGGCGCTCAGCCGCGCCCTGGTCGACNCCGCCTGGCAGGTGCGCGAAGAAGCCGCCACCACGTTCGCCAAGACCCGGTCCGCGCTGGGCGTNCCCGACCTCATCCGCGCCATGGACGACGCCTACTGGCAGGTGCGCGTGAAGGCCGCGCGCAGCCTGGGCAAGCTCAAGGCCACTGCTGCGGTGCCGGTGCTGGCGGAAGCCACCACCCACGCCGTGAGCAACCTGCGCAAGGAAGCGGTGATCGCACTCGGCGAGATCGGCGACACACGCGGCATTGCGCCACTGGAGCGCGCCTTGAAAGACAGCGACCCCGATGTGCGCAAGCTGGCCAAGCTCGCGCTCACATCGATCCAGATGAACGGCAACCCGGGAGCTGTGTCATGACCCACGTTGTCACCGAAGCCTGCATCGGCTGCAAATACACGGACTGCGTGGCGGTGTGCCCGGTGGACTGTTTTCACGAGGGACCCAACTTCCTCGTGATCGACCCCGACGCCTGCATCGACTGCGGCGTCTGCATTCCCGAGTGCCCGGTGGAGGCCATTCTGGAAGAGAAAGACTTGAGCCCCGACCAGTTGGAGTACGCAGCGCTGAATGCCGCGCTCGCCCCCAAGTGGCCCGTGATCACCACCACACAAGAGCCCCTGCCCGATGCGGCGCAATGGGCCGAGCGCAGAGACAAGCGCAGTCTGCTGAGCGATACCGCCTGAGCCCCACGCTCAAGGCCACACCCCGACCCCCCTTGATTGATCTATCAACCCACCTGGAGGTTCTCATGACTGCTATCACCCGCACCCCACGGCCCCCCTGGTTCTTCCGTCTCTTGATCCCCGCGATGTGGCTGTCGCTGGCCCTGGCCCTGTTGCCCTCGGTCTCGCAGGCGCAGGCCAAGAAGGAAGTGATCATTGGCATCGGCACCCAGAACACGACCACCAACACCGTCACCGGTGGCATCGTGATCAAGGAGCTCAAGCTGCTGGAAAAGCACCTGCCCAAGACCGGCAAGTACGCCAACATCACCTGGAAGCTCGATTGGCAGAACTTCACCTCCGGCCCACCGGTCACCAATGGCATGGTGGCCAACAAGCTGCAGATCGGGATGATGGGCGACTACCCGCTGCTGGTGAACGGCGCCACCGGGCAGCAGAACCGGGGCAATGAAACCCAGCTGGTGGCCATCATTGCCTACAACGCTTTCGGCTCGGGCAACGGCGTGGTGGTGCACAAGGACAGCCCTTATTACGAGCTGGCCGACCTCAAGGGCAAGACGGTGTCCGTGCCTTTCGGCTCGGCGGCCCATGGGATGATGTTGCAGGCCATGCAGGAACGCGGCTGGCCCAACGACTACTGGAACCTGGTGAGCCAGAGCCCCGAGGTGGGCACCACCAACCTGCAGGAAAAGAAGATCGACGCGCACGGCGACTTCGTGCCCTTCGCCGACCTGCTGCCCTACCGCGGTTTCGCCCGCAAGATCTTTGACGGCGCACAGACGAAAGTGCCCACCTTTCACGGCGTGGTGGTTCGCAAGGACTTTGCCGACGAGTACCCCGAGGCCGTGGTGGCCTACATCAAAGCCCTGATGGAAGCCAACGACTGGGTGCGCAAGAACCCGAGCATGGCGATGCAGAAGGTGGAGGAGTGGACCAAGATCGAGAAGGAAGTGGGCTACATGTTCCTCGGCCCGAACGGCATCCACACCCTGGACCCGACCATCAAGCCGCGCTGGATCGAGACCATCAAGCTCGCGCACGGTGTGCTGTCCAAGCTGGGCCGTGTGAAGGAATTCGACGTCAACGCCTGGGTCAACGAGACCTATGTGCGCCAGGCTTTCAAGGAGCGTGGCGAAGACTACGACGCGCAAAAGCAGACCCTGGCCAACTACGACATCACGGGCCGCGACCCCATCTGCAACCGCATGGTGACCCACCCCAAGGATGCGGGCGAGATCTGGCTCGAAGGCTCGGGTCTGGTTCCGGTGAGTTCACCGGCCTGCCTGCTGGCGGGGGTTCGGCAGTACCAGGCCGAAGGCAAGAAGGTGTCGGTGGCCTACCTGTTCGACAAGGCGCTGGGCATCAAACTGTTCGCCGACAAGGCCTTCTACTCGGTCAACCTGAGCAACCCCAAGGCCCCTGCGGTGGTGCCTTTCCTGCTGAAGAAGGACGCCGAAGCCTTTGCTGCGAAAAACGGCGGCAAGCTGGCCACGTATGCCGAAGCGCTGGCGCTGGCGATGCCCGCCAGCGACATGGCCATGAGCGGGAAATAGGCCATGCGCGCCGCCTCCTTGCTTGACGTGAGCCGTGACCGCATGGCTTACGTGCCCGACAATCCCAGCCCGCCCGCGCGCCCCGCAGAGACGCCGGATGCGCCGGTTGCCCAGACCCCGGCGGTTTCGTTGAACAGCGTGAGAAGCCAGGCCAAACCCGCAGGCAGAATGGGTGCCAGGACCCCGGGCATGGCCTTCCTGGCTGCCTGCATGCGGGACCAGATGAGCTGCTGGATCATGGCCGCGATCTCCATTGGCAGCGTATTGCTGGCCTGGCATCTGGCCACGCACTACCGGCTCGACTTCTATGTGCGCTTCGGCAACATACCGAGCCCGGCGGAGGTGTTCGCCAAGGTGGTCGAGGTCAACCAGTCGACCACCTTCGTCACCAATATCGGCATCAGCGTGCGCCGCATCCTCTACGGGTTTGCCATTGCCGCCGTGCTGGGCATCGGCCTGGGCCTGTTGATCGGTCGCTACCGGTGGTTCCGCCAGATCAGCATGCCGGCGCTGGAGGTGTTCCGGCCGATCCCGGCCATTGCCTGGGTGCCCATGTCCATCATGCTGTGGCCGAGCAACGAGGTCAGCATCGTGTTCATCACCTTCCTCGGCGCCTTCTTCCCCATCCTGCTCAACAGCATCCATGGGGTGGAAGCGATCGACCCGGTGTTGCTGCGCGCGGCCCGCTCGCTCGGGGCGCGCGAACCCACGCTGCTGTTCGAGGTGGTGTTGCCCGCCGCCTTGCCGCACATCTTCACCGGCCTGGCCGTGGGCATGGGCGTGGCCTGGGTGTCGTTGATCGCGGCGGAGATGATCTCGGGCCAGTTCGGCATCGGCTACTTCACCTGGGAGGCGTATTCGCTCATCTCCTACCCTGAGATCGCGCTGGGCATGATCACCATCGGCATCCTGGGTTTGCTGTGCAGCAGCGCCATTCGCCAGGCCGCTCGCCTCGCCATGCCCTGGCAGTCATCCGCTTCGCCGGGAGAACGCTCATGAGCGCTGTCATGTCCCCACCCGAAATGGCGGTGCGCGGCCTGGTGGAAATGCGGGATGTGTCCATCCAGTTCAAGGTCAAGGGCGCGGTGGTCCAGGCGGTGGATTCGGTTTCCATCCATGTGCAGCCCGGTGAGTTCGTTTCGCTCATCGGCCCCTCGGGGTGCGGCAAGTCGAGCCTGCTCAACGTGGCGGCGGGTTTCGTGCAGCCCAGTGGGGGCGAGGCCCGGCTGGACGGCGCGCGCATCGAGGCGCCCGGTGCCGACCGCGGTGTGGTGTTTCAGCAGTACTCGCTGTTCCCCTGGATGACGGTGCGCAAGAACGTCGAGTTCGGCATGAAGATCCAGGGCGTGTCGCGCACCGCGCGCGAAACCCGCGCACGCACCCTGCTCGGGTTGGCGGGCCTGCTGCATTTCGAGAACCACTACCCCGATCAGCTCTCGGGTGGCATGAAGCAGCGCGTGGGCATCGTTCGGGCCTTGTCCACGAGCCCACAGGTCTTGCTGATGGACGAGCCCTTCGGCGCGCTGGATTCGCAGACCCGGGTGGTGATGCAGGAAATTCTCACCAACATGTGGCAGCGCCTGCGCATCTCGGTGCTGTTCATCACCCACGACATCGATGAAGCGATCTTCCTGTCCGACCGCATCTACGTGATGACGGCACGCCCGGGGCGCGTGAAGGCCGANATCGTGGTGCCNCTGCCTCGGCCGCGCACNCCCGAAATGACGGCCACGCCCGAGTTCACCGCCCTGGTGCAGACCATCAAGGGGCTGATCCGCGAAGAGAGCCTGGCCGCCATGGGGGGCGATCTCATGGAAGGCGGCCTGGACGGGCTGAGCGTGGAGATGGGGCCCCAGGGCGTGGGAGGGTCCATCGAATGAGCGCCGCCCGGCCGTTCCGAAGGCGCTCCGTCCCGCAGTGCGCAGCACGGAGGGTTGTCCTATGAGCGCAGATGCCGTGCACCCGGTGGACATCGTTCACCACCAGGCGTCGGGCCAGCTCGACATTGGCTGGAGCGACGGCCTGCAGGCCTCCATGAGCTCACGCGCCTTGCGCCGTGCCTGCCGCTGCGCCGCCTGCGTGAAGCTGCGGCGCGATGGCCTGGGACCCACGTCGCCAGACACCACGCGCATGACCGAGCTTCACCCCGTAGGGGAGTTCGGCCTGCAGCTGTGCTTTGACGATGGCCACGATCGCGGCATCTACCCCTGGCCCTACCTGCGCGAACTCTCTTCCACCCTTGCATTGGAAGCCCGACCATGAGCAATCTGTTTGAAGCCCAGGTGCTGTCGGTCCACCACTGGACCGACCGCCTGTTTTCCTTCACCACCACCCGCGACCCGAGCTTTCGTTACCAGAGCGGCCAGTTCGCCATGATCGGCCTCATGGTCGACGGCAGGCCGCTGCTGCGTGCGTACAGCATGGTGAGCCCGCATTACGAAGAGACGCTGGAGTTCCTGAGCATCAAGGTGCCCGATGGCCCGCTGACCTCGCGCCTGCAGCACATCCAGGTCGGCGACACGGTGCTGGTCGGCCGCAAGGCCTCGGGCACATTGCTCACACAGAACCTCACTCCCGGCCGCCACCTGTACCTGCTGTCCACCGGCACGGGCCTGGCGCCTTTCATGAGCGTGATCCGAGATCCCGACGTGTACGAATTGTTCGACAAGGTCGTGCTGGTGCACGGCTGCCGGCAGGTGAACGAGCTCGCTTACGAACACCAGATCACCCACGAACTGCCCCGCAACGAGTGGTTTGGCGAGCAGGCGCGCGCCAAGCTGCTGTACTACCCCACGGTCACGCGCGAGGCGTTCCGCCACCAGGGGCGCATTCCCACGCTGCTGGAAACCGGTCGCCTCGCGCACGACCTGGGCCTGCCGCCATTGAGCACATCCGACGACCGCTTCATGCTCTGCGGCAGCCCGGAAATGCTGCGCGACACCCGCGACCTGCTCGACAAGCTGGGCCTGCGCGAAGGCAACATGAGCCAGCCGGGGCAGTACGTGATCGAACGCGCCTTCGTGGAGAAATGAAACACCCCCGCGGCGCTTCGCGCCACCCCCTCAAGGGGGCGGCACTGGCCGTCCGGCAAAGCCGGCCCGGCGGTGCCCTTGGAAGGCCACGCTTCATGGGGCACGGGTGGCGCTCCGGCGCCATGGAAATCTGGCACGCGCGGTCCGGCCACCTCGCCAGCCTGTGGCCCGGTGTGGCGCTGTGCGCCGTGATCGCGTTGGCCGCCGTGTTCGTCTCGGGCATGCACGGCGGCCCGCCCATGCTGTACGGCCTGCTCATGGGCGCGGCGTTTCACTACCAGAGCCACGACCCGCGCACGGCGCCCGGCGTGGACGCGTGCATGCGCGTGGTGCTGCGCCTGGGCATTGGTTTGCTGGGCGCGCGCATCACGGTCGGACAGATTCAAAGCCTGGGCTGGACCACCGGCCTCATCGTGCTGTTGGCGGTGGCCAGCACGGTGCTGTGTGGCCTGCTGGCGGCGCGCTGGTTGCGGCTGTCGTGGAGCATGGGCTTGCTCGCCGGTGGCGCCACCGCCATCTGTGGCGCCGCCGCTGCGCTGGCCATTGCGGCCGTGCTGCCGCCAGACGAACACCGCGAGCGCTGCACCTTGAGCGCGGTGGTGCTGGCGACCGTGCTGTCCACCGTGGCGATGTTGCTCTACCCGCTGGTGGCCAGTGCGTTGGCGCTGCCGCCCCTGTGGGCCGGCGTCTTTCTGGGCGGCACCATCCACGACGTGGCGCAGGTGGTGGTGGCCGGCTATTCGCTGGGCCAGGAGGCCGGGGACACGGCGTCCATCGTCAAGCTGCTGCGGGTGGGGCTGCTGGTGGTCGTGGTCATGGCCATCTCGGTGGTTGTGCGCAAGCTCCCGTCACAGACCACGGCCATGCCGCCCATGCGCAGGTTCAACCTGCCGGTGCCCGGCTTTCTGGTGCTGTTCGTGGGTCTGGTGGGTGTTCACTCGGCGGGCTGGATGTCGAGCAGTCTGCAATTGAGTCTGGGCGAAGGCTCGCGCGCCTGTTTGATGGTGGGTGTGACCGCACTGGGCATGAAAACCTCGCTGGGCGGTCTGGCCAGGATCGGGTGGCGCCCCACGCTGCTGATGCTCTCCACGAGCCTCTGGATCGCTCTGTTCGTGCTGGTCGCCATCGAGGTCGCGATGCAACTCTAGGGCGGCAACACGCCTGGTTTCTGGGGAGGGTTCAAGTCTGCAATGCGGCACCCGCCACCGGGTGTGGTCGGCAGATGCCAAGAATCCCTGCCAGCGCCCTCAGCTGGCCTGCGTGGGCTGGTAGCGGTCCGCGCGGTCCACCAGGCTGCGCATCTGGTCGGCCGCGTGGATGGTGAGCGTGTGGGGCGTGTAGCCCGGCCGGGGTGAGATGTAGCTGGCCATTTCGCGGGCCAGGGCCTGCTGCCGGGGTGTCGCGTCGGCCAGCAGGGCGACGACCATGTTTTCCAGGGCAATCACGCGCATGCGCAGTTGCACCAGCTCGGTGTTGGTCAGGTCGGGTTCATCGCCCGGCGCGGTGCCGGGGGTGGCGGTGGGGTGCATGGGCTCGGACATGGATGGCTCCTGCTGGTGGGTGCGCGGTGTGGCGCCAGGGTCATTGTCGGATCGTGCGCTTGTGGTGCAACCCGGGTCTGTGCGCTGGCGCTCCTGGGGCTTTTTGTTGTTGGCTGGCCGGCGGGCGCGTGGGCGCCGTGCCGGCCCCGCTCAGAACAGCACGCGGCTGCGCAGGGTGCCGGGCACACGCGCGAGCTCGGCCAGCGCCAGCTCGGAGTGCGCGGCGTCGATGTCCATCACCACGTAGCCCACGTCTTCGCGCGTCTGCAGGTACTGCGCGGCGATGTTGATCTGGTGGTCGGAAAAGATGCGGTTGATGCTGGAGAGCACGCCGGGCACGTTGCGGTGGATGTGCAGCAGGCGGTGTTTGCCGGGGTGCGCGGGCAGGGCCACTTCGGGGAAGTTGACGGCCGAGGTGGTGGTGCCGTTGTCGCTGTACTTCACCAGCTTTTCTGCCACCTCGATGCCGATGTTTTCCTGCGCCTCCAGCGTGGAGCCGCCGATGTGCGGCGTGAGGATCACGTTGTCCAGCCCGCGCAGGGGCGACTCGAACATGTCCTTGTTGCTGTGCGGCTCTTCGGGGAACACGTCGATGGCGGCGCCGAGCAGGGCCTGGTTTTTCAGCGCGCTGGCCAGCGCGTCCACCTGCACCACGGTGCCGCGCGAGGCGTTGATCAGCACGGCGCTGGGTTTCATGCGCGCGATCTGCGCCGCGCCGATCATCCACTGCGTGGCGGGCGTTTCGGGCACGTGCAGGCTCACCACGTCGGCGGTGGCCATGAGCTCGTCCAGGCTGGTGAGCGGCCGGGCGTTGCCCAGCGGCAGCTTGGTGGCGGTGTCGAAAAACACCACTTTCATGCCCAGCGCTTCGGCCAGCACCGAGAGCTGCGTGCCGATGGCGCCGTAGCCCACGATGCCCAGCGTCTTGCCGCGGATCTCGAACGAATTGCTGGCCGACTTCAGCCAGCCGCCCCGGTGCGCCACGGCGTTCTTTTCGGGGATGCCGCGCATCAGCAGAATGGCCTCGGCCAGCACCAGCTCGGCCACCGAGCGGGTGTTGGAAAACGGCGCGTTGAACACCGCCACGCCGCGCTCGCGTGCCGCGGCCAGGTCCACTTGGTTGGTGCCGATGCAGAAGCAGCCCACGGCGGTGAGGCGCTGGGCGTGGCTCAGCACCTCGGCGCTGAGCTGGGTGCGCGAGCGGATGCCCACGAAATGCGCGTCGGCGAGCTTGGCCTTGAGCTGATCGTCGGGCAGGGCGCCGGGCAGGCTCTCGATCTGGCTGTAGCCCGCCGCGCGCAGCACCGCCACGGCCGAGGGGTGAATCCCTTCCAGCAGCAGGAAGCGGATCTTGTTCTTGTCGGTCGANGTCTTGGGACCGGGCTGGGTGGGGGNCGTGGTGGCGTCGTTCATAGTTGACAAATATAGTCGGATATAAGGCCTGAGGCCAGTTTCGCGGCCTTCATCCCCGGCCGGCGCGGGGGATTCATGGCGGGCTCGCGGCCGGGTTGGCGGGCGTCATGAACAGGGCGGCCACCAGGTCCGACTGCGTGACCATGCCCACCAGACGCTCCTGCGCGTCGAGCACGGGCATGTGGTGCAGGCCACCGTCGGAGAAGCCGCGCACCAGGTCGGCGATGGCCTGCTCGGGGCGGGCGGTGCGCACCTTGCGGGTCATGATGTCTTCGACCCGGCGCGCGGTGTTCATGCGCGGCACGCGGCTGGGCGCCGGCGCGCTCTGGCCGATGAAGAAGTCGTGCAGCGACACGATGCCCACCAGCCGGTGGCCGGCGTCCACCACCGGCAGCGCCTTGATCTTGTGGTGCGCCAGGCGCCCCCAGGCTTCGTCGACCGAGTCGCCAGGGCCCACGCTCACCACGTCGCGCGACATGATGTCCTGGCAGCGCACGCCATTCCACTGGCGGCGCTGCGCATGCAACTGCGCGCGGGTCATGATTTCTTCCAGGTCGTCGCGGTCGATGTCGAGCAGCTCGCCAAACGAGGCCAGCGCGACGTCCAGGTCTTCCTTGGTGTGGCCCACGCGCTGGGTGGGCAGGGGGTCGCGCGTGTCGTGGGGGCGGCTCCGGGCCACGCCGTGGTGGGGGTAGCTGCGCCCCATGGCGTTGTTGAACAGCAGGGCCAGCAGCAGCATGACGGCCGAATCGGCGGCCACCGGCCAGAGCGCGAAGCCAAAGCCCAGGCCGTGGATCGCCGGGCCGCCCAGCACGGCGGTGAGCGCTACCGCGCCGCCGGGCGGGTGCAGGCAGCGCAGCGCAAACATGGCCGCCACCGCGCCCGTGCCCGCCACCGCCGCGGCCAGGCCCGTCGAGCCCAGCCACTGGTGGCAGGCCACGCCGATCAGCGCCGAGAGCACGTTGCCACCCAGGATGGACCAGGGCTGCGCCAGCGGACTGGCCGGCACGGCGAACAGCAGCACCGCCGAAGCGCCCATGGGGGCGATGAACCAGACGCTGGACGTGCCCAGCACGTGTCGGCTGAGCCAGTCGGTGCACAGCAGACCGAGGCCCACGCCCACGCTGCTGAGCCAGAGCTCACCGCGGCCAATGGCCAGCGGGGCCGGGTAGAACGAGCGCAGCCAGCGCAGCGCGGGATTCAAGCGCGGCCCTCCCGTGGGTCGGCGCCGGGCGGCGCCTCTGGGGTGGTGGTGCGAAGAAGGGGGCGGACGTGGGAGGCCATACGGCAGCGCCGTGTTGAAAACTCGGGGAGTGGGGCTGTGGGGGGAGGGCGCCGTGCCGCTTCGTTGCGGTGCGGGCCGGGTGGGGGCGATCAACCGCGCGGCGCGGCTGGGGCAGTGTAAGACGCCCCGCGCCGGCTTGCCGGGCCCGGGTTTTTTGCCCCTGCGCGGGCGGGTGGGCCTTGCCGTGGCGCGCCGCTGTTTCGCGGGCCAGGCCGCGCCGTTCAGTAGAATCGCCGGCCCCGACGATCCGTCTGCGCGTGCAGCGCCCGTCTCTCGCCACCACCACAGGAAATCCCATGCGTTATTCGGTCTCCCACCACAAGCTCAACCTGGTGCTGTCGGCCCACGGGCTCAAACCCGGTGATGCCGGCAGCATCGACAAGCTCTTTGGTGGCACCGATGGCTACTACTGGTTCGGCACCCTGCGCGACCTCTGCCCGCCGGGCAAGACCATCACCTGGGAAAGCCAGTACGAGATGGTCGACACCATCCAGGCGCACGAAAACGCCACGGCCCTGGAAGACGAAATGAAGCCGCAAGTCCCCAGCGCGGCGAACATTGCGGCGTTGTCCAAGCTGCTGGGCGACCCGATCTGAGGGCTGTCAGTCACCGAGTGCGGCGCGCGCCTGGCGGGCGGTCTCGTAGAGCATCTCGCCTTCGGTCCTGAGGTCGTCGGCATCGAGCAAGGTCGCGAAGACGACCACGGTCACGTCGCTCACCGTGTCGTGGCGCGCCGTGGTGAGGTAGCCGGTGATCCCGCCGTTGTGCCCGGCGCCGAGCTCGGGGGGATCGCATGCGAGGCCGAGACCGTAGGAGACATGGATCTCGTGGGTCGCCTCACACTCGCGCATGCGGGCCATCGTCTGCGCGTTCAACCCGGCCTCGCCCTTGAGCAGCCGGCGGAACCACCGGGCCAGATCCGAGGGTGTCGTGACCACGTTGCCCTCGCCAACGCCCCAGGACACGTTGCGGTGGGTGGTGGGATGCAGCGTGCCGCCGACCCGTGTCGTTCCCTCAAGAAACGGCGCCGGGAGTTGTTGGGTCCGGCCGTCGTCGGGGAAGCTCGTCTCGTGGAGGCCGTTGGGCACGAGGAGTTCGTCGTGCACGAACCGCGCGAAGGTCTTTCCCGAGACCCGCTCGACGATCTTCGCCAGCAGGGAGTAGCCGGTGTTCGAATAGCGGAAGGCCTCGCCGGGCAGGCCGCCGACGAGCTGGTTGCTGGCGACCACGCCGGCCAGCTCGTCCAGTGTGTAGGTGTGCATCTCACCCTGCGTGTCCTCGACCCAATCGACGTACCGCTGGCCGGCGTAGGGCGCGTTGGCCGTCGCGGGAACGTTCTTGTTGCCCACGTCAAACACGCCGCCGCGATGGCGCAGGAGCTGCTGGATCGTCATCCGGTCTTTGTGGGGAATCGCGTAGCCGGGCGTGGCGGGCAGGTAGGGCCGCGCCGTCCCGGGCATGTTCGCGCTCAACACATGGTCGATGTCGAGCTTGCCGCGTTGCTGGAGCAGCATGATCGCCGCCGCCGTGAAGGTCTTGGTGGTGCTGGCGCCGCGAAAGTGGGAGCCGGCCGTGGCGCCGTCGAGGGTGCTGGCGAAATACTCACCCTCTGGCGTGATGACCGCGACCGACAGGCCGCCGGGAAGACCGGCGGAAAACCGGGCCCACTGGCTCGATACCACGTGCGCGAGCGCTGCCTCGGGCGCCGCCGCCGGTGAGGGGTTGCCGCCACAGCCCACGAGCAGGCTTGCGCACGCGATGGCCGAGACCAGGATCAGGTGTGAAAGCGGCTTCCCGTCGTGCTTCATGCGTGGGCCCCTGTCACGGTGTGGGTGGATGAGGGCGGTTGAGCCGCTGGGCGCTGGACGCCTGGGGTCACCCGGTAGCGGTCGAGTCTATCTGCACCTCATCTGCTTCGCAGATCACGCGCTGCGCGCGCGGCCTCCTTTTTAGCTTCGCTGAAAGTTCGGCCAGGTGCTGCGCACCTTGTCTGCTGCGCAGATCACGCGCTGCGCGCGCGCCCCCCTTTCTCAGCCCAGGTCCGGGTCCAGCGCACTTGCATCTTCCGCATCACGGCCAGCATCAGCAGCGAGAACACCGCCATCACGATGAAGCCGGTGAGGAAGCTGTCGGTGTGTTGTTTGGACTGGCCCATCATGGCCGGCACCAGGCCGCCGCCCAGGGCGCCGATCTCGCCGATCATGGAGCCGGCCACCGCCGTGGAGGTGGGCCAGCGCAGCGGCACCAGCTGGAACAGCGCGCCGTTGCCCGCGCCCAGCGCGGCGAAGCAGACGATCAGCAGCAGCGTGGTCAGCACGATGGAGTGCGCCGACAGGCCCACCCCCACCAGCGCCACCGACACCACCACCAGCACCACGGTGAGCGTGTTCACGCCACCCCAGTGGTCCGAGATCCAGCCGCCGAAGATGCGCACCACCGAGCCCATCAGCGCGGCCAGCATGGTGAGCTGGCCGGCCTGCACCTTGCTCACGCCGAACTGGTCGTAGTAGTAGGTGGGCAAGAAGGTGGTGATGCCGATGAAGCCGCCGAAGGTGACGATGTAGATCATGCTGAACACCCAGCCGTCTTTTTCCAGCAGGCAGTCCAGGTGCTGGCGCAGGCCGGCGTGCTGGTCGCGGTCGGGCGGTTCCTTGGCCATGAAGGCCACCACCAGCATAGGCACCAGCGAGGCGATGGCCGCGAAGCCGTACACCGTCTGCCAGCCATAGGCCTGCGCCAGCGGCGGGGCCAGCAGCGCGGCGATG
>C687J26845_10000804_pt1 | contig 20114 bp, 18 predicted proteins | sample RifCSPlowO2_12_FD_26845 | JGI IMG/M metagenome (IMG submission 26845)
AGTTGTAAATGAGCAGTCCGAGCCTGTTTTTAACGCCGCATAACCGAGCGCAGTAGTTTTCACGCCGCCTGAGAGTGGCTGGGCTGTTGATTGCGAGCGCTGCTTCAGGCTTTTTTCTGGGCCGCGACGTAGGTCTTGGCCAGTTCATGGCAGGCGCGCTGGATCATGCTTTCGGTGATGGCGATTTCGCGGCCTTGAGCGTCGATGATGGCGCCGCCGAACATGGCTTGACGGGTGAGGGTGGTACGCGATGCTGCAGTGCGGGTGGTTGGCAGGCTCATGGTCGATCTCCTCATCAGGTGTTGGTTTAGCCTAGCCCGCTTAGGTGACGGGTCTATGACAGCGGGCCGGGCAAAACGCCCAGTGAGTTCGACTCTTTAATCTTTTGGCTCGACGCCCTGCGCGAGTGGCAGTGAGAAAATTATGAGCATGTTTCACTTAGGGCTAATCATTAATCCCTTGGCCGGATTGGGCGGCGCGGTCGGCCTCAAGGGCAGTGACGGCGTGGCCGCGCAGGCCTTGGCGTTGGGCGCCGAACCGCGCGCGGCGGCGCGCACCCGGGTGGCCCTGGAGTGTTTGTTGCCGCTGGCCGAGCGGCTGGAATTTGTCACCTTCGCCGGCGCCATGGGCGCCGATCTGCTGGCTGAAATGGGCTTTAAGCATCGGGTGCTGGGCGACCCGGCACGCAGCGCGAGCAGCGCCGCTGACACCCGGTTCGCGGTGGGTGCGCTGCAGGAGGCCGGCGTCGCACTGATCTTGTTTGCCGGTGGCGATGGCACCGCCCGCGATGTGTGCGCCGCAGCCAAGCCAGATCAGCCTGTGTTGGGGATTCCGGCCGGGGTGAAGATTCATTCCGGGGTTTATGCCATTAGCCCGCGGGCCGCCGGAGAGCTGGCCAAGCGGTTGGTCGAGGGCGGCTTGGTGCGCCTGGCCAGTGGCGAGGTGCGTGACCTGGATGAGGCCGCCTTGCGCGACGGCAAGGTAGCCGCTCGCTGGTACGGGGAGCTGACCGTGCCGGTGGAAGGGCACTTTATGCAGCAGGTCAAACAGGCCGGCATGGAGTCCGAAGAGCTGGTGCTGGTGGAAATCGCCGATTGGCTGCAGGGCAGCTGGGAGGCCGATGTACGCTACGTCTTCGGCCCAGGTTCGACCTTGCACGGGGTGGCCGGTAACCTCGGTTTGTCGACCACCTTGCTGGGCGTCGATGTGATCGAGAATGGTGAGTTGCTCGCCAGCGATGTTACCGAGGCGCAGTTATTTGACTTGGTGCAGGGCCATCCAAGCCGGCTGCTGGTCACCGCCATCGGCGGTCAGGGCCATATCATCGGCCGTGGCAATCAGCAGATCAGCCCGCGGGTGCTGCGCGCCATCGGCTTGGAACAGCTGCGGGTGGTGGCAACTAAACGCAAGCTGGCCACCCTGGCGGGCCGGCCGCTGCTGGTGGACAGCGGTGATGCGCAGCTGGATGAGGCCTTTCCCGATGCCGTGCGGGTCTGGGCGGGCTACCAGGAAGAGTTACTCTATCCGTTGGGTTGGGGCGCTGTGCCCAAATAACGTTAAGGCGCCTGCGGGCTGCCGGTGGTACTGAAGAGGGACTCTGATGACCGACCATAATCTACCGCCGCAGTTGCTACCCGGTGAGCGGTTGGTGCTCTTCGATGGGGTCTGCAAGCTGTGTAACGGCTGGGCCAAGTTTCTGATTCGCCATGATCGGCAGCGGCTGTTTCGCCTGGCCTCGGTGCAGTCGGCTGAGGGCCAGGCGATCTTGCAATATTTCGGTTTGCCGCTCGATCGTTTCGACACCATGGCCTATGTCGAGGACGGCCAGATGCTGGTTCGTTCTTCTGCGGTGCTGCGCATCCTCGCGCTATTGCCCCAGCCGTGGCGCTGGCTGGCCAGGCTGCGGCTGTGTCCAGAGCCGCTGCGCGACTGGTGTTATGACCGCATCGCGCTGAACCGTTATCGGTTATTTGGTCGCTACGACAGTTGCCTGCTGCCCAGCGCCGATCACGCCAAACGCTTTCTTTAGTTCACGCTTTTAACCTATCAATTGTTCTGTGCCGGGCGTGCCGGCTTGATCTGACGCGCCGGCGTCCCCATCTGTTGTTGCAGGCCAGCCGCTGTTACTGAAGGTTGCTGGCCACTTCACTAATCCAAGCCTGTTGGCTGCGCTGCGAGTTCCTATGCCGTCGATTTTGTCTGCCCGTCAGCGCAATGCCTTGGGCATGGCGCGACGTTTCGTTGCGCCCTATCGCTGGCAAGTGCTCGGCGCCTTGCTGGCGCTGATGTTTACCGCCGCCATCACCTTGTCCATGGGCCAGGGCATCAAACTGTTGGTCGATCAAGGTTTGGCGACTCAATCCCAGACGGCGCTGAATCGCTCGATTGGTTTGTTTTTTGTGCTGGTGCTGGCCTTGGCGGTCGGCACCTTTAGTCGCTTCTATCTGGTCTCCTGGATTGGCGAACGCTTCGTCGCCGATATCCGCAAGCGGGTGTTCAATCATTTGATCAACCTGCATCCGGGCTTTTACGAGAGCAACCGCAGCAGTGAAATCCAGTCGCGGTTGACCGCCGACACCACCTTGCTGCAGACGGTGATTGGCTCGTCCTTGTCGATGGCCTTGCGCAATCTGCTGATGCTGATTGGCGGGATCATTTTATTGTTCTTCACCAATGCCAAGCTCACCGCCATTGTCATCATCGCCTTGCCACTGGTGGTGGCACCTATCCTGATTTTTGGCCGGCGGGTAAGGGCGCTGTCGCGGCAAACCCAGGACCGGGTGGCGGACGTTGGCAGCTATGTCGGCGAAACCCTCGGGCAGATCAAAACCGTGCAGGCCTACAACCATCAAGAGCACGACAAAAGCCGCTTTAGCGCGACGGTGGAAGACGCTTTTAATACCGCCCGCAAACGCATCAGCCAACGTGCCTGGTTGATCACCGTGGTGATAGTGCTGGTGCTCGGCGCGGTGGGTTTGATGCTCTGGGTCGGCGGCATGGATGTGATCGCCGGGCGCATCAGCGGCGGCGAACTGGCGGCTTTTGTGTTTTACAGCCTGATCGTCGGCATGGCCTTTGGCGCCATCAGCGAGGTGATAGGTGAGCTGCAGGCGGCGGCCGGCGCCGCCGAGCGGATTGCCGAGCTGTTGCAGGCCACCAATGCCATCAGCGCCCCCAGCGAAAATCTACTGCAGCTACCGGCGCGGGTGAGTGGCCGGATCAGCTTGGAGGCTTTGCGTTTCGCCTATCCAAGCCGGCCCGATAGCTGGGCCATCGACGGTATCGATTTGCAAATTGAACCGGGGGAAACCCTGGCCCTAGTCGGGCCGTCGGGCGCCGGCAAGTCGACTCTGTTCGATCTGTTGCTGCGCTTTTTCGATCCGCAAACCGGGCGGATTCTGGTCGAAGGTCTGCCGATCGCCCAGCTCGACCCACAGGATCTGCGTCGCTGCTTTGCCCTGGTGTCGCAGAACCCGGCGCTGTTTTACGGCTCGGTGGAGGACAATCTGCGCTATGGCAAACCCCAGGCCAGCCATGCCGAGGTGGAGGCGGCAGCGCGGGCGGCCCACGCCCATGAGTTCATCATGAAGATGCCCGAGGGCTATCAGACCCGTCTCGGTGAAGCGGGCCTGGGACTGTCCGGTGGTCAACGCCAGCGTCTGGCGATTGCCCGGGCCTTGTTGGTGGATGCGCCGATTCTGTTACTGGATGAAGCCACCAGCGCGCTGGATGCCGAGAGCGAGCACCTGATCCAGCAAGCCTTGCCGCGCTTGATGAGCGGACGCACCACCCTGGTGATAGCGCACCGCTTGGCCACGGTGAAAAGCGCCGACCGGATTGCCGTGATCGAACACGGCAAGCTGCTGGCAATCGGCCGACACGCCGAGTTGGTGGCGACCAATCCGCTGTATGCGCGCCTGGCCGAACTGCAATTTAATACCGAGCCTAGTGGCGCCGACTGAACCGGGAGTAGGGCTGTGACTGATAGGGATTTCGTGGTGGTGGTGCTGGGTGGCTACGGTAACTTTGGGCAGCTGATCGTGCGGCGTTTGCGCGCTATCGGCGGGATGCGGGTCTGGGTCGCCGGTCGCGACCTGGCTAAGGCGCAAGCGCTGGCCGGGCAGACCGGTAGCAGTGCGGTGCGCCTGGATATGAATCAGGCCGATTTAGCCGAACAGCTGCGCGGGCTCGGCACGCAGTTGGTGATCTCCACCGCCGGGCCATTTCAAGGTCAGGATTATCGGGTGGCGCTGGCGGCCATTGAGGCCGGGGCGCACTACGTCGATCTGGCCGATGCCCGCGAGTTTGTCTGTGGCATCACCGAACTGGATGCGGCGGCCCGAGCGGCCGGCGTGCTGATCTGCGCCGGTGGCAGTTCGGTGCCAGCCCTGAGTGCGGCGGTGATCGATCAGTTGCTGCCGCGTTTTAGCCGGCTCGACAGTATCTGGCACGGCATCAGCTCATCGGAGAAAACCCCGGGTGTCTCAACCCTGGCGGCGGTGCTGAATTATTGCGGCAAGCCCTTGCGGCAATGGCGCGATGGTGCCTGGCGTGAGGTGTTTGGCTGGCAAGGGCTGAGCGCCTATGACTTTCCCCAGCCGCTGGGCCGGCGCTGGGTGAGCAATTGCGATATTCCTGATTTAGAGCTGTTTCCCGCCCGTTATCCGGGTGTGCGCACGGTGCGTTTCTCGGCCGGCGTGGGCCTGCGCATCACCCAGTTTGGCACCTGGTTGTTGAGTGGGCTGGTGCGCGCCCGCTTGCTGCGTAGCGCCGCGCCTTTAACGCCTAGGCTGCGCCGCGCGGCGGTAATGCTCGAGCCTCTGGGTGACGGAATCAGTGGCATGTTTGTGCGCCTGCAGGGCCTCGATCAACAAGGCCAGGCGCAAACCCTGTGCTGGGAGCTGCAGGCGCTGAACAACGATGGGCCGAATATTCCCTGTATGGCGGCGGTGGCGCTGGCGCGCAAACTCGCCGCCGGCAAACTCGCCGAGCGTGGTGCCATGCCCTGCGTCGGGCTACTGAGTGTCGACGAATATTTGGCCGAATTAGAGGGTATGGCGATTGCGGTGAGTGAGCGCAGCATCTAGTCAGGCTCAGATTTCGGGCAATAAAAAACCGGCACTAGGCCGGTTTTTTATTAGCCGCTGAACTCAGCGATATTCGCAGAGATAGGCGGTGTCTTCGGCCACTTTCAGTTGGAACTTGCTGTTGGCCGGGACGATGAATTTACTGCCGCTGGTGAAGGATTCCCAGCTGTCGCTGCCCGGTAATTTCACCGTCAGCGCGCCGGCCACCACGTGCATGATTTCCAGCTGGCTGGTGCCGAATTCGTACTCGCCGGCGGCCATCACGCCGATAGTTGCAGGGCCGTCAGTCATGCCGAAGGCAATGGATTTGACGGTGCCATCGAAGTATTCGTTAACCTTGAACATGGGCAATTTCTCGGAAGGGTTAAAAAAGGTCGCTCAGTATGCCCAAGGCGTTGGTGTGCGTCATCCAGTTTGGGCGGCCTTATGTCGAGTGTTTTATGGCTTAAAACCCTAGTCGGTTAAGGTCGGCAAGCGGGTGAGGGCTAAGCGCCTGCGGTTGATTACACAGGCAAGCGGCATGCTAGGCTCAGGGAACAATTTATTAGGAGCGTGCAGATGGCTAAAGTCAGCTTTATTGGCCTGGGTGTAATGGGCTATCCAATGGCCGGTCATTTGGCCTCCGAAGGTCATGAAGTCTGTGTGTACAACCGTACCCAGGCCAAAGCCGAAACCTGGGTAGAGAGTTTTGCCGGCGACTTTGCGTCATCTCCGCGCGAAGCCGCTGCGGGCGCCGAATTCGTCATGACTTGCGTGGGCAATGACGCGGATCTGCGCAGCGTGGTGCTCGGCCCAGACGGCGCCTTTGCCGGGATGACGGCGGGTGCGGTGCTGATTGACCACACCACGGCCTCGGCCACACTGGCGCGGGAACTGGCCGTGCTGGCTGCCGAACGTGAACTGGGCTTTCTCGATGCGCCGGTCTCGGGCGGTCAGGCCGGTGCCGAGAATGGCATGCTGACGATCATGGTTGGTGGTGAGCCGGCGATTTATCAGCGCGCGCTGCCGGTGATCGAAAGCTACGCCAAGATGGTCAGCCTGATGGGGCATGCAGGCAGTGGGCAGTTGACCAAGATGGTTAATCAGATTTGCATCGGCGGGTTGCTGCAAGGCCTGTCCGAGGCGCTGCATTTTGCCCAGTGCGCAGGGTTGGACGCGCATGCCGCGATGCAGGTTATCCGCCATGGCGCGGCGCAGTCATGGCAGCTGGAACATCGCCACGAGAGCATGCTGGCCGGCGAGTTCGAGCATGGTTTTGCGGTTGACTGGATGCGCAAGGACTTGGCCATTTTGCTTGCCGAGGCCCGCGGCAACGGTGCGCAGCTGCCGGTAACGGCGCTGGTCGACCAGTTTTATGCCGATCTGCAAGCCATGGGTGGCGGACGCTGGGATACGTCCAGCTTGCTGGCGCGCTTGCAATCGGCGAAATAACTGCCGACAGGCGGCTAGCTGCGGAAGATAAAAAACACCGCCCCCAGCAGGCATAACCCGGCCCAGAGGTAGTCGAGCTTCAGTGGCTGCTGCATGTACAGCACGCTGAAGGGCACGAAAATCGCCAGGGTGATGACTTCCTGCATGATTTTCAGTTGGCCGACCGACATTTGGCCGTAGCCGATGCGGTTGGCCGGCACCATGATCAGGTATTCAAACAGCGCTATGCCCCAGCTGATCAGCGCCGCGATGATCCAGGGTTTGCTGTTCAGCGTCTTAAGATGACCGTACCAGGCAAAGGTCATAAACACGTTCGACAGCGACAGCAAGGCAGCGGTTTGTAGCCAGATGGGCATTATTGAGCTCCTGAGTCGAAAGCCCCGCAGACTAGTCGCAGTACCATAAGACAACAAGCTGAACCGGGGGCTGGGCGTCGCTCATTTCCCCAGATCGCCCTGGTTGCAGGTACTATCGCCGCCTGATTGGGTTTATGGCATTTATTTATGCAGTGTCGTGCAGGTTGTGGCGCTTGTTGTATCGCGCCATCCATTAGTTCGAAGATTCCGGGTATGCCCAATGGCAAACTGGCCGGTGAGCGCTGCGTGCAGCTAAGTCCGGATAACCGTTGCCGTATCTTTGGTTTACCTGAGCGGCCGGCGGTGTGCTTGGCTTTCAGCGCCGATCTTGAAGTCTGCGGCGAGACTAATGCGCAGGCTTTGCAGCAACTCAATTGGCTCGAGCAGGCAACCGCAATACTTATAACCAGCAGTTAAATAGCGCAGCAGGAGTGCTACATGAACAAGCTTCAACTAACGCTGGCGTTGTGTGGCTTGATAGCTACGGGGGTTCAGGCCGAAGACTGGCAACTGGCCAAGGATGAAGCGGGTATTAAGGTCTATTTGAGCAGCATGCCCGGCTCGCAATATAAGGCTTATCGTGGCGTGATCACGGTGAATGCCGATATCCATAAATTGTTGGCCCTGCAGGCCGATGTGAAAGGTTCTTGCGCGTGGATATTTGAGTGCCAGGAGCAAACAATGCTTAAGTCCGCCGGAGCTGAAAACTGGCTCTATACGCGTTTCTCTGCGCCTTGGCCGGTAACGGCTCGCGACTCGATTCTGCATGTAACCACGACGGTGGCGGCCGACGGTACTGTGACCCGCTTGCTGAAAGCGTTGCCCGAGTATTTACCGAAAGACAAAGACTATGTGCGAGTCAGTCGCGTCGATGGTTTTTGGACCTTGCAACCCAAGGCCGCGGGTAAAGTTGAGGTGATTTATCAGGCGCACATGGAGCCGGGCGGCAGCGTTCCCTCCTGGCTGGCCAATAGCTTTGTGGTGGATGCACCGTTCAATACACTGCAGGCGTTTCGCCAGACGGCGGAAAAACCTTAAATTCAAGCCAATAAAAAAGGCTGCCAGTGGCAGCCTTTTTTATTACTCGCAACCCTTAGGTGCGATCTTTCAGCGCCGACATGTCGCGCTGTGGGTAGCCGGTGTAAAGCTGGCGTGGACGGCCAATTTTATACGGGCTGGAGAGCATTTCTTTCCAGTGTGAGATCCAGCCAACGGTGCGCGACATGGCAAAAATCACGGTGAACATGCTGGTTGGAATGCCGATGGCTTTCAGGATGATGCCCGAGTAGAAATCGACGTTCGGATACAGGTTGCGCTCTTTGAAGTACGGATCGTTACGCGCAATTTCGTCCAGTTTCATGGCCAGTTCGAGTTTTGGATCGTGGATCCCCAGCTCGGCCAGCACTTCGTCGCAGGTCTTTTTCATGACCGTGGCGCGTGGATCGAAGTTCTTGTAAACGCGGTGACCAAAGCCCATCAACTTGAACGGATCGTTCTTGTCTTTGGCTTTGGCAATGTACTTCTCGATATTGGAAACATCACCAATTTCGTCGAGCATGCTCAATACGGCTTCGTTAGCGCCGCCGTGGGCCGGGCCCCAGAGTGCAGCGATACCAGCAGCGATACAGGCGAACGGGTTGGCGCCAGAAGAGCCAGCCAAGCGTACGGTCGAAGTCGAGGCGTTTTGTTCGTGATCGGCGTGCAGGATAAAGATTTTATCCATGGCCTTGGCCAGTACCGGGCTGATCGGTTTGATCTCGCACGGGGTGTTGAACATCATGTGCAGGAAGTTCTCTGCATAGGACAGGTCATTGCGCGGATACATCATCGGTTGACCCATGGAATATTTATAAACCATGGCGGCAATGGTCGGCATCTTGGCAATCAGGCGGACTGCCGAAATTTCGCGATGCTGAGCATTATTGATGTCCAGTGAGTCGTGGTAGAAGGCTGACAGAGCGCCAACTACGCCACACATGATCGCCATTGGGTGGGCGTCGCGACGAAAGCCGTTGAAGAAAGACTTCAACTGTTCGTGCACCATGGTGTGGTTTTTAACGGTATTAACAAACTTTTCTTTTTCAGCAGCGTTAGGCAATTCGCCGTTGAGCAGCAGAAAGCAAGTTTCCAAATAATCTGACTTATCAGCCAATTGTTCGATTGGGTAACCGCGGTGTAACAGAATGCCTTTATCACCATCGATATAGGTGATTTTGGATTCGCATGAGGCGGTCGACATAAAACCAGGATCGAACGTAAAGCGGCCCGTGGCGGTAAGCCCGCGCACGTCAATTACATCGGGACCAACGGTGCCGGTTAAAACGGGCAGTTCGACGGGGGCCATGCCCTCGATGATCAACTGCGCTTTTTTATCAGCCATGTGTGGCCTCCTAATTATGCTTAAAATCATCAACTGCCCCCCACGAAGGGCCCGCACCACTATAGTGGCATAAATTCTAATGTCAATTTGCTAGAACCTAGCTGGCAAGGGCTTTGNGGCTTGTTTTGCNAAGTTTNAAAGCGCCATTTACGGCATTTTTGCAGTGAGCGCAATGCGCTGTTCGGAGTNGGTGTTTGCGTTGTCATTGCAATCTTGACTGTCTATACTCGGCGTCCGGCCGCCAGGGGCTTTAGCGCCTGCATTCTGGATGTCGGCACTCCCTGGGTGGTGGGTAACTGACCTGCACACTTCCCGACAACTTTGCCCTGATTGTTAGGGGCTCTCAGTGTGAAACTAAGCCGTGAAAAGCCAACGACCTGTAAATTTAGACCTTAGGACGATTAAGCTCCCAATCACTGCCTACACGTCCATTCTTCACCGCGCCTCAGGCGTCATCCTCTTTATCGGCCTTGCGATAATGCTTTATGCACTCGACAAGTCGCTGGCATCCGAGGAAGGCTTCGCGCAGGTGAAGGCGTGTATGACCAGTCCACTCGCCAAGTTGGTGATTTGGGGTCTGCTCTCCGCTCTGCTGTATCACTTGGTGGCCGGTTTGCGCCATCTGATCATGGACATGGGTGTCGGTGAAACGCTGGAAGGCGGCAAGCTGGGCTCGCAAATCGTTCTCGCCGTTTCTGCGGTGATAATAGTGCTGGCTGGGGTGTGGATATGGTAACTAACGTCACGAACTTCTCGCGTTCAGGCCTCTATGACTGGATGGCTCAGCGGGTTTCTGCAGTTGCTCTGGCAGCTTACTTTCTGTTTCTGCTGGGTTTTCTGCTGGCTAATCCCGACCTGAGCTATGCCGATTGGCATGGTCTGTTCTCCCACACTGCGATGCGTATTTTCAGTCTGTTGGCTCTGGTGGCACTTGGTGTGCACGCCTGGGTTGGCATGTGGACAATTTCCACCGACTACCTAACGCCGATGGCGCTGGGTAAGTGGGCGACTGTTGTACGGTTTCTCTTTCAAGGAACGTGTGGCGTTGCCATGTTTTCGTTCTTTGTTTGGGGTGTGCAGATTCTTTGGGGTATCTGAGTCATGGCTAACATAAGTACGCTTTCCTTCGACGCCATCATTGTTGGTGGCGGCGGTGCCGGCATGCGCGCCGCACTGCAACTGGCTCAAGGCGGCCACAAGACCGCTGTAGTCACCAAAGTATTTCCAACCCGTTCGCATACCGTTTCGGCTCAGGGTGGCATTACCTGCGCCATCGCTTCGGCTGATCCACAAGACGACTGGCGCTGGCACATGTACGACACCGTTAAGGGATCGGACTATATCGGCGACCAAGACGCCATCGAATACATGTGTTCGGTTGGCCCGGAAGCGGTGTTCGAACTTGAACACATGGGTCTGCCATTCTCGCGTACCGAGCAGGGCCGCATCTATCAGCGCCCGTTCGGTGGTCAGTCGAAAGACTACGGTAAGGGCGGTCAAGCTGCCCGTACTTGCGCCGCTGCCGACCGTACCGGTCACGCACTGTTGCACACCCTGTATCAAGCCAACCTGAAAGCCAACACCGTGTTCCTCAATGAGTGGTACGCGGTTGATCTGGTGAAAAACCAGGACGGCGTCTTTGTCGGCATCATTGCCATCTGCATCGAAACCGGCGAAACCTCCTTTATTCGCTCCAAGGCCACTGTGCTGGCAACGGGTGGTGCGGGTCGCATCTACTCGTCAACCACCAACGCCCTGATTAACACCGGCGACGGTATTGGCATGGCCTTGCGCGCTGGCGTGCCGGTGCAAGACATCGAAATGTGGCAGTTCCACCCAACCGGGATTGCCGGTGCTGGCGTGCTGGTTACTGAAGGCTGCCGCGGTGAAGGCGGTTACCTGATCAACAAGCACGGCGAGCGTTTTATGGAGCGTTACGCGCCAAACGCCAAAGACTTGGCTGGCCGCGACGTGGTTGCCCGTTCGATGGTCAAAGAAATCATCGCCGGTAACGGCTGTGGCCCGGATGGCGATCACGTGCTGTTGAAGCTCGATCACTTGGGCGAAGACGTGCTGCACAGCCGTCTGCCAGGTATCTGTGAGTTGTCGAAGACCTTCGCCCACGTCGATCCTGTGACCGCGCCTGTACCTGTAGTGCCGACTTGCCACTATATGATGGGCGGCGTGCCGACCAATATTCATGGTCAGGCCATCACTCAAGACGCTAACGGTAACGACAAAATCATCGACGGTTTGTTTGCCGTTGGCGAAGTGGCTTGCGTGTCGGTCCACGGCGCTAACCGTCTGGGCGGCAACTCGTTGCTCGACTTGGTGGTATTCGGCCGCGCTGCTGGTCTGCACTTGGAAAAATCGCTGCGCGAAGGCGTTGATCAACGTGCTGCCAGTTCCACCGATATCGACGAAGCCATGGCTCGTTTGAACGGTCTGAACACCCGCACCACCGGTGAAGACGTGGCATCGCTGCGTAAAGAACTGCAAAGCTGCATGCAGAACTACTTCGGCGTGTTCCGCACCGGCGAATACATGCAAAAAGGTATCGCCCAGTTGGCGGGCCTGCGTGAGCGCATTGCTAACGTCAAAATCAACGACAAGAGCCAGGCATTCAACACCGCGCGGATCGAAGCGCTGGAGTTGCAAAACCTGTTGGAAGTGGCTGAAGCCACGGCCATTGCTGCCGAGGTTCGTAAAGAATCTCGCGGCGCACACGCTCGTGAAGACTTCGAAGATCGCGATGACGAAAACTGGCTCTGCCACTCGCTGTACTTCCCTGGCGAGAAGCGCGTGAGCAAGCGTGCGGTCAACTTTGCACCGAAGACCGTGCCGGTGTTTGAACCGATGATTCGGACTTATTAAGGGTGGCCGCAATGTTGTTAGTTAGTGTTTATCGCTACAACCCGGATCAAGACGCCGCACCTTTTATGCAGGACTTCCAAGTCGATACCGGTGGTAAAGACTTGATGGTGCTGGACGTACTGGCGCTGGTTAAGGAACAAGACGAAGGTTTCTCTTACCGTCGCTCCTGCCGTGAAGGCGTTTGTGGCTCCGACGGCATGAATATCAACGGCAAAAATGCACTGGCTTGCATCACGCCATTGTCTGCCGTGGTTAAAGGCAACAAATTAGTCGTGCGTCCGCTGCCGGGTTTACCGGTTATTCGTGACCTCGCGGTTGATATGAGCATCTTCTACAAGCAGTACGAGAAGGTGCAGCCGTTCTTGCAGAACGATACGCCAGCGCCAGGCATTGAACGTCTGCAGTCGCCAGCCGAGCGGGAAAAGATTGACGGCTTGTACGAGTGCATTTTGTGCGCGTGCTGCTCGACCTCTTGCCCATCCTTCTGGTGGAATCCGGACAAGTTCCTCGGTCCAGCTGCGTTGCTGCAGGCTTATCGCTTTTTGGCCGACAGTCGCGACACTAAAACTGCCGAGCGTCTGGCTGCATTAGACGATCCGTTCAGTGTGTTTCGTTGCCGCGGCATCATGAACTGCGTAAGCGTTTGCCCTAAGGGTCTTAATCCGACCAAGGCAATCGGCCACATTCGCAACATGTTGCTGCAGTCTGCTACCTGATTAGTGTTTGGTTTTAACTGCTACACACCACGGTTCTGGAGTTACTTTCAGACCGTGGTTTAAATAGAGCGCAGCTCACAAAGCCGCGCTTTTATATGTCGAAAATATGACGACCAGCAGGGGCATCCGGGCTGGTACCCGGACTATCTGCAGGATCCGTGGTGGCTCTTACCTAGTCGCTACTCCAGGCCTAAGTTTGTGCCGTGCTGCGTATCTACGCCGATGGTGTCCCCTTACCGAGGGTGACCGAGCATGCAAGAAAGCGTGATGCAGCGCATGTGGGACAGTGCCCACCTATCCGGTGGTAATGCTGCCTANGTGGAAGAGCTCTATGAGCTTTACCTGCACGATCCTAACGCTGTGCCAGATGAATGGCGCACCTACTTCCAGAAGTTGCCGGCTGACGGCAGTTCTGTCACCGATGTTTCGCACTCAACAGTGCGCGATCACTTCGTTCTATTGGCCAAAAACCAGCGTCGCGCCCAACCGGTGTCGGCTGGCAGCGTAAGCTCTGAGCATGAAAAGAAGCAGGTAGAAGTCCTGCGGCTGATTCAGGCCTACCGCATGCGCGGGCATCAAGCCGCAACGCTTGACCCATTAGGCTTATGGCAACGCACGGCACCGGATGATTTATCGATTAATCATTACGGTCTGACCGCTGCCGACCTGGATACCACCTTCCATACCGGCGGGCTGTGTATCGGTAAAGAAGAAGCGAGCTTGCGGGAAATTCACGATGCGTTACGGCAAACCTATTGCCAAACCATTGGTGCTGAATTTACCCATATCGTCGATTCCGAGCAGCGTAAGTGGTTCCAGCAACGCCTCGAAAGCGTACGCGGTCGACCGCAGATTTCCACTGACGTGCAGGGCCATTTACTTGAGCGCTTAACGGCCGCTGAAGGTTTGGAAAAATACCTCGGCACCAAGTATCCCGGCACCAAGCGCTTTGGTTTGGAAGGTGCTGAGAGTTTGATTCCGATGCTTGATGAGGTGATCCAGCGTTCGGGCTCTTACGGCGCCAAAGAGATCATCATCGGCATGGCTCACCGCGGCCGTCTAAACGTGCTGGTGAATACCTTCGGGAAAAATCCGCGGGATTTGTTTGACGAGTTTGAAGGCAAGAAAAAAGCTGAACTTGGCTCCGGCGACGTCAAATACCACCAGGGTTTCTCCTCCAACGTGATGACCCCAGGCGGCGAAGTTCACTTGGCGATGGCATTTAACCCATCCCACTTGGAAATTGTTTCGCCGGTGGTTGAGGGCTCGGTACGCGCCCGTCAGGATCGCCGTCTGGATGCCACCGGTGACATGGTATTGCCGGTATCGTTGCACGGTGACGCGGCGTTTGCCGGTCAGGGTGTGGTGATGGAAACCTTCCAGATGTCCCAGACCCGTGGTTTTAAAACGGGCGGCACCATCCATATCGTCATCAACAACCAGGTCGGCTTCACCATCAGCAACCCGGAAGACTCGCGTTCCACCGAGTACTGCACCGACGTTGCCAAGATGATTCAAGCGCCGATTTTGCACGTCAATGGCGATGATCCGGAAGCCGTGTTGTTCGTCACCCAACTGGCGGTCGATTACCGCATGCAGTTCAAGCGTGACGTGGTGCTTGACCTAGTGTGCTACCGCCGCCGCGGCCATAACGAGGCCGACGAGCCAAATGGCACCCAGCCAATCATGTATCAGCAGATCGTTAAGCAGCGCACCACGCGCGAGCTGTATGCCGAGACGCTGGTTCAACTTGGCAGCCTCGACAACGAGCGCGTACAAGCCAAGATGGACGAGTACCGCAACGCGCTGGATAACGGCCTGCATGTGGTCAAGAGCCTGGTTAAAGAGCCCAACAGCGAGTTGTTCGTCGATTGGCGCCCGTACCTGGGTCATACCTGGAATGCCCGGCATGACACCCGTTTCGAGCTGAAAACCCTGCAGGAACTGGCGGCTAAGCTGCTGGAAATTCCGGACGGTTTTATCGTGCAGCGGCAGGTCTCGAAGATCCTCGAAGACCGGCAAAAAATGACTGCCGGCGCCTTGCCGATCAACTGGGGGTACGCCGAAACCTTGGCCTACGCGACCCTGTTGTTCGAAGGCCACTCGATTCGCTTGACCGGTCAGGATGTTGGCCGCGGCACCTTCTCGCACCGTCACGCGGCGCTGCATAATCAGAAGGATGGCTCGACCCATATCGCCTTGCAGCACCTGTTCAAAGATCAGCCTCGTTTTGATCTGTATGACTCGTTGCTCTCGGAAGAGGCGGTGCTGGCTTTTGAGTACGGTTACTCAACGACCACACCGAATGCCTTGGTTATTTGGGAAGCGCAGTTCGGCGACTTTGCCAACGGTGCCCAGGTAGTGGTCGATCAGTTCATCACCAGTGGCGAGCACAAGTGGGGCCGTTTGTGCGGTCTGACCATGCTGTTGCCGCACGGTTATGAAGGGCAGGGGCCAGAGCACTCATCGGCACGCCTTGAGCGCTACTTGCAGTTGTGCGCCGAGCACAACATCCAGGTGTGTGTGCCAACTACCCCGGCGCAGGTCTACCACATGCTGCGTCGCCAGGTGATTCGCCCGCTGCGTAAGCCATTGGTCGCATTGACTCCTAAATCGCTGCTGCGGCATAAGATGGCTATCTCGACACTGGAAGAGTTGGCCGAAGGTTCGTTCCAGACGGTACTGGGTGAAACTGATCCGCATGATGCGAAGAAGGTCGAGCGGGTCGTGCTGTGCAGCGGCAAGGTTTATTACGACTTGCTGGAAAAACGCCGCAGCGAAGGCCGCGAAGACATCGCCATCGTCCGCTTGGAGCAGCTGTATCCGTTCCCGGAAGAGGATTTGGCGGAAATTCTGGCGCCCTACAAGAACCTCAAACACATTGTCTGGTGTCAGGAAGAGCCAATGAACCAGGGCGCTTGGTATTGCAGTCAGCATCACATGCGGCGGATCGCCACTGCGCACAAGAAAACGCTGTTTCTTGAGTACGCCGGCCGTGAAGGCTCGGCAGCACCGGCCTGTGGCTATGCCTCGATGCACGCGGAGCAGCAGGCCAAACTGCTGCAAGACGCTTTTACTGTTTAACGCCCTCGTCCAGAACGAACCGAATTTAAGGAATTGCACACAATGGCTATCGAAATTAAAGCCCCCACTTTCCCCGAGTCGATTGCTGACGGCACCGTAGCCACTTGGCACAAGCAGCCGGGCGATGCAGTGAAACGCGACGAACTGCTGGTGGATATCGAAACCGATAAAGTGGTTTTGGAAGTGGTAGCGCCGGCTGACGGTGTGTTGGTTAAAGTGTTGAAAAATGAAGGCGACACCGTGCTCTCCGAAGAGCTGATCGCTTTGGTTGAAGCCGGTGCGGTTGCCGCCGCACCAGCCGCGGCACCTGTGGTGGCGGCACAAGCTGCTGCCCCGAGCACTTCGGCTGAGCTGCTGGCAGCACCCGCTGCGCGCAAATTGGCCGAAGAAAACGGCATCGACATGAGCACTATTGCCACCACCGGCAAAGATGGCCGGGTGACCAAGGAAGATGTGGTTGCCGCCATCGCCGCGAAAAAAGCCGCCCCCGTTGCGGCGGCTAAACCAGCTGCTGCGCCTGTTGCTGTGGTGCAAACCGCGGCCGGTGATCGGGTTGAGAAACGCGTTCCCATGACCCGCGTGCGGGCTACCGTTGCCAAGCGTCTGGTTGAAGCTCAATCGAACATGGCGATGCTGACCACCTTCAACGAAGTCGACATGACCGAAGTCATGGCCCTGCGTTCGAAGTACAAGGACCTGTTCGAGAAGTCCCATAACGGCGTACGTCTGGGCTTCATGTCGTTCTTCGTGAAAGCGGCCACCGAAGCGCTGAAACGCTTCCCGGCGGTCAACGCCTCGATCGACGGTACCGACATCGTTTACCACGGCTACGCCGACGTGGGTGTTGCCGTGTCCAGCGACCGTGGCCTGGTGGTTCCGGTTCTGCGTAACGCCGAGTTGATGAGTCTGGCTGAAATCGAAGGCGGCATCGCCACCTTCGGCAAAAAGGCCAAAGAAGGCAAGCTGACCATGGATGACATGACTGGCGGCACCTTCACCATCACCAACGGTGGTACTTTCGGTTCGATGATGTCGACACCGATCGTCAACCCGCCGCAAGCCGCGATCCTGGGTATGCACAACATTCTGCAGCGGCCAATGGCGATCAATGGTCAGGTGGTTATCCGTCCAATGATGTACCTGGCGCTGTCCTACGATCACCGCTTGATCGACGGCAAAGAAGCTGTGACCTTCCTGGTTACCATCAAAAACTTGCTGGAAGATCCGGCGCGTTTGCTACTGGACATCTAAGTACGTTTCTTTGACGGCGGCCTCCCTCGAGAGGCCGTCCGGTTTTACCCGAGAAGGAAAGAGTTATGACGCAGAAATTCGACGTAGTTGTGATCGGTGCCGGCCCCGGCGGTTATGTGGCTGCTATCAAGGCCGCCCAGTTGGGTCTAAAAACCGCCTGTATCGAACGTTATCAGGACAAAGACGGCAAAGTAGCCCTCGGTGGTACCTGCCTGAACGTTGGCTGCATTCCGTCGAAGGCATTGTTGGATAGCTCGTACAAGTATCACGAAGCCCACGTTGGTTTTGCCATTCACGGCATCGAGGCCACTGGCGTCACTATGGATGTGCCAGCCATGGTGGCGCGCAAAAATAGCATCGTGAAAAACCTCACCGGCGGCGTAAGCACCCTGTTGAAAGCCAATGGCGTGACCCTGCTGGAAGGTCACGGCAAGCTGTTGGCGGGCAAGCAAGTTGAAATCACCGATGGTGAAGGTAAGAGCCAGGTTGTTGAAGCGGCTAACATCATCATCGCCTCCGGCTCGCGGCCTATCGATATTCCACCCGCACCGGTTAACCACGACACAGTGGTCGACTCCACTGGTGCGTTGGAATTCCAATCTGTACCGAAGAAGCTCGGGGTAATTGGCGCCGGCGTTATTGGTCTGGAGTTGGGTTCGGTGTGGGCTCGCTTGGGCGCTGAGGTTGTGGTGCTTGAGGCGCAAGACAAGTTCCTGCCGTCGGCCGATGACCAAATCGCCAAAGAAGCCTTGAAGATTCTCACCAAGCAAGGCTTGAACATTCGCTTGGGCGCCCGGGTTACCGGCTCGGAAGTGAAGAAGAAACAAGTCATCGTTAGCTTTATCGACGCTGAAGGCGAGCAAAAGCTGACCTTCGACAAGTTGATTGTGGCGGTTGGCCGTCGTCCAGTAACGCAAGATTTGCTCGCCAGCGACAGTGGCGTAACTCTGGATGAGCGTGGCTTCATCTTTGTTGACGATTACTGCGCCACCAGCGTTCCTGGTGTCTATGCAATCGGCGATGTGGTGCGTGGGCCAATGTTGGCGCACAAGGCTTCAGAAGAAGGCGTGATGGTTGCCGAGCGTATTGCCGGGCACAAAGCGCAGATGAACTACGACCTGATTCCTGGCGTCATCTACACCCATCCGGAGATCGCGTGGGTAGGCAAAACCGAACAAGCCCTGAAGGCCGAAGGCGTGGAAATCAACGTCGGCACCTTCCCATTCGCGGCCAGCGGCCGGGCAATGGCGGCCAACGATACTGCCGGTTTTGTCAAAGTGATTGCTGATGCCAAAACCGACCGCGTTTTGGGTGTTCATGTGATTGGTCCGAGCGCTGCCGAATTGGTGCAGCAGGGTGCAATTGGTATGGAGTTTGGCACCAGCGCCGAAGACTTGGGGATGATGGTGTTCTCCCATCCAACCTTGTCGGAAGCCTTGCATGAAGCCGCCTTGGCGGTGAATGGCCACGCCATTCATATGGCCAACCGAAAGAAGCGTTAATTGTAAAAACGTAAAGCATAAAAAATAACAATAATCGCGGCTAGCGGACTGCGGTGCGTCTTGTACTCAAGGCTCACCGCGGAATGGTTGTCGTACTGTTCTGATCACGCAAAGTAGTCCCAGGTGGCGCCGCGTCACAAGCGCAGCGCCGTATGCGCAATACTTAAACGAAGACGGTAGATAAGCATGAATCTCCACGAGTATCAGGGTAAGCAGCTGTTTGCTGAATATGGTTTGCCGGTGTCTATTGGTTTCGCGGTAGACACCCCGGAAGCGGCCGCCGAGGCCTGCGATAAAATTGGTGGTACCAAGTGGGTGGTTAAAGCCCAGGTGCACGCCGGTGGTCGTGGCAAGGCGGGTGGCGTTAAGCTGGTTCGCAATAAGGAAGATGCCAAGGCTTTTGCTCAGCAATGGCTGGGTAAGCGTCTGGTGACTTATCAGACTGATGCTGCTGGTCAGCCGGTAACCAAGATTCTGGTTGAGTCCTGCACCGACATCGCCAAAGAGTTGTATCTGGGCGCTGTGGTTGATCGCTCTAGCCGCCGTATTGTATTTATGGCTTCCACCGAAGGTGGCGTGGACATCGAGAAAATCGCCCACGACACTCCGGAAAAAATCCTCAAAGCCACTATTGATCCGCTGGTCGGCGCGCAACCTTACCAAGGTCGCGAGCTGGCATTTCAGCTGGGTCTAAAGGGCGATCAGGTTAAGCAGTTCACTCATATTTTTGTTGGTCTGGCGAAGTTGTTCCAGGACTACGATTTGGCCCTGCTGGAAGTGAACCCGCTGGTAATCAAGGCGGACGGCAATCTGCATTGCCTGGACGCCAAGATCAACATCGACAGCAACGCCATGTACCGCCAGCCAAAACTGCGCGCCATGCACGATCCATCGCAAGATGACCCGCGCGAAGCTCACGCCGCCAAGTTCGAACTGAACTACGTGGCGTTGGAAGGCAACATCGGTTGCATGGTCAACGGTGCTGGCCTGGCCATGGGCACCATGGACATCGTCAACCTGCACGGCGGCAAGCCAGCCAACTTCCTCGACGTGGGCGGCGGTGCGACCAAAGAGCGGGTTACCGAAGCGTTCAAGATCATCCTCTCCGACACTAACGTCGCAGCCGTATTGGTCAACATCTTCGGCGGCATCGTGCGTTGCGACATGATCGCCGAAGGCATCATTGGCGCAGTCAAAGAAGTCGGCGTGAAAATTCCGGTGGTCGTGCGTTTGGAAGGCAACAACGCAGAACTCGGCGCTAAAGTGCTGGCTGAAAGCGGTTTGAATATTATCGCGGCAACTAGCCTGACCGATGCTGCTCAACAAGTTGTTAAAGCTGCGGAGGGCAAATAATGAGCGTCCTGATCAATAAAGACACCAAAGTTATCTGCCAGGGTATTACCGGTTCGCAAGGTAGTTTCCACACCCAGCAA
>C687J26845_10000806_pt1 | contig 20078 bp, 20 predicted proteins | sample RifCSPlowO2_12_FD_26845 | JGI IMG/M metagenome (IMG submission 26845)
TCCATTCCAGAGCCCGTCCGAGATTACGACGATGAAGCTGGGCTGGCAAGAATACTGGATGGGACTGGATTGTCCGGGGTAGGTTCCTTTATAGTAATTGCCAGCGTCGCGCATCTGCTCACCCAAGGGGGTCCAGCCAGCGGGGGTTATCTGGTTAATGGAGTTGATCAGCGTAGTCTGATTCGTAGGGGTCATGTCTCGGATCGGTTCAACGACATCCCCGTTAGTGCCCGAAAACCTCATCAAGCCAAAGCGCACGCCCTCCACGTTGTTCACCAGATTGGTGAGAGTGCGCTTGGCGATCGTGATCTTCGGCTCGATACCGTCGCAACTCGAACAGTAGTAGTAATTAAGATAGTTGCCGTAGTAGAGGGTGACACTGGACCCACCGATTCTGCCGCTCCAATAGCCGGTTGTTGAAAGAGCGGTCTGGGCTGACGAACTGTTCACCGCCGATATGCTCGTGGCATAGACTGTGTAACAAGGATTTGAACTCCTGCAACTGAGCCCACCCGCGCTTCCACTCGTTTTCCTTCTGTACACCGTGGTCGTTGCCAGAGTGGTGCCGCGGTAGGCGATTGGGGTATAATTGGCGCTGCTGCTGTACGGAATGAGGGTGCCGGCTTCGTCGTTCATACTTCCCGAGCTGTCGAGCAAGATCATCACGTTGGGCGGGATGTTGTTGCCGAAAATGTCACTATCGTCCGCGAATAGCGGCCGCAGATTCCAGCCGTGCCAAAAAAGGATGGTGATGACTTGAATGATGGCAATTGTTTTTTTCATCAACATGGGGGTATCTCTCACTGGTTCACGGCATGATGCGAACCTGGGCTTCGACCTCGCGCGCGGCGGTCTCTGCGCCCACGGAAGGACAACTAGTCCCAGAGTTGAAAGTTCCGGTGACGTTAATTTGATACTGATAGTCCATAGCGGGCTGGGAATTGTAGTTGGCCGCCGCAAGGTTGGACCCCGGGTGGCGTGTCACGATCGGTTCGGAGGAGGGAAGCGAGCCGTCGCGGCGGCCGAATCTGTAACAAAGATTGCCGCCTAAATTTACCGGGGTCGAAGGAAAGGTCGGGTTCACCGTTAACGCGCTGGCAATCGCGTTAATCCCAGTATCCGCCGCGTAGAAAGCCCTGGTCCCGGTTCGGTAATTGGAGGTGATCTTGGTGTTGATGCCGCTGAAAAGCAGCCCGCCGCCGATGACGGAGAGCAGGATCGCCATGGTCATGAGAACCACCACCAGGCTGATGCCGCGCTCGTCTCGGAATTTGGTTATCATATTTTCATCCAATCGCCGCTGGTATTTCACGTTTCATCGCCTCCGCTACGATGGCACATTGTGATTACGGAGATCTGCGCCGGACGACATCGTGATCGTAGACTGGCCGCCGAACTCCACGTCCGGGCTCCTCGACTGTATCGTCACGGAGATCATAATCTTCTGAACCGAGATCAAGTTGGCGGCGAGATCTCCGCTGCAGTTCAAAGGATTGCCCGTCGAGAAACAGTAGGGAGCCGGCGCCGTACCGGAGGTCTGTTGAGGATAGTAGGTGAATAGAAAAGCGGCGGCGTTCCCGTCGGTCAGCGCCAGGCCGTTACGGGTAACGTTTGTGCCGTCGTAAGCAAATACAATGACCTCGTTGTCACCGCTGCACGCCCCGCTATTGTCTTTGTCATAGACAAAGCTGAAGCTCGTTGCCGTGGCGGCAGCGATTCCCCCGGTGGCATTACACGCGGTGGTGGGGAAATAGCCCGTGTTCCTGATTTCACGAACCATTACATCCAACACCGACATAGCGTACTCCTGGGCTTCCATTCGGCTCTCTTGTCCTTTGACCGTGTGGGTCTGCGAGCGAAACACTCCGTAGATGGTTCCCAGGACGAACAAGGACAGGCCGGCGGCTACCATAAGCTCTACCAGTGTAAATCCTCTTTGATCTTGAAGCGTCATAGATTGGCTCTTGATTTCGCGCCTCTGCATAAACCCCTTCATCGCCCTTTACTGAAAGACCGATGCTGAAAACGTCAGACTTTGACTGGTGTAATCCGTCCAATCGATCTTCACGTTAAGTTGGCTGACCCCTGTGACCGGNGTGTTGGCCGTAATTTGCCAACTGCGAGTAAACGTCGCGCCCGAGGCGACCGGGCTATCCGAGCATCCTGTGCTGTCATAGGAAGGGCAGACCAGGCTCGATAATGCGGCGCTGGTCATGGCTCGGAGTTCTTCTATTCGCGCCTGCGCGAGATTGACCGCGCTCGCATGCCAATGACTGTTTTGGTTGGTTCTGGTTAGCGTCACCGTGCCTACGGCCATACCCAACACGGCGAAGGAAAAAATAGTCATTGCTACTAAGATCTCAATCAACGTAAAACCAGCGGCGTTGCTGTTTCGTGAGGGTAAAAACTTTTTGCTAAAAGACATAAGACTGCACCGCTGATTCATAGTATTCTGACTCGACCAACCGGGGTCACTTCGACCTGCCGGATGGCGGTTCCATTGGACAACGTAATGGTCGCGGGAGTGCTCGCTGTTCCGCGGCTAGTAAAGACCGGATTAGCTGTTGGGGCCGTCAGGGCTATGCCCGGATAGAGCTGATCGATGTCATACGATTCACTCCCTAGGCTAAAAGAATAAACCCCGGTGCTCGTATTAAACGTCACGGTGTTGGAGTTGTTCTGGGAGATCGCCCTCATCCGCGCCAACTGTAAATCAGTGGCTACTTGGCGCGCCGCGTCGTTAAGCCTCAGTCCGGGAAGGGCCGAAAGAAATTGCGGAATGGCGATAGCCATCAGGATCGCCGCTACGCCGATCGTGGCCATCATCTCAATGAGCGTAAAACCGGCGCTATTTCGGCGATAGTTTCTTCCGTCCATAAAATTCAACATCGGCAGGGCAACTTGCCCCTCACTTCGGGTCCTCCAGTCGGCCTATGAGAGCCAAAAATGTGCCAAGCATGAACCGTGGGTGAGGGTGTTAGCGGTTTGGGAAATGTTGGATGTTTCGGGAAGCAACGAGGATTTGTTCGCCCACTCGGACCCATCAAGTTGATGACACAATTTGTAATCTTGATGACAATTGCAGCGGTTTGTGACTGGTTACGGCGGAGACTGGATTTGACACTTGAATACTTCGGTCCTTTTGAAAGGTGGCCCAAGCTCACCTGACAAATAGACAGACACGCAGTTAGCCCGGATTATTCAAACTCTGACGATGTTTTCGGGGTGAGCCCTCCGAAGCGAAGGCAATGGGTCTGTGCCTGGAAGCCGCCGGTAAGCTGACGGTGGTGGAGCAGAAGGCACGGAAATCGAACATACTACCGAGCACCGCAAAATTCATTGAACCTTTACGATCGGATGCCTTCGCCTCTCCAAGCTCACCCCTACATTGTGTCTTTGTTTCTCTTTGGGCCATGATGCGATCCGCCTGGAACGGTCCCGATGTTTTCGTGCCCTGTGGTTTGGGTGGTGCCTGCGGCGGGCTCTGAAGCTCGGTGAGGTTCGTCGTGTTCAATGAGACAATTTTCAACCAGCACCATAGCATGATATAATTTCGTCCCATGAAGACGAAGATACAAGTTTCCCTGACTGTGGCATTAATTGTCGCATGGTCCTTACCCCTGTCGGCGGACTACACTTTGGTCTTGAAGAACGGCCGCGCAATCACGGTTCAAAGCTACCGAGAAGAAGGTAGGATGATCAAGTTCTACGGGCTCGGTGGTGAAATCGGGCTCAGCAAGGATCAAATCCAAGCCATTCGAAAAACGGGCGACGGCGAGCGCCAAGACTTAAGCCTACCTGCTCCGGCGGTCGCCTCGTCACGCTCTTTCGGCGTCAGCCAACCGTCGTCTGATACACGACAGGTGGAATCCAGGGAGTCTACCGGCCCGGAGCAGACTCAAAGAGAGGACGCTGTGAACGAGGAATTAGAGCAGCAAAAGAGATTGAAAGAAATCACCGAGCAACTTGAAATTGCCAAGCAGCGTTACGTCAACGCGACGCAAGGGGGAGGCACGGCTGCAAACCTTAGCAAAGAAGGAATCGATGCGTGGGTAGCTGATCTAGGATCGAGAATCAAGGACTCCCAAAAGGCGCCGCTATCGGAATATACCCCAAAGATGAGAGAACTTAGCCAGTTGAGAAGTCAAATCGACAAGCTGCAAAAAGAGCGGGATGGGTTAGTACAAGAGATGAAAGCCAAAAATTCCGCGGCTAGTTCCCAGTAACTCAATCGTCAAAAATTTTGTGCAGCTGTGCCGTCGCCGCGGCCGCTTTGCTACCCGCGGGGTCAACGCGGATTCCGCGTTTGAAAGCTAAGGCACGGAGCAAAGTGCGAGCCTTCCGTAGCGAAGGCAATGGACTTCTGCCTCTAAGAGAATTGAGATCAGTAATGCCCTGAGCGGCATCCGTGACCCGCTGACAACAGATTGCCGAGCATGAAAAACGACTTTGATACTGCGGAGCTCGGTGCCTTCGCTACTCCAGTCTCGCTCAGTAGAGATTGTAACTTCAATTGCGGAATCCGGCGTCAATGGCGCCGGCTGATCTTGGCCATCTCGACGGTATAGCCCGCCAACACCTCGCCGATAATCATCGCCAGACAATGACCGTGGGACTCCCCGCGGTGAAGCAGCGCAACACCAGGTATCCTGCCTTATTTGCTTTTACGGGGTTAGGGCTTGAGAGAGGTGTCAATCGGCTCCGAACCTTGGGTTTGTTTCAGTTGGTTGCGCCAAAGCTGTTCAGCTGTCGGTAGGTTTTCGGAACCGGCTGCAAGAATTCGGGGGGTTATAAATACAACGAGCTCCTCGAAATCCTTTTGCCAGGAGGACTTCTTAAAGAGCCATCCGAAAACCGGAATGTCTTTGAGATAAGGAACCCCCGAATCTGAGCTGGAGCTTAAGTCCTTCATGATTCCACCGATGACAACCGTCTCACCATCTTTGACCAACACGTTGGCTTTTGCTTCTCGAGTGTTCTCTTGCGGAATACCATCTACTGGGCGACCAAAATCCAACGTGCTGGATTTCACGTTGATATTGAGCAACACAAAGCCGTCGGCTGAAACCTGAGGTACGACCTTCAGTATGATCCCCGCCCTGATTTCTCGGATCGCCCCCGCCTCTCCAACCGTCGCGGCGGTAGTTCTGATCCTAACGATATTGGCGCTCTCAATTGTCGACTCGACATTGTTCAATGTGACCACCGATGGACGGGAAATAATTTTAACGTTCCCTTCGGCCTCAGCAGCCGATAAGACGCTGGTAACGTTGTTTCCGAAATAACCGAATCGGAAACCGGTAGTGGGAGCGATCAACGGATTGTCGGGTGGTACCCCTTGGAGTCCGCCTGCAAAGGGCGGGCCCGCTAAAAATCTCGTACTGCTACGGATCAGGGCTTGATTGAATAGGGTTTCCATTTCGATCCCTAGAGATCGAGAAAACGTCGGCGTTGTTTCAATCAGATTCGATTCAATCAGAACTTGAGGGGTGCGAATGTCTAGTTTGGCGATCAGAGTACTGACATCGTCGATCACTTTCTTGATGTCTCGAACCATTATCGTATTACTGCGTTCGTCCATCACCAGCGTAGCATCCGGGCGCTTNGTCAAGAGGGGCTTAATCTGGGGCTCCAGATCCTTCACCTTGGCGTAGTTGACGTTGAAGTATACACTTTGCAGCGGCTCCTGATTGTCTTTCGCCTTCTGCGTTGCCGTCAGCGCGTCTTTTTCCGATTTCAACTGTCCCGACGTGGAAATGCGCACGACGTTGCCCACCTCTTCTCTACCTAAACCGTTGGTGTCGATGAGCAGATCCAGCGCCTGATCCCAAGGCACATCGACCAGACGCAAGGTGACTTTTTTGTTCACGTCCGCCGTCACCACGATGTTGAGACCGCTTACCTCAGCCAAAAGGCGGAAAACGTTCTTGATGTCAGCGTCCTTGAAATCAAAAGACAGTCTTTGCCCTGTGTATTTCTTCTTGCCGGTAGCGCTTTCGTCCTCGGCAGCGCTCGGACCTCGGCCTTCCACGGGGCTCCCCTTTAATTGCGCCGTGACGGCATCCAGCCGTTTGCCGCCTTTCACCAAGTTCAGCTCCCGTTTTGTTGTTACCTTTGGGTCGGCGGCGCCCACCATCACCTTGATACCGCCCTCCTCGGGCGTTGCGGTATACGAAGGAATACTGGCGGATGATATGTCTACGGTCATGCGCAGGTAGCCTTCCCCGGCGCTGAAGCGGACGGTTCCGACCAAACTCGTGGTGACGCGGAAAGTTTCAGCATCGGCCATCGGCCTGGCGTCGCCAAAAATGTCCAATACGATACGGGACGGTTGTGTGAGCGGAAAGTGACGATACTGCGAGATTGGTTTTGAAAGCTTCAATTGGAGAATCGTCTGACCGGCCTCTTCACGGACAGACAGGTCCTGAATCGTAGGCGATTGAGCATCGGCGGCCTGCGGCTTGGCCGGCGCCGGGCTTTTGTCGCCCGCGCGCGCTGAGACCGCCGGTTTCTCGGCGACGACGGCAATTTTTTGCTCGCCGGCAGTGGAAATACATCCCACCCATCCCGACACCAACATTATCCCAAGACCGCCGGCGCCAAACAATCGGAGCAACGCGGTCCATCCGTGGCACACACTGCTTGGAAACGGCGAGCCGTCTTTGTCAGGTTTACTCATTCCGACTTCTCCACGCTAAGCCTCATGCCGACGTCACGCTTCTTCTTCGCGCCGTACAAGTCAACATAAAACTCCTCGATTATAATTTCGTTGGGTTTTATTGCTTTGATCTTTCCATCGTTTACGCCGATGGGAGTCCCGATATGGACAACGTAACCGAGACCGGCGGAGTCCTCGACCATTGCTTTGGGCTCTTTAATGTCCCAGATAACCCCCACCAATTTGAGCTGTCCGATTTCGTAACGCTCCAGGGGTGCAAGGTTTTCGCGGCGCCGGGCGCTGGGTCGCACGTTCAGATTGAAGGGCCGAAATGGATCGCGCCTGGCTCCGGGCGAAAAACGCAGCCCTCCCGGTGATTGCGGTCCCGCTTCAGAAGCGGCGNTGGAATTCGCAGGCGCCTTGGTGGATTGGCTTTCGGCGCCAGCCCCCCCGANCCTAGCCTTCGCCGCACCTGAAAGGTCCTCCGAGCTTTTGCCAGTGGCAGCCGGAGTGCGCAAGCGTTCTTCTGTCGCTTGTTTGGTCTTATACGCAGGGGTCTCTACTTTCTCTTGTGCCGACAAGGGAACCGCCAGGAGAAATGAAAAGACCCAGGGGTATTTCTTGTGAAACGATCTCATAGCGCCTTATTTTTTGGCTTTTTCTGCTTTGGCTTTTTCTCCGGCGATCTTTTTTCTTTCAGCTTCGTCCAAAAATCGATAAGTCGTAGCCAGATTTGAAACATCGAGCACGACCTGATCGCTGGTCGTTTTCGGATTTCTAAAATCAATGTTATCGATGTTCACGATCCGGCTGAGCTTACTGACATCATCAAAGAAAGTTACGGCATTCTGGAACCCGCCCCGAACAACGATATCCACCGGGATTTCGGCATAAAATTCTTGAAAGTTCTCGGCTCGAGGCCGGAAGAGAAGAATCTCCAACCCTGCTTCCCGCGCTTTCGTTGAAAGGTTGCTTAACAGATCTGGAATCTCCTTGCGATCGGGCAACTGCGCCACCACCTCCTTGAGCTTGGCTTCGATTTCAACAAGCTCGTGTTGCAGCCGCGCCAAATTAGCCGCTTGCCGCTGCTTGCCGGTTTTTTCATTGCGTGTGGTCTCAACGCTTTCGGCCAACTTTGAGATTGCTTCCGATTGCGGACCATAGAGAAACGTATAGTAAAGGACCGAAAGTAAAATGACCGCGACCGCCAGAATGGCAATTTTTTGCGCCTGTGGCCTGGCCAGTATGTCATCCAGTAGTTTGTTCAACCTTTTTTCTCCTCCTTGGCGGGCGCTTTGAAGTCTCCCTTGGCACCAGAGGGGGGCGCGGGCAAATAAGAAATTGCCGATTTGATCGAGAATTTCTTGAACGGTCCGCTGTCTTGTCCGCCTTGGGAAGTTTCCACCAACTCGACATCTTTGAAATAGGCGTGCGTCGCCAATGATCTCAAGAACTCAGCGACCGTTTGGTTATCAGCCGCGACCCCGGTGATGGTTAACCGACCGCCGGTTTCCTTGAACTCCGTGAGCCATAGTCTTGGAGGTGTAGCAGAGGATAGACTCTCCATCACCCCTACCGGACCCGCTCTTTTCTTATTCAAATCGGAAATAATCCGGTGCTTGCTCGTGAATTCCTTGACCTTGATCTGTAGATCTCCAACCTGTTTGACCTTTGTATTAAGGGCCTGGATCTCACCGCGCAGATCAGCAAGCTCCTTCGCAAGTTTTGACAGCCGCAAATACTGTTCAAGGTACAAACCAAGAAACAGCAGCGCTAACACCCCCAACACGATCCCGCCGATGGTCAATTCGCGCCGGCGACTGATCGCAGCTTTGAGTTCTTTGACTGGGAGCAGGTTGACCCGAATCATTTATCCCCCGGCCTCCGAATTGACAAACCGGCGCCCACGGCAAACAAAGGCGCCAAATCAACCAAATTCGCTTGATCGACGCTTCTACCCAGGGAGAAACCCCGGAATGATTCGGCGAGCTCAACCGGCACGCCCATTCGTTCTTGCAGCAGTTCGCGTAGTCCGGGCAACTTGGCGCTGCCCCCGCTTAAATAAATAGACTTGAGACCTTCAGCCTCTTCGAAGGGAACTGCGCCGTAGAGGCTTACCGTCCTGCGGATTTCCTGGGTCAAGCTTTCAACTGTCGGCCGCAGCGTTGTTTCCAGATCCAACCCTTTGTGCTTTTCGAGAACACCCGTCAGCTTGAATCGCTCGGCCTCCTCCGCCGAGATATTAAGTTCTCTTTTGAGGTTGTCGGTAAATTCCTCCCCCCCCATCGGCAAATCGCCGGTAAAAATGGAAATGCCTTTATGCAACAGTGTAATACTCGTGTACCGGGCTCCGACATGGATCAACCCGATTACTCCGTTTCCTGCTTTCGTATAGTAATTGGTCTCGTACATGTTCTCCAACGCGAAATAGTCCACATCCATAATCGCCGGGGTTAGGGCGGCTTTTTGAATGACATCGGTGTAACTATTCACAATTTCTTTCTTGACGGCAACCAAAAGAACTTCCAACTTTTTGCCACCTTCGATGACATTGAGAATTTGATAATCAAGATTAACGTTTTCAAGATTTTCGGGAATTACTGAATTGGCTTCGAATTCAATATTCGCTTCGAGTTCGTTTTCCTCCTGCATCGGCATCTGGATTTTTTTCATGATGACGGCTCGTCCTGGGACCGCAGATATGACTTTGTTCGACTTGACGCCATTTTCTTGAATTAGTTTCCGAATGGTTTCGATTACCGGCGCCTGATCGACTACCAAGTTGTTTTGAATCGCCTTTGCGGGCAGAGGTAGGACTCCCAGATGGATCACGCGGTAGGCGCTCTTCTCGATCACGGTTTCAACCAACTTGATCGAACTGGAACCGATATCGAGCGCGACGAACCCATCCTGCCGCCCGAAAGAAAGCGGCATGCTGAGATTAACTTTTTTCAGGAATTCAAACATTCTTACTGTTTGAAGACTCGTTCCCTTTGCTTAATCTCAAGACCCAAGGCCAACAAAATTTTTCTCTTGGTTGCCATTCTGCAATCTTTTCCTTTTTCAATGCGATCCAAGGTTAGAGGAGAAATTCCGGCCATTCGCGCAAGCTCAGATTTGCTCAACATCTTCTCCTCACGGATTTTCTTGACGTTATTTGTTTGATTCATTGTCCCGTCACCTTCTCACCCGGTTTTCGGTGGAACAAGGGTGTATTATCTAGCCGATTGCGACCATAAGTCAACCAAAATTAACTATTGTTATGCATAATTAAATGCCTATTTTCTGCGCAAATACGCAAACTTGTTGCCAGGTACGACATTTTCACATAACCATCTAAAAAGATAAGCTTTTATGGGGTAACGGAAACTCGATGATTTGGACATATTCACGAGTTGCCCGGCAGTTCGGAACGGTCCTCGACGCCTTTGACAGTTCTTGAACAAGTTCGCCATTCCAGGTCCCTTCGTCAGATTGCTTTTACCGCGACCGACCGTTAAAAAATTCCCATGGTTAGTGAGGCGACAAAATTTGCCCGCGTCGTGATCCCCTCGCCATTAAAACAGCCCTTGACATACGCCGTGCCACGAAGCGCTCGGCAACAGATTTCCGTGGGCACACGGGTATGGATTCCACTGGGAAGACGCAAGGTTATCGGAGTTGTGATCGAGTTGCTCGGGACCACTTCCCTGACTGAGATCAAAGAAATCGAAGCGATTCTGGATGAGCGGCCGATTCTCGACTCCAAGTTACTCCGGCTCGCTCGGTGGATGTCGCAATATTATGTCGCGACGCTCGGTGAGGTGTTAACGACGATCTTGCCGTCAAGTTTGCGGCCACAAAGCAAACGAACGGTGTTCGCGGGCGCCGGGGCATTTTCTTTCAGTCAAATGTGGGACGAAAAGGTTTTTGAATCGCTCAGAGAAAGCAGCCGGGGACTGAACTTCGAAACCTTGATGCGAAAATTTCCCGGCGAAGACATCAACCGTGCGCTCCGACGGCTCAAATCCATGGGCGCTATTGAAATCCGCGAAAGCATGCCGGAACAACGCAGACGATCGAAAAAAGTCAATTTTGCGACCGAACCCGCGCACCCCGACCGTGCGACGCGATTTGCGCTCACGTCTGAGCAAGCAATTGCGCTAAGCGCAATTGCCAATCGCCTTAGCCACGGAGGTTTTGAAACGTTTCTTCTGCATGGCGTCACCGGCAGCGGCAAGACAGAAGTCTACCTTCGCGCCATGGAGCAAGTTCGCGAATCGGGTCGTCGTAGTCTCATCCTGATTCCGGAAATCTCATTGACCCCGCAACTCATCGACCGTCTTAACGGTCGATTCCCGAGGCGGGTCGGGGTGCTGCACAGCGCGCTGAGCGGTGCGGAGCGCTGGGCTCACTGGTGGAACATCGCCCGCGGCAACGTCGATGTCGTGGTCGGGGCGCGCTCGGCGGTTTTCGCGCCACTACCGGACCTCGGTTTGATCATCGTAGACGAAGAGCATGATCCTTCGTACAAGCAAGAAGAGGGCGTCCGATACAACGGACGGGACGTGGCGGTGGTGCGTGGCAAATTGACCGGCTGCCCGGTAATTTTAGGGTCAGCCACTCCGGCTATCGAGAGTTATGAAAACTGTCTTCGGGGGCGCTATCGCCTTCTTGAAATCACCAAGCGAATTTACCAACGGCCTCTGCCGCAAATTGATATCGTTGATCTCAGAGCGGAATCTGCACAACGAAAATCAGATCCGGCAGCTTCCCACGCGGGGAAAGGTGACGACCATCCGCTTGTTTCCAAGCGGCTCGTCAAAGCGTTAATCGAGAATTATCAAAGAGCGCGCCAGAGTCTGATTTTTCTCAACCGTCGAGGGTTTTCCAATTTCCTTCAGTGCAAGCTCTGCGGTCATGTCATTCGCTGCTCCCATTGCAGCGTGACATTGACCTTGCACCTCAAGCAAGGAAGCCTCTGTTGCCATCACTGCGATTACCGCAGGCCGATTACGGACTCCTGTCCGGAGTGCAGGAATGCGACACTCCGCGAGGTGGGAGTGGGAACCGAGCAAATCGAGCAAAGTTTACAGCGTATTGTCACCGGGGCGCGGGTTGCGCGTATGGATCGAGACACGAGTGGCAAAAGAGGAGTCCAGGAGAAATTGATCCGCAGCTGGCAAAATGGGGAGATCGATATTTTGGTGGGCACGCAGATAATCACCAAAGGCCACGACGTCAGCGGAGTGACCCTGGTAGGAGCTTTGCTCGCCGACCTCTCGCTGAACTTGCCGGACTTCCGCGCCGCCGAGCGAACCTTTCAACTGTTAAATCAAGTGGCTGGGCGATCCGGTCGCGGCGACGACCCCGGCCATGTCATTGTCCAAACGTACGCGCCGGACCATTATGTTTTTCAATACCTAATCAGCCACGACTACAAGGGCTTTTTTAAGTTGGAGCTGGAGTCCCGGCGCGCCTTGAATTATCCGCCATTCAGCCGTTTGGTGAGTTTTTGCATCGACGGACCGAAAGTCGCCGATGTCGAATCCAAGGCCAAAAAACTCGCGGAGATCTTGCGCGAGCGGCACGGAGCAAACTCAAAGTACCGGGACCAAATCGAGATACTGGGACCGGCACCGGCGCCCATCGCGAAACTGCGCGGTCGTTATCGTTGGCAACTCCTGCTCAAAGGCAAGCAAGTTTCCGCTCTATTGGAATTCGCCAACATCGCTCGCGAATTATTGCCCCGTTCCGGCAAGGCCCGACTTCACATTGATGTCGATCCCTTCAGTATGTTATGAAATTTTGACGTCATGGCGATTCTGGAAATCTTAAAATACCCGGAGCCAGTACTGAGCCGTGTGGCCCCGCCGGTGAAAAACATCACCGGCGACACCGTCAAGCTGCTAAGCGACATGCTCGACACGATGTACGCCGCGCCCGGCATCGGACTCGCCGCGCCACAAGTGGGCATCTCGCAGCGCGTCATCGTTTTGGACGTTAACCACGAAAACCCACACAAGCAAGTCTACAAACTCATTAACCCCGTCATTACCCGCGCGGAGGGGAAAGTCATCTGGGAAGAGGGCTGCTTAAGCGTCGTCGATTTTACCGCAGAAGTGCGCCGGGCGGCACAGGTCGAGGTCACCGCCTTCGACGAAAACGAAAAAGAAATAAAGATCGAGGCCGAGGGGCTTTTCGCCGTTGCCTTGCAACACGAGATCGATCACATCGACGGTAAACTCTTCATCGATCGCATCAGCCGCCTGAAACGGGATCTTTATACGCGGCGGCGCAAGAAAATGCTGCGCACGGGCGTCGTTCCTCCGGCTGATAACGCGCGCGTCCTGATCTAGGACTAAAACGGCTGCGATCGCCAGTATCGTTCCCTGTTCCGGGAGTTAACCCATGTCCCACACCTGGCCGATTGTTTTTATGGGCACGCCGGCAACTGCTGCCGCGACGCTGGAGCAATTGCTTCAGGGACCGGATCGGATTGTCGGGGTTGTGACCCAGCCCGACCGGCCGACGGGCCGGGGCCAAAAAACCGCTCCGTCGCCGGTGCGGAGCGTGGCGGAGACTCATAGCATTCCCGTTGTGGCGCCGGAAAAAATCCGCGCCCCGGAATTTCTGGGTACTCTCAGAAATTGGCGCCCCGAGATCATCGTGGTGGTAGCCTATGGGCGGATTTTGCCGAAAACAATTCTCGAACTAGCGCCGCGCGGTTGCCTGAACGTACACTATTCGCTTCTACCTAAGTACCGCGGCGCCGCCCCGGCCGCTTGGACGATCATCAACGGAGAGCCGATAGCCGGAGTTACGACGATGCGGTTAGTCGAAAAGATGGATGCCGGCCCCGTTTATCTACAGGAATCCATTGCGGTGGCTCCTGACGAAACATCGGGCTCCTTGCAAACTAAGCTAACCCCGATCGGTTCCCGGTTACTCCTCGAAACCCTGCGCCAGCTCAAAGAAGGCGGATTGCAGCCACGGGAGCAAGATGAAAGCGCGGTGACGTTTGCGCCGATGCTAAAGAAAGAAGATGGTCGCATCGACTGGAACCAATCGGCCCTGGTGATCGAACGGTGTGTACGCGGCTTTGCCCCATGGCCCGGCGCCTATACCCATTTCGGAAATAAATTGCTCAAGGTTCATCGGGCGAAGGTGCTCCCGGGTGATAGCAAAGGAAATCCGGGCGAAGTCATCCGTGCCGATGCCAGTGGTCTGTGGATCGCAACCGGTGCCGGAATTATCGGCCTGGATGAAGTTCAGCTAGAAAACAAGAGACGGCTCCCGGGCGCGGAGTTCATCAAAGGCGCAAGGATTACGACCGGTGACCGCTTCTAACGGGGAAACAAGCGTTCGCCGGCTTGCCAGTGAGATCCTGCTCAAGGTCGATATCCAAAAAGCTTACGCGGACATTCTTCTCGATCAGAGGATAAGAATCCAAAGACTCCAAGAGCGAGACCGTGCATTGCTTACGGAACTCGTCTACGGGACACTTCGCTGGCGCGGCGCCATCGACGCTCAGCTGAACCGCCACCTGCGTCGCCCCTTGGCAGAAACGGATCCCTTCATTCGAAATCTGCTGCGGGTTACCCTGTACCAGTTACTCTTTCTCGATAAGATTCCCGATTACGCCGCCGTCAACGAGGCCGTACAGCTCGCCAAAAAACACGGCGGCGGCAAAGTCGCCGGATTCGTCAATGGAGCTTTGCGCAACTTTCTTAGGCGCAATAACGAGACCGCAACGCCGCAAGCAACCGATGACTCAATTGCCGTCCTGGCGGTCAAGTACTCGCATCCTGAATGGCTGGTGAAAAAATGGCTCGAATATTTTGGTCTTGAAGGCGCGAAAGAACTGATGCGCGCAAACAACGAACGATCGCCGCTGGTGCTGCGAGTGAATACTCTGAAAAGCGACCGTCGAGCATTGCTGGATTTGCTCGAAAGAAACGGTGTCACGGCCGTTGCCACCCAATGGTCACCTGAGGGGGTCTGGGTGCAGTCAGGTTCGGCTGTCGACGGGCTACCAGGATTCCACCAAGGGCTTTTTCAGGTCCAAGGCGAGGCTTCCCAGTTGGTGGCTTATCTCTTAGCATCTCAACCCGAGGAGCGCGTGCTCGACGCCTGCGCAGCTCCTGGCGGCAAGACCACGCACATCGCCGAGCTTATGAACGACGCCGGTGAGGTGACGGCATTAGATATTTCCGCGAGGGGTATCGAGAAAATTCGCGATAACGCCGCTCGGCTCGGCCTCACATCGGTCCGCGCGCTACGCTCCGACGCGAGCCGCGATTTTCCTGGCTCATTCCTTGGTCACTTCGACCGCGTTCTTGTCGATGCGCCCTGCAGCGGTTTGGGCACGCTACGCTCCCATCCGGAGATCAAATGGCATCGCAACCCAAGCGACATTGAACGACTTGGTCGTTTACAAGAGAAAATCCTCGATCGCGTCGTTCCATGCCTTAGGCCGGGGGGAGTGTTAGTGTATTCCACCTGTACATTGACCCGAGACGAGAACGAACAGGTCGTCGAGAGTTTTCTTAAGGCTCATCGGGAGTTTGAGTTGGAGAATGCGGCAGGATATCTTCCCGAACAGGCGAAATCGATGGTGCAGGGGAGCTACTTCTTGGCCTTACCCCATCGTCACAACACCGACGGGTTTTTCGCCGCGCGCATGAGAAAAGTCGCTTGAAAGGCTCAAATGAAAATCGCTCCGTCGATACTCTCCGCTGATTTCAGCCGGCTCAAGGATGAGATCCAGGCCGTCGAAGCGGCCGGCGCGGACTGGCTCCACGTCGACGTTATGGACGGCCATTTCGTGCCCAACATTACCATCGGTCCAGTGGTGGTTGAATGGGTGCGCAAAGTCACCAAGATTCCCGTTGACGTTCACTTGATGATCACCGATCCTGACAAGTACGCGCCTGAATTTATCAAGGCGGGCGCCGACTGGGTTTCTATCCACCCGGAGACTTGCGTCAATCCGAACACGACGCTGCGAAAGATCCGCGACCTGGGCGCGAAGGCATCGATTGCGGTCAACCCCGATGTTCCACTCAGTAGAGTCGAGGCATGCTTCGCGGATATCGACATGATTCTCATGATGACCGTGTTCCCGGGCTTCGGTGGCCAGGCGTTCATTCCCGACGTCTTGCCCAAGATCGAAGAGGTCGGAAAACTCATTGACCAGCGAAAGCTCACGATATGGATCGAAGTTGACGGCGGGATCAAGGCCGACAACATCGATCGCGTCGTGCGCGCCGGCGCCGAGGTCATCGTCTCCGGTTCCGGTATCTTCAAGACGCCGGATTACGCCGAGACCATTCGGCAAATGCGCCGGGCCGTGGGAATGGTAATGGAGGATGGAGGATAGAAGATGGAGGATCGAGTCTAGCGATCTTCGATCTTCCATCCTCGATCTTCGTTTCTTCGCTCGGCGAGCCGCGACGAGCAACTTGTTTTCTCGTCTCGGTGTGGTACTTTGTGCGGGTCGGGGCGTGGCTCAGCTTGGTAGAGCGCACGGTTCGGGACCGTGAAGTCGGTGGTTCAAATCCACTCGCCCCGACCATTCACTCAATTCCCCCGCGCCTAAACCCCCCAGGATCAATTCACACCGAGATTCGACGGATCGCTTCGATTCTCTCCACCGGCGTCGGGTGCGAGTAGTGGTAGAAGGAATACCAGGGATGAGGCGTCAAGTTCGAAAGATTTTTAACCGTTAAATTGACCAGCGCTTCTTCCATCGGCCTGCCGTCCCGCAGCGTGACCGCGGCGAACCGGTCGGCTTCATACTCATGCCTGCGGGAGAGCAGGTTCATAAGCGGTGCCAGGTAAAACGTGAAGGGCCCGGAAAGCAGGCTAAAAAGTACCAGCGCGGCGTGGCTCGTCGGCTGCAAAGCGAAAGCCGAAAACAACGGCCGGTATTCGACCAATAAGCTAAGAATTGAAAGCCCAACGAACAAGAAAAGGCTTTGCACCACCAACATCCGTCGAATGTGCTTCATCTTATAGTGGCCCATCTCGTGGGCTAAGACCGCCAATCCTTGCTCGATGTTCATCTGCTCGATCAAGGTATCGAACAAAACGATCCGCTTGGCCTTGCCTATCCCCGTAAAGTAGGCGTTAGAGTGGGCCGAGCGCCGCGANCCNTCCATCGAGTAGATNCCGCTCGTGTGGAAACCGACTTGCTCAGCCAACTTAAGAATTCGGTTCCGGAGATCGCCGTCTTTCAAGGGCTCAAACTTGTTGAACAGCGGCGCGATAAAAGTCGGGTAGATGACGATCATAAGAAGCTCAAAGCACGAGATGAAGACAAACGTCCAAATCCACCAGTAGCGCCCCATGACTTCCATCAGCCAAAGGATGACGAAGAGAAACGGAACGCCGATCACGAGACCGAGCAGGAGACCTTTGAGTTTATCGGCCACATAAAGTCTCACGGTGGTCTTGTTAAATCCGAAACGAGCTTCGAGTCCGAATGTTGCGTAAAGATCGGCCGGCAGGCCCGCGATGGAGAAGATGGCGCCAACCGCAAGACAGAAAATAATTCCGTGGGTGCGCGCCATGGGAAAAAACCGGTTCGCGAGAGTGCTTGAGAACGCATCGAAAAGCGGCAACAACCCAGTGAATAGAACGGCGAGCAACAGCGCCCGCGCGTAAAGGTCGGTCCAGCGATGAAACCGGCCCTTGGCGAGCGCGTACTGGACGGACTTATCGTAATCCGCTGACTGGATCTTCGCACGAAAGCTGTCCGGTATGTCTCGCGCGGCCCAGCGCGCCCGCACATGGCGCAGGTTCAGCTCGTTGAGCGTGAATTCGACGAGAAACTCAAGCGCGAACAGAGCAAGGAACGACCCGACGATCAGTTGTTCCATGAGGAGGAGCGAAGACAAAAAGGATGTTCAAGGTTCAATGTTCCAGGTTCAACGTTTCAATTCGTTTCGGACCTTGAGCCTTGAACTTTGAACATTGAACTCTGGATTTCCGCGCTCGTTCCGCAGGGCTCGCGTCTCGATGGGTGCCATGCGTGACTCATCCCGGCTACGCGGCAGGCGTATCGTAGCTAAATGTGAGCTTGCCTTCGTTCTCGTCGACCTCGACCTTGCCGCCGTTTTGCAGCTTGCCGAAGAGGATCTCGTCGGCAAGAACCCTTTTGATTTCGTTCTGAATCAAGCGGGCCATGGGCCGGGCGCCGAAAGCCGGATCATAGCCACGCTCTGCGAACCAACGGCGCGCCCTGGGTGTAAGCTGCAAGAAGACTTTCTTTTCGTTGAGCTGGTGGTCGAGCTCCATGATGAATTTTTCGACGACGCGCTCGATAATCTCTGGGCTAAGAGCGTTAAACGTGACCATCGCATCAAGCCGGTTGCGAAACTCGGGGCTGAACATTTTCTCGATGGCTTCCTTGCCCTTGCCGACATTGGACTGGGCGGCGAAGCCGAGCGGCGAGCCGCTCATCTCGCGGGCCCCGGCATTGGTGGTCATGATCAGAATGATGTTGCGGAAGTCGGCCTTCTTGCCATTGTTGTCTGTGAGAGTCGCATGATCCATCACCTGGAGCAGGATGTTGAACAGGTCAGGATGGGCCTTTTCAATTTCATCGAGCAGCAAGACCGAATAGGGATTCCGATTGATGGCGTCCGTGAGTAAGCCGCCCTGATCGAAGCCGACGTAGCCCGGTGGCGCGCCGATGAGCCGCGACACGGTATGCTTCTCCATGTATTCGCTCATGTCGAAGCGAAGAAATTCAATCCCCATGACCTGGGCTAATTGCTTGGCCACCTCGGTCTTGCCAACGCCGGTGGGGCCGGAAAAGAGGAAGCAGCCGATGGGTTTTTCGGGGTGCCCCAGACCCGAACGGGAGAGTTTGATGGTACTGGCAAGGGTCTCGATCGCCGTGTCCTGACCGAACACGACCAGTTTCAGATCCCGGTCCAGATTCTGCAATTGCTCTTTATCCGAGGTCGATACGCTGCGCGGCGGGATCTTGGCGATCTTGGCAACCATCTTCTCGATGTCTTTGGGACCGATGGTTTTTTTGCGCTTTTCCGCCGGCTGGATCTTAACCGCTGCGCCGATCTCGTCGATGACGTCGATGGCCTTGTCAGGCAAGCGCCGGTCGTTGATATGCTTGGCCGACAACTGAACCGCCGCTCGGATGGCCGCCGTGCTGTAGTGAACCCCGTGGTGTTTTTCGTAGTGAGACTTTAAGCCTTCGAGGATTTTGTAGGCTTCTTCCTGACTGGGCTCAGGAATTTCGATCTTCTGAAAACGGCGCGCCAGCGCGCGGTCTCTTTCAAAGTAGCTCTTATAGTCATGATAGGTCGTCGAACCGATGCACTTGAGCTCGCCGGAAGCGAGCGCCGGTTTCAAAATGTTCGACGCATCCATCGAGCCGCCGCTGGTAGCGCCGGCGCCGACGATGGTGTGAATCTCGTCGATGAAGAGGATCGCGTTTGGCCGCTTCGCAAGACCTTTCAACACCCCTTTCAAGCGCGCTTCGAAGTCGCCGCGAAATTTGGTTCCCGCCAGGAGCGCGCCCATATCGAGGGCGTAGATTGCAGCGTCTTTGAGCGCATCGGGAACCTCGCCTCGCTGAATTTTCAGCGCCAAGCCTTCGGCTAGCGCGGTCTTACCCACGCCGGGATCGCCGACATAGATCGGATTATTTTTGCGCCGGCGGCACAGCACGTGAATCGTCCGTTCGATTTCGTCTTCCCGGCCGATCAGTGGATCGATCTTCCCCTGCGCAGCTCGATCTACCAGGTTGACGGTAAACGCCTCTAAAGGATTGACCCGCGAAGCTGGTTTTTCTTCTTCGCCCTGTTCCTCTTCTTTTTGCGGCCATTCCTCTCCGGTGGCGATCTTCGAGATGCCGTGGGAAACGTAGTTCACCACGTCGAAGCGCGTAATGCCTTGTTCTTCTAACAGATAGACCGCATAGGAATCGGGCTCCCGGAACATCGCGATAAGCAAATTGCCGCCCGTGATCTCTTTTTTTTCAGCCGATTGGGCGTGAATCACGGCCCGTTGCAAGACCCGGTGAAAGCCCAAAGTCTGTTGCGGTTCCTGGATCAGCCCTTCAGGAAGGGCTTCCAACTGACCGTTAAAAAATTCCTCGAGAGCCTTTCTTAGCCGTTCGAGGTCACCGCCGCAGTTGAGGATCGCCGCGCTGGCATCCTTATCGTGCAACAGAGCGTAAAGCAGATGCTCCAAGCAGACATACTCGTGCCGGCGGCGTCTAGCCTCCTTCAACGCCGCGTTTAGCGTGGTTTCCAGTTCCTTGCTGATCATCCTATGCTTCTTCCATCGTACATTTTAGCGGATATTCATGCTGGCGCGCTAGATTTTCCACCAGGGTGACCTTGGTCTCCGCTATCTCATAGGTGTAAACGCCCGCCACGCCAAGCCCTTTCTTGTGGACATGGAGCAT
>C687J26845_10000811_pt1 | contig 20024 bp, 13 predicted proteins | sample RifCSPlowO2_12_FD_26845 | JGI IMG/M metagenome (IMG submission 26845)
AATTTATCCACATCCTTTCCAACATCTAAGGTATAAATTTCCTCACCCCAGTTAGTCATTGTTGTTGAAACACTAATATGCCCAGCTATTCCTAAATCCTCTATCTCAATATCACCCTCTACAGTATCATAAGCAGATAAAACCACCTCTCCTTGATTAGCTATATCACTAGAAACAGTTATCCATTCACCACCTTTCATAGAGTTTCTAATAATTATATTTCCCTCAAAATCCTTATATATAGTTATTATGCCAAAATTAGGATCATATTTCCACGCATAATTTTGTAAAAAAGTATCTGTAAAATCTTGAGCACAAATGTTAGGATCCTTGCCTTCAGATTGACATTCGTTCCTGACTAATGTTAATTCATACTCATAATTACTTCTTAAATCATCAAAATTCTCTAAACCCTTTTGAACACTTATTGAATTATAAGTCTTAAATGCTATGTAAACAAAAATACAAACAACAATTGCTATAATAATAAATATTTGACCTCTTTTATTCATATATTATTAAAATAATATATCTTTTTAAATATTATTTTTTATATAAAAAGATGAATAAAAAACTAATTACAGCAGGAATGAATTATTATTTTAGTCTATTTAAAAAAGCACCAACATTTGCCAATATTTTCTACACAAGAAGATGTAATTTAAAATGTGATTTTTGCAATGTTTATCAAAAGGTTTCTAATAAAGAACTAACATTAGAGGAATGGAAAGAATGCTCAGATAGTCTTTATGACCTAGGAAACAGATATATTAGTATTGTTGGCGGTGAACCTCTTTTAAGAAAAGATGTAACAAAATTTATAAAACATATATCAAAAAAAAATATAATCACATCATTAGTAACAAATGCAATTCTATTAGATGAAAAAAAAATTAATGAATTAATAGATGCTGGACTATTGAACATAGGTATATCCACTCAATCCCTAATCCCAAACAAAAAAGAAAAGGGTCAAAACAAAGAATTATTTAATTTATTATTAAAATATAAAAAAGACATAGAAATTACAGCATTAACAACAATAACAAATAAAAACTACAGAGAGGTTCCAGAAATAGCAAGATTTATAATAAAAAAAGGTTTTAGATTTGCACCAAATATAGTCGCTAGCGGAGAAAATTTTTGGTTTAGAAATTTCTGTCCAGAACTGCAATTCCATACAAAAGAAGAACAAGAAGGCCTAAAAAAAACAATAAACAAATTAATAGAAATAAAAAAACAAACCAATAAAATAACCTATTCAGAATATTATCTTAAATCATTACATAAATATGCAATAAATCCAAATTTTAAATGGAATTGTAAAGCAGGTAAAGACTATATAGCAATAAATGAAGATGGTTGTGTTATGTTTTGTCAGGATTTAAAACCAACAAACATATTTTATAAAGATCTAAAAAAACATTATCCGTTAAAACAAAAACTTTGTAAAAATTGTGTTTGGCCTTGTTATTATGATGAATCCTATAAAAAATCCCATAAATTAAAATTTTTAAAAGATGCAATATGTGCGGTATAACTGGAATAATTGGAAAAGAAGACAAAGACCTTATTAAAAAAATGACCTTTACAATCCAACATAGAGGTCCAGATCAAGAGGGTTATTACACCGATAAAAACATTTCCTTGGGTTTCAGAAGATTAGCAATATTAGATCTAAGCAAAAATGGATCACAACCAATGTTCAACGAAAATAAAGATCTAATTCTAACATTTAATGGAGAAATATATAACTTCAAAGAAATAAAAAATAAACTTAATAATCACAACTTTATATCAGAAACAGATACAGAAGTTATACTACACGGTTACGAAGAATATAAAGAGAATATCTTAAAACATTTAAACGGTATGTTTGCATTCTGTATATATAATAAACATACGAAACAATGTTTTTTAGCAAGAGACAGAATAGGTATAAAACCCCTATATTATACAATAATAGATAACATTCTTTACTTCTCATCAGAATTAAAATCATTATTAATAATACCAGAATTAAAAAAAGAAATTAATCCTGATGCAATAAATGAATTCCTAACGTTAAGGCACATTAATGGTCCAAAAACAATAATAAAAAATATTTATAAGTTACAACCTGGACATTATATAACTTTTCCAAAACTAAAAATAAAAAAATACTGGGAAATAAAACAAAATATAACAAACTTCAATGAGGATTATTACACAAAAAGGCTAGAAAGATTACTTAACCAGTCAGTAAAAATGCAGTTAATCAGCGATGTTCCTTTAGGTATATTTTTATCTGGTGGGTTAGATTCCTCAATAATAACTGCGTTAATGTCAAAACATTCTCAAGAAATAAAATCCTTCTCAATAAGTTTCTCCCAATATAACAATCAAGAAACAAAAAATGCTTTATTGGTATCAGAGCTATTTAATACCAATCATAAAGAAATCTCTGTATATCCTGAAGACATAAACTTATTAAATAAAATAATTTATCATCTTGATGAACCAACAGCAGATCCTGCAGCAATCCCAACATATATTTTAGCACAAAAATCAAGAAAAAACATAACTGTAACATTAGTTGGAGAAGGAGCAGATGAAATCTTCGGAGGCTACGAGCAATACAAAATTCTAAAGCTAAAACAATACTTAAATTATATTCCTGGAAAAAATATTTTACCTATATTAATAAAAAAATCCCCAAAAAAAGTTCTCAACTATTTTTTTAAATATTCAGAATCTCTAGGAGAAAAAGGTATAGAAAGATTTTCTGACTTAATAAAAACAAATAACCTAACAAAAAACTATCTTTCCTTAACCTCTTTCTTTGATCAAAAAGAGAAAAAATTAGCTTATAGTCCAGAACTAATCTCAAAATTAAAAGAAAATACTTTAAAAAATATTAATATAAAAAAAGATAAAGAATTTCTTAATAATATAATGTGTTTTGAAACAAAAACAGAAATGGTAGACTGCTTATTAATGAAAGTAGATAAAATGACTATGGCCCATTCCATGGAGGCTCGTGTACCATATTTAGACCATAATATAGTTGATTTTGCATTTACCATTCCTCAAAAATATAAAAATTCAAAATATATCCTTAAAAAAACAGCAAAAAATCTATTGCCGAAAACAATAATCTCCACAAAAAAACAACGCTTTTTTGTTCCCATAGATAAATGGTTTGAAAATGAACTTAAAGATTATAAAAATAATTTTTTAGAAGAAAACATATTAATAGAGAGAAAAATCATAAATAAAAACTATTTTTCTCATATACAAAAAAATTTTTCAAAATCTGAATTATATTACTCAAGACAATTATGGAACCTTATTAACTTAGATTTATGGCTGAAAATAAATAAAATATAAATTATTTTTTTCTATTAACAATATTAGTCACCATATTCTCTCCCACTATAGCATCTTTCACTGATCCACCATCACCCCATAAACTCCATACCCCATATTTTCTTTTCCTATAATACATATATCCACCTAACCCTGCAAATACAACAACTACACCACCAATGACATATAAAATAATCATTCTTATGTTCTGTGATTCAGCAACCTCTGGTTTTTGAATCTCAACCTCAGGTATTACCTCTTCTTCTAATATCTCTTGTTCAACTGCTACATCTTGAGCCTCTGTTATTAATTCCTCTTCTGGACTTACTGCTTCAACATCATCACTATCTACTACTGCAAATCCACCACTGCCTCCAGAGCTACCTCCGCCACCCCCAGAGCTACCTCCACCACTGCCTCCAGAACTAGGGGGTGCAGGTGTTGTTCCTGGAATTACTTCACATAAACCTGTTCCATGATTGCATTGTAAACTTAATGCACTACAAAAAGCATCATCGTATCTCTCTCCCTGTGTAAACACACATATATTACTAACACAATTCAACTCTTGCTTACATAGATTTATGTCATCACAAACCTCCCCATATCCATTACCATCGCTAACAAATTCACATCTTTCTATTCCACTTCCAACTAAAATGCAACTCAAACCATCACTACACAGTTGTTCAAGATCTGTACTATCACATTCTTGAGCATATTTTAATTTACCCTCCTGATTATTAACCCATTCACATTTTAAATCCATACATATTAAACCAGTAGCACAATCAATATCAATTACACATCCATCACCTAACTCATTATTCCCTAATCCCATACAAGTTGTTTCAATAACTGCCTCAGATTCAACACAATATCCAGTATTATCTGCATTTACATCTGTAACACAATTATAACCCTGATCACATAAACTACTATCCAAATATGTAGCAGCTGGTATTACACATGTATCACCAATTAAACCATCAGCACAATCTAAACCATCTCTACATATAACAGGAGGAACTATAGTCAAATCACACCCTAACCCAAGAGTCGCACCATCACCAGAATAATCACAATAATTACCCTGATCAGTACTTATACAAATCAAAGGTAATTTACAAAATAAACCAATATCATTACACTCTTGCATCCAAGTTTGTCCTTCTACATCATAATCACAACTTCCTTGAATACATTTCAATCCACTTGCACATCCATTATCATTATCACAAATACTAGTTATTTGTCCTACACCAACACCAACTATACAATTCTTAACACATTTATTTTCCAAACAACCATAACCTGAAAGACAATCATCATTTGTTGTACATTGTTCAACAGCAGATTCTACTCCTGTACAACTACCAACATTTGGATTCTCACAAATTGTTTCACTAGGACAATCAGTATTTGTTCTACAAGGTTCATTAGTATTAGGATAACATACTTGAGCACCCGCACAATATTCTTGATCACAATCAATAAATCCATCTAAATCATTATCCATTTCATCATTACAAACCTCAACAGCAGNTTCTACTCCTGTACAACTACCAACATTTGGATTCTCACAAATTGTTCCACTAGGACAATCAGTATTTGTTCTACAAGGTTCATTAGTATNAGGATAACATACTTGAGCACCCGCACAATATTCTTGATCACAATCAATAAATCCATCTAAATCATTATCCATTTCATCATTACAAACCTCAACTTCCTGTTGAATACATGTCTCTAGAACAGGATCACAAATTAAACCATTAGCACATAATTTATTCTGATCAGGATAACACATTGCATTCTCTCCCCCACATATTAAATCACTATTACAATGTCCAACCTTTACTCCATTATTATCAGTACACACATTTCCTGAGCCAAAACCCTCTGCACAAGGCAATCCCAATCCTAATTCAACAACAGATTGTAATTCTGGTATAATTAAACCTGCTGTAAAACCATCCATTATATTAGTTATTTCCACAGTTGGTACATACCTTGCAAAACACTTCATACTATAATCACTACAATCACCAAAAAGGCAATCTAAAGCATTTATATCAAAACTACAAGAATGCTGCCCATTATCTAAAACACCACAATCCCACTCTCCACTACTATAATCCTTTTTCCAATCCCCACCATCATCATACAATGAACATTCAATCTCATTAAGGTTTGGATCAAAAGTAGAAGCTAATTCTATATTATATAACCCATTTATCGGTCCATTAACTCTTACTCCCATTGCATTAACCATTACACCACCCTCTTCTTGAGTTGTTCCAGGCTCAGAAGGCCCAGCCTGTTCTAGATTAACACAAATATCATCTCTACACTCTAACCCTACAGCACATAAGACATTATTACCTATACTACACTCAGCCCCATCACCACCACAAATTAAATCTGATCCACATAATCCAATTATATTTCCCTGACTATCATAACAAAATCCGCCAGTAACAGATCCAGATGCACAAGGTAACCCTAATCCTAATTCTGGTATAATTAAACCTGCAGCTATAACCCCTTTAATTATCTTAACACGATGTAATAATATGAGTTTTTTCCCCTGCTCTACTCTTTGTTCTGCAAAACACTTCATATTATAATCACTGCAATCACTAGAAGAACAATCTAAAGCATTTACATCAAAATTACAATAATACTGTCCATTATCTAATTGTCTGCAACCCCAATCTGAGCTATAATAATCATTCTTCAAGTCCCCACCATCATCATATAATGAACACTTAATCTGACTTAAACTTGGATCAAAATTAGAAACTAACTCTACCTTATATAGTCCATCTTCTGGTCCACTAATCCTTATACCTGTTCGATCTTCAGACTCAGCCTCAACACAAAGTCCATCCAAACATACATTACCACTGCCACATACAGAATCATCAATACAACTTAATCCTAATCCACAACTAGTAATCTCAACTTCATATAAAAATCCTTGTTCAGAAGCTACAATCAAACCATTTCTATCTGTAACATCAAAAAAAGAAGGAATATGCACTGCCTTTTTATCAATAATATCCATTTCATCTAGCTTTATTGTAGAAGCTTTTTTTATTAGTTCACCTGTTTGCAAATCAAGAGCATAAACAAAACCACTATCATCCCCAAAATAAACTACATTATTCTTACCTATAGGCCATGACTTTATACTACTCCCTGCAGTGTAAACCCATTTAATTACATTCTGAGTTAAATCATATGCATATAGGTTTCCATCCATAGCTCCCACAAACAAAACATTATCAACCACATTTAATGGTGATTTAATTTCAACATTTAATTCTATGATTCTCAAAAAATCATCTTTATTATCTATATTTATAGCAAATACACCATTTTTATTTGCAGCATAAACCTTACCATTGTAAACATAAGGCATTGAATTAATTGGTGCACCCAAATCACTACTCCATCTTAAAGTACCATCGAGATAATTTAATGCGTAGAATAAATTTCCAGCACCAAAATAAATGCCACCAGCATCCACATAAGCCGTAGAAGTAATACTATTACCCCCTACTAAATCATACCTCCATTTCAATTTACCTGTATAAGCATCAACAGCATAAAAATAAGAACCAGCACCAAAATAAACAACACCCTTGAAATAAATAGGTGCAACCCTAACAGGACCACCTGCCAAAAAACTCCATCTTAAATTACCCTTTTCACTATATGAATATAATTTAGAATCATCAGCTCCAAAATAAATATTTCCTTGCTCATCTATTTGTGCCAAACTCAAAATTGGATATTTTTTAGTTGCACTATTTACTGTTACCCCCCAATTTTTATTACCATTCAAACCATAAGAATAAAAATTTCCAAATAAAGTTCCTATTAAAATATTATTATTTTTTCCCAACCAAGGAGAACTAAGAATATATTCATTAGCCTCACCTATTTTAAATTTATTTATTGGGCTCAAACAACTACTCTGATCATAAACAACCCTTCCACTATAGCTCACGCTATCATCATATAAAGAAACACCATTATTATTATACTGCATAAATATAGTCACAAAAAAAAACAAAAAAATTACACCTATTATACCCAACAACCATATTCTTTCTTTGTTCATTTCAATTTAACCTCTTTTTTAATATCTACAATCGGCGATTCAGTACCAATTATTTCCTCACCAAGAGATGTTTTTTTAACAACAGTGTAATAATAGACTAATCCACCTATTCCCCCAATCAAAACTACTCCTCCTAAAATAATTAGCAATAATACCCACCATTTCAATCCCTCATCTTTTGTAACTGGAAGTTTTGGTTTTTGATCTTTTGGTTGTTCATCTATCTGCTTTGGTTCAGGTTCAGAAGGCTCTTCATATGTAGGAATAACCTCTTGTCTTGGTTCTTCCTCTTCAGTATATCCACCCCAATCGATAATGTCATCATCTCCACCATCTCCACCATCTCCACCATCTCCACCATCTCCACCGCCAGGTGGAAGAGAAGTAGGACACAAAATATTAGCACTACATCCACTATCAACACACATACTATTCTGATCTACAAAAAATCCACCTATCCCATAATTTAAACCACAACTAACTAACTCACCATTTACAAATTCCATATCAAATGGCAATAATATTTCAGTATAACCAGTAGCACTATCATACATTACAATATTATTCAATAATTCATATTGAGTTACATCAATAGTTGCTAAAACGCTACCATAAACTTGCATATCACATTCTACACTCCCGGATACTACTGTTGGATTCTTAAAATATACATCATAATCTCTTCCACCCAAAGAATACATCTCAGTATTTAAAGCAACACTTCCTTGTTTACAATCAATATCGTCAATCTCAACAGATGAATCATAAGCAACCCTTGCATAATAATATTGTTCATCCCAATTATCTGTACTAAATAAAGTGCTAGTAGCCGTACTATCCTCTATTGTACAAACATAATTTAATGTTGAAATATCCTTATCAGCATACAATACTATTTTAGGATTTAATGGATCATTTATTAACATTAAACCATATGCACAAACAGATTCTTGAGGTAATACAGTACATATATCATTCTCACAACTAGCAGTAGACATACATTCACTATCTATAGCACATACTGCACCAACACCCCCACATATACCATTTACACAATTATTATACAAACAATCACTATTAACAATACAAACCTCTCCTGAATTCTTTAAATCAGAAACTATGCATATTTCAGTTATAGGATCACAAATTAAACCATTAGCACATAATTTATTCTGATCAGGATAACACATTGCATTCTCTCCCCCGCATATTAAATCACTATTACAATGTCCAACCTTTACTCCATCATTATCTGTACACTCATTTCCAGGTCCCAAACCATCTGCACAAGGTAATCCCAATCCCAATACCTGCTCTACACAAAGCAATCCCATGGGATCACAAATCAATCCAGTATCACAAACACTTAACTCAAAAATACCTGTGCCAATACCATCATATAATGCCTGCCATCCCTCAACATTATCAGCAGAAGGTAAATCAATCATAGATTGAGTTTCAATGCTTCTTAAACAAGAATCTCCAGCTGTTAAACTTATGGTAGGTAAACATATTCCATTTGTACAATCCTCACCACTTTGACAATCATTATCACCAGAACATCCTCTCACACAAACATTAGTATAACACAATTCTCCTTGATCACAATCTAAATCAACTAAACAAGTACCTGGACATAAAGTACAAGTCCCACCACAATCAATACCTAATTCACCTGTATCTTGCACACCATTCTCACATAATAATTCACCACATTCAAGAGTACAAGTCCCACCACAATCAATACCTAATTCACCTGTATCTTGCACACCATTCTCACAAACAGAAACACAAACACCACTTTCATGATTACAAGTAAATCCTGTTGTACACATAGAATCTAAAGGCATATGCGTCTCATCCAAACCATCAGGAGAGATCTCAGTACTCATACAACTAGCTCCTTCCCCACCACATATCCCACTTATCATACTACTACAATACATTCCTAAACTAGTACAATCTTGTGCGCATCCAGAAGGGGCATCACACTCAAAGGTATTTATATTACATAATAAACCTTCATTACAATAATCATCGTTTATAGTATATTCTCCAGAATTAATACCTGATAATATTGAATCATAATTATTTATATCAACAGCAACACCCAAACTATCCCTTACACAACTTTCACCAAATCCTGTCACCTCATAAGTTACATCCTCACACGCACCATTCAAACATATCTCTCCAACATTACAATGAACATCTGAAGTACATATATCGTCAGTAGCCATACAATTTTCTACATCCATAACATAAATCCCTGTTTCTGCCCCAAATATTACCTTAGATGAACCCATAAACTCAAAACTATTCAATGTATGTACATCCCCTCGTACAATATGCTCCCCTAATGCCTCTCCTAATTTTAAATCAACTGAATAAGCCCTTCCATTATCATTTCCAACAAAAACCATCCCATCAACATTAACAGCTTCTACTGGCATACTCCTCATAGGTTCTAAATTTAAATTTAATCTATTAGCAAGAACCCCTTGTGATGGAGTAAACTTCCAATAAAGCGATAAAGTATCTGCTGAATAAGCATATAAAACACCATCATTAGCAGCAACTAATATCAAACCATTTACTTTACTCAATGCTGAACTAACACACTTAGATTGCACACTAAGATCTAAATCAACAGAATCACTTAACGAAAAAGTCCGTTTATCAAATTTATATAATTTCTGGCATCCTGCAAAATACAAATAATTATCATCAATATAAGGCGTTCCTATAAATATCTCCCCATCAGCATGATACACACTCACAGGATCACTCATAGTCCCCTGACTATTAATACTTACCTTATAAATTTCACCATCCTCTGTACCTATATATAATAGATTATTAACATCATCTAAAACAGGAGACGAAATCATTCTATTATCCTTTATTTTAACTGAATTTTCATTCAAAGTAGCTTGTCTAGAAATACCAGATATTTTACTAACTACATGCAAAAATCCTGCAGTATCAGTCATATACAAATTTCCATTATAATTTAATATGCCATTATAAGATCCCAACAAACCAACATCTCTACTGCCTGTAACATCTAAACTAGCAACCTTAGAACCATCTGTTACATCAAGCACATATAACCACCCTTTATCTGTTCCATAATATACCAAAGACGAATCATAATCTACATAAGGCGGAGTTTTAACTGCTCCAACTTCACTAGCACCGATATCCACAAATTTCCATCTTAGGAGAGGACTTGATAATCTTAAATTTTTCATATTAAATAAACCAACCCCTTTGTTTAAATCAACAGAGTAAAACCCCCCATTTTCATCCCCAAAATATGCCATTAATTCATCATCAATACTAACATAAGATGTAACAGCCCCATTAGTAAAATAATTAGAGCTATAATCCATACATTCCGTAGCTGGGCTAGGCATAGAACAAACATGTCCATTTGGATCACAAACCCCACTTACACATTGACTATCATCTGCACAATAAGCTAAATATCCCCCACATAATCCCTTAATACACATACCAACATATTCTCCCAAATCATATGCTGCAATATTATAGCCATTTATATCCTGAGAAGTCCCCAATACATCTAAGAAAACCTCTTCTCCATTTACATTAAATATAACTCCAGGCCTACTAGCAGTTCTCATATCCTGATAAAATTCAAACTCAAATGGTGCACCTAATAGCGTAGCATCATAACTATCACCTGGCTCAAACATTCCAAAAAATTCACATCCACAAGAAGGACGCATTTGACCACATTGACTATTATCACTACAACCAATTAAAGATTCTTCCTCAGGTGGTTCTTCTTCTTCTTCTGGTTCTTCATCATCACTTCTTACACAAACACCAGATTCTTGTACAGAACCTCCCCCTAAAGTTAAACCTACTAAAGAAGAAACTACCTTGCCTGTAGAGACTAAAGGTTTAGCCACACTAGGTTCAGATAGCCTAAAGTTTTGGATAGGTTCTATATCTTGATTTTGTAACATAGGATCATTCTTAATTATCATACTGGTTTCAGTTGATGGAATTACACCACCAGGAAGCAATAAACTACCCGCTGATCCACCTTGCAATAATTGATTAATATTCAAAGGAGGAAGACTAACCTCTGGTCTTTCACCTATACCACCTATCTTAACCCGTGTATCATCAACAATATTAATATCCTCCAATAAAGAACCATCATAAACACATTCATAACCCTCAAAACAATCAGCATTTGAATAACAATTTCTAGAACATATACCCTCAAAACATTTCATCCCAGAGCAATCATCATCAATTTCACAAGGAACTTGTGTTCCCAAATCACCCAGAAAACTCATTATTATACTAGTACTTGCAGAACTAGGATCCCCCACATTACCTTCAGGCAACAGAATTTGACTTGTTGATTTTACAATTTTTCCTGTATTATACATTCCAACAAAAATAAACAAAGTTAGTAAAAGAATAAATATTGAACTGATTAAATATATATTTTTTAATTTTATTTTCATACTTCACCTCTTCTTCTATACATAACATTATTGTAAAATTAAATTCATTTATAAATATTTCTAAAAATTATTTTAAAATCATGACTTCCTCTCTCATCTAAATGATGGAGTTTCCTTAGCAGACAATCAAGTCATTCTGTTCTAATTGAGTTTGAATATAATTTCATTGTTGTTGACAAATCTGAATAGCCAATCGAACTAGCAAATTTTCTTCATGGCAAAAAAAGATCACGATAAGTATAGTTGACTTTGCATAGCACAAGCTTCGCTCTCCATACTTTTTCTTTTTTTAATTTGAAAAAAGAATTCTATTCAATCAAGAAAAACAATTCATCTACAGACTAAAGTCTGTATAGTTTTTTTACCTAGCAAATAAAAAAATCTCCAGTAAAATATATAAAGAACATAAACACAAAAAAATATATGGCGATAGTCGTTCAATGGTTAGGATGCAAGCCTGTGGAGCTTGAGACGGGGGTCCGATTCCCCCTTATCGCCCTTTATTAATAACAAACTTTTATGTTATCTACACTTATACCACACCTTCCACTCTTACAATCGTCATCATCTCTACAAGATTCACCATATCCTTTTAATAGTTTACAATATCCAGTTACCGAACATCCTCCCTTAAAACACTGCTCATCTCCCTCACACCGAGCATTTAAACCACCACATATCTTGCTTGACGAACAATAAGCATTCTGGCATTCTCTAGTACTAGCACAAAAATCACCTAAAGGCTTTCCAGCACATTCACAATTGCCCAACTCAGCTTTACATTCTGTACCACTTGACAAAATACATCCATATTCACAATCCATGTCATTCATACAAAATGCATGAGGTAAATTATATTCTATACTAACACTCTCTCCTGTTAAATCATACATTCCATAAATTGCTAAACCTGCAAATAAAATAACTAATGCTACAACACAATATTTTGCTTGTACACAAAATCTATCATTACTGCAATGATCATTAGCCTTCCCTGAATTTTGCATCATTTTATTAACAATGTCACTCTTGACTTTTCTAGGTCTAGATAATAATTTATCCCTCACACTAACAGATTTTAATTCTTCAATTGGATCCGCTTTAATTTGATCAAATTTAAAACTATCTGGTATAATATTAGTTTTTTTTACATTCCTAACAACCCTTCTTTTTTTAGCCAATAATCATCACCCCGCCTTATTATATGATTTGTAAAACAAAATTGATTTATAAAGATTATCTTTTATTTTTTAAAAAATAATATAAACCAACTGCTAAAACTACTATCCCTATATATAATAATAATTTACTTAAAAAGCTTAAAATCAAAAGAATAACAGCCAAAATTAAAATGTATTTAACATTATGCCCTTTAATCTCTTTTCCAAATGTTTCTACCTCTCTCTTAATATTCATATTATTTAAATAAAATACAAATATAAAAATGTAATGGTGGGGACGGCAGGATTTGAACCTGCACCAAGCGGTATCTTCATGCATATATATCACAGCCAAAAAGCTCATTGCTCCATACTGGAGCCGCCTATTCTACCGAATTATACTACGCCCCCATTTATAAAAAACAACATGGCCATCAATATAAAACTTTCTCCTTAAAAAAAATCTATGTTCATAATTTAAAAATTAAAATCCATAAACCTACTGCCCAACAATAATATGCAAAATAATAAAATTTACCAGAATTAACAATCTTAATCAGTAGCTTTAATGTGAAATAACCAACTAAAAAAGTCACAAAAAAAGAAATAATTAAATAATCTAGAGAAATTTCATAACCAACAAATTCTTTTAATTTGAAAAAAAAAGCACCTAATATCGCAGGAATTACCAATAAAAAACTAAATCTTAAGGCCTTTTTCCTATCAATCCCTAATAATAAACCAACACTTATAGTACCTCCACTTCTGCTTATTCCTGGAATTAACGCTATACCCTGCATTATTCCTATTAAAAAACTTTTTTTAAAGTCAATTTCCTTCTCTTGAACCCTTTTTCTAGTTATGAAGATTAAACTCCCACAAAAAACAAATGCAATCCCAACCCATAAAACATTAGTAAAAAAACCCTCAAAAATATCTTGAAACAAAAAACCAATTATAGCAGTAGGAATACTAGCTATAATAATAAATAAAAATAATCTTCCATCATCAGAGTTAAAATTCCTATTTTTTACTGCCCTAAACATATACAAAATATCCATCCTAAAAAAAACAAATAAAACAAACACAGAAGCCAGATGTAAAAAAATATCAAAACTTAAAGGTACATTTAAATTAAAATATTCCTGCAACAAAACCAAATGCCCAGAACTAGAAATTGGCAGCCATTCTGTAATCCCCTGCACAATACTTAACAAGATAATATGAAATAAATCCATACTTTCCAAAACAAAAAGCTCTATATAAAATTAAGCCCTAGAAGGGATTTGAACCCACAACCTTCGTTTTACTCTTTTATATACGAGAACGATGCTCTACCAATTGAGCTACTAGGGCATCCAATCTATTTTTTTAAAGGAATAATTAATATATTTTCCTAAATTTGATTAACTCAATCCACTTAAAACTTTTCAATTCCATTTTTATAGTTAAAACTACAATGTATTAAACTTCTCATAGTTTTTTCTGACAATTACTGCATACTAATCTCTTATTCTTCCCACTTCCTTGATATGTCCCTCTAAATTTATTCAAAAACAATTTCTCTATTTCTCCCCCACATATATCACATTTTATCATAATTAAAGAAAAAACATGAAGCTAATAAATCTTTTTATCCAAAACACTTAAATTAAATTAACATAAGAAATACTCTATGAAAAAAATTAATATTTATCTAATATATAATATATTAAAAAAAGAAACGAATAACTGGAAAATACCTTCTATTGAATTAATAGAAAATCAAACACATAATCCATTTAAAATATTACTTGCAACAATACTCTCTGCAAGAACAAAAGATGAAATAACAACAAAAGCTGCTAAAAAGCTATTCACAAAGGTACAGGATACAAAAGACCTAGAACTCATAGATAAAAAAGAACTACAAAACCTAATCTATCCTGTTGGCTTTTACAAAACAAAAACAAAATATCTAAAACAAATTCCAAAAATATTAAAAGAAAAATTCAACAATATCATTCCAAACACAGTAGAAGAACTTACAAAACTACCTGGTGTAGGCAGAAAAACAGCAAATCTTGTTGTAGCCGTAGCATTCAAAAAACCTGCAATCTGTGTAGATACCCATGTACATAGAATCACAAATAGATGGGGATATATTAAAACCAAAACACCGCTAGAAACAGAGATTACACTAAGAAAAAAACTTCCTAAAAAATATTGGATAGACTTAAATAAAATATTAGTGCCATTTGGTCAACACATATGCAAACCAATCCACCCAACCTGTAATCAATGTCCAATAGAAAAACATTGCAACAAAATAAATGTACATATAAAAGACAAAACTATCAAAAATTAAAGCTTCTAATCTTTAAATTATTTAAACCAAATTAATGCGCAAAAATCCATTTTATCAAACAAAAAAAGCATAGAAACATTTAAATATTATTATTTTTCTGTTCTTCTCATGTCTGAAGAAGTAAAAGAATCAGAGCTATTAATGCCATTAGATGAATATCTAAAAGTTGGTTTACATATAGGCACAAAATTCAGAACAAAAGCAATGAGCAAATTTATTTATAAAGTTAGACAAGACTCACTAGCTGTTCTTAATATACAAAGTGTTAATGAAAAATTAAGATTAGCATCTAAGCTATTATCCTTCTATGAACCAGACGAAATACTTATAGTCTGCAGAAGAGAAAACGGTTGGATACCAGCAAAACTATTCTCAGAGCTGACTGGAATAAAGTCTATAACAAAAAGATACCCACCAGGAATCCTAACAAACAAAAACCTAGAAAATTTCAGAGAAGCAAAACTTATATTTGTAGTGGATCCACTACCTGATAAAAACGCTGTTGACGATGCCTTAAAGGTTGGCATAGTAGTGATCGGCCTTTGCGATACAAATAATGAGGTTAACAATCTTGATTTAGTTGTACCATGCAACAACAAAGGAAGAAAAAGTTTGGGGTTAATATTCTGGCTACTTGCAAGAGAATACCTAAAATCTAAAAATAAACTTCAATCTGAAAAAGATATGGCGTATAACCTGGATGTATTTTGCGCAGATTAGCTTTATAAAGTTTTAGTTGTTTTTATTTACAATGTACGAAGGAAAAATGATTGTTATGCAGGTTCGCCCAAATTATTCTATTATTTATCAATTTAAACCAGAGCTAAAAATTGAAGAAGAATATATCAAAGATAAAAAAGAATTTATAAAATTTTTAAAACATAGTGCAAATTGGAAAACAGGTAAATATTTCTTAAAATGTTCAAAAGGAACATTTGCATCATTCGAAGTTGAAGGTAAAAATATAAAACTACTTAAAAAATCAACTAAAGGAAAAGATTATTTATGTTGGAATATTTTTCAATAATTATTTAATATAGCCTCCCTTTTGTAAATTCCACAACCTTTTATACATACCATCCTGTCTTATTAACTGACTATGTTTTCCAATTTGCACTATCTTTCCCTTATCCATTACAACGATAACATCAGCATTCATAATAGTAGACAATCTATGCGCTATAATTATGCATGTCTTGCCATACATCAATCTATCCATTGCCTTCCTTATCTCATATTCTGTTTTAGAATCTAAAGCAGAAGTAGCCTCATCCAATACTATTATCTTCTTATTTGCTAAAATGGCCCGGGCAATAGAAATCCTTTGTTTTTCGCCCCCAGAAAGTTTTACACCCCTCTCCCCAACAACTGTATTTAAACCACTATAAAATTTTTTAATTATTCCATCCAACTGTGCATATTTTATAGCCCTTAAAATATCCTCTTTCTTAGCCTGTGGATTTGAAAATTTAATATTATTATAAATAGTATCATCAAACAAAATACATTCTTGCGGTACTATACTCATCTCACTCCTTAAAGACTCTTGCTCAAAATCCTTAATATTTCTATTATCAATCAAAATCCCTCCAAAATCTACATCAAATAACCTATACAACAATCTCACAACAGTACTCTTTCCACTGCCGGAATGCCCAACTAAAGCAACCTTTTTATAAGCATCAATTCTTAGGTTAAATCTATGCAAAATCTGTCTTTTACCGTACGAAAAGTCAACATTTTTAAATTCTATTACTGGATCTCTAATTTTTAAAGATACTGCATCAGCCTTATTTTTAATCTCATTTTCAAACCTATTATAGGCATACAAAGATTCAAAATCAGCAACCGCCCTATTGTATCCCCTAATCCCCCCAACAAAACCATACATGCTTCCAACTAAAGAACCAAAAGTTGTATAAATAAAAACCAAATCCCCCAAACTTAATAAACCACTCATAAATTTAAGTATAGAAAAATAAATCAAAAAAAAAGTCCCAAAACCTAATATTAAATACAACCCTGAATCTGCCCATCTAACAAAATTCCAAGATCTTAAAAACAAAAATCCTGTTATTTCCACTAGCTTAGAATATTTCCGTTTTACAGAATCCTCCTTGCCAAAATATTTTATTGACTCAATATTAGTGAAAGTATCACTAATCATAGATTTTTCATAATCATCTGCCTTATTTGCCTCAAGTTTTGCTAACTGCTGTTTATTGTAAATAAATATACTATAAATCATAAAAAATATTACCACAACAAAGATTACAACTAAAGATAACCAATCCAAATAAATTAAAGCCACAGCAACTAAAATAAATTTCAAAAAAAATGGTAAAAAATGAAACAAAAAAACATCTGTTATTCCCTCTATGGCATTTGATCCTCTTATTAATTTAGAAATAATTTGACCAGTTTTGTTTGTAGCATGAAAACTATATGATAATCCCAATATATGATTAAAAAATTTCTTTTTTACATCTGCAATCATATTTATTTCTAATCTATTTAAAAGATGGAATTGGAACCATATACCTATACTTCTAATCAACACCAAAAATATATAAACCAAAGCTAATACCCCTAAAAAATAAAAAAAATCCTGTTTTAACAACAAACCAGAAAAAAATTCATTTCCCTTATCAGTCAATAATTTGAATAAAAAAGTATCAGCTATATAAGTAATTTCCAAAAACAAAATAAGAAGAACTAAACAAACTACAACAAATTTATATTTCTTAACTAAATTATAATACAATCTAAGATTTTCTTTTTTCTCTATCCTTTTCATAAGAAACAAAAAAACTTATATTTTTATAAATGTTCTTAAAAATATGTTATTAACAATATTAGAACAAGATCAAAAAAATATCTCAAGAGAAACAGGAATTTTATTATCATTTTTAACAAAAGGNTCAATCTTAGAAATCGGTACAAACCACGGTTATAGTACATATTGGCTATCTCTAAACGCAAAAAATGTAATCTCATATGAAATAAGAAAGGATAGATTCGAACAAGCAAAAAAAAATCTTAAAGAATTAAAAAGAAACAACATCATATTAAAAAATGAAAATTTTTTAAAAAACAACATAAAAGAAAAATTTGATTTGATCTTTATTGATGGCACAAAAAAAGAATACATAGATTATTTTAAAAAAGCAGAAAAACTAATTAAAAAAAATGGCCTTATTATATGCGACAATGTAATAAGTCATAAAGAAAAAATGTTGGATTTCCTAGATTACATAAAAAAATTTAAGAATAAACTTACTTTAAACATAAACAAAGGTATATTAATTATCAAGTTTTAATTCTACTGCTACTTCACAATGTTCTGTTTGAGGAAACATATCAAACAAAGCAGCACTTTCTATCCTATAATCATTAAACTTTGCCAGATCCCTAGCTAATTGCTTAACGTTACAGGAAACATAAATTATTGCTTCAGGTCTTAATAAATTCAACTCCTCAATCACTTTAAAATGCATCCCACTCCTTGGAGGATCTAATATCACAACCCACCTTCCCTTTAATTCTAGTCTTTTTAAATACTTAGAATCCAATAACTTAACCCCCATATTTTTTAAATCTCCAATATTTATCCTAGCACAAGCTATAGCGTTCTTAGACTCATCAACAACCAAAATCTTAGAAAAGCCATTAGAATTAATCACTCCAAAACAACCAACCCCACCGTATAAATCAAGCAAATTACCATTATATTTTTTCAACAAACCACTAACATATTTATGCATCTTAACAGCGACATTGTAATTATTCTGAAAAAATGATTGACAATTAAAAATAAACCCCCTTCCTAATATTTCTTCTTCTAAATTATCCCTGCCTTTTAAAACAAAATAATCATCTGTTACACTTAAATCACTATTTCTTCCAACATACCCTATAGTAATATCATTAGCACACGTTCTAAAACCTTTTATTTTCTCAATAGCCTCAGATATTTTCATAGAATCTGAATTTAATATGAAATTAATGCAAATCTCTTTTCTGGTAACCCTAATTACAGCATATCTTAAGGTCCCAATCCTTCTCTTTATATCAAAAGCATCATTTTCTTTAAAATAATCCCTTAACTCATTAATTATTTTATTTATTCGTTCTTCACATATTATACATTCTTCAATATCCAAAACACACCACCACATTCCTTTCTTTCTCAAACCCAAACCCGTCTTGTGAAACACTAAATCAATCCTGTTTCTATAATAAAAATCACTATCACTAAAAACCATAATGTCAGAAAAATTTAAAAGATTTTTAACTAAATCCCTCTTTTGTTCTAATTGTTTATCATAATCCAAATGTTGCAAACTACAACCCCCGCACCTGCCAAAATATCTACACAACATCGAAAAATTACTTAAAAAAGATTAATAAAATCTCTTATCATACCAAATCCTCATAAGCAGAATGTGCTGCAATAGAACCCTCTGCAACTGCAGTTGTTAATTGTTTTAACTTATTACTACCATTAGTAACATCCCCAGCACAAT
>C687J26845_10000812_pt1 | contig 20000 bp, 19 predicted proteins | sample RifCSPlowO2_12_FD_26845 | JGI IMG/M metagenome (IMG submission 26845)
CCCGGCCGGTGCCCAGCTCGGCTTTGAGGCCGCCGTAGCTGTAGTTGGTGGTGTTGGTGCTGCCCAGACCGTTACTTTGCTCAACTTTGCTGACGACATATATCGGGACTTGCTGGTCTACTTGTGGGTAATGAACTGCAGCGGCGCCGCTGTCTTTGGTATAGACGGAGTTGTTAGTAATCGACTTGTAGGTGACAGTGGATATTGCACCGGTATCTAGACCCGAGACAATAGAAGTGAGAAGGTCCGGGTATGCACCAGCTGACCGAAACGCCGCCAACACGCCAGTACCGGGGCGTTGGATCAAGAAGTCTGATTTCCCGTCGCCATTGAAATCCATCGGGATAATCCGATCCGTCACAGACTTCAGGTCATAGCCACCGATGCCGTGAAAATTGAGAAAGTCTTGCGTGAACGAGCCATCTCCATTCGAGTGAAACGCAGCCAGTACGCCAGTGCCGGGGCGTTGAATCAAGAAGTCTGATTTCCCGTCGCCATTGAAATCCATCGGGATAATTTGATCCGTCACAGACTTCAGGTCATAGCCACCGATGCCCTGAAAACTGAGAAAGTCTTGCGTGAACGAGCCATCTCCATTCGAGTGAAACGCAGCCAGTACGCCAGTGCCGGGACGTTGGATCAAGAAGTCTGATTTCCCGTCGCCATTGAAATCCATCGGGATAATCCGATCTGCCGCAGACATCAGGTCGTAGCCACCGATGCCGTGAAAACTAAGGAAGTCTTGCGTGAACGAACCATCTCCATTCGAGTGAAATGCCGCCAACACTCCGGTGCCGGGACGTTGGATCAAGAAGTCTGATTTCCCGTCGCCATTGAAATCCATCGAGATAATCCGATCTGCCGCAGACATCAGGTCGTAGCCACCGATGCCTTGGAAGCTGAGGAAGTCTTGCGTAAAACCCGTTACATCGTCTTTCCAACCAAACACGGTACTTGGAAGACATTGGCCAACACCGTTACATTGCGACACAGAAGCGATCCGTGTCCGCTGCGTGGTGAGGCTTTGTCCATAGCCTATCCGATATTCGCGCCCCAAAGATGCGCCAGCATAGGTCTTGATCTTTAGCAAGCGAAGCGCCTGCTTTGTCAACGATCCGGCTTGGTACATCGGTACGGCATCCGGCCGGGCCTCATACTCAAACACCACGGAATTGCCCGCATAGTCAATACGCGTGGGGTAGAAGTTGGGGTTGATCAAGTCTTCGTAGTAACTCACGGTCATCAGGTTGCCCTTGACGTCGGTGACCTTGTTTTGCGCCCATACCCTGACCGCCGTCTTGCCCTGCGCTTCGATTCTGGAATCCCCGGTGTTGCCATACTCCTGCGTCAGTCCAGACTTGGTCCTGACGGTGAACGATACCGGTCCATTGCCCGTGGAGCCATTGGCCGTGATTTTGCTAAAGCTCTCGATCTCGGTGCGGTATTCGCTGCCCGCGTCCCCATAGTTGGCCCCCGCCACCAGGATCAGCCTTTGCCCGTCCAGGCAGAAGCGGTCGTTGGCATTGAAGTTCACCCCTCCCATCACGCCGTCCTGCGCTCGGGTGCGCGGGCAGCGCGTGATGGCCGACAGTCCCGCGAGGCCCCAGCCCATGCCCAGCATGCCGTTGCCGCCTTGGCTGTTGTAGACGAGTTCAAGTTGGGGTTGCATTCCAGCCACGCCCGGGGGGACCTGCAGGGGGATGCGGTAGGTGGCCGCTCCACTGGGGGAGACGGCAAACTGGCCCGGGGTGCTGCCCGCCACGGTGGTCTGTGCCAATGCCGTGGACCCATTGAATGCGAACGCACCAATACTGGCGACAAGCAGCGCCATGAGACGAAATGTATGCATCGGTTGGCAGCCCCTTGGGGGCTTTGGTTTATGACTCGCATCAGCCCCGGGACTCTTGCCGGGACTGACTCCTCCCCTACGGGCTGGCGCAGTTTAATCAGGTTGAGCGCGTTGCGGCCATCCGGAAACCCAAAAAATACAAGACCGTTGTTATTCGTTCTCACCCGTTTGGGGGATATTGGTATTTCACCGATAGGACACATCCGCGTTGTCCGCGTCCCCGCCGATCTGCCCGTCCTTGCCATAGGACAACACATCAAAATCACCACCCGCGGCGCCCGGATTGCGGTAGATATAGGCGCGCCCCCAGGGGTCCGAAGGAATGGCCTTTTGCAGGTAGGGCCCCTGCCACTTGGGCTCGTTGCCGGGCTTGACGACCAGCGCATTCAGGCCCAGGTCGGTGCTGGGGTAATAACCCGTATCGAGCCGGTACGCGTCCAGTGCCTTGGCAAACGCCTCGACCTGCGCCTTGGCGGCGCCCTGCTCCGATTTGCCCAACTGCGCGAAGTAGCGCGGGCCGACATAGGCGGCCAACAGGCCGATGATGACCATCACCACCAGCAACTCCAGCAGGGTAAAACCCCGCATACCATTTCGATTCTGACAATTCATAAGGTGCGCCTTCGCGGCAGTTAAGCAATGGCGGCGATATTACGGTGAATTCATCCGCTTGCCGCCGCCGGATAGAATCCACCCGCAAACCAAGCGGCGCACAGAACGCCGCCCACCCATTCCATCGCTCCCATCGCGTCCACTGTCACATCCCCGACCCCATGTTGTCCTGGCGACTTCCTTTTCACCGCTGGCCCTTGGGCCTGCACCTGCTGGCGGCGGGATCTGTCGTGGCCGCCATGGCGGCCGCAGGATGGTGGTACGGGCAGCACTTGCGGGCCTCGGCGGATGCGCTTCAAGGCGAGCTCCAGGCAGCGCAGGGCGAGCTCGCAGCCGTGCAATCGGCAGGCCCCACCCCAGCGCAGATCAGCTTCGTCCAGGGCCTGCCCCGTGTGGACCGCACCGACGATGTGGCGCGGGACATCAGCCGGCTGGCCCAGACCCGGGACGTGCAAATCACCGCGCTGTCCGTCGAGCCCCGCCTTGCTACCTCCAGCGAACTGGGCAAAGTACAGTTCAACCTGGCGGCCCAGTCCGAGTACAAGGCGGCCAAGGCCTGGCTGGCGGACCTGCTGGAGCGCTACCCCGCGCTTGGCGTGCAGTCCCTGTCCATTCGCGCCCAGGCCAACGAATCGACGCGCCAGGACATCCACCTGACGCTGGTGCTGTTCGTCAAGGACTGAGATGCCCAAGCCCTTCCTTGCCTTCCTTGGCAAGCCCTCCCGTATCTACCTGTTGCTGGGCGTGGCGAGCCTGCTGGCCTGGCTGAACGTCAGCACGTCCGCGACCACGCAACTCGTGCAGGTGAGCGCGCGCAGCGCGGCCGTAACACCCCTGTCCGCGCCCCCCCGCAACCCCGTGGCGCGCGCCCCAGAGGCATCGATTACAGCGAACACGTTGAACACAGCGGACGCCACCGCACTGCCCGCAGAGCTCCATCGCCCGCCACTGGAGGCGGCAAACCGGGACCCCTTTGTGGCGTGGGCGCCGCCACCGCCCCCCGTGGTCATCGTCAAGCAAGCCCCCGTCGTGCCCGTCGTGGTGGCGCCTCCCCCACCGCCGACGCCGCCGCCGCACAACCTGACCTTTGCAGGCCGCATGACCGCCCCGGACGGCACCCAGCTGGTGTACGTCAACGCGGGCGACGCCAGTCTGACCCTGGTGGCCGGGCAAAACCTGCCCAACGGCTACCGCGTGGAATCCATCACGGCCCAGGCCATCGAACTGAGCTACCCCCCCTTGAACACCACCGCCCGGCTGGACCTGCCGGCGCCCCCCAAATACGAGATCCGATGAAACCCTTTCGATTCCACCGGCGTCCACTGAGCCTCATGCTGGTTGCTTTGGTGCTCGCCGGCTGCGCCCAGCAGCGCATCCGAGATGAGACGACGTCTCAGTTGCGCGAGGGCCACTTCGAGGCCGCCATTGCGGGTCTGCAAGATGGCGTGTCCCAATACCCGGAAAGTCCCACTTTGCGTGCCGGATTGACTGCCGCGCGCAGCGAGGCCATCGCGCGCCTGGTCGCCGAGGCGTCGCAGCACCGCGCCTTGGGTCAATTTGACGCCGCAGAAAAAAGCATCCAGCGCGGCCTGGGCCTGGAGCCCGGCAACGCCCGGCTGCTGGCCTTGCAGCGCGACCTGGATCTGGCGCGCCGGCAACGCGGCCGGCTGGAGGAGGTCAATACCTTGGTGGCTGCGGGCAAGAAAGACAAGGCGCTGCGCGCGGTGGAAGCAGCGCTGCGCGAGTCGCCCCGCCAGGCGGACTTGCTGGCCGTGCAGCGCCGCCTGGAACTTGAGCTGCGCCTGGACGGTGGCGCGGCGGGGCAGCGCAGCCTGGCCGAGAACCGGCCCATTTCGCTGGATTTCAGGAATGCGCCGCTGTCGACGGTGCTCGACGCCATCACCCGGGGCAGTGGCATCAATTTCATCCTGGACCGCGATGTGCGCCAGGACAGCCGTGTCACGGTCTTTTTGCGCAACGCCCGGGTCGACGATGCCATCGATCTGGTCACCGGAGCCAGCCAGTTGGCGCGGCGCACCATGGACCCCGCCACGGTGCTGATCTACCCCAACACCCCCGAGAAACTGCGGGAACACCAGGAGCAGGTGGTGCGGGTGTTCCATCTGGCCAATGCCGAGGCCAAGTCCACCGCCGCATTCCTCAAGGCCATGCTGCGCATCAAGGACCCGTTCGTGGACGAGCGCTCGAACATGATTTCCATTCGCGACACCCCGGAGATCGTGGCCCTGGCCGAGCGCCTGGTGGCCCTGCACGATGTGGGCGAGGCCGAGGTCATGCTGGAGGTCGAGATCCTGGAGATCAAGACCTCCCGGCTGACGGAGTTGGGCATCAATTTTCCGAACAGCCTGACATTGACCCCGCTGGCGGCGGCGGGCCAGACTGGGCTGACGCTGGGGAGCGTGCGCGGCATCAACGAGGACCGCATCGGCCTGAGCGTGGCGGGTCTGTTGATCAATCTGCGCCGCGAAGTCGGTGACTTCAATATCCTGGCCAATCCGCGGATCCGCGCCAAAAGCCGGGAGAAAGCGCACATCCTGATCGGCGACCGGGTGCCGGTCATCACCTCGACCAGCAATGCCACCGGCTTTGTGGCCGAGAGCGTCAACTACCTGGATGTGGGACTCAAGCTGGACGTGGAACCCGTGGTGTCGCCCGACGATGAAGTCACCATCAAGCTCGGGCTGGAGGTCAGCACCTTGGCCAAGGAAGTGCGCACCACGGGCGGCTCGCTGGCCTACCAGATTGGCACCCGCAACGCCAACACCACCTTGCGCCTGCGCGACGGGGAAACCCAGTTGCTGGCCGGCCTGATCAGCAACGAAGACCGCTCCACGTCCAACCGGGTGCCGGGCCTGGGGGACTTGCCCATTGCGGGTAGGCTGTTCTCCAGCCAGAAGGATGATGTTCAGCGCACGGAGCTGGTACTGGCCATCACGCCCCGCATTCTGCGCAGTGCGGCCCGACCCGACCTGGCGCAGGCGGAGCTGTGGGTGGGCACCGAGCTGGCCACCAAGCTGCGCACCTCACCGTGGGCCAGGGTGCCCGAAGCAGGCAACGATAGTGGCAAGGACGCAGGCACCGGCAAAACCGCCGTGCCCATGGCCGATGCGGAACCCAATGCAGCGCCGCCTGCCGCCGCCGCGATGGCCGGCCCGGCACGCGTGAGCTGGAAAGCACCCAGCGAGATCAGCGTAGGCGACACATTTACCGTGGAGCTCCAGTTGGCCTCCGGCGTCCCGCTGCGCGGCGCACCGCTGGAAATCGCATTCTCCAACAAGGCCTTTGACGTGGTCGAAGTCAGCGAAGGTAGCTTCTTCAAGCAAGACGGGGGCGTCACCAGCTTCACCCACGCGGTCAACCCGGATACGGGACGCATCGGTGTGGCGCTGCTGCGCAGCGACACCAGCGGTGCGACGGGCCAAGCCGCCATCCTGCGCTTGCGGCTCAAGGCCAAGACCGCCGGCCCGGCCACCGTGAGCCTGAGCAGTTTCAAACCCATCCCCTTGGGCGGGAATGCACCGGTAGCGGACCTGCCGGTGTTGAGCCTGAACGTCAAATGACAGGGCCCGCGCGTGCTAGAGCCCGCTCGCGTGGGTTCACCATGGTCGAGTTGCTGGTGGTCATGGCCATATTGGGCGTGCTGGCCGCTGCTTCCATGCCTTTGGGGGAGACGCTGCTGGCCGCGCAAAAGGAGCGCGAGTTGCGCCTGGCCCTGCAGGAGATTCGCGGGGCACTGGATGCCTACAAACGCGCCATGGACCAGGCCCCGGCGGCGGCACTCCATGGCGGGTCGGGTTACCCCCCCAGCCTCAAGGCATTGGTGGACGGCACCCCGGACACGCGTGTTCAGGCCAAGGGAAGAATGCTGTATTTCCTGCGCGCCATCCCACGCGATCCGTTTGCCGACGCAAAAACCCCTGCGGAACAAACCTGGCGGCTGCGCAGTTATGCCTCACCGGCCAACCGGCCCGAGCCCGGTGCCGATGTGTACGACGTGCACTCCTCGTCGGATGCCAAGGCACTGGATGGGTCCTTGTATGCCCAGTGGTAAACCCATGACGGCCGTGGCGACGCCTGCGGATCGCCAGCCCGGCTTCACCCTGATCGAGCTGCTGGTGGTCATGGCGGTGCTGGCCGTGTTGGCCAGCCTGGTGGCCCCGCGTTACATGGACAAGGTGGACACCGCGCGCGAGACCGTTTTGCGCCAGGACCTGCTGGGCTTGCGCACCGCGATTGACCAGTTTTACCGCGACCAGGCCCGCTACCCGCAAACGCTTGACGAGTTGGTTCTTAAACGCTACATCCGCGCCATTCCGGTCGACCCGCTGACCGAGAGCGCCACCTCCTGGATCGTGGTGCCCCCCAGGGACGGCGCCGCGGAGGTGTTTGATGTCAAAAGCGGGGCCAAGCAACGCGCCCGCGATGGAAGCGACTATGCGAGCTGGTAGCGCGGCACGGGCCCCCGTGCACCATGGCCTGCACGCACAACGCGGTTTTACCTACATTGCGGTGCTGGTGGCGATGCTGATGCTGTCGCTGGCGACGCAGGGCGTCATGACCTATGTCTCCCAGCAAGCGCAAAGGGAGCGGGAGGCGGCCTTGCTGCGCATCGGACACCTCTATGTACAGGCCATTGGCGCCTACTTTGAGGCCACGCCGGGCAGCGTCAAACGGTGGCCGCGCAGCCTGGAAGACCTGCTGGAGGATCGCCGCCTGGTGAGCATCCAACGCCATATCCGGGAGGTTTACCCGGACCCTTTCACGCGTTTGCCCGATTGGGAACCCATTGCGGGCGCGGGCGGCGGCATCAGCGGGGTGCGCAGCCGAAGCGAGGCCGCGCCCCTGCGCACCGGGCTGGTGGAATTCGACGGCCTGACGCTGGGCCCCGCGGGCCGTTATGCGGACTGGCAGTTTGTGTACCAGCCCACGGTGGCGGCTTCGCCCGCCCCCTCACCAGCGCCCGTACCCAAGGGCAAGCCGCCATGACGCGGCCCTACCGAGTCCGCCATATGCGCCTGGGCGACGCACGGGTCACGGATGAGTCCATCACGGCCACGGATGAGAGCGCGCTGCGTGCCGCGCTGCAAACGCGTGGACAAACGGTGCTGAGCGTGCAGGCGGTGTCCCCGGCGGGCGGCGTCGACTTCAGCAAGCTGGCGTGGCGCCGGCCCCAACGCCATCCCTTCCCCTTGTTTTGCCGCGAGGTGCGAACGCTGATACAGGCGGGCATGACGGTAGTGGAAGCCGTGGAGACCCTGTCCGCGCGCGAGCGGCTGGAGGGGCGCACGGACAGCCTGTCCGCCATTGTGCTGTCGCGTTTGCAGCAAGGGCAGTCCTTGTCGGTGGCACTGGGCGAGTTGCCGCAAACCCCCGTGGTGCTGATTGCGGCGGTGCGCGCGGGCGAGCGCACCAGCAACCTGATTGAAGCGCTGGACGATTACCTGCGATTTGACGGCCTGGTCAGCCAGTTGCGCAAGAAGATCATCAGCGCGGCGATTTACCCGGCCCTGGTGAGCGCCGTGGGTTTGGCCATTTCGGTGTTTCTGTTGCTGGTGGTGATGCCCAATTTTGCGTCCATGTACGAGAACCTGCGCGGTGCCGGTGAAGGCAGCACCGCCTTGACGATCCAGATCAGCCAGCTCATCGGCAGGAACCGCAGCGCCGTGTTTGGCGTGTTGCTGTGCATCGCTGTGGCGCTGGCCTACTGGATCCGCAGTGGTAAAGCCAAAGTCCATGCCATTGAACTGGGGCGCGCCATTCCCTGGATACGCAAGCGGGTGGAGGATTTTCAGCTGGCCATGATGTACCAGGCGCTGGCTTTGCTGCTCAAGGGCGGCTACCCCATGACCGAAGCCATGGCGGTGGCGGGGCAATCCGCGTTGTCGCCCCAGCTCAAGGCCGCTTTGGACCAAGCCCGGGCGCAGATTGAACGGGGTGGTTCGGTGTCCCAGGCGCTGGCCCAGGCCCAACTGTGCGATGAGGTGGGAAGACGTTTGATGGCCGCTGCCGAACGCAATGGCGCGTTTTACCGCTCCGCCGACGTGGTGTCGCGGCTGCACGGCGAGCGGTTTGAGCTGTTCGTGGAACGCGTGACCCGCATCGTGGAACCGCTGCTGTTGCTGGCCGTCGCCTTGGGCGTAGGTGGGATCGTAGTGATGATGTACCTGCCCGTCTTTGACATGGCCACCCAGCTTCGCTAAGAGCGAACATTTGCAATGACCCAGTCCACCCCCTCCCCATCCTCCTCCCATGCCCTGCCCTCCCCGGCCCAGTTCGACCAGGCCTTGGTGCTGTTACGTCACCCCCCTCCAGCGCACGGCAGCCTGTGGGCGGGCCTGATGGAGACCTTGCAACTCAGCGAAGCGGTCTTGGCGGCGGTTCTGTCAGACTGGCATGGCATTGCCGTGATTGACGATGCGCAGTGGCCCAAGGTCACCTTATGGGACAAGACCTCAGGCCCAGTGATGCCATCGACTTCCACCACCGTCATGGGGCTGACTCTGGAGGGGCGACGACTGCTGTTCAGCGAAGACCCCTGGTCTGCAGAAGCCACCCAGGCCTTGAGCCGAAGCCCGCAATCGCAACTGGCCCTGGCCCGCCCCGGGCAGTGGGCGCAGTTGGCACAGCAGTTGCAAGCGACACCACCCGGTGGTGCAAGTTCTGCAGCGGATGCTGACGCCGAAGCATCCACGGTGGTGCAGTTTGTGGACGATGCCGTCATCCACGCCTACCGCGATGGCGCCAGTGACATCCATTTCGAGACCAACCGTTTGGGGGTGGGTATCAAGTACCGGCTCGACGGCGTGATGGCGGCCGGGGAACGGCTCAACGACCCGCAACGCGCCGAGGAAGTGATCTCGCGCATCAAGGTCATGGCCCAGTTGGACATCACCGAGCGGCGCCGCCCCCAGGACGGGCGTATCCACTGGAGCCGCAGCGGCCACGACAGCATCGATTTGCGCGTATCCATCATGCCCAGCATCTTTGGTGAGGATGCCGTGCTGCGCCTGCTGGACAAAGCCCAATTGCGCCAGAGCCAGCAAAGCATCTCGCTCGATGTTCTGGGCTTTGATGCGGTACTGGCCGGCACCATCCGGGCCTTGGCATCACGCCCGCACGGCATGCTGCTCATCACGGGCCCCACGGGCAGCGGCAAGACCACCACGGTCTATGCCGCGCTCTCGGAGGTCAACGATGGATTGGAAAAAATCGTCACCATCGAAGACCCCGTGGAATATGAGTTGCCCGGGGTGTTGCAAATCCCCGTGAATGAACAAAAGGGGCTGACCTTTGCCACCGGTTTGCGTTCCATCTTGCGCCACGATCCCGACAAAATCCTGGTCGGCGAAATCCGCGACTCGGAAACCGCCGAAATTGCGGTGCAGTCGTCCCTGACCGGGCATTTGGTCTTCACCACGGTGCATGCCAATAGCCTGTTTGACGTTTTGGGGCGTTTTCAGCATTTTGGCATCGAGCCCTTTGCCCTGGCCTCCGCCCTGAACGGTGTGGTGGTGCAGCGCCTGATGCGCAAGCTGTGCCCGCATTGCACGGGGTGGCGTGCACCTACGCCGGTCGAAAAAGACAAGCTTGTCGCGTTGGAGATCGGTGTGCCCGCGCAGCTGCCGGTGGCGCAGGGCTGCGAACAGTGCCGCCATACCGGCTACCGGGGGCGCTTTGTCGTGGCCGAGGTCCATGAACTGAGCGACGCAGTGCGCGACCTGATTGTGCGCAGGACTTCGATGTCCGAACTCAAAGGTGTGATGTACCGGGAGCCGTCCAGCCGTTTGGTGGCCCAAGCCGTTGCCAAAGTGGAGCAAGGCAGCACAACGCTGGAGGAGGTGATCCGTGTGGTCGGTCTGGTCTGAATCCGTGGATATCTACCTGGGGCAAGGTGTGACCATGCTCAAAATACCGCATCAGGAAGCGCAGCGCATTCAGCATCCGGTCACTTGGCCGCTGGAGCGTGTGCTGGCCCAATTGGCTGAGGTGCTATCGCAAGGCGGCACACAGCACAGACTCCAACGCCGGACTCTGCAAATTACCCTGAGTGGCGCACTGTGCCCCGCCACGGGCTTCAAGGCGCCGCAAGAAGTAAGACGGTGGAACGAGTTGCGGCAAATCGCCCACGCGTCCGCTGCCGCGACATGGGGGGTGGAGGCAGACCAGATCGTCTGTGACATGGACGCTGGCGGGCGTGGCATCACCGCCAGCGTGGGCACCGTATGGATGCAAACGCTTCAACGCTGGGCAGCGGGGCACCACTGGCGCATTGCGTCGCTTCGCCCACTGTGGGCCGTGGCCACACAAAGCCCACGGGCCCGGCAAACGGATGCTCTCGGACTTCTGATACACGAGCCCGACGCGATAACGGCCATCGCCGATGGTGCACATGGCGAAGCCATCGCCTCCACCTTGGCAGGTGATTACGGACAGGCATCTGGGCAAGCCCTGGTGCGACGCTGGCTGGTGGGCCTGGGATTGCGCGAAGACGGGCTGCTGCACCTGAACTTTGGCATCCGCGCGCAGACTGCCATGCCTCTGGGGCTCAAGGCATGGGCTGCGTACTGGTCTACTTCCGCGGAAACACCATGAAACCCGTGCACATTGAATTCATTGAAGACGCCCGTTGGCGCTGGGTTTGGGCCGGCGCCTTGCTGTGCAGCCTGGGCGTGGCGGGGGAAGTGGCCTGGCACTGGTATCAGACGGAACAAACCGCACAGCAGGAGAACGCGCGCATCACCGCAGTGCGAGAACGGCTGCAGCAACTGCGCACGCCTGCGCCAATCCCAGCGGACCCCCGGCATAGCAGCAGCGCGCAGGCTGCACAGCTTTTGCAGCAGGATCTGAACTTGGCGTTTTCGACAGTCGAGCATCTGCAAGAGCCCGGTGCCCGGCTGCGGGGCTTGGCTTGGGAGGCGGCTGCCAATACCCTGCGGCTGGAGTATGCGCTGGACTCGGTGATCAAGGCCGCCGCTGTGACCGAGGCGCTGAACGCCGGGGACGACCGTCGGCCTTGGCAGTTGGAGAGCGTTGGAGGGGGCGGCGCGAATGGCGCTTCGGGCTCCGTTTCAATGGTATCGGGGCCACCGGCATTTCGGGGGGTATGGTCGGTGAAGCTTCAAAAGCTTTAACACCAAGTCCAGTTGAAGACATGCGAATTTGCATTTTTAACAGCAAGTTAAAGTACACCCGCTGGCCTGTGACTCCGCCCGGCACCTCAGGTGGAAGATTTCCTGAGAAGCCCGAGCAGCGCCACTGCGGCAAAGCCCGCACCCGCATAAAAGGTGGCCGAGGCGCCCCACTGGTCCCATAGCCATCCCGCCACGGCGCTGGCAACCAGCAGGGAGACCCCGCTGACCAGGTTGAAAAAACCGAAGGCCGTGCCGCGCAGGTCCGCCGGGGCGGTGTCGGCCACCATGGTGGCCAGCAGCCCTTGTGTCATGCCCATGTGCACACCCCACAACGCCACGCCCGCCAGCAAGGTGGTCCAGTGCGCGCTGGTTGCCAGCACCAGATCGGCGGCGATCAGCACCACCAGGCCCCAGGCCAGCAGGGCCTTGTGGGACATACCGTCGGACAGCTTGCCAAACGGATAGGCTGCGCCCGCATACACCAGGTTCATGGCCACCATCACCAGGGGCACCAGCGCCACGGGGATGCCCCCTTGTTGGGCACGCAGCACCAGAAACGCCTCGCTGAAGCGTGCCAGTGTGAACACGGCCCCCAGGCCGACCACCCAAAGGTAGGGCGCGCCGAGTCGGCGCAGGTTCTCGCGGCGGATGGGGTTGACCCGCTTCTCTGCAAGCGGCCTTTCAGGTTCGTGCACGCCCCACAGCAGCACCATGACCGCCAGCAAACCGGGCACCACCGCCACCCAGAACACCGCCCGGAAATCGTTGGCCCACAGCAGCATCAAGCCCACCGCCAGCAAAGGCCCGAGGAACGCCCCCACGGTATCCAGGGACTGGCGCAGGCCAAAAGCGGCGCCCCGGTTGGCGGGGGAAGTCATATCGGCCAGCAGCGCATCGCGGGGCGCGCCACGGATCCCTTTGCCGACACGGTCCAGCAACCGTGCACCCAGCACGAAGCCCATGGTGGGCGCCAGGGCAAACAGCGGCTTGCTCAACGCCCCCAGGGCATAACCGGCCACGGCCAGGCCTTTGCGCCGACCCAGGTAGTCGCTCAGTGCGCCCGAGAACACCTTGACGATGAGCGCGGTCGATTCGGCCAGGCCTTCCACCAGCCCGACCGTGAAGGCGCTGGCCCCCAGGGCTCCCACCATGAACAGGGGCAGCAGGCTATGGATCATCTCCGAAGAAATATCCATCAGCATGCTGACAAAACCCAGGGCCCAGACCCCGGCGGGAATCTGTCGCAAAGTGGTGGAAGTGGCGGGTGTCATGGCGGATAGGGCGTCGGATGCGTAGTCTTGCCAAGGGGCATCATGCCAGATGCCAAATCAGCCTTCAACCCTTGATGACACTGCGCAAGCAGCTATGAATTTGATAGCAACTGTTGTTTACCTAACTTTACCCTGACTTCAAGCGGTGGGCACACGGTGTATGACCGGCAGGAATAAACTGCGGGGATGACCCACCACCTGTTGATAATCGAAGACGATGCCCGCCTGGCCGCCATGGTCGCGGAGTATTTGCAGCAAAACGGCTTTGCCGTCAGCCGCGCGGGCGACGGCCTGAGTGGCCTGGCCCACCTGAACAGCCCCCCCGGCGGACTGACCCCCGATCTGGTGATTCTGGATTTGATGTTGCCCGACATCGACGGGCTCGAAGTGTGCCGCCGCATCCGCGCCCTGCCAGGGCCTGCGGCCCAGATCCCGGTGCTGATGCTCACCGCCAAAGGCGATGCCATGGACCGCATCATCGGCCTGGAGATGGGGGCCGACGACTACCTGCCCAAACCCTTCGAGCCGCGCGAACTGCTGGCGCGCATCCGCGCGATCCTGCGGCGCAAGGTGGACGGCCCGGTCCCCGCCACCAAGACCCTGCGTTTCGGTTCCCTGGAGATTGACCGCGACGCCCGCACCGTCACCGTGTCAGGGGCGCCCTGCGAACTCACCTCCTACCAGTTTGACCTGTTGGTGGCCCTGGCCGAACGGGCCGGGCGCGTACTCACGCGCGACCAGATCATGGAGGCGGTGCGCGGACGGGAGCTGGATGCCTTTGACCGCTCGATTGACGTGCACATGGGCCGCATCCGCGCCGCCATTGAAGCCGACGCCAAAGACCCCAAGCGCATCCTCACGGTGCGCGGCGTGGGTTATGTCTTTGCCCGCCAGCAAGACTAGGCAGGTTGTGGCCGTGTTGCTGCAGAAGCTGTATGTGCGCATCTGGCTGGCCGTGGTGCTGGCCGTGGCGGTGCTCACGCTGCTGCTGGGCTGGGCCTGGCGCATGGCGTCCGAGCCGCCGCTGCGCGAAGTGGTGGTGCGCAATGCCCAGGGCGAGGTCATCGGCAACGGGCACGCCCGCAGGCGGCACGCATCGGGCATGCCGGGGTGGCATCCGAACCTGCGTCCTTTGGTGGGGCCCCCTGTGCCGCCCGAGCGCGATACCGAAGACGACACAGAACCCAGCGAACCGGCGCCCCGCGGCCGCTATGGCGAAGGCCCTGAATTCATGGTGCGCATGCAAGACGGGCAAACCATCCATCTGCACCTGCCACGCCCGCAGCCATCGTCCTGGCGCGCACCCTTTGGGTTTTTCTGGACCCTGGGGCTGGTGGCGGTGGCGGTGGCGCTGGGCACCTACCCCATCGTTCGGCGGCTCACCCGTCGGCTGGAAACCTTGCAAAACGGTGTCGAGCGCTGGGGTGATGGCGACCTGAGCGTGCGCGTGACCATGGAAGGCGACGACGAGGTGGGCTTCTTGGCCTCGCGCTTTAACCGGGCCGCCCAACAGATTGAGACCCTGGTCAAATCGCATGAGTCGCTGCTGGCGTCGCAAAAATCCCTGCTGGCCAACGCCTCCCATGAGCTGCGCTCTCCGCTCGCCCGCATCCGCATGGGACTGGAACTGCTGGGCAGCGCCCCCGGCCCGGCAGCCAAAGACGAAATTTCGCGCAATATCACCGAGCTGGACCAATTGATTGAAGAAATTCTGCTGGCCAGCCGCCTGGACGCCTGCGAGGCCGACCTGGGCACCGTCGAGCCCGTGGACCTGGTGGGACTGGCCGCCGAGGAATGCGCCCGCGCCAACGCCACACTGGAGGTGGACGGCTCCGCATTGCTGGTGCCGGGCATTGCCAGGCTGCTGCGCCGTGCCGTGCGCAATTTGCTGGAAAACGCCAACCGCTATGCCGCAGGCGAGGTGACGGTGCATGTAACGCGGCAGGACCGGCAAGCGGTCCTGCGGGTCAATGACCGGGGGCCGGGGGTGCCCGATGGACTGCAGATGCGCATTTTTGAGCCCTTTTACCGCCTGCCCGGTGCGTCTGAGCGCGACGGCGGGGTGGGCCTGGGGCTGGCCTTGGTCAAGTCGATCACGCAGCGCCATGGCGGCACCGTCACCTGCAGCAACCGCGCCGAGGGCGGTGCCTGTTTTGAGATCCGTTTGCCGCTGGAAAACTGAGTACGGCGCCAAAACCGGCCGACTTTCGGTCCAAAAAGTCGAAAAAACCCAAAATAGTTTGGTTTTTCTCAAAAAAAAAGCCAAAACTCACCCGAATGGGGGATACCGCAAATCCTGTGAAAGCACTAAAGTTCATCCCACTGCTGTCACAGTTCAAAAGGATAGAAGCCAAGCAATAGACTTGCTTCAACAGGTTCCAACGACGTTCCTTCGGGAACTTTTACAAAGCCACCCTCGGGTGGCTTTTTTTTTGTCCTTTTTGGGTGTCCGCATCGGTGCCCGTGTGCATTAAAAAAGCCCACGGCCCCTGGCAGGGACGTGGGCTTGGCTGGAATGCCAACCGGGGTTTAGCGCCCGGCCTTGAAGTTGGTGAAGGTGCGGGTCTGCACCTTGCGGGTGGCCTGCGGCAAGGCATCAGGCGCCACCATGGTCTTGATGGCGGTGGCATCCAGGAAGATGGACTTGTTCTCGGCCACGTCCTTCTTCACAAACTTCAGCGACGCCGCGTTGGGGTTGGCGTAGAACACCTTGTTGGTGAGCGACGCGTGCACTTCGGGGCGCAGGATGTAGTTGATGAAGAGGTGGGCGTTTTCCACGTGCTTGGCATCCTTGGGGATGGCCATGGTGTCAAAGAACATGGTGGCACCGGCCTTGGGTACCAGCGCTTCAATCACCACCGGAGTCTTGGACTTGGCTTCGGCCGCGCGGCTGCGGGCGATGTTGATATCCCCCGAGAAACCCATCACCAGGCAGGTCGCACCGCTGGCCATTTCTTCGATATAGCCCGACGAGGAAAAACGCGTCACATAGGGGCGAATCGCCTTGAGCACTTTGGCGGCTTCCGCGTAGTCGGCGGCTTCGCGGCTGTAGGCGGGTTTGCCCGCGTACATCAGGGCGGCCGGGATCACTTCAGAGGCCGAGTCCAGCACACTCACGCCGCAGCTTTTGAGTTTGCTCGCGTACTTGGGGTCAAACAGCAGGCTCCAGGCGTTCTCGGGCATGGGCATGCCGCCCAGCGCAGCCTTGACTTTGTTGGTGTTGATACCCACCGTGACGTAGCCCCACATCCAGTCCACCAGGTATTCATTGCCCGGGTCCAGCTTGGCCAGTTGCTCCAGCAGGCCTTTGTCCAGGTTGTTCCAGTTGGTCAGCTTGCTTTTGTCGAGTTTTTGCAGCAAACCGCCTTCAATCTGGGTTTTGGCAAAGTGGGAGCCGGGCACCACGATGTCGTAGCCGGTTTTGCCCGCCACCAGTTTGGCGTGCAGCAGTTCATTGTTGTCGTAGTTGTCGTAACGGACCTTGATGCCGGTTTCTTTCTCGAAATTTTTGATGGTGTCTTCTGCAATGTAGTCCGACCAGTTGTAGATGTTCAACACCTTGGGCTCGGCGGCCTGCGCCCCCATGGCAACCAGGACCGCACCGGTGATCAGCGCCAGCGAAGCGCCCCATTTTTTCAATCTTTTGGCCATTAGAAGTAATCCTCTCAAAAGGGGAGTGGTGAAAATCGGAAGACCGTTGCCTGCACGGCAGGCTCAAAATGATAACAAAGCGCAGACGCCCTGCTGACACGGCATTTTGCAAAGTCGCAATTCAATGGCAAAACAAGCTGCAGCCCTTACAAATACTGCGCAAGCAGCTACAAAAAACGTAGCACTTCGGTCGGTTGGATATCGACCAGGCAGCGGGTGTGGCCCAGCGGGCACTCCCGCTCAAAGCAGGGAGCGCAGTCCAGCGCGGGGCGGTAGCTGGCATCGTTTTTGAGCCACAGCACCCGCGCGCTGGCGCTCAAGGGCGGTGTGTGCAAAGGGCTGGAAGAACCAAACAGCGCCACCTGCGGCACACCAAAGGCCGCCGCCACATGCATCAGCCCGGAGTCGTTGCTGACCATGGCTTTGGCGGCTGCAATGACGGCCAAGGCCTGGTCCAGCGAGGTGCGGCCCGAAAAATCGAGGCACTGCCCCGGCTTGGCGGCATTGGCGCTTTGCGCGATTTCGGCACACAGCGCGGCCTCTTTGGACGAGCCCAGCAACACCACCGGCAAGGGCAACTGCCGGGCCAGTGCGGCAAAATGCCGGGCGGGCCAGCGCTTGGCCGGGCCGTACTCGGCGCCCGGCGCCATCACGTAGTAACCCTGCCGACGCAGCTCCAGCTGGGCCATGGCGGTCAACACCATCTCCACCGTCAGCTGCAACACGGGTTGGTCGCCTTGCACATCCGGTTCACCACTGAGGCTTGAGTAAAACGCCACCATGGGCGGGCGCTCGCCCTGCGGCGGATTGGGCAAGCGCTGGGTCAGCAAGGCCACGCGGGACTCACCGTGGTAACCGACGCGTTTGGCAATGCCGGCCCACCAGGGCAGCAAGGCACTCTTCAGGGAATTGGGGCAGACGTAGGCAGTGTCAAAGCGCCCGCGCAACTGCTTGGCCAGGCTGCGCCGGGCCGCCCACTGCAAACCGCCATGGGCAAAGGGCAGCTCCAGCACCTCGGCTACCTGCGGCATGGCCCGGTAGACCGGGGCCACCCAGGGCAAGGCGCCCACGGTAAGCCGCTCGCCACGCGCAGCCAGACGGCGCATGAGCGGCTCGGTCATCACCGCGTCCCCAATCCACTGGGGGGCGATGACCAGGGTGCGACTTGAATATCCAACAGGCATCATCGCTTTTGGCTGCGTGCAGGCGCCTTTAGCTGGCTTTTGATACCAACTAAAGCCACGATGGATGCCACAAAATCACTGTGTGCCTTAGAAGTCCGGTCTAACAATTCTGAAAGTTTGAAAAATCGATGCGTGGTCGGTGACTGCTGCGCGGCCATTTCCATATCCAGACTGAACACATTCACAATCGTCCAACACTCTGTGAATTTGCGCGCTTTGGCCTTTAGATGGCTCTTCTCTGCTTCGCCAATACGGTTATGGATATTAGACACGTCAGTGCCTGCTTTGACCTCAATAGCAAGCAGCGGGCGGTCGCCATGGCCCGGTGATTTTTCTTTAATAACAACATCGGGATCAGCTGCAATTTCTATGATGACCTGTCGGCCGGCAGCATTGTCAAACGTCGCCGTTTTCTCAAGAACGATTGGTTTGGCGTGCCCGATGGCCGTCAAGATCAGTTTAAAAACTTCCTCGATACCAGCTTCACCGCGTGCGTTATTGCTTCCGCCACGCAATTGGGGACCGATCGAAAGCAGACTCAGCTCATTCAGAAACTGAGGACTTACCGCCAAACGGTCAACACCTTGAAGAAGTTCCCAGGCTCGCACATTCAAGCATGTGCAGAGCGCAGGGAGTTTTTGCAAAGCATCCGTGCCCCAAACGCTTGCGTCTTCTGCACGCCTGAAAACTCCCAGCCCAGAACCCGTTTTATAGAACTCTTTTTGGCTATAACCCAACAATGTTCTGTAATAGGTGAGCAAGGAGGGGCACGCTTCCAGCACGATAGGTGCCGCAAACAACAGTTCACCACGCATGCCCAGAGAAGCCAATTTTTGCAGCGCCGCAGCGGGCATAAGAACCGCAAGTTGCTTGTCCAGTGTAGCGATATCGAGATCCGCTACAGCCTTTAGTAAACCGGCTTGTAAGTGGGTTTGCTGCAACTCCACCAGGCGGTGGGCAAAACCTATTTGCAAGTTGGGCGATGCCAGCACAAAAATGGGGTCAGCCATAGACCGCCAGGCGCAGCACATTGCTGCGCAGACCCTGCAGCCGGGATGCCGCCATCTGCACGTAGTCAGGATTCAACTCAATTCCGACGTACTGCCGATTTTCTTGCTGGCTGACCAGGCCTACCGTACCGGAACCAAAAAACGGATCTAAAACGAAATCACCTGGTTCAGAACTGGCAAGCACACAAGGCCGAATCAATTCAGGAGGAAAAGTTGCAAAGTGCGCACCACTAAAAGCTTTTGTATTGACATTCCACACCGAACGGCGACTACGCTTGCCAACGCCACCATCCGCAGGCTCTTTGACAGCATCATGGTCGTAGTAATAGCGCTCCGACTTAGTGAGCATAAAAAGATACTCGTGTGACCGTATCGGCCTGTCTTTAACGCTTTCAGGCATGGCGTTGGGTTTATTCCACACGACATCGCTGCGCAAAAACCAGCCATCGTCCTGCAACGCAAAGGCCAACCGCCAGGGAACACCGATCAAATCTTTAGGCTTGAGGCCGTCAGGCGTGGGTGGACGGGTGCCCATCGCACGCGCAGGATTTTTTTTATCTGTCGCCCGATAGCCCCGATTCCCGCTGGTGTAGCTGTCGCCAATATTCAGCCATAGAGTCCCATCTACTGTCAGCACCCGTTTTACCTCAGAAAAAATGCGGGTAAGCCGGTTCAAAAACTGGGGCAACGTAGGCTCTAAACCAATTTGCCCTTCAATGCCGTAATCCCGCAAGCCCCAGTAAGGAGGCGAAGTCACTACGCACCTGACAGACTCACTGGGCAAACTCTGCAGGACACTTAGGGCGTGGCCCTCAAACAACGTAGAACCCGCAAGCCGCAATGGCGGCATCACCTCCAAGTGAGAAATTTCCTCTTGCGGCAAAAGCAAAGGTGCTGTTGATTTATACATGTCTCGACTTTACGCCGGTTACCCACATTCGGCAACACGCTCAGTGCCCGTGGAAATGCTCGCCGTCCTTGAGTTTGTACACCGTGCCGCAATACGGGCACTTGGCCTCGCCGGTATGGCCCACGTCCAGGTACACCTTGGGGTGGGTGTTCCAGATTTTCATGTCCGCCAATGGACTGGGGCAGTACACACCGCCTTCGCGGTTGAGGTCTTTGGCCAGTAGTTCAACAGTTGCTTTGCTCATACGTCATCCTTGTTTGATCGGTTGGGGACAGAGCTGGCCGCTGCGCGGCTGCGGTCTGTCCCGCAAAGTCGGACTTCCAACATCCGACAATCGGTTGGGGACAGAGCTGGCCGCTGC
>C687J26845_10000815_pt1 | contig 19973 bp, 20 predicted proteins | sample RifCSPlowO2_12_FD_26845 | JGI IMG/M metagenome (IMG submission 26845)
TCACCCCGGCCCTCTCCCCGGTGCGCGGGGAGAGGGTGCCTTTCTTGCTCCTTCACTCCTTCACTCATTCACTTCTTCACGTCTTGAACTTCGCCGCGAGCGCATCGGATCCGCGCACCAGCATCCCCGTGTCCGCGCCGACGGCGACGAACAGGAACCCCATATCCAGGCATCTCCTGCCGTCGGCGTCGCCCACCAGTATTCCCGGCGCCTTGCCCGCCCTGCGGATTTTCTTCGCCGCTTCTTCCATTACCTTCCACACGTCCGGATGCTGCCAATTGCCGAGGTGGCCCAGATCGGCAGCAAGGTCGTTGGGTCCGATGAATACGCCGTCCACGCCTTCCACCCCGGCGATCGCATCGAGATTCGCAATCGATTTCCGCGTCTCGACCTGCACGAGGAGACATAGCTCGTCATGCACGCGCTTGAAGTAATCCTTGATCCGGCCGTATCCGGACGAGCGCGTCGATCCGGCCACTCCGCGCACACCCCCGGGCGGATAGCGCGTGTAGCGCACGGCATTCTTCGCCTCCTCTTCGGTCTGGACGTAGGGCAGGAGAAGCGACTGCGCGCCGATGTCGAGAAAGCGCTTGACGAGCACCATGTCGTTCCAGGCCGGGCGCACGATCGGAGTCGCCGTGCCGCCGACCATCGCCTGTAGTTGCGCCTGCACCATCGGGACTTCGTTTGGAGAGTGCTCGGTGTCCAGCAGCACCCAGTCGAAGCCCGCGCCGGCGAGCACTTCCGCGACGATATGGCTCGACAGGCTCGACCAGATGCCGATCTGCGGCTTGCCTTCCTTGAGCGCGTGCTTGAACTTGTTGACTGGCAGTTCCATGTTTTTCCTTTCGGTTTATGGTAAGCGGGTGAACGGGTGAAAAGTGAACCCCTCACCCCAGCCCCAGTGCATGGGGAGAGGGAGCGCTCTTACTCGTTCACTCGTTCACTTGTTCACTCGTTCACGCTCTCAGTGAATCTCCGGATCGGGTGTGGGTGGGCCGTAATGCAGAAAATCGAAATCGCACCCCCTGTCCGCCTGCGTGATGTGCCGCGTATAGAGCGCCCCGTAGCCGCGCGCGTAGTGGGGCGGCGGCGGCTGCCACAATCTGCGGCGGCGCATGAGTTCCGGGTCGTCGACGTGCAGTTGCAGCCTGCGGCGCTCCACGTCGAGCTCGATCAGATCGCCGTCCTTGACCAGCGCGAGCGGCCCGCCGACGAAGGACTCCGGTGCGACATGCAGCACGCAGGCGCCGTACGAAGTGCCGCTCATGCGCGCATCCGAAATGCGCACCATGTCGCGCACGCCCTGCTTCAATAGCTTTTTGGGAATGGGCAGCTGTCCCCATTCCGGCATGCCGGGACCGCCGAGCGGTCCGCCGTTCTGCAACACCAACACCGAGTTTTCGTCGACCTTCAGGTTCTCGTCGTCGATGCGCGCCGCCATGTCGTTGTAGTTTCTGAAAACCACCGCGGGCCCCGTGTGCTTGTGTAGATGCGGCTCGGCGGCAGTCGGCTTGATCACCGCGCCATCTGGTGCAAGGTTGCCGCGCAACACGGCAAGTCCGCCGATCGCGGAAACAGGATTTCCGCGATTACGAATGACGTCCTCATTGTAAGTGCGTGCCCCTTCAATGTTCTGTCCCAGCGTCTTCCCGTTGACTGTCAGGCAATCAAGATCGAGGTTTTCCTTGAGGTTTGCGAGCAATGCTCGCAAACCTCCGGCGTAGTAGAAATCCTCCATCAGGTATTTCTTGCCCGCGGGGCGGATGTTGGCGAGCACCGGTGTCGTGCGCGCGATCTCGTCGAAGCGGTCGAGCTTCAGGTCGACGCCGGCGCGCCCCGCCATCGCGGTCAGGTGAATGATGGCATTGGTGGAGCCCGAAAGCGCGTGAACGACGGTAATGGCGTTGTCAAATGCCTCGCGACTGAGGATATCCGCAGGTTTGAGGTCTTCCCACGCCATCTCGACAATGCGCCTGCCCGATTCGCTCGCCATGCGCGGGTGATTGGCGTCCGCGGCAGGAATCGAGACCGCGCCGGGCAGCGTCAGGCCCAGCGTTTCCGCCACCGACGTCATGGTGGAAGCGGTGCCCATCGTCATGCAATGCCCGTACGAGCGCGCGATGCCTTCCTCGACTTCGCGCCACGCATTTTCATCGATGTTGCCGGCCCTGAGCTCGGCCCAGTACTTCCACGAATCGCTGCCGGAGCCGAGCGGCTCACCGTGCCAGTTGCCGCGCAGCATGGGCCCCGCCGGCATGAAGATCGCCGGCAGATTCATGCTCGTCGCCCCCATGATGAGCGCCGGCGTCGTCTTGTCGCAGCCGCCCATCAGCACCGCGCCGTCAACCGGATAAGAGCGCAGCAGCTCCTCGGTCTCCATCGCCAGAAGATTCCGGTAGAGCATGGTCGAGGGCTTCTGGAACGGTTCGGAGAGCGTGATCGCGGGCATTTCGACCGGAAAGCCGCCCGCCTGCCACACGCCGCGCTTGATCTCCTCGACGCGCAGCTTGAAATGCGCGTGGCACTGGTTGATGTCACTCCAGGTGTTGATGATGGCGATCACCGGTTTGCCGGCGAAGTCCTCGCGCGCATAGCCCATCTGCAGCGCGCGCGAGCGGTGGCCGAACGCGCGCAGGTCCTTCACGCCAAACCAGCGGTAGCTTCGCAGGTCTTCCGGGCGTTTTTTCAGGCGGGCCATGTTATTCTCCTGTGCCGGCATTCTATCGCGGGAGACGAACCGCGCCCCGCTCACTCAGGAACGTACTGTTTGCCGATGGCCGGCTTGCTGCGCCCCATGCCCGGCAGCTCCCAGATGCCCGCCCCGCCGGGATTCAGGTCACCGTCAATATTGGCGTCGATCACGCACGGCTTTCCGCTGGCGATCCCTTCACGCACCGCATCGGCAAGTTCTGACGCGCGCCCCACGCTCACGCCCGCGATCCCGGCCGCACGCGCCATTGCAGCGAAATCCGGGTTGTACGGCTTGTTGGTCCCGGGGTGCCTGAAATCGGTGGCAAGCTCGCGCCCGCCGAGATACCCGCGCTGGAGCCCCCGGATCGAGCCGTATGCGTAGTTGTTCCAGACCAGGTAGACAACCGGTATCTGGTACTCGTAAGCGGTCCCCAGCACGTTGGCGTGCATCAGAAACGCGCCGTCCCCGACCACGGCGACGCAGGGCCGTCCGGGCGCGGCGAGCTTCGCGCCCAGCGCGCCCGCCACGCCAAAGCCCATCGGGCCAAACCCCATCGAGCCGATCAGCGAATCCGGGCGCCTGGGCTTGCAGAACTGGATCAGCCAGTTGTGGTGAACACCGATGTCGCTCACGAGTATTGCATCTTCCGGAAGTACGCGGTCGATCTCGTGCGCCGCGCGCTGCGGGGCGATCGGCGTGGTGTCCGCCTTGAACCCCGGAGCGATGAAGTCCTCCCATTCCTTACGATAACCTGCGATGGCGTCAAGCCATGCGCCACGCTCGGCCGGCATCTCACCGCGCGCGAGGCGCGTGTCGATCTCGGCGAGGAGTTGCCGCAGGAAGGTGCGCACGTCGGCCATCAGGCCCAGCGCTACGGGGTAGTTGCGCGCGATCTCTTCCGGATCGATGTCGACGTGGATCAGCTTCGTGGGCGGGATGGTGAACGAGAAGCCCGGTATCCAGGAACTCGACGTGCGATCGTCGAATCGTACGCCGAGTGCGAGCAAGACATCGGCCTGCCGCGCGGCGTGGTTGGCCTGATACGGCCCGTTGCGCGCGACGAGGCCCAACGCCAGAGGATGCGTGGCGTCGATGGCGCCGATGCCGCTCGCCGACATGGCGACCGGAATGCGTAGCTTTTCCGCCAGCGCACGCAGTTCCTTCGTCGCGCCGCCATAGCGGACGCCCTGCCCGACGAGGATGACCGGGCGCTGCGCCGACATCAGCATGTCGGCCGCCCTGGCAACCCCTTCCGGATCGGCGCCGCAGCGACAGGTGATATTAGCGTTCCAATCCTCGGGCCGCGGCGTTTCTTCCGGTATCGGCTCGTTGAATATGTCGAACGGCACGTCGAGCACCACCGGGCCCGGGCGACCGGTGACCATGGTCTTCCACGCCTGGCGCACGAAGACCGGCAATTGCGCCGCGGTGGTGGGCTGAAATACACGCTTGCAGTAGGCGCGCACCGTCGAGGGAAAATCCGCCTGATAGTGCCGGTAAGTCTCCTGGAACGCGCCGCGGTTGAACTGGGTGGTCGGGACGTTGCCCGTAACCGCGTAGAACGGCACCGAGTCGAAAAACGAATTCGCGAGGGCGATCGGCAGATTCGCGGAACCGGGGCCGCAAGAAGTGAACGTCGCCGTCGGCTGGCCCGACACACGGTAATAGACATCGGCCATGAAGCCGGCCACGGTCTCGTGATGCACGGAAATCGTCTTGATCTCGCCGGCACGCGCGTGCAGCGCGTCGATGAACCCGATGTTGCCGTGACCGCACAGGCCGAAGGCGTACGGAACCTTCTCCCGGATCAGGTAATCGACGATGACGGCCGCGCCGTCTCTGACGGTCTTCGCAGGCCTGCTCGGTGCGTTCATTCGAATTCTCCCGTTGCTAATCCGCGTTCCGCGGAGAATAGCAGATTGGCTTGTGACCGAGTGACGCAGGCGGTTAGTTATCAGGCGTGGGCGAGTGGATGGACGGCCCGTAGCCGGCCGCCAATCTCCTGTTCAGCTGTTTTCAGGTCGTAAGCCGACTGCAGGTTAAGCCAATACTGCGGCGATTGACCAAAAGCACGTCCGAACAGGAGGGCAAGCTCAGCCGTAACCGGTCGCGCGCCCTTCACGATGTGTGAAATTCGCATCGGCGCGACCCCAATCGCGCGGGCGAATTCCGCTTGAGAGGTGCCCAGTTCTTCCAGTGCTTCCTTCAGAAATTCCCCCGGGTGAACCGGGGGCAAGCCGTTCTTGATGGTCATAAACTTTTTTCCTCAGTGGTAATCAACAATTTCCACGTCGAAGGCATCCCCACGCTCAAATCGGAAACATACGCGCCATTGATCATTGATACGTACGCTCCACTGTCCCTTGCGATCGTGCTTCAGCGCCTCCAGCCGGTTCGAGGGCGGAAAACGCAGGTCATCGAGCGTTGTAGCCGCGTTGAGCTGGATAAGGCGCATCGTCGACCGCTTCCGGATTTCCGGCGGAAACCGTCGGGATTTTCCGGTCGTGAAAAAGCGTTTCGTTTCCGACGAAGCAAAGGAGCGGATCACGGAGAATGATTGTAAACAATATGTTTACGATTATCAAGTGCGGCAACCAAACTTTGCCCACAGTCAAAATATCAGGAGGCGATTTCTGTCCGGTGGTAAAAAATCTGGAGCCGGTCCTGCATTAACGTACGCTAACGCAAGACCTGATTCCTTCTGCTTAACCGTAAGTGTCGGCGACGACTGTGGGTCGCGTCATCCGCCTAAAACGCGAGGGACAATGTTCTTCTTTACCCACTGCGTGAATTCATATGGTTCTAGGAACTCGTGCGTTTCTCCCGATAGGTTGACCACGATCTTACCGCGGGAGTACCAATTAGTTTTAACCACTTGGAATGTTCCCCCGATTTTCATGATTAGGTTTGCAGCATCTTCAACCCACTCACGAGATACGATTTGTCTTGCCAAGGTTTGTAGTAGTTCCCTCTCCTCACGGCGTGCTTCCTCAGTTTTCTCCGCCTCGCGGCGTCGCGCGTTCCCGACTCTCTGCTCCGCCTCGCGGGATGCTTCCTCAGCTCGTTTCTCGGCCTCGATACGCGCCTGTTCCTTCGCTGCTAACGCTTTCAGATTTTCCACACGGTAGCGGATATACAGAGCGTTCGTTTTCGCATCGTTACCCAACCTCCTCTACCAAGACATTCACGCCATTATTCACGAACTCCTGCCTGAGAACATCAAGTCGCTGATCAAAGCGAACAGGCCACAGGAAGGTAATATCAGGACTCAAGTTGAGTGCGAGAAACACTACAGCTCGCTGGTCCCCGCATTGAGCCGCGAGTTGCCCCGACGCGTGTTTGAGGTCTTTCTTTAGCTTCTCGAAAAGGCGGGCGGCTCGGTTTAACTCACTCTGAGACGCCTTTTCTACCAGCGGCGCAGTTGAGATCGGGAGTTTACGGTCCGGCACGTAACGAACGATTAGGCTTCCCAAGTTGTCGCTATGCAGTTGATGGGATTCGTGCAGTACCGTAACAAAGAACTGCTTGAGGAAGTCGATCTCGCTTTGCGATAGTTCCGACCGGCGTTCCACAGGCTCCCACTCGAACCTGAGATGAGGAAGGATGCCGAGAGGGATCTCTCCGGCCACTTCCTTTTGAGCCTGCCACCAGCGAAGGAGGTATTCTCCCAGTTTATCAGGCGGCCTGATGTACTTTGCTTCCACAAATGACACCTCCGACTCCTTGGTGACACTGAAGTCTGGGGTTTTGTGGCCTTGGTGACGAGGGATCAGCGCCACACTGTACCCGTCGCACGCAAAACGCAGAATACAACGCACCTCCACCATGCTTGAGAGAATGCGATTGTGTGCGTTGTTCTCAACCTTGACGTTTTGCAGGTCGTAGAGCATCTGGTTTCCAAGGGACTGAACACCGACGGCGCCGAGCGTCGTATCGAGTTCTGCGATCTGCTCTTCGAAGGCGGTAAGCTTATCCGCGCGGTTCAGGAACGCCCACCGGAAGAACGGGTTTAGGAGAAGATCTGCTGCAGACGGGCAGCGCTCTGCCCTGGCACAAATTATGGGCCACCAAAACGAGAAGGCCCGAGGATAAGGTTCCAGATTGCGTCGAACAGCCTTGCAAAAGAGGTCTACTGGGATGTCGGTCAGTGACAGCGGCCTGCCATGAAGCGATCGGCGCACGGACCACGAGCGGAGTACATGGTTAATATGGGGTGATTGGGCTTCTGTTACCCATGGTTCTTCATTCTGGCCAGCATTTGGCAGCGATTCGTTCATAGTTGTCTCCTGCACTACATTTTCCGTGCCCTAGGCGTCCCTGTTCTGCCAATGAGCTTTCGATATTGAATGAGACACTAATCGCTGCAAGAAGTTCCATCAACATATTGATTTGTAAAGAACTTTACACGATGCCCTTATCAAAAGTATTACGAATCAAAGGGCGAGGCTCAGCTGGTTTCTTGCGCGCTTTGGTCGCTCCAAATCAATCTAGCGAGAAGTGCCCCAACCGCCACGGACCGGTCACCCATGTTGGTACATCTCGCCTGCCCAAGACGAGCCTTGCCAACATAGATAATAATAGGGGACGCACCACGGTTTCAGGTGCCCGCGCTGGCTTTAGTGATCCTCGCGAGTGCTTCTCCTGCGCTGACGATCGGGATGCGGTGAAAGGACTTGAGATTGAGCAGATGTGCGTCGCCCGAGACGATGAGATCGGCTGCCGCGGCGATGGCGCAGGCGAGCACCGCATCGTCATCGCGGTCGCGCACTACGCGGCGGATCGATCCCGGCGTCACCAAGTTCACGAACCCCTCGTACTCGGCAACGAGCTGCGCCGGCGTCTTGCCAATGGCCTGGACGGCTTTGGCGAGCTTCTTGCGGGGCAGGACGTCGGCGAGCTCGTCAAGCAGCACGCGGCTTGTGTAGAAGGCAATCGGATAGTCCTGGATCGCCGCGATGAGCTGATGCGGGCTGCCTTGCCACAGAAGCGCCGAGACGATGGTGTTGGTATCAGCGACGACGCGCACGCGCCTTGCGCCTGGCCTTGCGAACCGCGTCGATCTCGGCCTGGATCTCGTCTTCGCCCATGGGCGGGATCTTCGCTTCGGCCACCTGCTCCGCATTGGAGAGGAACACGCGCGCCGCGCGCCGCCGAATCGCGTCCCGCAACAATTCTCCGATGGCTTTGGGCGTGAGCAGCCCCGCCTTGCGCGCATCGCGCGCGAGGCTGTCTGGCAATGTCACCTTGAGTTCCGTCATGGTGTTTGTCCTCTACCGTTGTCGCTGATTGATAATTCTAGCCCAGCGGCGGAAAATGCGCCTCTGAGATCAGTCACGATTTTCGCGAGTGATCCGCGTTCGCCGGGGCCGCACAACCATAGTCCTCAACGCAGGCTTTCGGCAAAGCCCGGCAGTTTGACGACCTTTTCCCAGTTCTCGATTTCCTTTACGAGCACGGCGCGAAAGTCTTCCGGCGTGGCGGACGCAGTGGCCTCCGCGCCATCCTTGGCAAACACCGCCTGCACCTCCGCAGCATTGAGCGCCCGGCCGATCTCCGCGTGCAGCGCGGCGATGATCGCGGGCGGCGTCCTGGCGGGCGCGAAGATCCCGTACCAGTTGACGAGTTCGAAGCCCGGCACGCCCGCTTCCGAGATCGTCGGCAGATCGGGAAGAGCCTGCGCGCGCTTGAGGCTGGTCACGCCGAGCGCTTTCAACCTGCCGCTACGCACGTGCGGCAGGCCGGAAATCGTGGCGGTGAACCCGAGTTGTATCTGGCCCCCGATCATGTCGGCCAGCACCAGCCCGCCGCCCTTGTAGGGCACGTGCACCATCTTCACGCCGGCCATCGAGCTGAACATCTCGCCCGCGAGATGGCCCGCCCCGCCGACGCCGGAAGACCCATAGCTCAGCGCGTTGGGCTTGCTCTTGCCGTACGCGACCAACTCCCTGACCGAGTTGACCGGCAGCGACGCCGTGACCATCAGCATGTAACACAGCGTGGTCAACTGGGTGATCGGCGCGTACGCGGTGCGCACGTCGTAGCTCACCTTTTTCTGTACCATGGCACTCGCGATCAGGCTGCCGGAGGTGACGAGCAGCGTATAGCCGTCCGGAGCCGCCTGCGCCGTCACGTCCATCGCGATGACGCCGCTCGCCCCGGGACGGTTGTCCACCACCACCGGGCGACCCCAGCGTTCGGTGAGCTTCTGCCCCACGACGCGCGCGGTAATGTCGATGCCGCCGCCGGGCGCGTTGCCCACCAGCAGGCGGATCGGCTTGGTCGGATATCCGCCGGGCCGGGCCGGGGTCTGCTGCGCGTGAGCGCCGATCGAAATACACGCGACAAGGACGGACAAGACCCGCATCAGGTTGCGGCCGGATATCCTGCTCACAATTTTTCCCTGCTTCGCCAGCCTCAACAGATGCCGTCAAAGAACGCCGCCATGTCCGGCAGCGTCTCGACTTCACGCACCCGCTTCGTCAATGCGGCGATCTGCTCCGCGTTGAGCGGACGCACGCCGCGGCGGAAACACTCGTCAAACTTCTCGTCGATCTCGGCCGGCGTGAACGGATCGTCCGTGCCGCCGCGCACGTCCTTTACGCGGCAGGAAATCTCGCCGTGCGTTTTCGTGCGCATGCGCACGACGACAGGGCCGCGGTTGCCCGTCTGCTCCGCATCGACCTTCAGCGACACCTTGGGGATATGGGCGGCGATGGTGGGATCGCGCGCTGCGTCCGGTTGGATTTCGGCAAGCCCCAGCTTCCTGCGTACCAGCAGGCAGGCCACGGTATAGCGCAGGTTGAACTGCGCGGCCACCTGCGGGTCGTGGCTCGGGTCGTAGGCGCCGCCGACAATGCGCTCGATATACGGTGTCACGGTGACCTCAACCGACTGCACGTCGTCGGGCTTGAGATCGTACTGGCGAATGAGCTTGAGCACGGCTTCGATCGTCGTGTGGTTGCAGCCGCAGCTCGGGTATTTCTTGATGCTGACATTGACGCCGTCGAAGCGGCGGCCCAGTTCGTCCAGCAGCCGGTTGGGGTCGCCTGCCTGGTAGAGCGAGTAGAAGCCGAATTTGCCCTCGATCACTTCGCTCGGCGCGGTGATGCCGCGTTGCGCGAGCAGCGCCGAATAGACGCCGGAGCGCGCGGCGAACGCCGACAACATGCGCTTGCATAGCGACGGCTGGATGTTCGCCTGCTGGGTGCCTGCGGCCTGGAAGAAGGCGATCCCCAGCGCGTGCTGCGTGGCCCCGGCGTCGAAGCCGAGCAACCGCGCCGCCGCGGCGGCCGCGCCGAACACCCCGAGCGTAGCCGTGTAGTGGAATCCCCGGTTCGGACGCTCGGCCGCCACCCCCAGCCGGTACACGAGGTCGGAGCCGATCACCAGCGCGCTCAGAAAATCGCGGCCCGATGCGTGTTGTTTCTGCGCGATGGCGAGCGCCGCGGGCAGCACCGCGATATTGATATGCACCGCGGCGCCGCGGCCGATCGAATCGTAGTCGAGCGCCGAGGCCGACATGCCGTTGATGAACGCCGCCGAGGCCGCGGGCAGGCGGCCACCGTACACCCAGGCCGTGCTGTCCGCGCGGCCGCCTTCGTCGACCAGCAGCCCATGCGCTTCGCGGCAGCCGGGCGCGTCCGAGCCGACCCACGACACGGCGAGCGTGTCGAGCATGAAGAGCTTGGCCGCGTCGCGCGCCGCCTGCGGAATCGCGTCGTAGCGCGTGGTGACCGCGTGGACCGCCAACTGGCCGGAAAGCGTCAACCCGGATTCGCTCGCAACAGCCGCTGCCGAAATATCGTTCATGCCGTTCTCTCCCGTTTCATCAGATGACTTGTCGCGCCTTGAGCTGCCACGCCTGTTGTTGTTCCGTCAGGACAACGTTCATATCATCCCCCCGGAATGATTCCGGGCTTGAGCGTGCAGCAGTAGTCGGCGATGTCGCCCGGCCGGCACTTCCACACGCGGTCCATGAACTTGTTGGAGAAACAATGGTTCAGCGCCCGGCGCAGCGGGCGCAGCCGGAACGGATAACCGAAGACATGAGGATGGATCGAAATGTTGCAAACCAGAGGCTGCTCCTCGCTCTGCTCGACCATCTCCTCGAACTGATCGATCAGCATGTCGCAGAATTCGCGCCCGGTGTGCTGGCGGTGGATGATCTGCGGTGAATCGTTGAGCTCGACGGGATAAGGCACCGACAGGATCGGGCCCGAGCGCGTGCGCAGCCACATCGGCTGGTCGTCGCACGGCCAGTCGCTGAAATAGGTGTAGCCCGCCTCCTTGAGAAGATCGGGCGTCCAGGAATGCTCGTAGGAACCCCCGCTGAGCCACCCCTTGGGCGGTTTCCCCTCGTGCTTCGCAAAGGTTGCGGTCGCTTCGCGGATGATGCGCGCCTCGTCGGCCTCCCAACGGAAATCGTTGAAGTTCTCGGCATTGGTGCGGCCGTGCGCGATGATTTCGTCGCCGCGTTTGCGGATACGCTCGAAAATTTGCGGCGCCTCGTCATAGAGCAGGCTGTTGGTGTTGTGTGCAAGCGGCATGCCCAGCTCGTCGGCGAGATCGAACAGCCGCCAGATGCCGACGCGGTTGCCGTAGTCACGCCACGAGTAGTTGCGCTGGGTCTGCGGCTCGCCATGCTTGGCGTTGTCGTGGCCGCGGCCTTTGCCGAAAGCGTGGACGGCGATGTTGGTGGTGAGGCAGAACGCCAGCCGTCTGCCGCCCGGCCAGGAATAATCCTTGCGCTCGGTGAGCGGCGAATAATCGTAGCGGTTGTGCTGCGGCAGCATAAGAGTTCGTGAACGGGTGAACGGGTGAATGAGTGAAGCCCCTCACCCCGCGCCCGCGGAGGGCGGAGCAGGTTCCGTCGGCCGTGGCCGATGGATGCGACCCCGCAGCGGTATGCAACGCGCCGAATTTCCGCGTGCTTGTGCGCGCCTCCACGGTCGCATCCCCATGGGGGCCCCTGCTCCACGCTCCGGCGCGCCTCTCCCCGGATACGGGGAGAGGGGGTCTTTCGCCTCACGCCTCACGCTCTCTCGCCCTCACGGAGTCAATCGACCTTGGCGCCGGATTCCTTGACCACTTTCGCCCATTTCTCGACTTCCGCCCGCACGAACTTGCCAAAGTCCTCCGGAGACATCGGACCCGGATCGGCGCCCAGCTTCTCGAGGCGCTGTTTCATGTCCGGCGTGCCGAGGATTGCGGCAATGTCGCCGTTGATCTTCGCGACGAGATTCTTCGGCAATGCCGCGGGCGCGAACATACCGTACCACGAAGTGACATCAAAGCCGGGTAATCCCGCTTCGTTCACCGTTGGCACGCTCGGCAGGAGAGGTGACCGGCTCATGCCGGTCACGGCGATCGCGCGCATTTTGCCGGCGTTGATGTACGCCATCGAGGGCGGGAGCCCGATCGAGGCAAGTTGCACCTGGCCCGCCAGGAGGTCGCCCACCATCTGCCCCGAGCCGCCCTTGTAGGGAATGTGGACCATCTTGATGTTCGCCATAATCATGAAAAGCTCGATAGCGAGTCGGTTCGGCGACCCGGGGCCGGCCGAGCCGAAGTTGAGTTCGCCGGGACGCTTCCTGGCGAGCGCGATCAACTCTTTTATCGTTTTCGCGGGAAGCGACGGGTGCACGACGATCGCGCTCGGATAACCCGCGATGCGGTTTATCGCGGCGAGGTCCTTCACCAGGTCGTAGGAAAGTTTCCCGTACAGCGTGACATTGATCGCGTGCGGGGCCCCGGCCACCAGCAGCGTGTACCCGTCCGGCGCGGCCCGCGCGGCAAGTTCCGCCCCGATATTTCCTCCAGCGCCCGGCCGGTTGTCTACGATCACCGTCTGGCCCCACCGCTCGCCGAGCTTCTGGCTCACGAGCCGCGCCAGCACGTCGGTCGCGCCGCCGGGAGCGAACGGCGCAACCATCCTTACCGGCCTGGTCGGGTAATCCTGCGCCCAGACCATGCTCGCGATGAGCAGCGCAACGGAAAAAATGCAGAACCTTATCGCAGCGTTCACGGTTTCCTCCATATGAAGTACGCAACTCATGCCGCCGCACACGGCTTGTTCTCCCGGAATTTCGCGCAATGCGGTGTTCTCGCGCCGATTCTACCAAGAGATCGCGGGAAATTACATCGTTGTCGCCGTTTGCCCGCGCGCCCGCGCTACCGGTAGTGAGGTAAAATCACGCACCCGGTCGGAACAATCCAAGGAGACACGATGGAAGGAACAGCACACACCCCGCAGCTCGCCCGCAACGTAAAACGCCTGTCGCGTCTCGACCTGCCGGGCGCCGGCCAGGTCTATGTCCAGGGCAACTATGCTTATCTCGGCCACCTGCCCAACAAGCAGAACCTGGGCACCACGATCGTCGACGTCGCCGACCCGCGCAAACCGCGCGTGGTATCGCAAATCAATCTCGAAGATCCGACCTCGCACAGCCACAAGGCGCGCGTGATCGGCGACATCATGATCGTCAACAGCGAACGCAACATGACGGCAATCGGCCGCAAAGCGGACGAGCTGCCCAAGCTGCGCACGCAACTGCGCGACGCGCTGGGACGTGACCCCAACCACGCCGAACTCGCCGAGAAGCTCGGCGTCGCCGCCACCGACATTCCGGCGGTCGAGGAAGCCCGGCGCAAGACCTACGACATGGGCGGCTTCAAGCTCTACGACGTATCCGACCGCTCCAAGCCGAAGCTGATCAAGTTCCAGAAGACCCACGGCATCGGCGTCCACCGTTTCGACATGGACGCGAATTACGCCTACATCTCGACCGAGATGCCGGGCTATGTCGGCAACATCCTGGTGATTTACGACATCCGCGTTCCGGCCAAGCCGGAGGAAGTGTCGCGCTGGTGGCTGCCGGGACAGCATCTCGAAGGCGGCGAGAAGCCGACGTGGCCTGGCCGGCAGCATCGCCTGCACCACGCGTTACGCTCCGGAGACCGCATGTTCGCCGGCTGCTGGCACGGCGGTGTGCGCGTGATAGACATCTCTGACATTCACCAGCCGCGCACAATCGGCGAATACAACTACCATCCGCCGTTTCCCGAACCCAGCCACACGTTCATGGACGTGCCGTTCGCGATCGGCGGCAGGCGTATCGCGCTGGCGATCGACGAAGAAGATCACGCGCACGACGCACAGGAAATGGAGCGGCGCCGCGGCCGCCCGCATGGCTGCCTGTGGGTGCTCGACGTGACCGATGTGGCCAAAATCCAGCCGCTCGCGATTTTCCAGGTGAGCGAGCTCGACTCGCCCTACAGCCGCGCCGCCCCCGGGCGCTTCGGCGCGCACCAGTTCCACGAGCGCATGGACAACACGCTGGTCTACTGCACGTGGTTCGCGGGAGGGCTGCGCATCGTGGATATCGCCGACCCGGCCGCGCCGCAGGAAGTCGGCCACTTCATCCCGGAACCGGCGCCCGGACAACCCGGACCGCAGACCAACGATGTTGACGTGGACAAACGCGGAGTGATTTACCTGGTCGATCGCGGACCCGGCTTCAACATACTCGAGTTCAACCGCCCGAACGCGCGATGACCGCGCGTGAGATCGGGAGGTCGGGAAATCGGGAGATCGTGAGAGCGAGAATTTGAGCGTAGGTTACGAATCGTTCATCGTTCAGCGTTTATCGTTGTATTTCCTCCCTCACGCCCTCCCGCTCTCCCGCTCTCACGGCTTTATTCGAGCTGTATGCCGGCGGCCTTGATCACCTTGGCCCACCTCGGGATTTCGCGCTGCATGTGCTCGGCGAACGCCTTGGGCGTGCCGCCGACGATTTCCCCACCCAGGGCCCCGATCCGCTCACGCACATCGGGAAGTTGCAGCAAGCGGTTTATTTCGGCGTTGAGTTTGCTGACGATTGCCGCTGAGGTGCCCGCGGGGACCAGGACCCCATGCCAGGTGGTCGCCTCGAAGCCCGGCACACCGGCTTCCGCGACCGTCGGCAGTTCCGGAAATGCGCGCGCGCGCCGCGGAGTCGTCACCGCCAGCGGGCGCAGCCGCTTCGCCTGAAGATGCGGCTGCACCGAGAGTGCCGTGGCGAACATGAGCTGCATTTGCCCGGCGATCAGGTCGGTCAGCGCCGGCGCGGCGCTCTTGTAAGGAATGTGTACGATGTTGGTTCCGGTCATGCTTTTGAAGAGTTCCGCTGCCAGATGCGCCACCGCGCCGATGCCCGAGCCCGCGTAGTTCAGTTGCCCGGGACGCGCTCTGGCGAGCGCCACGAGTTCCTTGACTGAAGTCACCGGAAGGGATGGGTGCACGACAAGAATGTTGGGCTGTGTCGCAACCAACACCACCGGCGCGAAATCCTTGACGGGATCAAACCCCAGCCTCTTGTAGAGGCTTACGTTGGCGCCAAACGTGGCGACGTTTCCGCTCAGCAGCGTATAGCCGTCAGGGGGTGATTTGGCCGCGACTTCCGTACCGATATTGCCAGCGGCCCCGGCGCGGTTTTCGACAACGACGGGCTGGCCCAGGCCGTCCGAAAGCTTCTGCGCAATGAGGCGCGCAAGAATATCGGTCGGCCCGCCCGGCAGGTTTGGCGCGATAAAGCGAATCGGCTTATTTGGATAGTCCTGCGCCAACGCGGACTTGCATGAACCGGCGACTACGGCGATACACAGCGCGGCGCGCGCGGCGGATTTGATGAAAGACATGACCTTCCTCCAATGACTGGTGATCGGGAACTCGTGACTGGTAACGGCCGCAACGTCGTGAAAGCGGGAGCGGAGAAGCCGGGAGATCGGCAGGTCGGGAGATCGTGAGAAAGCGAATTTCCCTCTCCCGCACTCACGCTCTCACGCCCTCACGGAACTTGTCGCTTTCACGCCTCACGCATCTCCTAGCTGATGCCGGTTGCGGCAAAAACCTTTTTCGCTTCGGGCGAAGTGAGCGCGCGCGCCAACCCGCAGGCAGCGTCGTGCGCAGCACTGGATACCGTCGCGGCCGCGTCGTAGCTCGTCTCATTCTGGATTTCCGCAGGCAAGGGCCCGGCGAGCCTGATCGGCAAGCCCTTGTCGATCTGCACCATCACTTCGGAGATCTGCGCGAGCCCGACCGCCGCCGCCGGGTGCTCCGCGACGTATTCCATGACGCCCGCCCCGGTCTCGACGACGATGATGCGGGCGCCCAGCGCCTGCGCGAGCCCCAGTTTCTCCATGAGCTTTGCGGCATAGAGGCCGCTGGATGCCTGGTTGTAAATCACTGCTGTCGCCCCGAGCAGAAGCTTCTTGAAGGCGGCCGTGTCGCCGAGATCTGGAGTCGGCGCGCCGGAATGAATGACGACCCCCATGCGCGAGCGCCCCACGATCGCGCGGCTGTCGGCAGCAATTTTCCCCAGTTTTTCGAACTCATCCATGATCGCGGGCGGAACGACGATCACATCCGCCGCTTCGCCCGCCGCGACGCGCTTACGCACTTCCGGTCCCGTCGCAAAATCGACGGTCACGCGCGTTCCCGTGGTACGCTCGAACTCCGCCGCGATCTGCGACACGCCGCGTTTCACCGCCCCGGCAGAAAGCACTTTGATCTCGTTCTTGGACATGTCCTCACAAAGCTCCGCTCATCGCACAGCACACCTCTTTGGGTATGCACCGTGCTTTCTGAATGAAAAGTCTAAAAATTTTCTTTCCTGTCAGGAATTGAAGTTAGTCAATTCCTGTTGCCGCAAAAACCGGCTTGGCCCCAGGCGCGGCCAAAAAACGGGCCAGCGCCCAATATTTTCAGTGTCGCCATATAAGCCAAGCTTGCAAAAACACCATCAGCGGATGCGACGCCATGAATTCTAACATCGACGCCGCGCGGCGCGCGTTTGTAGCGGCGCGCGGCGGTGTGGTATTCTCACTGCGCCGTTACCGCTGCAACAATCGCAATGCTTTCTTGAAACCCCGAAGGCATCGACTTGGCCCCGCGAGGAGACACCACCATGAAACAAGGGAAACGCATCAAGGGCGTGCTTGCGCCCGTCGTCACGCCGTTCAACACCGATCTGAGCCCCGATCCCGAGCGTTTCATCGCGCACTGCCGCTGGCTGCTGTCGCAGCACTGCGGACTCGCCGCGTTCGGCACCAACAGCGAGGCAAACTCGCTGTCGATCAACGAGCGCATGGCGCTGCTCGACGCGCTCGCCGCCGCGGATCTCGACACCTCGCGCATGATGCCGGGCACCGGCTGCTGCGCGCTGACCGATTCGGTGCGGCTCACCGAGCATGCGGTCAAGCTCGGCTGCGCCGGCGTGCTGATGCTGCCGCCGTTTTACTATAAAGGCGTGAGCGACGACGGCCTCTACCGCAACTTTGCCGAGATCATCGAGCGCGTGGGCGATGCGCGCCTGCGCATTTACCTCTATCACATCCCGCCGGTGGCGGTGATCGGCATCTCCCCCAGTCTCGTCGAGCGGCTGCTCAAGGCCTATCCCACGGCGATTGCCGGCATGAAGGACAGCTCGGGCAACTGGAACAATACCAAGACCATGCTCGACGCGTTTGCGAAATCGGGATTCGACGTGTTTGCCGGCAGCGAGTCGTTTCTGCTCGCCAACATGCGTAACGGCGGCGCCGGCTGCATTTCCGCCACCGCCAACGTCAATCCGGCCGCGATCGACAAGCTCTACCGCGAATGGCGCGACGGCAACGCCGACGAGCAGCAGGCCGCGCTCAACGTCGTGCGCGACGCGTTCGGCAAGAAATACACGATGATCCCGGCGCTCAAGCAGGCCGTCGCGCATTTCGGCGGCGATCCGCAATGGGCGACGGTGCGCCCGCCTCTCGACAGCCTCACCAAGGCGCAGGCCGCCTCGCTGATCGCGGAGCTTAAGCAGATCGGCTTCACCATGCCGGGGCTCAAAGAAATGCGCGCCCACAAGGCGGCTGCGTAATCCAAATTCAATAATCTCAGAGCGCATAACAAAAATGAAACCCCTCTCCTCCGCTTGCGGGGGAGAGGGCAGGGTGAGGGGGTAGATGAGCATTGCGTCGTTAAACGCTCTTGTTCTGCAATCATGCCCGACCCGCACATGAACTCCGGGGTGCCAACGTGCGCCCCGCCCGACTTCAAGCCTCGCAAGCCCAGGCTGGTCCTGCCGCCGCTTGCGTGCGACAGTCACGCCCACATCCTGGGACCGGCGGCGCACTATGCGTACTCGCCGGCGCGCGTCTACACGCCGCCCGATTGCCTGCTCCCCGATTACCGGCACATGCTGAAAACGCTGGGCGTAGAACGTGCAGTGCTGGTGCAGCCCAGTGTCTACGGCACCGATAACACGGCCATGCTCGACGCGATGAAGGCGGCGGGGAAGCGATTCCGCGGCGTCGCTGTGGTCAGCGATGATATTTCAGAAACGGAACTCAGGAACCTCCACGATGCCGGGGTGCGCGGCGTGCGCGTCAACATTGTGGATGTAAAAGACCGCAAGCCCGGCACGCTGCCGTTCGATTCACTGAAGAAACTCGCGCAGCGCGTCCGGCCGCTCGGCTGGCACATGGAATTCCTGATGCACATCGATGAATTCCCCGACCTCGACCGCACGTTCGCCGATTTCCCGGTGGACATCGTCCTCGGGCACCTCGGTTACATGCGCACCGACAAAGGGCTCGACGCTCCGGGATTCCAGGCGCTGCTCAGGCTGATCAAGAGCGGACGCTGCTGGGTGAAGTTCACCGGGCCGTACCGCATCTCGACAATGGCGCTGCCCTACTCCGACGTCACGCCGTTCGCGCATGCGTTAACGGCCGCCGATCCCGAACGCATCATCTGGGGCTCTGACTGGCCGCACGTGATGGCGAAGGGCGCGATGCCGAACGACGGCGATCTCGCCGACCTGCTCTCGGCATGGATTCCCGATGCGCGTTTGCGCGAGCAGGTGCTGGTGAAGAACCCCGAGCGGTTATACGGTTTCAGCTAACCCCGATAAGGCCCGCGAGTGAGCCCGATCCACCGATCGCCGCGCGGATCAACGCCAGCGAGGCAGTCATCGGGCTTGACCTGGCGGCGCTATTGTGTATGATGTAATACATGCAACGCACCCAGATATTACTCGACAACTGGCAGTACGAAGCCCTGAAGGCGCGCGCTCAGCGCGAGGGCCGCAGCATGTCCGAGCTGCTGCGCCAGATACTCGATGCGCACCTCGGAAAGAGCGGCTCCCGGACACCCCGGCTTGCCGATATCCGCGCGGTCGGCGAAGATCGCACGGCTCGGGGCCGCGACCACGACCGCTTTCTCTACGGCAAGAGCAGCCGGCGCTGATGCAGCGGCTGTTCGTTGATACGAGTGCGTGGTTCGCATTCGCGAATCGCGCCGACCCCGACCACAAGACGGTTGCCGCTTTGCTCGCCGCGTTCAAAGGGCGACTGGTCACTTCCAACTTCGTGTTCGACGAGACGGTCACGCTGTGCCTGCACCGTCTTGGCCATGCCGCCGCCGGGCGCGTAGGCCAGGCGCTGCGCGACAGCGGTCAGGTGGACCTAGTGCGCGTCGCGCCCGAGGATGAGACCGCCGCATGGCAGCTTTTCCGGGAGCGCAGCGACAAACAATACAGCTTCACGGACTGCACCTCGTTCGCACTGATGCGACGGCTCGACCTCAAGGTCGCCGCAGCCCTCGACGACGACTTCGCAGGGAAAGGGTTCGAGCAGCTACCGCTGCTTCCGCGCTGAGGCAGAGTCCGGGCACTGCATCCCCTTACTGTAACCAGCCTGCTTTACCCATGCGGTGGTCCGCAAAGTGGCCGCGGCCACTCGCGCACAACTCGTGCTCCACGACGAACGGTTCCAACCCGGCGCCGAAGCGTTCAAGCCCATCGGCTGTAAGCTCGCGTCCGCGTGCGTGCGCCCGAACATCAAGCGCCGGGTGAAGATACCGGCCGCCGCGCGCGCAGATATCCGCCGCGAAATGCGTTACGATACTCCTCGGGCAGAATCCCGCCGGCAGCTACCGTATCGGGTTCACCGCACGCGTGGGACTGCCCCGACATTCCTGGAGAACCCATGACCGACGCCGACCTGATCAAGCACCTTTGGACCCACAAGACCCAGGATCATCCGTCCTGGTGCGACGAAGATCTGATGATCGAGCGGGGCCAGGGTGTCTACGTGTGGAACCGCAAGGGTCGCAAGCTGTTCGATGCCTATGCCGGACTCGCGGTGGTGAATGTCGGCCACGGCCGCGCCGAGATCGCCGACGCCGTCCGCGAGCAGGCCGCGAAGCTCGCGTACTACCCGACGACCCGCCAGTTCTCGAATCCGCCCGCGGCCCGGCTCG